>Ga0163152_10009214_pt1 | contig 10335 bp, 9 predicted proteins | sample OliLakLV19MP8IB2_FD_148635 | JGI IMG/M metagenome (GOLD analysis project Ga0163152, IMG submission 148635) | Freshwater microbial mat bacterial communities from Lake Vanda, McMurdo Dry Valleys, Antarctica - Oligotrophic Lake LV.19.MP8.IB-2 | ecosystem: Environmental > Aquatic > Freshwater > Lake...
ATTCGGCGTTTGAGACCGCCGAGGATGTCGAGACCTACGACTCGCTCCGACGCCAGTTGTCGACCCCTGCCGACGATAGCTCGACAAACGCGCTGTTCTACATGGCCGTTCCACCAAGCGCGGTCAAGTCCATCGTCGACAGACTTGCCGCGATCGGGCTCTTGAACGAGTCAGCCGGCGCCTGGCGTCGCGTCATCGTCGAGAAACCCTTTGGTTACGACCTCGCGTCCGCCAGGGCGCTGAACCTCCAACTGGCCACCCACCTTGGCGAAGATCAGATCTATCGGATCGATCACTACCTCGGCAAGGAGACGGTGCAGAACCTGATGGCGTTTCGCTTCGCTAACGCGATGTTCGAGCCGATATGGAACCGACGGTACGTGGATCACGTGCAGATCACGGTGGCCGAAACGGTGGGTGTGGAAGGGCGAGGCGGCTACTACGACCACGCCGGTGCGCTGCGCGATATGGTGCAGAACCACATGTTTCAACTCCTGGCGCTGACAGCGATGGAACCCCCGATCTCGTTTCGCGCCAACGCGGTCCGGGACGAGCGGGTGAAAGTGCTTGACGCCATCCACCTCTGCACGCCAGAAGAAGTGATGATGGCGACCGTGCGAGGCCAGTACACCGCTGCCACCGCTCACGACACACGCACAGTGGGTTATCGAGAGGAGCCGAGCGTGGCGCCCTCGTCGGCTACCGAGACATTCATCGCGATGAAGCTCATGATTGAAAACTGGCGATGGGCCGACGTCCCGTTCTATCTCCGCACGGGCAAGCGTCTGCCGCAGCGAACCTCGGAGATCGCCGTACAGTTCAGGAATCCCCCGATGCGCCTGTTTCGCGATCAAGCGGTACTGGGCATCGAGCCGAACGTGCTCGTCATGCGTATTCAGCCTGGGGAAGGTATCTCGCTACGGCTGCAGGCGAAGGTCCCTGGGGCCACGTTTCGGCTCGACGCGGTCGACATGAGTTTCGACTACGCGGACTACTTCGCGCAGGTGCCTAATACCGGCTACGAAACGTTGCTGCACGACTGCATGGTGGGTGACCAGACGCTGTTTCATCGGGCTGACATGGTAGAAGCGGGATGGACCGTGGTGGCGCCCATGCTCGATCTCATCTCGGCCACGCCGACCGCCTTGTTGCACAACTACCCGGCGTTCTCGTGGGGGCCGGCCGCGGCCGACAACCTCATGGCCAACGACCGCCGGCGCTGGCGCAACACCGTATGAGCTCCGGTGCCGACCGGAGGCAATCGCTGACGCGGCGCCTCACCTGGCGGACCGACACCGGTGATGTGGTGCCCGCCGTCACATCGGCCGAAATGCGAGAAATCGATCGCGTGGCGATCGGCTCAACGATGTTGCCGTCTACCAGCACCATGTCTACAACGCGACGCGGGGGCGGAAGGTCGCCGCGCGCGAAGTCGGGACGCTGAAGCCGGACTACGTGATCGACGCGCTGATTGGATATGGCCTGCGCGCCGCGCCGCGCGGTCGTCTTGCTGACATGATCGCCTGGGCCGATGGCAGCGGTGCGCCCATCCTGTCACTCGACATACCCTCTGGAGTGGACGCGACGACCGGTGCCACACCTGGCGTCGTCATACACCCCGAGACGACGCTGACGCTGGCGCTGCCCAAGACGGGACTTGCCGGCTTCGGCGTGGGCGAGTTGTGGCTGGCCGATCTGGGCATACCGATTGGCGTCTACAACCGGGTCGGCCTCTCATATATGGACCCATTTGGTGATCAGCATCAGGTGCGACTGCGCGCGCACAGCGGCCCGGACTCGCCCAATGCTCATGCCGAGGCGCCCGACAAGTCCGGAAGTTGGGGGGCCCAAACAGGCCTATGCCCTTGAACGACTCCTTGTCGGGGCCCTCGGAGGGCCGTTCAGGTGGCGGGACCGCACCGGTACCATGACATTTTCTAAAGACCACGCCCGACTGACATCGGCGTCATCCTCGAGCTTCCGGGCGTTGAAGGCGATTGTCGACATCCCGATTCACGATCCTGAGGGCGGCAACGTCTGCGCCGCCAGCTTGAGGGCTTCGACCATGGTGAGGTGCGGACACAGCTGGTGGCCGTCATCGGATCGTCGGTCGGTGTCGCGGCAGACTTGGACGGTGCGGCCGTCGCCAACGACGAAGAGCTGACGGTCGTGGACTTCATGGCACCACCTCAACTCTCGTAAAAAAAAAGAAACACGTGAATCGAAGAGTCAGCGGCTATGCTCCCCGGCAGCGCAGGAAATCTGGAACAGTGACGTCATGTCTCCAGTGTCGCCGCGAGCGCCGCGCACAACTTCGTTCGACCGACGTGCAGGAGCACGCGCTGGTTGGGCGCGGAGATGTCCAGGATCGTACACACCTCCTGGGCGCCGAGCCCTTGCATGTCGCGGAGTTCGACGATGGCCCGCTGGCCGGGAGGCAACCGCCGGAGCGCGACCGTGAGGACCTCCCGGAGCTCGGCCGACAAGGCCAGACGCTCGGGGTTGATTCGCCACTGCCTCGGCGACACGCGCCAGACGCCGGTTCGATCGAACTGGTCGGCCAGCGGATCAAGCTCACCATCTTCACCGCCACCAGGTTCGGCGGCGACGAGGTCTTGACGGGTAGCGTTGTGCATCTTCGACCCCCAGGGCGCGTGGCACATTGCGGCAAGGCCCACGCCAAAGCGTCAGCATGCTTTGGGAGACCCAGGATGTCTGTGTCACTTTGAACACCGCGATATCCGTTGTTGCTCGACCTGGCCGATGGACCATGCGGCATTGATGAGCCCGATGTGGCTGAAGGCCTGCGGGTAGTTGCCCAGTAGCTCACGCGTGACGGGGTCGACTTCTTCGGCGAGCAGCCCGACGTCATTGACGAAGGCCGCAGCTCGGGCAAACGTTTCCTTCGCGGCGTCAAGTCGTCCCGCCAGGGCCTGCGCCTGCGCGAGCCAGAACGTGCAGAGAAGAAACGTACCCTCCTCGCCAGCGAGCCCGTCCTCCGCCTTGTAGCGATACACGAGCCCGTGCTGATCGGTGAGGCGCTCGGTAATCGCGTCAATGGTTGCCAGCACACGAGGGTCGTCGGCCGGGAGAAACCCAACGATCGGGATCATCAGATTCGACGCGTCGAGCTCGTCCGAACCGAACGACTGCGTAAACGCCTGGGCCCGCTCGCTCCAGCCGTGAGTGCAGATGGCCTCGCGGATCTCCTCGCGGGTGGTCTTCCAGGCTTTGACGCGTTTCCTGGCGCCCAGGGCGGGAGCCAGTTCGATGGCGCGGTCGAGGGCCACCCAGCACATGAGCTTGGAGTAGAGGAAGTCGCGCGGCTCACCGCGTACTTCCCAGATACCCTGGTCCTTCTCCTTCCAACGCTGGCTGGCCAGGTCTGCTGTCGCAACCAGGAACTCCTTCGTCACCGGGTCGAGCTGTTTCAGTCGGTCGCGGAGCCGGTACACCGCTCCGATCAACTCGCCATACACGTCTATCTGTCGTTGGTTCCACGCGCCGTTGCCGATCCGTACCGGGCGGCTACCGCGCCACCCCGACAGATGCGGCAGGTCGCGCTCCGTCAGGTCGTGCTCGCCGCCGATGCCGAACATGATCTGCAGGTCGGCGCCGCCCCGTACCTGCGAGAGGGCAGTTCCGGTCAGGAAATCGAAAAACTTGTAGGCCTCGTCCGGGCACGCAGCCACCCAGAGCGCTTCGAGTGTCAGGCTGGCGTCTCTCACCCAGGTGAAGCGGTAGTCCCAGTTGCGCGAGCCGCCCACGGTTTCTGGCAGCGACGTCGTCGGCGCGGCGACGATCGCGCCGGTGGGAAAGTAGGTCAATCCCTGCAGCACCCGGCCACTGTGCAGCACCAGGTCCTGCCACGGCCCCTCGTAGGTCTGGTGCATCTTCGACCAGCTCCGCCACGCCGTCACCGTATCTGCCATCCGGCGATGGATCGCCTTGTGACTCCACATCTCAGGCGCTGGTCCGGAACTCAAGCTGTGTTGCAACGCGAAGTGCGTCGTCTGGCCCTTCTTCAGCGTGAAACGGGCGCGGGCGACGCTTTCCGTGACCTCGAGGTCGACCTGTGCCGACAGCGTCACGACCGAGGCGCCGCCTCGGCCCTTCAGACCTCCCTTGGCGCCCGTGAGCAGCGGTCTCACCAGGCCGTACTCCGGACGTGGAGCGAATTCCATCTCGAGCTCCACGACTCCTTTGGTGCAGGTCACCGTGCGGAGCAAGGCATGCGGCGCGTCGCCGCCCAGCTCGTGTCCGCGCTCGTTCTTCCCTACGGCGAGGCCGTCGCGCAGCTGCACGACGCCGGTGCGAGTCTCGAAACATGTGTCGAGGACCAGAGTGCCCTCCACGTACTGGCGGGTGGCCGTGACTTCCCCGACCGGGCGGATCGACCAGTGCCCGGCAGTTTCGTCCAGCAACCGTCCGAATATCGACGGCGAGTCGAACCTGGGGAAACAAAGCCAATCGACCGACCCCATGCGGCTCGTGAGAGCCGCTGAATGGCAGTCTGACAGCAGCGCGTAATCGGCGATGGGTAACGTGCTCATATGGGTCGTCCCCTTAATCCATGATGCCAGCATGGTGCCAGCGGTCGTTCATCGATCGAATTCTCAGCGCCACGGCCGCAGTCCCGCCACCACCACTCCCCGCTGCAGTCCGCGTGGTGCCTCAAGCGTTACACCCAGGCATCCTGCTCCTGTGACCATGGCGCCTGCTCGGGCATTTGTAACGTTTCCGGAGATCACCGAGACCAGTCACGGGATGCTGTTCCACCGCAGGGGTCGATCATGGTGATGTGTCGGAATGTGGGTCTGCCGAGGTGACCATGTCGCCAGTATGGATCACGCTTCAGGCGCTGGTCTGGGCATTCGGCTTGCGTGCAGCCCTGGAGTTGCGCCGGGAGTTCGGTAGCGACACCATCACCTGGACGGCCTTCGTCTGGGCGGTCGCCAGCTGCCTCGTGATGGACCTCGCCATGCTGGCGCAGAGCGTCACAACCCATGGGGCCTTCCCACTCGTCTCATCGACCACCGGAATCGTCGCAGGTGGGCTCATGGCCATCGTGGTGACAGGCCTGCTTCGCGACTTCAGGAGCGGCGTGGCGGCCCGCAGCCGAATCGCCTGGGATCGACTGGGTGTGACGGGCTTGCTGATGCTGAGTGTTGCGGCGTGGTTGGTTGGCAACCACCGGGCGTTCACCCAGGTCCAGTCGGTCCTCATGCCGATGGAAGGCGCCGTGTGGCTTGTGGTATCGGCGGGCGGCGGCGCGACCCTCCTCTGGCGGTCACACTCAGACGAGCACCATTCCGTCTATCGCCCACACATGCTGGCTGCGGCCTTTGCGGCCGCGTTCGTCCATTCGTCGCTGACGCCGTTCGCCTGGCTGACGGGCTGGGCCGTGCCGGATGGACTGGGACCGCTGGCCGGGACGGTGTTCATCCTCACGATTGTGACCTCTCTCTACGGGACGCTGCTGCGCGTTCGTGGTCGGCGACTGGCCGACGCCGAGCGGCAGGTCCGTGAGGCCCAGGAGCAGTTGTTCAGTGTAGAAAAGCTCGTGGCCGTCGGCACACTGGCCGCGGGCGCGGCGCACGACTTCAACAACGCCCTCACCCTCATCGAAGGCTCCATCCATCTCGCCTTGGACGACGAGACGTTGCAAGGCCGGCCTCGGGCTGACGTGGAGGCTGCCCTGCGAGCCGCCAGAGACGCCGAGGCCATCTCGCGCAATCTCCTGACCCTTGCCCGACGCAACTCCGGTCCACACGCCACGTCGCTTCGCGAGGCCGTCACCTCGCCGCTCGACGCGCTCACAAAGGACTTCGCCAGACACAACATTGCGATCATCCGGCGCTGTCCCGACCCCGGCGATGTGGAGTTGGATGGGTCGTCGGTGTCCCAGGTTTGCCTCAATCTGTACCTCAACGCGCGCGATGCGATGATGCCGACCGGCGGGGGCCAACTGCAGGTCTCACTCGAACGATCGGACGACTGGGTGGTCATCGCCGTCAGCGACACGGGTACGGGTATCCCGGAGCACTTCATCCCCAGGCTGTTCCAGCCACTGCAGACCACCAAGGGTAACAAGGGCACCGGTCTCGGACTCGCGGGATCGAAAGCCATCGTCGAAGCCATGGGGGGGCGCATCGAATTTGAGACCGCCCTTGGACGGGGCACGACGTTCAGGGTGGTATTGCCGGTGCGACCGCAGGTAACTTGACGTCCACAGTGACACCGCCACGCCGGTCGCGACGATGAGCGGAATGACTATTCAGGGAGTACGTAACGGGCACGACCCTTGCAAGACTTCACACTATGGTTTTCACCCAAAGCGTTCGACCATGGCTACACGGCGTGCGGAGTGGTGCTGAACCGTGTGGTGCGCGAACCTCGCGTCGACGATCAGCAGCTGAAGGCCAGCATCACACGCGGTGTCGAGCATCGTTAAATGGTACGGCGACGACTTCATCGAACGGTTCGAGGCAGCGGGTCTCGCTCAGGGCTCCGCCAAAGCGGCGGCCCTTAGTGAAAAGGTCACACTCCGCATTCTCGACTACGACTGGTCGCCTATGATGTGATCGGGCAGGATCCATCGGCAACAGATACGAACAAAACAAAGGAATCGAAATGACCGACGCAACCAATCAAATGATGCAGCGCCGCAAAGATAGTCCGAACGGTGCAGGGCACTACCATCTGGCTGATCCGTATCCGTTTCAGATCCGTGTGTTGATTGGTGGACGCGAAGTGGCATCGACGAGGGATGCGATCATCCTGAAGGAGGTTGGTACGTCGCTGTACAACCCGACCTTCTACATACCGCCCGGCGATGTGCAACTCGAGCTGTTCCGTCGCGAGCCTGACTTCACGACCCAATGCCCCATCAAGGGCGCAGCATCGTACTGGGCATTTGTCGGATCAGGAGCGCCCGTCCAACGCGCGGCCTGGAGTTATGATATGCCACTCGACTACTCAAAGATGATTGCGAAGCACCTCGGGTTCGATCAGCGATTCGCGACGATCGAGATCAGCCCTCTTTAACAGTCGAGTCGGCCCAGCTTCTACCGTTTCAGCAACACCACATCCGGAAAAAACGCGCGCCAGGCAAACCAGTACGACAGCGTCACCGGTACTTCGTCCAGCGTGGTGCCGGCCAGTCGCCCGGAGGCGGCGCGTCCTTCGAACGGGTTCCACACCGACCCGGTGGCCTTGTCCACCAGCATCGTGCGACCACCTTCGATGCGCTCGGTGAACACATGCGACCGTGCCCGAAACACCCGCGCCGCCGACCCATCAGGTGTGGCGGCCACGACAAATCGTTCATCGTTGATGGCGGGGATCATGACGCCACCGGGGGTGAGCACGTTCAGATCCACGGCGTAGGCCCGGTCGGCGAAGCGAAACCCGACGATCCGCGTTTTGGCGGCGAGGTCTTCTCGCTTGAATCCCAGTCGCCCGGTCACGCCGATGTTCGGGCTGCCGTGATAGCCCTCGTAGTTATCTGACGTGCCCCGCGTACGGCCGTTCGCCAACTTGGACAGCACCAGAGTCGTTGGATGGAGGCGCTTCCAGTCGCGCCACCGCATCATGTTTGACGCCACCAGCGTGAGCGTGGCACCCTTGAGCGGCCCCTCGATCGCCTTCCCACTGGCCTGTGCCCACCAGGTATCAGTCTGGCGGTCGTACATGATCAGATTTTCGCGCCAGAGCATTCCCGACACACCGAAACTCAACGTCCGTCCCTGTACTGTGCGGGCATACACGATGCCCGTGAAGCAGAGGGGTCACCACGTGACGGCGATTGAGGCCGACCCGAGGGTGTCATTGACGATTTCGTGGCCGTTGAGCAGCCATGTCGAGTAGGCCTTGGCGGTCGTCCCGTCAGACACCCCGATCACCAACTCGTTGTCGTCCATGAAGGTGGCTTCGCCAATAGGAACAAATACCGGATTATCGATCGCGGGAATTCCATCCTTCGGCAGGCCCCGCATGACCGGGTCACCGTCGATCACCATCACTTCGGCCCACGGTCGTTGGGCGGCGGGCAGCAGCGCCAGCGCCAGGGTCAGCACCATCATTCGCATCTCGAACCTCCTCTGGCCTCAGTCTCGCGACCGTGTCACCCGTTACACAACACCGTCAAAATTCGCCTATTCGTCTTGGCCATGCTCGTGCCGGTGTGACGACGTTTGTGGCGTTGGACCTGAACCAGTATCTGTCGTTCGACTTCTTTCTGGCTCGCCATATTAATAACCATCAGATAAAACACCCAGATGGGTATCCATACCGGCTGTTGCATCAATTCAACGAAGAATCTAAACGGGTTTCTCATGGGTATGGGCACCTAACGATCTGCCGCTCAGCCGCTCGCAGAAACGCTGAAGCAAGGCACGACCTTCCAGCCATGGTCCATGTCCGGAGGCGGTATTAATATGCCCAGCCTGGCCCACAAAGACCAACTCACTACCCCATGCTTTCGCGAACATTCGTGCCCGTCCCGATGTGCAGTAGGGATCATTCTCGCTGGCAATCACTAAGCTCGGGAATGACAAAGGGATCATGGGAATGGGGCCAAACATCTTGAGGATAGCTGGGACAGCAGGCGACTCGACATCAACAGGCGCAACGAGAAGCGCGCCCGCGACCGGCCGGCCATACTGCGCAACCCAGCGCGCAATCGCGATGCTCCCAAGGCTGTGCCCGATCAACACTGTGGATCCGGCATTTGTTGGCGAGATGGCGGCCTCAAGAGTGGCCGTCCACACGCTGGGTTCAGGATGATCCCAGTCCCGCTGCTCAATGCGACGGATTGCCGGTTCAGTGCGCTCCCAGCAGGACTGCCAGTGATCAGGCCCAGAACTGGTGTAACCAGGAACTGTCTGTAGAGTCCACGTGCCCAAGACAATCGGCCGCGGCGCGGTCAGTATCTCGCCGTGCGCCGGCGGCTGCAAATGCGTGTTATGCCGTTGCTGATTCATGCCGCGCCCGCGGAGCCACAACGAGGAGTTGAATGGCCATGATCAGGAACCAGGCGAAGTACACCCCGAACGAGATGCGCTGCGCAAGTCCCGGTCGGTGGGCCAGGATCGGTAGTGCCTGAGCAAGAATGTTCACGGCGAGCCCCGCCACACCCACGCCGGCGAGAATGACGATGACTCCTCTTGAACGATGCCACGCGGGATTACGCTTGGCCTGACCGATGAGGAGAAACGCGGCGATGGCCCACGGAATTCCAGAAAGAACGGTCATCAATATGTGGCCGAGCGTAAACGGGGATTGCATGAACGGCGATCCCTGGCGCATTTCGACAGGAATGAGCCCGGTGCCAGCAAACCCGACACCCGACATGACCAGCAGCCAGTAGACGGCGGTCTTTTGGCCCGAGACTTCGATCGCTGTGGCCAGGCCAGCCCCACACATGGCCAGCAGCACCCCGGGCGCGATGAATCCGATCAGATTCCACGCCAACGCGTGAGGAGCGCCAAAAGCCCCCAGTTCGCTGATCGCCTTGTGAGAGTGGGAGTAGCCTGGATAGGCGGCCGCGAACACGATCAAAGCCGTCCAGAACACCCCAACGGCCGCTACGCCGGCGATCCCCGCGATTTTTTCAGTCATCCATTTCATCTTGTATTTGCATAACGTTCCAACTGAGCCGCGCGCCGCGGACTGTATGACGTGGGTCTTTCGGTGACATAACGTCGAGTTATCAGACAGAATTGATCCCGCCCGGCCTCTAGGGCTTACGGCGGAGGTGTGACGAAAGTTCGAACAAACAGAGGAAGTTTTGCCGATAGTCCGTATGACATGGGTTGGCCCCCGACGGCACACCTCCAGCGGACCGCGGCCGCAGGCTCACTGGAATCGGCCCACCCAGGCTCAGGCAAGATCGTCAATCGGTTCGGAATCGGCCGGCCACGGCAGTGGAGTCATCCGCCCCGTACAGCGCGGGCACGCGAGCACGGTCCGCCCGCTTTCGCGCGAAGCGCTCCAGCGAGGCCCGCCGTAGCCTTGGCGAAGGCGGGAGTTCAGCCCACGCCCGGTTCGGGCGGCGCCCGACGCGCTCGTCATGGACACACGCGCGCACCGCGTCGCGCGCGCCGCCAGTGGCCTGAGCTGTGTCGAAGGCCACCGCCGGACGCAACGCGCAACGGCACAACCGCTCGAGACAGTCACGCGCCAGACCTATCGGTGCTGCTGGTGACCATAGCGCGACGACATGGCATGCAGATGCACGTTGAGGTTCAACGCGGATCCGAAACGTGCACGATCACGACGGCCCCACCGCGACTATCCGGTACGCCGCGGTCGCGGGCCTGACGACGGTACCAG
>Ga0163152_10009215_pt1 | contig 10335 bp, 6 predicted proteins | sample OliLakLV19MP8IB2_FD_148635 | JGI IMG/M metagenome (GOLD analysis project Ga0163152, IMG submission 148635) | Freshwater microbial mat bacterial communities from Lake Vanda, McMurdo Dry Valleys, Antarctica - Oligotrophic Lake LV.19.MP8.IB-2 | ecosystem: Environmental > Aquatic > Freshwater > Lake...
GTTGTAGCTTGGGTGTCATGTCGCAGTTTGTTGCCTTGGTGAAAACGAATTGAATCCTCGTCTGGCCGCCATCGCCAGCGCGATTCTGTTCTCGACGGGGGGCGCGGCGATCAAATCGACAACACTCAACAGTTGGCAGGTTTCTGGGCTGAGAAGCCTGGTTGCGGCGCTCACCGTCGCGATGATTCTCCCCGCAGCCCGCAAGAACTGGACTTGGCGCACTGCCCTCGTAGCATTCGCCTACGCGCTCTGTCTTATCTCCTTCGTGATCGCCACGAAAAATACGACATCGGCGAACGCAATCTTCCTCCAGGGCGCCGCTCCCCTGTACCTTGTCCTCATCGGGCCTTGGTTACTCAAAGAGAAAGTTCAACGCGCAGACTGGCTTACCTTCTCGCTGATCGCCGCTGGAATGGTTCTGGTCTTCTGGAAGCAAAACGCAGAGCAAGCATCGGCGCCGAACCCTGAACTCGGTAACCTGCTCGGCGCAGTCAGTGGCCTCGCCTGGGCTGCCACCGTTTGCGGCCTTCGTTGGTTGAGCAAGCGAGAAGAAGCCAACGCAATGTCCCCGGTACTCATGGGGAATTGCATGGCGCTGATCTTCTGCCTGCCCCAGATGTTTCCGCTGACAGCAATCGAACCGCGCGACGTTGCAGCCCTGCTCTACCTGGGCGCATTTCAAGTTGGACTCGCCTACTGGTTTCTTACGCGAGCGATGTCGAAACTACCCGCTCTCGAAGCCGCCCTGCTTGTGATGATCGAGCCTGCACTAAACCCCGTTTGGACGTGGTTGCTCCACGGCGAGCGACCATCCGCTACCGCAATTGCCGGAGGAACATTGATCATCGGCTCTGCATTAATCAAAAGCTGGCATGATCGAAAGACTGTGTTAATCTAATGATTTAGCCCTTCCAAGGGCCTGTAGCTCAGTTGGTTAGAGCGCTACCTTGACACGGTAGAGGTCTGCAGTTCGAGTCTGCACAGGCCCACCATTCCTCTCTGTCCATTGCTGAGCAACTAATGTGCTAATTTGACCTGAGCTTGGCGCAAGCCTTAATGTGCCGGCTTGCGCAATTGATTGCGATACTCCATCGGGCCGATTCCGCTGAATCTGCGGAATACACAACTGAAGTAGCTGTGGTCACAAAAGCCAACCGCCTCGCCCACCTGATTGATCGAAAGTTTGCTTTGCCCAATCAGTGCCTGTGCTTTGGAGATTCGTAGCCGGTTCAAATAGGTTACAAAAGCACTGCCGGTTGTCTGCCGGAAAAATCGCATGAAATGGGAATTGCTCATGTTGAGCACCTTTGCTGCTTGATTCACGGAAATCGCTTCCATGTAGTGTTGAGCCAGATAGTGGAACAATGGCTCCAGCCGGGCAACGTCGCGAGGCGGCACAGTTGGCTCATTCACCATTTCACTTCTTTTTTGACAAAGAAGGACCAGGATCATCTTCAAATAGGTCTTCATCGCCAACACAGAGTGCTTGCCGTGCAATTCAGATTCTTTCCTGATCCGCCTCATCAGGCCGACGATTTCCCCAATTAGTTCTTCCGATCCTGATATCACCTGTGGTGCCCCACTACTCCGGGCCTCGAATCCCCGCAAATACTCAAAACTCTCGACAAGAGAACTTCCTTCCAATACCGTATCGCGACAAAACGAAAGTACGGCAATTTGGCACGACTGCCTCTGCCAACCTCCAAGCCTCTTGCAGTCTTGACTCCCAATCAACAGCAGCTCTCCTTCATTCACGCTCACTTGCCGGTCTGTCAGTTCCAAAACTGCCGACCCGCTGCTTACACATAAAATCGTGAGGCGGTCAGGATCGAGGTCAACTGGTCCCGCGCCGGGAAAGCTTGCCTCGATCCGCAGCAACGGATCCATCCAGTGGGTGGTGTGCTCTCCTCTGATTTCCTTCGCTCTTTCCAATGATGATTCGCCCAGTCTCATATTCAAAATCGTTTACACTTGCCAAATGGTATTCTCACGTGATCAGTTCGTCAAGGTCCCGTTGAGAATTGCAGGCGCCGGGGTGCTGTTTGCAGCCGCCTTGGCCCTGGGTCAGAATTTCGGCGTTCAGTTCGTCGAAATTCCCATCACTCGAAGTGGCCTTTCCTGGAAGCATGAGAACGCCAAGTCCGCAGACCGCCACCTGCCCGAGACTATTGGCGCCGGTGTCGCGATCTTCGATTACAACGGTGACGGATGGATGGACCTCTACTTCGTCAACAGTGGCACTGCTGATTTCTATGCCCCGCAAAGGCCACTCGAAAATGCACTCTACCGCAATAACAAAGATGGATCGTTCACCGATGTCACCAGGTCTGCCGGAGTCGCCGGTGGCGGCTTCGGAATGGGCGCAGCTGCTGCTGATTACGACGGGGATGGAGATATCGATCTACTGGTAACCCAATACGGTGTAGACATTCTGTATCGCAACAATGGCGATGGCGCCTTTACCGATGTCACCCGGGAAGCGGGCCTGAGTGGCACTGGCTGGCACTCCTCCGCAGTCTGGTTTGACTATGATCGCGACGGAAGACTCGACCTCTTCATCGCAACTTACGTCGACTATCGAAAAGACCTGGTGAAGCATTGCTGGGATCCAAAGTTGCAGGTGAGTGCCTATTGCGTGCCGAAGATGTTCAACTCCACACGCAGCCGCCTCTTTCACAATCTTGGGCAAGGCCGCTTTGCTGATGTCAGTCAGGAAACGAGAATTTCCGCCTACGAGGGCAAGGCTTTTGGTGCCGTAGCGACCGACGTCAACAACGACGGATGGCCTGATCTCTTTGTCGCTAGCGACATGGCGCCAAATGCACTCTTCATCAATCAAAGTGGGCGCACCTTTGAAGACGTGGGCCTGAATTCAGGCGTGGCCTACAGCCAGGATGGGGATCCACGTTCCGGCATGGGTGCCGATGCCGCGGACTTTAATGCAGACGGATGGCAAGACCTCTTTGTCGCCAACATTGACCAACAATACTTCTCTCTCTACCGCAACCGCAAGGACTTGACATTTCATGAAGAAGCGGGCGAGCAACGCCGCGATACGCGCTTGCTCAGTGGTTGGGGGCTCAAGTTTTTCGACTATGACAACGACGGTGATCCAGACCTGATTCTCGCCAATGGCCATCCAGACGACATGATCGCCAAACGCATGCCTGGAGTCAGTTACCCTGAGCCACTCCTGCTCTTTGATAATCGCAAAGGAAGCTTTGCCAACGTCAGCCTGCAGAGCGGTGCGGTGTTCCGGAAAAACTGGAATGCACGCGGTTTGGCGGTGGGTGACCTCGACAATGATGGTGACCTTGATGTCGTAATTTGCATCAACGGCGCGGCTCCGGTCTTGCTCAACAACGAGGGTGGGAATCGAAAGAACTGGATCGGTTTGAGGTTGCGACCGGGTAGCAGCAATCCTCTGGCAGAGGGAGCAGTCATTGAGTGGCAAGCCGAGGGTCTCCCGCAGCGCCGCCTTCGCTCAAGCGGCGGCAGTTTCCTCTCCTCGCACGACCATCGTGAGATTCTTGGCCTCGGCTCAAGCACGAGCGCAAGCGTCAAGATCACCTGGCCCTCGGGCAAGGTCACTCTGCTGTCGGCCAGCAAGGGCGGACAATACCTGGATGCCTGGGAAACTACGGAATCCACCACAAAATGATCGTTTTGTCGTAGTTTTCGATAGGATTCTCCTAACATTTTCAAAATCTCACTGGTATGATCAGCATCACAGACTGCTCTTGAAGAGCAATCAAGGAGATTTCCATGCTGAATTCCAGGGTCATTCGAACCTTAGTTTTGTTTCTCGCCGCCACACTCGCAAGTTGGAGTCAAACCATCACTGGCACCGTTACGGGCACAGTTACCGATTCTGGTGGAGGTGCGATTGCCAACGCCACTGCCACTCTTCGCAGCAATGCAACGAACGAAGTCCGCACCGCCAAAACGAATGAGAACGGAGACTTCGTATTCAATGCCGTTCTGCCTGGAACTTATAGTTTGTCGGTTGAGCAACCGGGGTTCAAGACCCTCGAACGAACCGGTCTGGTATTGACTGCCACACAAAGATTGGCTGTGGGAGCCCTCCAGATGGCGATCGGTGCGGTGAGCGAACGCATCACGGTAGAAGCGATCGGAGCTACAGTTCAAACTACCAGTTCCGGCAATTCCGCAGAGCTTTCCGGCAAGCAACTCAACCAACTGATGACAAGGGGTCGAGACGTCATTTCACTCCTGAGAGTCCTGCCGGGCGTAGGTACGGGCAACGACGAAAATGCGCTGGGCGGAACCTTTGGAACGAACACGCCAAACATTGGTGGGCAACGCAATGGTATGAACACGATGTCGTCCGACGGACAGTCCGGAAACGATGCCGACGGCGTCGGTGGCTTTAACGGGATGACCAGTCTCGATGCCATCGCGGAAGTTAAGGTCCTTCTCAACAACTATCAGGCTGAATATGGTCGTAACGGTGGTGCAAGCATCAATCTGATTACCAAGTCGGGAACCAAGGACTTCCACGGCAGCCTCTACTGGTACGTGCGCAACAACGCGCTCAATGCAAATGACTTCTTCCTCAACCGCAACAGCCAGGCCCGGCCACTCTACCGTTACAACACCTTTGGTGGAACCATTGGAGGCCCAGTCTACATCCCCGGAAAGTTCAACAAGAACAAAGACAAACTCTTCATCTTCTACTCACGTGAGAACTGGGAAATTCGGGAACCCGGCTCGACACGCCGTGTCACGATGCCCACCGCCCTCGAGCGCCAGGGAAATTTCTCACAGACTCTTGACGTTGGTGGACGCATTATCCCAATTACAGACCCAAGTACAGGCGCACCCTTCGCAGGCAACATCATCCCGGCAAACAGGCTGAACCGGAACGGTCAGGCGCTGCTAAACGTCTTCCCTCTTCCAAATTTCCTCGATCGCGGCATTTCGGGTGGCAATTACAACTACACCTTTCAGGGCATTCGCCAGCATCCAAAGAAGCTGAACACGCTCAAGGGCGATTACAACATCACTCAGAACGACCGTGTCTCTGCGCGCTACACCGGTTGGTGGGCCGATCAACGCGGTCACGATGCGGCAGCGGCAATCAATTCCAATTGGGACCATGTCTACGGCCACTATCTCTTCAAAACTGACCAGGTGCAGACCACCTACACCAAAGTGATTCGCCCGAATATCATCAACGAAGCTCAGTTCGGCTACCGCGTCCTCGGTGAAATCGGGGCCCCAAATTCATCCGACTATTTCGACCGGGCTACGCGCTCGAAGATCGGCTTGGGTTCGCTTGGGCAGTTAAACCCGGCCGGCAATCCACTCGATATTATGCCGGCTCTCAGTTTCGGCGGTGTCCCCAGTGCCGCCAATGTTGGCTATGACGGTCGACTCCCGATCGACGCTCGCGATTGGCGTTACAACTACAGCGACAACCTCAGTTGGGTGCGCGGTGCGCATTCTCTGAAGTTCGGAGTGTACGGCGAGTATCAAATGAACAGCGAAGGCCCACGCTCAAACTTCGGCGGCAACTTCGCGTTTGGCCGGAATGTAAACAATCCGCTCGACTCCAACTACGCTTACGCCAACGCAGTACTGGGCAATTTTGAGACCTACACCGAAAGCACCACACGTACCGCCGGCGTGGCTCGCCAGGGGCTCTTCGAGCTCTACGCCCAGGATTCCTGGAAGGTCAATCGCCGCCTCACAGTCGACATCGGCGTGCGATTTACCACTTTCACTCCTTGGAAGGTTCAGGACGGCAACGGTGCCGCTTTGGCCCTCGAACTCTACGACCAGAAGAAAATTCCCGCTTTTATTCAGCCCGTGCTTTCTGGCGGGGTACGCGCTGGACGGAATCCGCTGAACGGACAAATCCTGCCTGCCGTCTTGATCGGATCCTTCGCCCCTGGCTCAGGCGATCCGGCCAACGGCATGGTGGTTTCCGGGTCGAATGTCTTACCTCCCGGCTTCTCGACGCGTGGATGGCAAGCCGCACCGCGCTTCGGCTTCGCCTATGATGTCTTCGGCAATGGCAAGACCGCCATCCGCGGCGGCATCGGTGTCAGCAAGCAGGCTGTACCGGGTGCCGGCTCTTATCTCTGGGAGACGCGAACCAATCCGCCAGTACAATACAACCCACAGATTTTCTACGGCACACTCGACACCTTCAAATCAGCGGCCGGCACTTTCTTCCCAAGCAATATCAGCGCCTATGAACGCAATCCCAAAGGTGCGACAGTCACGAACTACTCGTTGGCAGTGCAGCATGATCTTGGATGGCAGACGGTCCTCGACGTGTCTTATGTAGGCAATCGTTCGCAGCATCTGCAACAATCGCGCAACCTCAATACGCTGCCTTATGGTGCCCGCTTCGCTGCCTCGAATGCGGACCCCAGCGCACCGGGCCGTCCTTTGCCGGACAACTTTCTGCGCCCCTACCCTGGCTATGGCTCACTCCGGTATGTGGAGAACTCGGGCTACGGTAACTACAATGCCCTTCAAACTTCACTCAATCGGCGCATGAGTTCTTCATTGCAGTTCGGGGTCGCCTATACATGGTCTAAAGCGATGGATCTTACCAGTGGAGACAGTGGCTTTTTACCAATCTTCAGGCCCTACCGCATTTGGAACTATGGCAAGTCCAGCTACGATCAAACCCACGTCTTCGTTCTGAACTATCTGTGGGACCTGCCAAAGGCCGGCACGAAAATGAATAATGCTGTAGCCAAAGCCATTCTCGACAATTGGCAGCTTTCGGGCATCGTCACCATGGCGAGTGGCACTCCGCGAGAAATCGGATATTCCACCGTCGATGGCGCTGACATCACAGGCGGTGGCGACGGCGCTCGTGTCAACGTGACAGGTAAAGCGATCTTGCCGAAAAGTGAACAAACTTTTGACCGCTTCTTCAATACTTCCGTATTTGCAAGGCCGGCGCGCGGTGATTTCGGCAATGCTCCGAAAGACGTTTTCCGCGGCCCCGGCATCAACAACTTCGACATCTCTTTCTTCAAGAGAATCCCGATCAAGAGGGAAGGCCGCTACTTCCAGTTCCGATGGGAATTGTACAACGCCTTCAACCACACTCAATTCAATGGGGTCGACAATCAGGCCCGATTCGACTTGCAAGGCAATCAGGTAAACGCCCAGTTTGGACGCTTCACTTCGAGCCGTTCGCCCCGTATCATGCAAGGATCACTCAGCTTCAATTTCTAATGTCGGCAATCCTAATCCTTGTCATCTTCATGGCGACTGCGGCGGCCGCACAGGTGGATCTGGGATTGCGCGCACAGAAAGCTGGTGATCTGGAAAAAGCGGCGGCGGTCTACCGGGAAATTCTCGACAAGAATCCCCGCGACACCGCCGCGCGTCATTTGCTCGGGATCTGCCAATTGCAGATGGGCCTGATGGCAGAGGGCATCGCAAGCCTCGAGACAGTTCGGCGAGAGAATCCTCAGAATCGTCAGGCGGTCTACACGCTGGTTTCTACTTACGTTGCCACAAGCATGCTCGACGAGGCGCAGAAGATTATTGAGACCAATCTGCGTCTCGACCGAAGCGCGGAGGCTTCTTTCATGCGCGGCTCCTACCTGATGGCAAGGGCCGATTATGACGGTGCGATTCGGGAACTCGAAGCTTCACGCAAGTTGAAACCATCCCTTGCCGGGCTGAACTCCATGCTCGGTGTCACTTATGGTTTTGCCAACCGTTCAGACCAAGCCATCAAGACCCTCGAAGCTGCCCTCAAGGAGAATCCAAGGGACGGCAACGCAGCCGCCTTCCTCGGCTGGCTCTACAAGGAGCGAGACCGCAGCAGCGAGGCAACCACCTTGCTCGAGCAAACTGTGAAAGATAGGCCGGGGGACTTTGGCGCCCTTTTTCTTCTCGCCCAACTCACCCAGGCACGCGGAAATTCCGTTGAGGCCGCCTCGATGCTCGAAAAGGTCGTTGAGGCCCAGCCAGATCATCGAGGTGCGCATGTACTTCTAGCTCGCCTCTACCAACAACTCAAACGGCCAGAAGACGCAGCCCGTGAGCGGGCTTTCGTTGCAAAGCTCAATGCCGCACAGCAGGCTGCGCAGCCCGGCGCCCGCTAAAAAAGTTATAAGGACGACTCAATGTTTTCAAAATCCAATTTCCTCTTCATGACCTGCACACTATGGATGAGCTGCTCAGCCATAGCGGCTACAGAGGCCAATCGAATGGTGGAGTTCCGCTTCGAATCGGCAAAGACCTACCAGGATCCTTTTAATGAACTCACTCTCGATGTCGTCTTCACTGACCCCGCAGGTACGCAACGCCGTGTTCCCGCTTTCTGGGCCGGAGGACAATCCTGGAAGGTGCGATATTCTTCGCGTCTCACTGGAAATCATCGCTTTCAAACTGAATGCAGCGACTCCTCCAATACGGGCCTGCATGGTGTGCGAGGGGAGTTGACTGTGACGCCCTACACCGGAAAGAACCCCCTTCTCCTTCACGGTGCGATTCAAGTGGCTCAGGATCGCCGACATTTCGCACACTCCGACGGTACGCCTTTCTTTTGGCTGGGCGATACCTGGTGGATGGGCCTGGTCAAGCGTCTGCGTTGGCCCGAAGATTTTCAGCAATTGACAGCAGACCGGCGTGACAAGGGCTTCTCTGTCATTCAGATTGTGGCCGGCCTTTTTCCAGACATGCCTGCCTTCGACGAACGCGGTTTGGGCGATAACGGCTTTCCCTGGGAAAAGCTCTACACACGAATCCGGCCGGAGTATTTTGATGAGGCCGACAAACGCATCGAACACCTCGTTGAGCAGGGGTTGGTGCCATGCATCCTTGGTACCTGGGGATACCATTTGCCCTGGCTCGGTACCGAAAAGATGAAGCAGCACTGGCGCTACATCATCGCTCGCTGGGGAGCCCTCCCCGTTGTCTGGACTGCCTCGGGAGAGCAGGCCATGCCCTGGTATCTATCCGGCAGCAAAGAAGCGGAAACCCAGCAGTTAAGGCGCGAATGGAACGAGGTGATTCGTCACATTCGCGCGAACAATGCCTTCGGACGAATGGTGACAACACACCCGCGCAGCAATGCCAGGGATGAGTTGCTCGATCCCTCCCTGCTCGACTTCGAGATGCAGCAAACCGGTCACGGCCAGCCAACCGCGCGGCACGCGGCCAAGGCGCTGGATGCCTGGAATCGCCCACCTGTCATGCCGGTGATCTCCGGCGAGTCCCGCTATGAAGCTCTCGAAATCAAGCCTCCGCTCAGTACTCGAGATGCCCGTGAAGCGTTCTGGGCGCATCTGCTGAATAGTGGTGTCGCTGGCCATACCTACGGCGTGAATGGAGTTTGGCAGGTAAATTTGCCAGACCAAAGATTCGGCAAGTCCCCAGGCGGTGGCGATTGGGGCGGCACTCCGTGGCGAGCAGCAATGTCGATGCCAGGCTCAACCCAGCTTTCCCTTGCCAGGAAGTTTCTGCTTGGCCTTCCCTGGCATCGGATGCAGCCTGCCACCAGCCTCTTCGATGGTGTCGTCTCGGCGGCAGTCTCGAAAGACAATCGCATTGCCATCGCCTACATTGTGGGTGCAAAGCCACTTACTATCGACCTCGCACAACTCCCGATGGCCGCGAAGGCGAAATGGTTTGACCCAACCAATGGTGAGCTGCAGCCGGCGCCAATAGGCCCGGGAAGAGACGTGACTCCTCCCGGCAAAAACTCGGCCGGCGATCTCGACTGGGTCCTCCTACTCGAACCCAAATAGAAAGTGAATCAAAAATGGAAGCCAAAGCTCCTTGCCGGCGAAGCTTTTTTACTACTGCCCTGGCCGCGGCAGCCGCCCTTTCGGCTCAGACTCAAAATCGAGACTATGCCGGATCCAATCCCGTCCGTTATCCAGACCCGGACATCATCTCTCTCGACAAGCGATTCGATAAGTACCGCCTGGGCAACACCCCCATCCGCCGTCTGCATACAGGAATGTTGTGGCCCGAGGGCCCAGCCTGGCACGGCGGTGGGCGCTACCTCGTCTGGAGTGATATTCCTAACGACGTGCAAATGCGTTGGCTCGAAGAAGACGGCCATGTCAGCGTAATTCACAATCCCGCCGGCTATAGCAACGGCAACACCTTTGACTACCAGGGTCGTCAACTTTCAGCCGAACACGGCAATCGCCGTGTGGTTCGCTATGAGCACAACGGCACCATCACAGTGGTTGCCGGCAAGTTCAACGGCAAACCGCTCAACGCCCCCAACGATCTCGTCGTTCACCCTGATGGCGCAATCTGGTTCACCGATCCCGGCTATGGCGCGATGCTCGAATACGAAGGCAACAAAGGCAAACTCGA
>Ga0163152_10009216_pt1 | contig 10335 bp, 10 predicted proteins | sample OliLakLV19MP8IB2_FD_148635 | JGI IMG/M metagenome (GOLD analysis project Ga0163152, IMG submission 148635) | Freshwater microbial mat bacterial communities from Lake Vanda, McMurdo Dry Valleys, Antarctica - Oligotrophic Lake LV.19.MP8.IB-2 | ecosystem: Environmental > Aquatic > Freshwater >...
CTATTTGCCTTTACCACAAGGCCGGCTCATGCACAACCCAACCCTGAACGCATCGTACACAACGATCCTGCCAAGTACAGGGTACTCACTTCGGTTCATGCCGGGGCCGGACAAATGGGATTCACACAGTTGATCGGCCGTGATGTTTTGTCTACAAACTTTCTTTACCTGCATGCAGGCGTCATTGAATCCAAAGGAGGTATTGGGCATCACTTTCATCACCAGATTGAGGAGATGTACGTTATCCTCAACGGTGAAGCGGAGTTTACCATCAATGGCCGCACATCAAAGCTAAAAGCTCCGGTGGTGGTTCCTTGCAAACTGGGAGATGCGCATGCCATATATAACCCGGGTGGCGAACCCATCCGGTGGCTTAACTTTGCAATTTCCCGCGTTAAAGGAAAAGGCGATGCCTATGACCTGGGTGACAATCGTGTCGGCGCCAGCATCGATCGTGTGCCGGTTTTTGTTTCCAGCCCATTAAATAAAGAGGGGCTAAAAGACAAAAATCATTTGTTCGCGGGCAATGGGGTGCTTTACCGCAGGGTCTATGGTCCTGAAATTTTCACCACCAGTTGGAACCATGTAGATCACCTGGTGATCCCGGCTGGTAAATCTATTGGACCGCGTCGACTTGAAGGTATCGAAGAAGTGTATTACGTTATAAAAGGTTCAGGTACACTTACGGTGGATGCTTCCACCAAGCCCATCGTGGCTGATGATAGTTTTACCGGTTCTCTGGGTGAAACCCTTACCTTATCGAATTCCGGAACAGCAGATCTTGAATTGCTGATCATTGGCATTTCGGCCTCTCAAAACAAAGACCCGAATCCGGCTAAACCGCTTTCAAAACCAAAGGCCATGGCACTGCAAATGGACTTTGTGGTGCCGAAAGAAAACGGTGAAGCTTTTGAAAAGATGTATTATTCCATTTATGTGCCTGCCATGTCCGTCCAGCAAGGTTATCTCGGCTCCAGGCTGTTACGCCTTTTTCCGGAGGATATGGCCCGGGCTATTCAGGCCGAATCCACCACCTTTAACTACCAGATTCAAATTTCTTTTGATACGGAAGAAAACAGAAGGCGATGGGTGGCTAGTGATCAACACCAGATTGCCTGGCCGGCGGCATCACGCCTGGCCAAAGAGTATAAGTGGCGGGGCTATGAGGTGATAGGGGATGACCATCCTTGAGGTCCCGGGTTTTAGAAGTCAAATGATGTTTCTAAATTTCATCGTAAAAACGGTTTCGTCTACATTACCAATGCCTGGATCTGTGCAACACCTGGTACGTATCGGGAAGTATTTGCATTTTATTGTATTGTTACGTTAAGGCTGAACAGCCGTTTTTCAAATGTTCATTCTTCGTCTTATACCCGATATTAGCGGTAATTAGGATAGGATAAAATAATGGAAACAATCAAATTTAACCGTACAATCGATATTTGGATAGACGAGTGATTCGAGTGATCCGACGCATCGGATCGAGTGATTCGAGAACAGTTTAGTCAAATAATGGAAAAAGCAGAATGTAAGTTGGATTGCAGCATTATTACCGTTTCAGGTTTGGGCACTAAAACAGACTCATTGACAAAAGAAACAAAAGTTACTCATGATGCATTTGGGATTATCGCTTATAATAAAAAGACGGACAAATTTAATATGCGTGCTTATAAAAAAGACGATGTTATTGAAGCAGAGATTGAATTTGTGGGGAAAAAATTATCCGGTGGAATTTGTCAACTCCAAATGGAGGCACCATACGTTTTACCGCTGATTTCAGTGAATCGAATAAATGGAAAGAAACTGGCGAATTTAGTCGAGACGGAGTGAATTGGGTAAAGATGTTGGAAACAGTATTAGAGAAAAAATAAAATATCACTCTGACAAAAACATTGGATGAGCTGGTCGCAGCCTCATAGCACCTTTTTTTTGGTTCGGGCCTTTAATCACCTCTTTTGCAGACAAATCCCACCGGTTTGCAGATCATTTCGCACCAAACCGAAACAAATAGAGACCTTTGTTTTACTTCCGCGGTTTTAATCCATGAAAAAGTCTTTTGTTATCCTGTTGCATATTGGTTTTTGGGTATGTTATTTTTTATTGGTTTTTATCGTGCTGGCAATTTATTCAAGGAGCGTTAGAAATGCGGATGACCAGGAAGCCAGGGTAGTGAATGCATTGATCAGTATTCTTCTTTTTGCGTTTATTCCTTCGGTCATATCCTATTTTTTATACTACTTTTTATTATTCCCCAGGTACTTTCAACAAAAAAAGGTCGTTCGGGCAATCCTTTTGGGTTTCCTTGTTTCATTAGGAGCATCCATCCTTGCGTATATCCTGCACCGGTATCTGATCGAAACGGGCCGGGTCATCGATATGGATGAGGGCGGTATACACGGAAGATCTACCGCTGTCCGGACACTCATCGTGATGACGTTTATTGGTGCCCTATGCGGCATGGTGGCCCTGGTCATCAATGGGTTTATCACCTGGTTTAATGAAATCAAACTGAAGGAAGTGTTGAAAGAAAAAAACCACGCTATGGAAATGGCTCTCATCAAATCACAGCTCGACCCCCACCTTTTATTCAACACCATTAATAATATCGATGCCCTGATTTTAAAAGATTCAGTGGCAGCCTCTGATTACCTGAATAAACTTTCAGATATCCTTCGGTTCATACTCTATGAAACCAAGGGCGATAAAATCCCGCTGGCCAAAGAAATGGAATACATAGCCAAGTATATCGCCTTGCAAAAAATAAGGACGGCCAACGAAAATTATGTGCATTTTACGGTAGATGGCTCCGTGGGCAATAAAAGCATTGCCCCTATGGTTTTTATTCCGTTCATTGAAAACGCCTTTAAACATACCAACAATAAAAAACTCGAAAACGCTATTACAGTCCGGGTTCTGATCAATGAGGACACCATTCAACTGCTCTGTGAAAATAAATTTGACCCCAGATCGACAAACCAACAAACGGATGGAGGCCTGGGAAACGAACTAATCAAAAAAAGGCTAAATCTGATTTATGCAGGAAATCATACTTTAGCCGTGCAAAAAACCAATGACCGGTATAGCGTTCACCTGACCATTCCCAATGGATAATTACACCTGCATCATTATTGAAGACGAGCCCCTGGCGCTCGAAAAAACGAAAGATTTTGTACTCAAGGTCCCTTTTTTACAGTTAAGTGAAACCTTCGACAATGCGCTTACCGGGTTGACCTATCTGAACAACAACAAAGTAGACATCCTCTTTCTGGATATCAATATGGATGAACTATCCGGCATAGAATTGCTGGAAAGTTCAAAAATCACCAGTCAGGTAATCCTGACCACTGCCTACCAGGAATATGCTTTAAAGGGATACGAACTGCAGATCACAGACTATCTTTTAAAACCCTTTACCTTCAACCGGTTTTTACAAGCGGTAAACAAAGCCCGGGAAAATATGGTCCGGGGGACTTCAGGCGCTACGCCGGAATTCCTATTCGTCAAAACGGAAAACCGACTGGAAAAAATCATGCTCAACGAAATCATATATATCGAAGGGATGAGGGATTACCGGAGGATCCATACGGTAAATAAAAGAGTAATGACCCTGCAGAATTTCAGTGAATTTGAAAAGCTGATCCCGTCCAGTCTGGTGTGCAGGGTACATAAATCGTATATGGTGGCCTTGCATAAAATAGAATCCATCGAACGGGGCAGGATAAAGATCGCGGATCAATTGATCCCTATATCGGATACCTACAAAGAGGCGTTCTTTCAGCTCATTAATAGCAGTCAATAATCTAAACTCACCCCCGCTCGTTCCTGCTCTCTTTTAAAATACATTCTGGGTAAATTTTGGTTGGTATTTTAATAAAGAGGGGAGCTAAGCCTCCTTGTGCAGCGCTCCCAATTCTTATCCCCACGGGATTAAGACGATCCATTTTTAGGTAACCCATTGGATTTTTTCCTAAAACTCTACGGGATAAATCCCATAACAAGATAAACCCCAGCCGAGCATCGCCATTTCGCCAAGTGAGTTGCAGACCAAAATCCCCCGTATGCAGACATCTTCTCCCGCTTGGCATATCGGAGTTTATACGCCTCATTTCCTCCTATACTTTTGTTTCACTTAATTATTATAAATCAGTTCAAAAACAAAAATTATGAAAAAATCAGTTCAAACAATTTTAGCAATAGGTATGATCTTCTTCTATACCTTTTCATTTGGTCAATCCAAATCAACTGCCCCTGAAGTACAAAAAACCTATTTAGACTTTTTTATCAGTGCCGTGGGTACCGACCTGAATTACGGAGAGTCCAACAAGGCGCTGAAGGATTTTAAAAAATCGGCCCAGGGCATACAAATCGGGCTTTCCCTCCAGACTACTATTGCACCTCATTTTTCACTGGTGCCCGAGTTATCCTTTATTATGAGAGGTGGTAAATTAAAGGCAAACAACCCCTTGACCCAGGATGAATCCACCCTTCGATTCTACACTATGGAAATACCGGTGCTGGCCCGTCTTCACCTGGGCAAATTTCACCTAAATGCAGGTCCATCCCTGGGTTATAATTTTTATGGCACGCAGAAACTGGATGGATCGACTACCGACCTTTCGTTTGACAATGAATCCGGAGGGTTTAAACGCTTTGATGCCGGCCTACAAATGGGCGGGGGACTAACTTTTAAGATTAAACAAAAAAGAGCTGTGCTGGATATCCGGTATTGTTATGGTTTGACCAATGTGTCTTACGAGAAAGAAGTATACAACAGGAGTTTGCTGATCCGTCTGCATGTTTCTAAAAAATAACTAAACTGTACTAAATGTGGTTTGGTTTCTGAATTTATTCTATGTGAAGTTCTATGTTTCTATGCTCCTAATGTGGATCAATTTTAGTCTCAAGAACTTGAAACCACATAAGAACATAGTACACATAGACGTCCACATAGCGTATTAAACATACAATTTCGATTCCTTTCAATTCACCTCCATCTCCTTAAATAATTATAAAATTTATTAAAAATGAAAACAAATAGAACCAGCGCCAACCTTGCCGGCATATTGTTTATCATCGCAGCGGTGGCAGCCATCATAGGAGTTCTTTTATACCACCCTATCCTGAAAGATCCTACTTACGTTATTCAAGCTTCTCCCCGTGAAACATCGGTTTTATGGGGAGCTTTTTTTGAAATCATCACCGCCCTGGCTGTTATCGGCACTCCCCTTTCCCTATATCCCGTGTTGAAAAAATACAATGAACGCATGGCCATCGCCTGTGTCGGTTTCCGCCTTCTGGAAGCAGGTATTATTATCATTGGCATCCTGAGCCTGCTGACCATAGTGACCCTGAATCATGAATTTGCAAAAGAGATTCAGCCAAATACTGTCTCCTATCTGTTGGTAGGAAAATCCCTGGTTGCACTGCACAACTGGACTTTTTTGTTTGGTCCCAATTTACTCCTGGGGCCAAGTACGCTGATGACCGCCTATTTATTGTATACATCCAGGCTGGTGCCCCGGTTCATATCCATACTGGGACTGGCAGGTGGACCCCTGGTATTTAGCTGTGCGATCCTGGTGGTGTTTGGGGCATTTCCCCAGGTTTCAGTTTGGGGAGGATTATTGGCCATACCAGTCTTCCTCTATGAAATGAGCCTTGCTATTTGGTTGCTGGTTAAAGGATTTAATTCTCCTGTCGCTGATCCAGTAACGGTACTCCGATAAATGAAACAAAGGTGCATTTACTTTAACGCAACATAAATTAATCAAATAAATATGAAAGCAGTTGTTTATGAACGATACGGAACGCCGGATGTCCTTGAGCTAAAAGAAATTGAAAAACCCATACCTAAAGCCAATGAAGTATTGGTAAAAATATATGCAACTACTGTCACGGCAGGGGATTGGCGCTTACGGAAGGCTGATCCGTTTATCGCAAGACTTTAACGGCTTTTTCAGGCCCAAAAAAGTGAAAATATTGGGATTTGAATTGGCAGGAGTTATTGAAGAAGTGGGTAAAAAAGTTAATTCATATAAAAAAGGCGATAATGTTTTTGCCTCCTGTGGATTAACCTACGGGGCATATGCCGAGTACAAATGCCTTCCTGAAAACCCTTTAATTGCCTTAAAACCTTCTAATATGAGCTTCGAGGAAGCGGCTACCATTCCAATTGGTGGCCTTACGGCTTTAGGGTTTTTGAAAAAAGCCGGTGTAAAAAAGGGGCAAGACATCCTGATCTATGGGGCATCGGGTAGTGTAGGAACCTTTGCCGTTCAGCTGGGCAAATACTTTGGCGCTCATGTCACCGCGGTATGCAGTACAGCTAATATAAACCTGGTAAAATTACCTGGAGCCGATAAAGTCATTGATTACACCCGGGAAGATTATACTGCACTGGAATCCAGATTCGATGTATTTTTTGATGCTGTGGGCAAAACGTCCAAATCTGGTTGTAAACAGTTATTAAAACCAGGAGTAAAGTATGTTTCAGTAACGGGGTCTCCACAATCAAACCCCGGGGATCTCCTGGTGTTAAAAGAAATTATTGAATCAGGGAAACTAAAGACCGTCATTGACAGGAGGTACACGCTTGAACAAATCCGGGAAGCACATGTCTATGCAGAATCTTTCCGAAAAAAGGGAAATGTGGTCATCAATATAACCTCCAATGACTTGTCGGAGTATATTGGCAATTTCAATCTATAAATAATATAAAGTGTTTACTCAAGTTATGGTTTATATGGTTTTACAGGATTATATTTAGATTTTTTCGAGATTATAATTCACCGATTAATACTCAACCCTATGACAGATAAATGGACAGATAAATGGAATAGACGATATAATAAAGAAGATTTTGCTTATGGCGAACAACCCAACCATTTTTTGAAAGAACAGTTGGAAAAAATAGTCCTTGGAGCAATTCTTTTCCCGGCAGAAGGAGAGGGTCGCAATGCTGTATTTGCGGCTAAGCTAGGCTGGAATGTGTCTGCCTTTGATATTAGCACTGAAGGACAAAAAAAGGCCCTGCTTCTTGCAGAAAAAAATAATGTGATTATTAACTATAAGGTTGGGGAATTAAAAACCCTGAACTACTCAGTCGAACAATTTGATGCCATCGCCTTGATCTATGCCCATTTCCCTGCCGATATTAAATCTCAGTTACATAAGACACTTGACCACTATCTACAACAGGGAGGGACGATAATTTTCGAAGCATTCAGTAAAAATCATCTGGGTTATCAGGCTAAGAATGAATCCGTGGGTGGGCCAAAAGACATTGAATCCTTGTTTTCAGTCGACGAAATATTAGCTGATTTTAGCAACTACGATATAATAGAGTTGAGAGAAGAAGAAATTGATCTCCGGGAGGGGCTGTATCATAACGGACAAGGCTGTGTGATCCGGTTTGTTGGAAAAAAACAATGAACCAGCAACCATTTGGGCTTTGGATTCAAATAACCTCTTTTGGTTGGGAAAACAGGGAAAAGAAGTGGCTCGTATTGTAATGTCCGATAAAATGTATGGGGATCATGCATAAATTGTAGCCTGTATCCCCACCATGTCACTCTGGTAGTGGCTGGTTGCGGATATTGAAAAACCGTCTTCTCTCTTTTTCGGTTACTGCAAGCCTGGGATTTCTTTTGCTCGTATCTCTTTTAATAAATAGTCTGCTGGAAGGGTTTATGCATCAGCTTCAGCAACTATTTCCTCACATTGCTATTGTGGTTGTATATGTAGTTAATCTGTTGATGACACTTATGGTGGTTGGATTTTTGTTTGCCATTATTTTTAAAGTGCTACCCGATGCAATTATTAACTGGAAAGATACTGTGATCGGTTCTTTATTTACGGCAGTATTATTTATGATTGGAAAGTTTTGCATTACCATATACATAAGCAACAGTAACCTCGGTAGTAGCTATGGCTCGGCAGGTTCACTTGTAATATTGCTTGTGTGGGTTTATTACTCTTCCGTCATTTTATATTTTGGCGCAGAGTTTACCAAAGCCTATGCACTAAAATATGGCTCGGTAATTAAACCAAAAGATTATGCAGTAACAATACAAACAGTACAGATAGAAAGTGATGAGGGCAGTGTGCAACAAAATGAAGAAAACACAAAAATTACGGAACAAGAAATGCAAAGCAGGAAGGCAGGGATAAAAAAGAAAAGTTCTTAGCAAATTACTTTTTCAAATTAAAACAATGTGTATGAAATAAATTTTAAAAGGCTTGAAGCTTATTTTGTAGGTTTTTTGGAAGCCATACCCCGTATCGGACTTGCCTTTTTAATTCTGGTTATAGGTAATTTTATTGTTCCATAAGCAGCACACTTAAAGTTACAGCAACGCTGGTAGTGGGCATTTCTATTTTAAAATTTTTATACCAACTATTTCCTTTCCCTTTTTTAAACCCAATGTTGGGATAACCAACCAAACCATCAGGATACATTTTGCCAGTGGGTCGACAGTTGCATTCGAACTATTGTTAGCAGCGGATATACTTGATACTGCTATTGCACCTATGTGGGACGAGATTGCAACGTTGGCAGCATAATACCATCATTACCTACTGCATTGAATTATTTTCCGGATAGAGAATTTAAAAATAATGAAGGCAACCCAACCATTGAACAAAAAGTGATTAGCTATGGAAGATAACTATTGCCGTTGGATTAAATTACCGAAAAAGGGTTTGTTTGTTTTCCTTCAGATAATAGCAGATATTTTTAATAGTTATATTCCCCCGGCGATTAAGCGGTTAATATGCAGAAAAACAATTAGCTCCTCTTCATTTGATCAATAGAAGCGGTTAACTTTTTTATTTCGGCTTTTAATTCTTTAACCGCTTTGGCTCCTGCAACAGGCGCATCTTCTTCTTCAGCATCGCGGCCGATAAAAAATGTAGCAAAGGTAGCGGTAACATACCCGAAGATAGTGTATCCAAATACAGCTATTAGAAAAGCAAGCCCTCTGCCTTCGGGTGTTGCCGGGTTAAATTCATTTCCGGATGTTATCACACGCATGGCTGTCCACCACAAAGCCATTCCATAGCTGTCAAAGCCAGGGTGTGGATATTCAAAAGCATACATACCGGCAGCGCCTGCAAAAGTTATTATAACAGTGATTGTTAATACATAGCCAAAGGCTCTTCGTTTCATTGTTGCACCCAGGCTTTTCATACTTCTGTTTAAAGTAGAAACAATTCGTACAAGTCTGATGCCTCTTAAGCCTCGCAGCAAACGAACAAATCTAAAAATACGAAACGCCCTTAGGGCGGGAATAAGGAGCGAGATAGCAGTCAGCCAGTTTTTCTTTAAAAAATCAATTTTGCCCGGAGCAAGTATAAACTTGATGAGAAAGTCTATGATAAAAACAAACCAGATTGCAAGACCAGTATATTCAAGTGGTTTATTCAATCCCCATATTAATTCTGTCACCAGTAACACAAGCCATACAAAGCCTAAGAAAATCATTGGAGCTTCTAAAAATTTTTCTATTGAAGTAAGAAGTTTTTTTCTTTCGTTAATTAGTTTTTCTTTCATGGCTTGGTGCATATTTAAACAATAGGATCATATTACTAATTTCATCGCATAAGTGCCTTTTGTAAAGCTATTGAATTTCAAAAATATTTCTATTTTATCAAAAGTTTGTATCCTGTGGAGGTAAAATTGCAGCAATTTTCCAGGTTGGCTTTGTGTCAGCGTTTTATGTGCCTGCCCTGGCTCGATTCACTAAAGTGTCTATCGTACAATGCTTTCAATGTTTGGTACATGCATTGCTGTACTATGTGGTCAATCACAGTGGGTATCTCCAGCGTCCTGGTTCCCCCATCGGACTTCTCGATTTCCACCTTCAGTATTTTTTTCACGCTATACTTCTCTTCAACTATACTCGTTATGAAGTCCTTGTGGTTTTCCCGAAGCCATGTCTCTGCTTCCTCTATACTCATCCCTCCACTCCGCTGACCCCTCTGTTTTTCTTCACTTCTTCATACCCTTTCTACAGGTTTCCATAATCTTTAATTTTGTTTAACAATGTTTGCGTTGAAGTGTTTTGCTCCTTAAGTTTCGAAAGAAAATCCACTACTCCCTCTCAACTTGTCGTGAATAATTTTTAATTTTGATCCCTATAAATGATCAAAGCCCCTTCTCCAACTCGCAAGTCTTCAGTCATTCCTGTTATTTCTTTTTCTGATCTTTACAAGAACTCATAAGATCAGAAATTATTTCCTCGCGGTGTTTGCACTGATCGTTTCCATACTTTGCTTCGTTCGCTCAATGGAGGATGTTTCATTTTACATCCAATATCCCCGCCTGATGCGGGTGGA
>Ga0163152_10009217_pt1 | contig 10335 bp, 20 predicted proteins | sample OliLakLV19MP8IB2_FD_148635 | JGI IMG/M metagenome (GOLD analysis project Ga0163152, IMG submission 148635) | Freshwater microbial mat bacterial communities from Lake Vanda, McMurdo Dry Valleys, Antarctica - Oligotrophic Lake LV.19.MP8.IB-2 | ecosystem: Environmental > Aquatic > Freshwater >...
GGCGGCTCTCACCCCACTACCCTAAAGAGGTTTGGTCACAGTCTCGTTCGCTTCGCTAACTCGCTTTGCGACCAAACTTTTCTCTTTTAGAGAAAAGTAGGGGTTCTCCCGCCGCCCGTTGATAGAAACGCCATGCGGAGGAATCGAACCTCACTTCGTCGATTGGTCGTCACCAAAACGACAGCACGCCATGCCATGTCAGAGCAATGTGCCGTCTCTCCGGCTGTCAAGCCTAGTTGGTAGCCTCTCGGTACTACCATGCGCCACAGATTTTACTCAATGGGCTATCAATCACTTCGGCTTTCAAGTGAATCGTGTGGCCACGAGTCGAACGTGGATACCGGGAAGCTATCCCGCAGCGTTACCAATTACGCCAACCACACGAAATGCCCTGTGTCTCTCCACTGGGCAGTACTGTCACGGTATTCGGGCTTCCTCGGCCACCGTTGCCACTCCTTCGTCACCCGGCCCCGAACCCACTATCACGCTGCCCTTCTCGACGTTCTGTTCCACCGTTACCGCTTCGACGATTTTTGGGGAAGGCAATTTGGAGAAAAATTCGGGATTTTCGCTAATGGGTCTCTCAAGCAAGTTTTTCATAGACCTCCTGCCAAGGACAGTTAGGTACTGCGGGCTTGGCAGGAGGTCCATCAGCGCAGCGCATGTAGCGGATCTTCCCCGCCATGACTTCCGATCTCGTTATCAGATCGGTCTTGTCATCTACAACCCGTAGTCTGCCTTCTAGCAGATGCGCTTCCCAGAATCCGGTTCAGACAACCATCAGCTCCATGGCGGCAGTTGCCCCGTTCTTTTTTGTTCTGCTATGGATTCGGAGAGGTCTTAACTGCGCGCCCTCATAACCGAACAAGCTTTACTATACTGAATCGAGTGCGGTATTGCAAGAAAAAATCGGGAAGAAAATCATTTCCTAACGCGAAACAACTTTGCAATTAATTTCATAATAACCTCCAAATAGTAGAGTAATGCCGGCCTTGCGTAAAGTTATACGAACTGCGCCGGATTCGCGGTAGATGAATGCCGTTCTCGCGGAGCGAATCTTCATTCAGCATGCCTTGACGATGATACTCATTGAAATCAGATCGATCTGACTGACGGTCGCGGCAGAACATCGAGTTCTTGAAGTCTTGGCTCCAAGAAACTGAAGCGGGGCCGGCTTGAAAGCGCATGAACATATTCATTGAAATGGATCGTAGCTCCAACTGAAACTGCCTGTGATGAGCAAAGCCGAATTCGACGATGACGCGGCCTGAACAACTTTGGGCATGATTATGAATTGAATGAGTCTGACCTAATGACCAGCTTTGAGCCATGACGGGATTATGGTAATCTTCAAGTCTCATGACTGGCGCGGATAGCTGTTCGATGTTGTTGCGTCATTTTTCGTATCGTAGAGTTCTTCCAATAAATTCCCTACTACCTTATACGGCATTTCGTCCGAGTTCTGATCCAAACCAATGAGACCGAGCATCAGCGCGCGAGTAATTGACTGCAAACCTTCGTAGCGCCGGCCATGAAACGTTACCAATGGATCGGGAATGCCGAGAACCGGAATTTCGCAGAACCGGATCTCAGCGGCTTTCAATAGGATTCTAGCTTTCTGGCAATATGAACAGGTTTTGTCGGCGGATAGGAAAACAAGATCTGATTGCGTATCGGGCATGACTACTCCTATTTGATGGTTCGCAGAATCCCGTAATTGACGAGGGCTACGAATATGAAAATGCCGGCATTCATATGAACGCCGTAGAAACTGAGTCCTGACATGAGTAGGGAAACGAATATTGCGACGACATACATGATTCTGAGGAGTCCTTCGGATGTTGTCTGGATCGAGCATCTCTGCGAATTTGCGATCATGATCTCGCTGGCTTGCGGCGGATGGCTCCTGTTGCATGTTCTAGAATATACAAAAGCAGTGCGGCAATGTCAAATAAAAAAGAAACCCCTCAGTTCATCAGGTTGGCTGGATCTAGCCAAGTTGCTGAGGTCGCGAAGAAAAGGCCGGGCAGCCTGCAAATAGCTGAGGCATTCGGGCGATTGATATTCGGGCGAGTCCCGCTATCCGGGGTCCGCGCCACGTGTCGTAGTTGTCGCCCTTCAGGAAGCGCTTCACGCCCGTCCTTACAACACAAAGCTGAACAACTCACTGCGTGTTCCTGCCGCCCTTGGTGGGTTGCCCCTCCTCAGTCTGGCCCTACTAAAAGAAGTTGAAAAAACTTTTCGGGAATCAGTGCTTCACGCGGAATGCCCTGTCTGACAAGGACTTAGAGCATCGCAAGTTTCTCGGCAACGAACAAAAAAGACTCGTCTTTTGAAAAGTAGATCGCCTGTCGAAGGAAGAGCGCCTTGGTTTCCTTATCGAAGTAGAGGTAGTCTCCATAGGCAGAATCCATGTTCAGATGCAGGATGATCTTGCCGTCGTCGGCGAGATGCTGGCGCAGATCCTTGAGGAAAAAGATCCAATCGTCGCAGTTCCATTTGTTGTCTCCGATGTTGAACCATGTCATGAAGCTGGTTACTAGATCGAATTTATCGGTCAGTTCCAAGGGCTTCTGCGAGACGATTTTCTGTTTGATGATGGGGATGGCGAGCGTCTCTGGCATCTCTTCGAAGACGGTTTTCTCAGCGCGCCATGTCTCGGCGCAGTTGAGGCCGGTAGCATCATGACCGAACTGGTTACAGGCATAGACGAACATGCCGTTACCGCAGCCCAGATCGAGGATCTTCATGGGCGGGTCCTGATCCAGACCAATGCGGCTGATGCGGTAGAGATTCTGGCGCATCCAAATGTTGGGGTAGAGAAATTTCCAAGCGCCTTTATGCGGCTTCATGACTGCCGAACGCAATTCGCAGCAGCGTTTCTCCAAAGCCATGAATTCAGGCAGCTTACGAATTTCCAACCGCTTTGCTTTAAGGATGTCGTCATATCTCATAAAAATGCCTATCTTGGTAAATTTCGGGGGAAAATAAAAATGGTTGCGCAACCCCGTTGCCTGCTATTCAATTATACCAGCCATGCGGTCATTCCTGCTTGATTGGACCTGAACTGCCCAGTCCTATGAAAAACATTCTCAGATCGAAAACATCCAAGAGCCAGATTTTACCCAGCTTGACGCCAATCAGCAAGTGGTCGAGATTCTGGGGAATTGCTGTATGCTTGATATCCCATACCGGCGCTTCCGTTACGATCAGAAGGCGTTCAAACTCGCCTGCCGCCACGATATTGCGCATCTTCGTTCGGATGCCATCCGGGATGATGCCGTTGAACTTGGCGCTGATCTCGTTGCTGTCTGTCCGCTTCTTAAACGTTCCTTCGTAAGAGATCAGTTTGGTATAGATGTCTTCGAAGTCTTTGTAGAATTCAGGCATGTTCGGCCGCATGAACAGCTCATACGTACTGGTTCCCCAGACTCGCCTAGGATCTTGATATTCCTCGCGCTCTGACCGGAACAGGCAGACCGGATGCTCCATGGCGAAGAAAGCGAAGACCGGCCAGCCCGTCTGCTTGTTTCGCCAGCGCAGGAAAACTGGATCAAGACGGCGATACTTGCCGTCCAGATATAGGACTTCCAATTCATTGAGTCGTTCTTCGATCTTGTCTCCGACTGCCGCTTCGCAAGGCAGGAGGGTACTCTTGACTTCGCGCAGCCGAGCCGCTTCTTTCAGCATGTCGCCATCGAACTTGACGGGCGCGGCCAATTTCGCTGCTTCCGCCAAGAGGTCTATCCCTACTGTTTCTTTTACGACGGCGGATGTAGGGGTAACTGGAGCAGTCATGACCGTAACGCCGGCGGCTAGCGAAGTTGTCTTTCGGAAGCGCGGATGATTCGCGTAATGCAATTGCGCGCGCCTGGAAAGCGCGGCGATCCACGTACACGGCAATTCCGCGTTCAAATTAGCCTCATAAGCCTCCAGCACAGCTTCTGCGGCAACGTGAGCGGCCGATTGCGGGCCTGCTATCGCGTTCTGCGGGGCTTTATTGCGGGACCAGAGTTTGGAGATGATTTTGAACATGATTGCCTCCTCAGGCCATTGCGGCGATGATTTTCATTTCTTTATCGAGCCGATTGACGTACCCCTTGAGCCTCTTGTTGACTTCTTCATTAACGCGCTTCTCGAAGATCCGGCGGGTTTTCGGATCATGTTTAATCATGAAGACGGCGAAGAACGTATTGACGGCTGCGACATCAAAGCCCCATTTGGCGATGGTTTTATCGACCAGCGCTTCTTCGGAATCAAAGCCATCGCGCTGTTTTTTGAAGCGGGTGATATTTCCATCTTCCAGCCCATTAGCTGCGCGATAAGCATGGCAAAACTCATGGGCTATGATGGAGATACCAGCCGTCTCATTGATTTCGTCGAACATGAACTTACTGAAGCGGAACGAGATCCCGGTTGTTTGAGCTGCGATGAACTTGCAGCGATGATGCTTCTTGTTGGCGGCGCTGAAGTCTGGAAGCATGACGAACTCAAGCTTGTCGGTCCAGAATGCCAGTAATGTCTTACGGGCTGAAGCCGGCAGGCGTTTCCATGCTTTCTTGATCCAGTTTTCCAGTTCGAAGCCTTTGATCTTGGACAAAAACTGCGCGTTCGTCATGATGAGATACTCCAGGATGTCTTTCCCTGTTTGACGCCTGAAGCGTAAGCCATGCATTCAGCCATGGTCTTAAGCACGGCTTTATTTTCTCCACAAAAACAATGGATCAGGCCGCTATCGCTCATATTTGGACGGTAAGAGACCTTGTCGATCCTGCCGCCGTATTCGACGACGGCCTTTTCAGTATCTAAGAAGAAGAAGCCATTCTGGACGAACGCATAAAAACGCTTGCCCTTGGCCATAGATGGCAATCTAAAGCCTTTGAAAGAAATGGGGAAGGTAAATGACCAATGACCAAGTCCGAATCAGGAATACTCTGCCTCAGTCCGGCGAAGGCCCGCTGTATGAGCCAATGAGGCGGATTTGTTCTCCCGCTTTATCGGCTGCCGTCTCGATGAGTTTCTTCAATTGGGCCTTCGCCGGTTTCTTCTTCATTCGCGAGCGCGGCCTCCGGCAACGCTGCCGCCGCATTCATCCAGGCCTGCAAAACCGGGCGTTGAGGCGGGCTTGCTTTCATTGCGCTTCTTTGCCTTCGCTGCTTGGAGAGCCTCGCGAAGTTCGACAAAGGCTTGCATGGGGGACTCGGCGGCGTTGGGATCGGGTTCGGAACGATCATCGTCGTAATAGTCGTCGAGATAGTACGTAGGATCATCATCATTGAAGTTTTCGACGATCATGACCAGAACGTCGAGATGGTCATTGTCGTACTTGGAGAGACTTTCCGTCAGCGCCGAAACTTTTTCTGGACGCGCTTCGATTTCATCATCATCCTCATCATCATCCTCATCATCGTAGTCTTCGTCATCCTCATCATCGTCATCATCCTCGTCGATGTCTTCGTCATCATCCAGTTCGTCGATGTCATCCAGTTCGTCGGGGAGAACTTCGTCTTCATCTTTTTCGTCGCGGGGGGACATGGTTATTGCTCCAGAGAGGGTTTGCCGGCTGCATGCCAGCGTTTGATGAAATCGAAATAATCGTCAGGCAGAACGGTCAGGATTCCTCTACAATGATCGGGCTTCATGAGGAAGTCGGAGCGGAAACTGAACCAAGGCAGAATGGTTCGGTCGATGTGGTTTTCCATGTGCCAGATCGTTACAGGAAAACGACCAAGGACCTCGCTGTTGCTGGCCGCTCTGGCGTCGTCCAAAACATTTTTTGGAACATTGTATTCGCTCATTTTGTTTGCCTCGGTGCGGTTCACTGGAATGGAATCTACCTTCGCATTGAGCAGAGTCAACAATAAAAAATAAAAAAGCCGCTCTCAGGAGCGGCTTTTTTAGTAACTTCAGAGCAGCTCAAGTTCGGCTGCTTCCTTCAAGACATGTTTGTAGACGACGCTGTTGGGGCGGTAGCGCTTGAAATAGAATTCATCATCGCCGGTCAAGAGCTTACTGAGCGCAGCGGCGACGCCTGCAGATCGGGAGATGCCCGCCTCGCAATGACAGATAATCATCGGTAGATCCGGATGGTTCTTCAGGGTCGCATGAACAAACGCATGGATCTGCTGCGCGATCTCTTTGGTCATGAGATTTTTCTTGAAGTATTCAGCATCAGGTTCTTTGTCAGCCATCAAGCGATCAATATCTACGATGTCCCAGAAGGCCAATCGCAGAATGCCCAAACAGGCCGCATTCCATGGAATGGTTGCGGGATCTGAATCGGGATCGGTTATAGAGATGATGATATGTTCAGGAAGATCGGAAGGCTCGCCATTGGCATCAAAAACCATCAAGCCATGTTCAATCGCTATCCTTGGGAAGACTAGAATCTTCATTGCTAAGGTTTCCTCGGGTTCGGGTTGACTGAGTATCTTCTTTATTTCTTCGACAATGTACAAACCGTCGCATTTGCAATCTTCTGGAGAATCGTAACGTCCGTAGCAATCGATTTCATGAATCCAGTCTTGCCAATTTTCGCCGACATTATTCGTTGCCATAGCCAGTAATTGCTTAAGACGACGATTTTCTTCTTTTAGGTTCATGGTTTCAATTTTGAAAGTTTTATTGATGGGGAAGGCATTCTTGGCCAGATCGCTGAGCGTATTGCATGCATGCGTAAAAATGACTTCCGACTTGGGATGTTGATTCCATTCAATCGAACGCAATCGGTCGATCTGCCTGAGCTTGAACATTAAGACCGAATCTTCTTTAGTTTTGATAGATTGGATTGTTTTAATTCTTTAAACAGCTCATGAGAGCGCAAAAGCAGGCGCATGATCTTCCTTGAGAGAACTCGGCCGCAACCGACAGTATCATTGGGATCAGTTGAAATCTCTTCAAGGATCTTAGCAAGGCTCCAAGACGATGGAATATCCTTGAAGCCGGAGAACAACGGCTGTTTCATCCCGCCATTCCCTTGCGGAAACTCTTTAGTCATTCTCCTCCTGTTTCAGGAAATCCCTATAGTAGACTTTCTGAATATGAATATGATTATGGTCTTTATCCAGTCCGCAGCGTCCAACCCAGACGCGCAAGCGCGGCCCGATGTCTTCAATCAGCGCGCAGCTACCGCCAACGCAGCCATTGGCGGCTGTATGAGCGGCCATGCAGGCTTCGTCAAATTTCTCGATGTCAACCTTATCGACATCAACGCCTTCGCCATCGCAGCTCTCGCAATCAGCTTCGCTGTTGCAGCATTCGCAGATCATTTGTTGATGGCCGTCGCATTCCTGACATTTGAATTCAAAGTTACTCATAGGCTTTCCAAAAAATCCTCTCTTTGTTTATCCGCTCGAAGGGCATCGACATTCCATTTCTGATGCCATTCTGCTTGTTCTTTTTCCTTGGCTTCTTTGATTCGGCTCGAATCATGGCTTGATCTGGAATGGCTCGAATGATCTGGCGCTTCGACAGGCCCGGAATATGGAGCAGGAGCTTGGGAATGAGCAGGTTCCGGCGCATGTTGCTTTGGGGGAGAATCATCGGAAGCGGCGACTCCGACAGTTGCGCTGACCGCAGCGGTTGCAGTCATGGCCGCAGTTGCGTCGGGGAAGCTTCTGGGCGTTTCTTTTGGCTCAGGCTGGCTGGAGACAGGGTTTGAGGGTTTTGCGTTGTAGAGGGCCGCTGCAACGACGATGATGCAGGCAACGACGAGAATTCCAATTGCTAGTTCCATGATTAATGCCAATGCGTTAAAGCGTAAGGCCCGATTTCTTTAAGTTTTTCCGGTTCGATCCAAGGGAAGAGTTCGGGCAAGCTCTTCCGGACTTGTTCGATTTTACTATCTATTTCAGGTCCGAAGAGTTTGGTCATCGAATTCTTCTTCGTAGTCGTTCTCGCAGAACTTGTCGAATTGCTCATACATGTCTTCGCCGAATTTTGCTTTTAATTCTTCGTAATCGAGGCGGAGGCCGACCAGAGCGTAATCAGTTCTGCCTGCGAATATGATGTCAACTCCCATATTTGATCTCCTAGAAATTTACGACCCGATACTTCTCAACAATCTCATCGTAATAATCGGAGGTACAATCGTCGCAGACGCCGCGATTGACATTGGTGATGGACGACATTTTTGAGGGTCCGCTTATAGTCATCCCAATCGATGCCGAGGGATTTGGAGCGGCCATTTTTGTTTCTGCGGGAAGGATCGAACTGGCGGCAATCCAGTTCGATCTGCTTTTCTTTATCTGCGAATTGATTGAAGCCCTTGGCAATCTTTTTCTTGAATATCCCCATGGAATCAGAGACGGAGTCAGAGGCGTCAAGGAGTTCCTCGACGAGCGCAAGGCGTTTGGGGCGTTTTTCGCCCCAAACGCCCTTTGCGGAGTTGAGGAAAAACAGGCGTTGAAGGAAGAAACCCGCCAAGTAATTTCGGGATTAATAGAACAGTCAAAATCCAAAAATTTTTCGGCGGAAAGATCGGGGTCCCAGCTATCGATGCAGTCTTGGAATCCTTGCTCGTCGGGATCGCCTCTCCAAGATATTTTATTACAACTCCAGCATTTGTAAGCAGGGGCGCATCCAGAATAGCTGGTACAATCGCCTTCTGGATCGGGAAGACTGACGACGTTGGCAACGCCGCAATCGCAATAAATTACTTCATGGCAGTCCATTTTATGTCTCGAACGCTTCGCGTTCCATAGTTAGAGATTGTCTTGCGCGAACTCTGCACTGGATTAATATACTGGAAAATAAATCGAAATGCAAGGATTAGTTGAAGATACGAATTGTCGCGAGGACGCCATTAATTTCGACAGTCGAAAAGGCGCTAGGATGTTCGCCAATGGTCATCTTGGCCGAATTTGTTTCAGCTAAGATAATGTCCTTGAAATTGGCCGCAGTCTCTTCAAGCCCATTTGGAGAAGGACCGATTCATTGGATTGAAAAAGAGATCTTATCGTCATACTTAAGACCCATTTCTCCGCGCATGCCGTTGATCTTGCTGATGAGTTCCCTGACAACGCCTTCTTGAATCAATTCCGGCCAGCAGAAAGGGTATTCATGACTGTAATTATCTCTCTTGAGGAGCATTCCGCGACCGCCGAAAAGAACGGCCTTAACCTGTTCTACTGGCATCCATGTCTAATCTTATTAAATTCGCGAACGATGCTTCGCGTCGCAAGATCGACTTTATTGTATAAACCCTGCCCTGTCCGCCAAAGGTCAGCGGGTACAGCCTTGAGATGAAAAATTGGTATCGGGGAATGATCCGGTAATCGAAATCGATAAAACACCAATGATTGAAAGTACCGCGATGCCCAAAGCAAGACATCGTCGTTAACAGGCCACTTGAAAATAAATCTAAAAGCAGGTCATCACAAAGGGCGAATCCATCATCGCCCCAGCCTGAGAGCAACTGCTCGTTAGTTAGAGGGTTTGAAATGCCCTTAATCGTCGGGGTTTTCTTTTTAATCTATCGGCATTGGCTTAGCTCAATTCATCCAAAGCAGCGGGATGGTTCTTCCGCGAGTCATCTTCAGTACCGCGACGAGCAAGTTCGTCGATTAGCTCTTGAGCCGTAATGTAGATCGGTTCTTTCTGGTTGTCGCGATTGACATCCAGCCCATGGTTTTCAGGCAAGCCGGATTTACGCCGCCGGGCATTGAGACGGTCGATCAGATCAATCCGGAAGTTGAGGTCTTGCTTCCGGAACTTCCTGAGAATTTCCGTCTTTATGTCCATTTCATTCTCCCGTAACGTAGATCCTGCGGAGATAGAACATCCTGCTGCTCATGAGATCGGGCGGGCAGATTTTCTTGGCGATCACGCAGACCGCCGGCGACTTCACGCCAACAATGCCGGTGGATCTCTCCGGCTTCTTTCTGCCGCCCAAATTTCGGCTGCGTCGGGGCCTGCCTCTTTGTCGAGGGGATCATTGATCTTATGGTCATCTGATCCCCTGATTTCAACGAGACGCCATTTAATTTTCATTTTATCCCCGATGAAAAATGTTCATGTCCAGTTCTATTTCTTCGTCTTCGTCAATCCTTGTTGTTCTTTGATCGGAGAACGCAATCGCAGCCGCGACAGGTACGGCTAGGGCTATTCGGCAGCGGTTTCGGCATGGCAACTCCTAGCCTTGCAGCTTCTCAAAGCCTGCAAAATGTAGAGAGCCGCGTTCTAATGCGCGCGGCATCTCGCGGGGAGGCTCGCCATTCTTACCCATGACGAACCGGATTCCGCCCAACTCTTTCAGGGCGACAGTAATGATTGGAGCGCGATGCCGATAGGCTCCAAGGTTGAAGGTAAAGAGGACGCCGCCGGGAAGGCTATTTC
>Ga0163152_10009219_pt1 | contig 10334 bp, 4 predicted proteins | sample OliLakLV19MP8IB2_FD_148635 | JGI IMG/M metagenome (GOLD analysis project Ga0163152, IMG submission 148635) | Freshwater microbial mat bacterial communities from Lake Vanda, McMurdo Dry Valleys, Antarctica - Oligotrophic Lake LV.19.MP8.IB-2 | ecosystem: Environmental > Aquatic > Freshwater > Lake...
GTGCCAGTTTTAAGCGCATCTAATTGCGCGCTTAAAAAATCAGCATAGGGGTGTTTTTTCATTTTGATCAGGGTCAGATAAATGGCCTGCGAGTCGCGATCACGATTTGCTTGGATACTCTTTTTAAATTTATCTTTGTCAGTGCGCGCGACGGCACCATACGCTGCAGCGCGCATCATCATATTATCATCGGTGAGCAATTTATCGATAAAGGTTTGTATGCCTGGGTAGCCGGATTCGACCAGTTTCTCAAAAAAATTAATGCGACTGTCGGTTGGTATCGCGGTGCTAAAGATTTTGTCGGCAATCGCTTTTTCATCTACCTTCAGTTTGAGGCCAAGGGCGCTGACCAATATTTCAGCTTCAAAGTTCGGCGTCAGCTTTGCTGGTTTCATCAACGCCGTGAGCGTTTCTTTGAGCAAAGTCGTAACATCAAAACGTGCGGCATTCACAGGGCGAATTTGCCCAATAACGGGATCGACTGGTGGCGTAATCTGCCAACGTTTTAAGTCTTGTAAGGCAACGCGCCGCAAATCTTCCGGTGCGGATTGGTTGAGAGTATATTGCGTCACTAGACGCGCGGCTTTTTCATCACCGACACGGAAACACCATTGAATGAGGCGTTCTTGAAATGGTTCACTAATGGGTGGCGTGCCATTAATACAGCGAGCAAGCGTGCTGTAAGCTTGTTGCACTAAGGCATGATTATTCATGCGGTCGACCGCGAGGATGGTTTCCTGAGTGACGCTCTGGTCTTTGTCATTGAGAAATACCGTAACGCGCGGATCACCGAGCCGAGCGAGCGTGAGCATGGCTGCGCGGCGCACGGCGGCGGCATCGTTGATGTTTTGTTGTGCGAGGAGATCAGTGGTGCTGGGCGTTTGCTGACCAAGATAGATTAAACCAGCTATTGCTGCGTGACGGAGAAAAGTGTCACCATCGTTAATGGTTTTAATTTGTGCGAGTAAAGCTTCGCTGACTTTCGTGGCAGATTTGCCAGCGAGCTTACTAACCGCCGTTAAAGCGAAGAAACGCACACGGGCATTGTCATCGGAGAGCGTGGGTAATAAGGCTGCGAGATACTGTTCGTCTTTAGATTCGCCCAGGACTTTAGCGACCTGCGCGCGAATTTGCCAATTATGGTCTTTTAACAGTGGTAAAAGGTAATTGAGTCCAGTGTTATTCCCAGTTTGCCGCGCGATTTGACCAAGCCCCCAAATGCCATGTAAGCGAGCTAATTCATGGGCTTGCTGCTCTGCCGCGGCTTTACATTTCGCGACGCCATCAGCGCCTTTTCTCGCCAAGGTAAATTGCGAGAACAATCGAACGCGCATATCTTCATGAAATAAATTATTATATAAATCGTCGACGGAGGCGGTCGCGAAACCTTTGCTGAGTTTTGCAGCAGCATCCTTCACCGATGAGGTGTTGGCATACTGCTTGTTTTCAACCGCGTAAATCAGGCCTTTTTTACTACCCTCGGGCGCATTCGGCGTAGTCACATAGTCAGCAATAATCAACCTGCCATCGGTGGTAAATTCAGTATCTGTAAACAGACCACCTTTACCGAAGGTGGTGAGGTTATCTATTTTTAGGCCGCCGCCTTGGGGAATGAAACGGAAGGTGTTGATGCCCTGTGAATAAGCACAATAGAAGAAAACATTTTTGTAATCCGGCCCCATGCTATCACCTGGATTAAAGGTAATACCGACCGAACCCCCAGGAATATATTCTAATGATGGGATACTATAAGCGGGTTGTTCGGGAAATGCGGTTCGCCATTCACCCAAAGTGGTCCATTGGTCAATCGGTGTTGGGCCAGCACGTAAATTCAGTTTAACGGCGTTGAAGAAGGTACGTTTATTTTCGTGCCCAGAGTTCCAACCATAATCGCCTTGCTCGACCAAATAACAAACGCGTGATTGATCGCCACTGCCACGATTATTGTCCACCGTGAATAAATTACCGTATTGGTCGAAGCCTAGGTCCTGGGGATTACGATTACCAATACAGAATTCTTCTAAATTAGAGCCATCGGGTTCGCAGCGAAAAATAGCTCCGCGTTCGGCGCTATACAGTTTTTTCCCTTCTTTGGTGGTGATGCCATAGCCACGGTCACCATTGGAAAAATAAATCCGACCATCAACGCCCCATTCTAATCCGTGCAGGTCATGGCCATTAACGCCACTGCGAAAACCGATACCTGATACCAATTTTTCACGGCTATCGCTAATGCCATCGCCATCTTTGTCATGAAGTTTCCAAATGTGGGGAATATTGGCGTAATACATTTCGCCATCTATGCCCATTAACACGCTGGAACCATTGCCATCGAGCGAGGCATTAAAGCCTTCCGCGTAAATACAGTTTTTATCGGCAACGCCATCGTTATCGCTGTCGATCAGCGTGGTAATCTGGTCAGAAAAATCAGTGAAATAAGTCGCTCCAAACGTTTTGTTGGCAATATATTTATCGTACAGTTTTTGCCGATCTTCTAAAGAGTTACAGGCAATTTCGTCTAAGAACCAATCATTATACTTACGTGAATCGACTACGCCGCGGTGGAAACGATTCGCCTCTGCAACATAGACACGATTTTGTCGATCAATGGTGACCGCGAGCGGATTATTAACCAACGCTTCGTCGGCAAAGATAACGCTGACAAATCCATCCGGCACTTTGAGATTGGCTGACTTTTTTCCTGGGATCGTCGGTGGATTTTTAGTAGTCGGCGTTTTCGGCGGGGTTTCCGCAGCCGATAATGGCAAACTGAACAGAGCCAACACGGTGATCAAACTTTTGCTCATTGGGCAGTAGCGCATAGGGTGCAGTCTCTAGAAGCGGGAGGTCGAAGTGGCCTGAAAGTAAGCGATAACCGTGCTTACGTGGGCAATTCAAACAACGACCGGCTCTATTACATGAAATCTTTGGAACCTGATGTTATCTGCTGCGAATCAACTGTGGTAATAAGACCAACGATACGGGAGTTCCGTGCGATGAAGGATGAATCACAAAGCGGACCTGATGACCAGAGAAAATATCTTATTTCTTAAGATGGTCATCAGGTTTCTGCGTCAATACCCGTGTGGCAGTAGTAATTACGTCAGAAGGCGGAAGAAATGGGCGACGTAATGAGTTGAAAAAGTCATGTAGGCTATTCTTTTAGTATTCATCGTAAAATTGGCTTAGAAGGTGTTTTGAAACTCCCGCCTAGGAGGACGAGTCCGATCCGCTGCGCCCACCTCGGGGGATTTTTGGGATGAGTTCTAGAACTTATCCCAAAAATCCCCCACGTCGGTGAGCTTGGTCTCGAACTCGTCTCCGTCGTTGTCAAAACTAGACATAGCTCTGCTCTTGCGTCTAAAGCAACCGCGTGACCTGCATTTGCTTTAGACGCAAGATCCGAACTATCGCGTTGGTGTAAACGAGAAAGGATTATGCTATTATTGTTCTTTCGAGTTCGTGGATGGGCCGTATTTCCTGACAGGCTACTGTTTTCAGCCGCCTGCCAGACCAACTATAAGAACACTTTGAAATACTTCATAAATAAAGTCAGATTCGTATAATTATATAGCTATGGAAGCAGGGTTAATTCTTGAACAAATTTCTCAACCTTAATTGAGAAGTCCGACACATTCACAATCCGCACCATATTCAGTTGCAAGTTGCTGAATTGTATCTTGGAGACGTTATTTTCTGCATCATAACCTTCGATAGATGATGATTGAGGTGAGAGTGCGTTAGCATAATAGTCTTTAATCAACACGTTCTCAATTTTGCCCGGATTTTTAATTGTCTTACTGTCGGGTTTAGCGCGGATCAAGAAATGACGTTCTTTTATGTTGCCGCCAATAAATTCAGCATAGTTGTTGATGACTTGTATGTTTGCAATGCGTCCACCATCAGTTGCATACAAGGCTACACCACGGTCTGCCTTGATGATGTCGTTGTTGGTAAAAGTGACGTCGTGAATATCGCGCAGTGTTTCAGTACCAACTTTCAACGCGCATTTCATCGTCCAAATGACATTGTCACTAAGGGTAATGTGTGAGCACTCAGACAATGCTCCCATATATCCGGTTACCTTTGGGGTAAAGGCGTCGTCGCCAGTATAGATGAACGCATGATCGACATGAATGTCGCGTGAAGCATCAATATCGATGCCATCGGTATTGCTCACGCGCGGGATGATGATTTTATCGTGATTGTCGGCGCGTAAATCATTTATGATCTTAATGTTTTTCAACGATACGCCTTGCGACTGTAATAAATGGATCGTCCAGCGAGCGGAATCTCGGAAGTATATACCGTCGACAGAAATGTCACTGGCATTGAAAGTGCGTAATAATTTAACATTCGCTTTCGGCGTTTTTGTACGCATTTCATAACCGTTACCATCAATTACCCCGCGACCAGAGAGTGCAACATTTTTAGCGTCTTTGATATAGATAAACGAAGAGTCATCACCGTTTTGTTTTGGATAATGTTGATGACTAAAATTACTTTGTGCTTGAAGAAGCGCTCCGTCCTCAAGATAAAGATGAACGTTGGATTTTAGTTGTAACTGAGCAGAAATATAGTGACCCTTATTGAGATAGAGAATGCCACCCATACCATTGTTGTTGTTCGCGGTATCATCAACGGCTTTTTGGAGTGAAGCTGTAATTGGTACAGATGGATCACGATGAGGATCTAGATAACGAGTAATCGGAATGACCTGCGGATCATTTAAATTGGGCGCCTGCTTTATCGGCTCATCGGCAAATAATGCCAGTGGCTGCATGCCTTCAATCTGACATACGTAACTACCAGGACGGGTTATGGAAAATGTTATGTCGTCCCCAGTGACTAGGGTCTCAAGTGCATGTCGCATGGGACTTATCGTCACGCTACGACCAAGGAGCCCATTAGCAGTGATGCGAATAGGAGTTGGACCATTCAGTATAAAGCGCGCATAATGCATGTCGCCAAAATGCACGACGACCACCGAGTGGGAATCGGCCTGTAGTTGATAAGCGACACTCACTGAAGTTTGTGGGGTTGGCTCATAGGTGGTTATAGCGCGATTGATTCCCATTGGCTCGGCAGCCGTAGCAAATGAAGGAATAAATAGGAGTATGAGACACAATGACCAATGCATGACTAGCTGCGTTCGAAGTCGGTATCGAGATATCAGGAAGGAGTAGAATATAGTACGATTAACGAACATGGGAGCATCCTTAAGTGAGGAAACGGAGATAAAATCCGCTGGGGTTTAACGACTGAGTAAAATGAGTGCTACGCTGACGAACGAGGGCTAAATTCGGCAGCGAGCCGAGCATGAAGTCGTTTTTTCATGATTGTGGTTAAGAACGTAAGGAGCTGCCGGTCATTACAGAAAAAATTAGCCACACTAGCAATCCTGGTCATACCAGTGTAATAATCAGCACGGACTTACGTTCTTACTGCAATCATATGCCAAACCAAACTCACACGATGCCCAAATTATCAACCGCGACGGCCATCAAATGCCTGAATGGACCGCGCGCCCATTTGGGGTGGGCATCATTGGTTGAGACTCATGGAACCGATTTATGGCGCGTGATTTATAGTATAGTACGTGATCAGCATGAGGCTGAAGATCTTTATCAGGAATTTTGGCTGGCCCTACCCAAAGCAGCAATTCGATACCAAGAGGTGAATGGTGATGTTGAGCGCGCGGCTCGCTCATGGTTAATGCGCATCGCTTATACAACAACTATTGATTCAATCCGTCGCCGTCGTTCGCGTCCATTAATTCATAGAATTAATGACGCTAATAAGAGCGATGAAATAGTTGCGACTTCTTTATCTGGGCAACCTGTCCAAGAAGAGCAGGTAGTAGACCGACAAGAAAAAATAGAGCTCGCACATCAAGCAATTGCGGCATTGCCTGAAAACTATCGTCGTCCACTCCTGCTCTATGTCGTCGGTGGCTTGTCCTATGATGAATTAGCAGCCGATTTAAATTGCAGCGTTAATAATGCTCGAGTACGCGTTCACCGAGGCATACAACGATTGCGAGAAATTGCCGGTTATAGTCAATCGCACGATAATGACCGACATCTTGTTGGCATCATTGTGCCAGCAACCTTACTGGTGCCAGCAACCCCAGCCATGCCAGCGGCATTAAGTCTGTCGGCGCCAGTTGGAAGCAAAGCACTATTTTACACAAAAAAATTAAGTTGGTATCATTCTCCGACAGTTGGTTTTTCAGCGGCGGTCATCATTGGTGTTGGATCAACGCTTGCGATTATGAATCACCCTGAGAATCAGCCGCCAGTAAAACCGCCCATATCATTAGGGCTAACAACAAGAACACCAATTACGAATACAAACGCAGAAATGCTGCTTGATGATTTTGAACGTAGTGAAATTAATATGCATGTCTCTGGGCAGCATAATAGTCCTCCGGAACAATCATTTGTTGTTGCTCCGCTCGGAAGAAAGAGCGGACAAACGTATGGTTTACAGTGGGGTCATGATCACCAGGAGTGGGTAGACGCAGGATATAATAAAGGTTTTCGCATAGAAATACCAGAACTGCGACTAACAAAAGATGCAACCATATCTCTATCATTGTTGACTAAGGCAATGCCAGAATCGATTACACATTTCGGAATTCGCTTTATGGACGCAAACGGAGAAATATTTGGCTACCGTCAGCCGTTAACTATTTTAAATGAGCAATGGCAACACTACACTTTTTTACTCGAAGAGCAGCGGATATCCTATTGGTCTGATAACGCACAAGGGAATCAGCAGGTCGACTATCCTATTCGCTTATTTGGTTTCGTTGTAGGGCTCAATATGGAAATTCAGAGCCCAGGCGCACTGTTTTTGGATGATGTTAAGCTTCAAACCGCAGGCAGGCAATGACTGCACTTAAAGACGGTTTGTGACTTCAAGAAGGGCGATCTTCTTTTAAGGCGTTGCCATCAATCGTCAGACTGTTTACGGCCTTTGTGCAATCGTATTGTAAGTCGATCATTGCGGACAATACAGAGTGATGAAAAGAGGGGAAAATATCAACAGTTGGACAGATGAAACAGTCATTAGATGAATAGTACGCATAGTTGATCAAATGAAAAACTTGACGATATTATTATGCTAGGCACATGATTACCTGCATAATTATCAAAGAAGGAAAATGATTATTGTTTTGCAACCATAGTTTTAACCATTGTTCTTGCCGCTTCAGCTTCGTTTTCTACATGGTTCCATTACCGTAGAAGAGGCGAGAATCGTTATTTAAGCGGAGCTTTGGCTCTACTCAGTTTCTTTATCGTTGGGTTTTCTCTGTTTATTGTGCTTGGAATCTTAGTATCAACAGTGATCAAATAATCGCTATTCCCAGGTTACAAATACCTATTAGAAACCTATTAGAGTGACACTGCTTGGTGCCCAACGGATTGCGCTTATAGGAATCATCAGTCAGACGAAAGCCAACAGACGAAAGCCCACACATGAAAGACGTCCTGCTTTATATTTCTTTGCTCATAAATCTATTGGTGGTCGCTGTTATCGGATATTTTGGGTATCAAGGATATCAAACGTATAAATCTATGTCTTTGCCTGGCGCTTCTGCTGCGGTGACGGCGACGGTAACTGAGGTCATTGATATAAATGATGGGGGTTACTTGGCAAAATTTTATGTGGTTGATAATGCTGGCAGTAAGGTGGTGGTGGAGGAACACAGTCACAGCACTTCGACCAATAAAGTGGGCGATTCAGTGAAGTTGCAAGTGATGAAGCAGGATTTTGGCGGAAGAAAAAGGGTCAGCTATTTTATTACTCCCTGATTAGGGAATGGCATTAATTAGATTTGAGTATATTTTCTGCTGGCTGAGATCTCTATCGGTGATTACGTAGTCAGTGATGCCAACGGCATCAGAGCGATTAGCCGGTAGTTGAGCGTAGCGACACCACCGGAAAATGTGTATTTAAAAAGAATGATGCCGTAGGTATCGCAGCGAATGATTGCTGGCGTGAGCAGGTGCAATAAGATAATACTTCGCTGGCATCACTACGGGATGCACGGATGAGATCCTTCTGGCCCGTTTGGTTCCGGTGGTGTCGCTACGCTCAGCCATCGGCTAATTGCGGTATAGCCTCCGGCTTTGATAATTATTCTCTAAACAGGTACGGGATTATCAGCATTAAAAGCCCGCTTACATCGCGCACGTCAACCATGCGCGTGGCGGTAGAAAAATGCTGCAACGTCCTCGTCGATGGCAGTGGCATGGCGCATGATTGCAAGCCGAAAAATTCGATATCGTGCGCGACGTGTTAATTATTTCGGCAACTTAGCGACATTTATTTAGCGGTAATCCCATCACGTAGCAATTGCTCTGCGGTAGCAGCAATTGCTAAGGTGCCAGGCGGATCTTCGTACCAGCCCGGGTCGTCATAGGAGGTAATATCTTTGCGAATTTTTATAATCGTAAACATGCCACCCATGGTGATGTAGTCTTTGGGGCCTTTGGCTCCTACCATCGGTAAACTATTTGGTGGAACTTTCATACCCATGTCACCCATGTCGCCCATACCAGTGTCGCCCATGGTCATATAACCAGGCAACAATTTGCGTATGCGGCTATCAAGGCCTTCGGTGTTGATACCGATTAAATTTGGCAATCCATGACCCATTTGTGTCATAACGTGATGCGTCATATGACAATGTGCGGCCCAATCGCCCGGATTATCGGCAATGAATTCAATCTCGCGCGTAGCGCCTACAGCCACTAAGACGGTGGTTTCTGGCCATTGTCCGGCTTCAGGTATGTGACCACCATCAGTCGCTGTAACTTTGAAATAATGACCATGAATATGGAACGGGTGATGATCCATCGCTCCTAAATTACCTAAGCGGATACGGACGCGTTCTCCGAATTTCGCAACTAAAGGCGCTGTCCCAGGAAATACTTTGGCATTAATAGTGAGCACATTAAAATCAGTCATTTCATTGGGATCCGGGCGTCGGGTGCCTGGAACAATTTTCCATTCATGTAACATTAATACAAAATCACGATCAATTTTAGGACCAACAGGTTTGCGCGGATGTACCACCATCATCCCCGTCATACCTAAGGCCATTTGGGTCATTTCATCGTGATGAGAATGATACATGAGCGTGCCGTGTTGCCGGAAGGTCCATTCATAAACGTAGGTTTCACCAGGCAGAATGGCTTTTTGTGATAATCCACCGACGCCATCCATGCCACTCGGTAATAAAACCCCATGCCAATGGACAGAGGTGGCGGCGGGTAATTTATTGGTCACATAAATACGAACGCAATCACCTTCAACAGCTTCTATAACTGGGCCATGTACCTGACCATTAAAGCCCCAGCAATCGGCTTTTAGACCAGCAGCAAATTCATGATTGGGAACTTCTTCGGCAATGAGATGAAAAACTTTGACGCCATCCACAATTTTCCACGGTAACGTGGTGCCATTTGGAATAATGACGGGCGTGTAGTTGGTTCCTGGCATGCCGGGTTCTAACCAATCAGGTTTTCCCGACTCACCAGTGGGAAGGTGCACGGAGGTAGCTGGTATGGCGGCGGGTAATGTTCCAGCAAGTCCAGCTAAAAGAGCGCTGCCAGCGATGGTACGTGAGCTGTTGGTTAATAACGAACGACGTGTGAGTGGATTAATCATGACTTTTCTCCTGCGTATTACCCAACATGGGTGTTTTAAAAGGATATCGTTTATTTACGCCACCTTGTAGTAATTGATCAAGGCTGGTGCGTTCCTGCCAGTAACGCTCTAAAGCGTCAATAAAAAGTCCTGCCGTTTCAACTTCTTGGCGTTTGGCTTCTAAAAGTTGAAATGGCCCCAATAACATCCCGTTATAATGCAACATGGATTCTGAAACGACGCGGGCCCGTAATGGCATAAGCACGTTTTTAATAAATTGTGCGCGTGCAAACGTGGCCCGAACTTGTGCGCGTGCGACTCGTACTTGAGAACGTAATTCTATCGCGGTGGCCAAATACGAACGCGCGGCATAATCAATTTCTGCTTGTGCGGATGCTTTTCGTCCCTGTCCTTGATCAAAAATGGGAATAGCCAAGCCGATTTCCGGACCAATACCCCATTCACCATTACTTTCGCGTTCGGCGGTAATGCCAATGTCCGCTTCACCAAACCACGCATCTAGACGTTCAATGCCATAACGTTCACCAATGGCACGCAGCTGTTCACGTTGGATTTCTAAATCAAAGCTCGATTTTATAGCTTGTTGTTCAAGCCCGCTACCCGTTCCAGTGCCATCACTCGCTGGTAATTCAGGTAAACGGCCTGACATGGTC
>Ga0163152_10009227_pt1 | contig 10328 bp, 2 predicted proteins | sample OliLakLV19MP8IB2_FD_148635 | JGI IMG/M metagenome (GOLD analysis project Ga0163152, IMG submission 148635) | Freshwater microbial mat bacterial communities from Lake Vanda, McMurdo Dry Valleys, Antarctica - Oligotrophic Lake LV.19.MP8.IB-2 | ecosystem: Environmental > Aquatic > Freshwater > Lake...
CTCCCATTGCCACCCCACCCTACCCCAACCCCCTACGTCGAGTACCAGGGGGCGAAACGCAGAGGCAGGTAGTTCTGATCCGGAACTCGAACGCCGTGTCGGAGCGCCAAACGACACAGCATCATCCCGGAGTGCCAAATCATGCCCTCAAGGGCACCCGGCTTCTTCGCCGCCTGCTTCTTGTTCAGCTTTAGCCCTGCGATCAGGTGCGCCTGGAACTGGGCTGAATCCGACCGCACCGCAGCCTTCGCGCCGAGCGCGATGGCGCGTTGAGCGGGGCTCACGAAGTCGAGAACACTCAACATCTCGCTGATGCCTTCGGAGAGTGCCCCTCGCGCCAGAGCCTTCTCCCCATTCATGAAGCGATGGCCCCAATCGGGAACCTCAAGTCCTGGGCTTGAATACTGCGCCTGAGGGACCATAGCCGCTTCGCGGAGTGCCTCGTCGGAGCCAAATGACCAAAGGGTGAAGAATGCGTGGCTGAAGTCGGCAAAGGACATCCGCGCCCCGCCCAGCGTCGCCATCCGTTCGATCGGAACCAAATACTCCTTTCCTGTATCGGGCGAGTATTCAGGCTGTAGCTCCGTGATCTTCATCGGAGGCGGCGGTTCCTTGGTGCGGATCATTCGCAGGGCGAACTCTGCAGCGAGGGCAAAGGCCTCTCGCGCAGCGTTCTCGTCAGCATCCAGCAGGAGCGCTAGGTACGCACGTGTGATCGCCGTCGCGCGCAGCCACTTACGACGATCAAGCACATCCGAAGGTGCGTTGGACTCCTCTCGTTCCAGAAGCACGGGCCAATATCGCTCGTCAGTGACACGAATCTCTCGACACTCTTCGAGGGACCGGACACGATGAAGGGCAATCATCGTATCAAAGCCAGTTTGTCCACCACGACCTCGATACTAGGCTCGTACCGGACCGTCCGCCCGGACCCCACGCCTTTCCAGCGAGCATTAATCCAGAAATGTGATGTGCCGGTCTTCCCCACAGCGGCTAGCTCGTTGGCGGCGGCGCGCTCGGCGGGAGATCCGTCTCGCATCGCGATCAGCGTGTCGTCCCAATGCTCCGGCGAGCTTTGGTATGCACGCACTTGCTGGTTGTTCAGGATCATGTCGCGCCCGTTCTGGAACTTGGCTGCGAACGGGTTCACGGCCCTTTGTCCGCCCTTTGCCTCGACGGTGACGATGCGTGACCCCTGGGGACCCGTGAGTTTGTAGACCCCATCGAACTTGCCGTGACCCTTGTCGCAGCAGATACGCTGGAAAGTCTCGCCGTCCGCCTTGACGACCCGATCGACGAAATCGTCGGCGACGCGGTTTCCAAACTCCTCGCTGACCTCCCTCATCGCCTTCCTCCCGGCCTCTTTGCTCGCGGGCGTTCGAGCCCTCGCCACACGACGCGCAGCGTCCGTGTATCGCTGAGCCAACTGGGTCAACTCCCCCGAGATTGGGGTCGCATCATGAGCGATCCGGAGCTCGATGATGGGCCGGAAAGTCTGCGTCGGCAGGGGGACGGAACCGGGTGGTGGCGCAAAATGCACCACGATGTTGTCCGCGGTGGAGGTCAGGGGCGCCGCGATCGGAATCGCCTGACCGGTGCTGCTCAAGGGACTGAGGACCAACTCGACGCCGTCGGCCGTGGTCGAGGCGCCCGTCACTCGGAGCGTCTGGGCGGCACGCAAACCGTCATCAACTCCCCGAAGCAAGAAGAGGCCCTCAGCCGCCTGCGCGGTCCGGATCAAGCCGAAGAACGCCAGGAGCGGTGCTGTGGCCTCTCCAATCACCGTCGTCGCAACGAATATGTTGAAGTCGCGCGTTACGCGGTCGTGGAATTCCTTGTATTCGATGCTGACCCCTGAGGTTGACGGCGGCAACTTTCGCTTCCGGCGCGTCAGCTGAACAAGGTTCGAGCGCTGCCTGACCTCAACCCACTCGCGGCCTCCCGCCGCTCCGTAGGTGTTGATCCAGGCATTTTGGTACCCGGCGTCTATCACGTCCTGATACGTTGTCCCGTCGCTGTCGAGCTCCTGCTCCTCGAAAGGCAGGTTAGCGCCCGGGAAGATCGCGGGAGCGTTTGCGATCTCTTCAACCATCGGTTCAAAGGCGTCCCGCCCATCAGAGCGGATCACGGTTACAACCGCGCCGCCGTTCCGTTTGAAGGAAATGGCCCGGAGATTGTTCTTGCGCAAGTGGTCCGAAATCTCGCGATCGGTTTGGTTGGGATAAACGAGTTCCATCCCGTTCGTCATCTGCGGCACGAAGTACCGTCCTCGGTCGATCTGGAAGGCGCCAGGGTCCGCCAAGCGGCCATCGATGACTGCCTCGTTCTCCACCTGGAACGGGAGGAATGTGTATACATGCGCCTCGGGCGAAAAGATGTTCCCGTCGGAGTCCACCCCTTCTCCTCGATAGAGCTGCTCGCCGAATCCTACGCTCAGGTTGCCGGAGATGGTGAGGGAATCCCGTCGCGAGTTCGCGAGTTCATCGCTGAGGTTCAGCGTGCCGTCGGGCTCATCGAGAATCTCTGGCTGCAAGAGAAGAAGTCTTGGCAGCTGCTTGATCCCATGCCAACGAACCGTGGCCCCGAGCTTCGCCGTGACCGGCCTCGGGGACCCAAAGAAGTCCGGCGGCTCAGCGGGCAGGATCGTCTGGGTGATGTTTTGAATGCCTCCCTCGCGGGGAGCCATGATCTCGAACCCGCTCACCTCCGTGGTACCTTCCAGACCCCCGAACGCTCCCTCTGAAACGGAAACCGACACGAGGCCTCCTACCTCCACAGGGACAACACCCGAGCTTTGAGCGGCCACGGGGTTGGCAGGATCAGCGAGCGCATGGCCCGGGAACCGGCTGGCGAGAAACGATTTAGTCGAAGTGTACTCGTACGCTGTCCCATTCACCCTAGGCGCGCCGAACGTGACCTCGGGAGTGGAGTCGGGCCCCGTTGGTGTGGTGGACATCACGCCTTTCAGTGTGGCCCGCGGGGGGGTGACTCCAAGCGGGGATACCACACGCACCTTGAACACCTTCGTTCCCAGCGGGGGAATGACTTGAACCTCACCATCATCGATAACTTCTGGAGGGCTCAGTACTGTGTCCCCGTCTCGGGTGAGCACAGACTTTGTGGCGGCACCCACGGCGCCAATGCTGTTCTCGACCCGCACTGTCACCTGCGTGAGCGGGTACGGCAATGTGATTCCGGCCGCCGAGAACGCCAAGTTACCTCCAGTCCCTGTGACTGAAGCCGTCTGGCCGTTGATCGTGACGACGGGTGCGGGTGCTTGGGCGTTCGCAGCAGAAACGGGATCTGTGATCGTCCCTGTAATCGTCGCCTCAAAGATGCCGGGCGAGACTTCCTCGGGGGCAAGGTAGTTGATCCAGACCTGCGGAGCCGCGATGTTCCCGGGAACGAGGTTGAGCGTATTGCCCGCCGCGTCCAGTAGCGCGATCCCTGACGCCACCGCATCGTCCTTGATTTCAGGTCGTGCGTAGGTGATCCGCGGCTTGGAGCCAAGTGAGGCACGAATGCGCGTCGCTTCAAGCTTATCGGCCACGGCCTTCGGCAACCCCTTAGGTACGGCGAAGCGTGCCGGAACCAGGAAGAGTTGCTCGCTCTGGAGCGAATTCGTCGCCCGAGTCAACACAATGTCCTTCGTCTCCCGGTCTGTGCTGAGCTCCACCGCTGCAGGCGGAAGGGTGCCCGCGCCGAAATCCTTCGCCTGAACTCTGAAGTAGGACGTCGCGGCCGGGGCCGCCTGGCGAGGCACGCTTGAGAGCGGCAACACGACACGGGCGGCGATGGTCCCGTTTGGAGCGGTGTTTACACGGATCCAGAAGCTATCCGAGCCCATGTTTCCGAGCGAGTTGGTCGCCGTCACCGAGACTAGTTGGTCCTGAGCCAGGAGGCGAATCTCTCTCGCAAAGCGCCCAACGAAGGGTCCCAAGCCCCCCGCACCCGCGCTTACCTCCTCAACCGCCGTCTCCTCTCCCCCAACCAACACCTTCTGAATCGGGGCCAGCGGATCCACCACGGAGCCGGAAACCGACACCAGCGGGAACTTCTCGCTGTTCACGGGGCCGATCGGATCGATCTCAACCCACGGCCTAGCATCGAAAACAGGAATGCCGTCTGTTTGATCGGCGTCCTGTCCCTCGACTGTCGCAACGAACTCCAACTCCACAGGTCGCATGTTGCGTTCGATGCTGGTGAGTTCATCTGGCGTCCCGGCGTTGACACGCCCTCGCACCTTGTAGATGGAGTTGGGATCGAACAATGATCCGACCGGAAACGTGGCTCTCATGTCGTTCACCGGTAGCACCTGAGGTGTTCCAGTGCCCTTCGTCAGCACAATCTCCGCTGTCGTGACCTCGGTTGCCTTGGGAACCACAACCAACTCAACCGTCGCTGGCTCCTTGGACAGCCCCAGCCTGGTCTGGAAGGGTCCGCCTGTCGTCTTGACAAGGAGGATCTTCCCCAACGCAGCGGTGCGGATGCCACCGATCACTCCATCTGTCGCGTAGCCGTAGCTCGCTCCGTAGAGAATCCCGTCGATGACCTGCAGCCTTCCCCCCACGCCGGGGACCACGCCGGCCGAGGTTGGATGGGCAGGGTCGCCGATCTGAACGATCTCGATCTGCGGCGACGTCGGGCTGTCAAACCCGATGTAGGCCTTGCCGTCGCTGATCTCGATGTCCGCGATCGCCTTGCCCTGGGTGGCGAGGAGCATCGAACCGATCGGCGTCGGGTTCGTCGGGATGGAGATGTCCATCACGATCAGGACGTTCTGGCCCGCCTCGTCGATGCCGGCCACCAGCACCACCGACCTTCCATCGATCAGCGCCGTCTCCACCGCGTAGGCGTACTTCACGGTGCGGCCGTCGTAGCTGGGCGGGGCGTTGTAGAAGACGCTTTGCTGGGCTTCGTTGGCCAGGACCAGGCCGGTGGACGAGGCCACCGCGATGATGGTTTCGCCCACTACGTCGATCACCGAGATGTCGCGCATCCAGGGCTTCACCGAGGGGGACACTGGGTCGATCACGTTGATGGTGGAGAGGACTGCGCCGGTATTGAACGAGCCGCCGTCGAGGTTCAGATCCTGGCGCATGGTGAAGTGCGCGGCGGAGCAGCAGGCGGCAAAGCCCGACTTCAGCTCGGCGACGCTTGCGACTTGGATCCCCTTCCTCCACGTCGCGGCGTAGACCTTGTCGCCCTTCAGCCTGATGCGTGACGGGGTGCCGTCCTGGGCTCCGGAACTGACGGTGGCGGCGCCCACCCACTGCGGGGCCTGCGGATCGGTCACGTCGTAGACCTGCAGGTTGCCGGGATGAGAGCGGTGGTTGGAGCCGGTGGCCACCACGATGGTGGTGTCGGCGCCGGCGATGTCTATGACACGATTTTGGAGCAGAGTGGACGAAAGCTCGGTCAGGTTCGCGGGGTCGGAGGCGTCATAACCCACCAGCGCCCCGTTCCAACTCGACGGACTGAAGAGGTGCTTCAACGTCCACCCCGTGATCGACTGATCCGTCTTCAGGATCACGAAGCCGCCGGTGGAGTACGTGTCCTCCGAGTCTGGGTTGATGCCCTCTGGCCCGAAGGTCACGAAGGTGGTTTCATACGGATCGAGGAACTTGGGCGCGGGGCCGCTGGCGTCGGTGTCGAGGTCCTCAATGCCCGACAGCGCCCGGACCGTGTAGGTCGTCCCGAACTTCAGCCCAAAGAGCGGCTCCAGCGTTACGCTCGTGACCGCCACCGTCGGCGCGGGCGAGAGATCGGAGACCACGGTGCCATCGGGCTTCACTCCGCTGACCCGGAACTGCACATCGCCCTCTGTTGATGTGAAGGTGAGGTTCGAGAGGACGTTCTTGACCGGCTCGGAGAAGGACAGGCTCACGAAGCTCGACACCGAGACGCCCCTGGCGTTGCTCTTCGGCGCGGTGCGCGCTTCGATCACCCGCGGCGCCGCGTTGTTGTCGGTGTCGACTCCCCCGCCCGCGGCCACGATCCGGAACGTGTTTCCGAAGGACACGGGGTCGCCGATGGCGCGCAGGGCCGTGCCGGTGAGGCGATAGGTCCCGGGGGCGCCGGGCAGGAATTCGGGATCGAGGATGTAGTCAAACCTCCCGGTCAGATCGCTCCTCGTTCCGTAGTTGACTCCGTTGATCTCCACGCCGTTGATGGTCACCGCCTGACCGGCGAGGCTTCCCTTGATACCCACCTGAAGCGGCACACCCAAGGGTGCGATGCCCTGGAGATTGATGGCGTTGTTGTCGGCTCGGACCAGGGTGACGGCGATGACCGGCGTGGGCGGAGGTTCCGCCGCGGTCGGGAACGTGATGTTGACCACCGCCTCCTGCTTATAGCGCGGGTAGCTCGGGTCGCCGGGCAGCACCTCGAAGCCCTGGCCCCGCGCCGTCGTGTTGTTCGAGATCGCCACTACTTCGATCGGGCCGCCCGCGTACCGCGCGTCCCACAGCGCGTACGTGCCGGTGGACGTGGTGGTGGCGCTTGTTCCGCCCTCGATGTAGGCAAGAGGCTTCGGCTGGCCGGTGAGGGGATCGACCTCGTCCGGGCTCACTCCGGAAACCGTGGCCCCCTCGACCGCCAGCGTCACCAGCTTGCCGTTCACATAGGCCTGCCGAGTCACCTTGCCGCGGATGAGGCCGCGGGTGGGACGACCGAAGTCCGCCGGTTCCGGCAGTGCCCAGGACAGGAAGAGGAGAGTCGTGATCGCTGTGCCCACCAGGCCGGCGAATGGCGGGGACGCGGTGACGATCTCCAGGTCCTCCGGAGCGCAGGTGGCGGGAATCTCGCTCGGCCCCGTCGACGACGGCACGGCCTTGCACTGCACCTTGGCTTCGTCGATGACTTCGAAGGTGACGATCTTGTCGGCCTCCGCGCAATCAAGCGCGCCGTCCGGACAGGCCAGGATCCGCCGATGGATCGTGTAGAAGGCGTCCTTGGGATCCGCGGGCCGCTGGTCCACCGGCGCCTTGGTGAAGTCAGGCAAGGGGAAGCGGACATCCACCTCGCGGCTGAAGGTGGCGGGACGGTTCGCCTCCATCTTCAGCGTGCTGCCGATGTGGAGGTCGTCGCCGAGGAGCTTGCCGAGGACGTCGCGCGGATAGATCGTCGCGTATTCCGACTCGGGGACCAGGCTCAGCTTGACCTTCCACTCTCCCCCGCCGTCGTTCAAGGCGCCTTCGGGAATGTCGAGACCTGTGCCGCCGGGGCCATTGATGGAGCCTCCACCCGGGCCGATAGCGGTCTCGCCGGTGGCCGGGTTGGTGAACTGGCTCTGCCGGTAGATGACGGTGTTGCCGAAGGGATCGGTGACGGACACAAGGAGGGTGTCGAGCGTGCTCGCGGGCAGCGTGCCCTCCACCTGGCCGTCATTGCCCGCGGTAAGGCCGAGGACGACTCCGTTCCCTCCGTTGATGATGAGAATCTCGGTGCCCGGCGGGAACGTGCCGTTCGGGGCGCTCACCGTGACCAGGCCATCGGCATCCGGGAATGAGAAGGTCAGCGCCTTCAGGTTGTAGACGGGCTTGATGTCGTCCCCGAGGGAGGGGTCACCTGAAGGAGCCGAAGGCGACGAAGGCGACCCCTCTACCTCGGCCGTGAGACGAAAGTCGCGCCCGAATCCCTTCGCGCGAGGCGCGCCGGCCACGTGACACGAGCCCCTCCCCCGCTGTCCGGATGCGTCGTGGGAGGGGTCTGGGGTGGGGACTGAACGAACAAGATCCGCTATTCTCAGCGCGGAGGAACCCATGTCCACACGTACGAAGACTCGCCCATCCCCGAAAGAGACCCCCCGCAAGGCGGAGTCCCTGCAAGCTCGATTGAAAAGGCTGGCAAACAAGCCGCGGCCGAGCCTCGTAACCCTGATCGACTCGCTCCCACCAGGAACACGGACAAAGGAAGACATTGATCGCGAGTTCGAGGATCTGCGCGGCATCGCCCGCTGATGCTCATCGCGATCGACGCAAACGTCATCGTCCACGCGCTGACCGGCAAACCCCTCCTCCGAGAGGTCGCAAGAAACTGGCTCAATGTGATCGAGGCCAGCCGTTCGCTTCTGATCACGTCCGCGCTTTCTCGCCTGGAGTGCCTCGTTAGACCCCTTCGACTTGCGAAGCCCTCGGAAGCGGCCCTCTATGAGGCCTTCTTTGACGGTCTTATCTCCGTCCCCATCGAGGACGAGATGCTCGACCTCGCCGCACGTATTCGCGCGAGGCACCCGGCGTATCGAACGCCGGACGCCATCCACCTTGCAAGCGCTCAAATCGCCCAAGCGGATCTCTTCTTGACCGCGGATCGCCGCCTGAAGGCCTATCGCGAGATCACAGTCGCTTATGCCCTGCGGGACGCGCCTGCCGACTTCATTCGGTAAGCCTTCGAATGGTGACTCCTCTGGGGAGTCCCGCCATTCCTCAAACGGAATCCGAGCCTTCCCGGTCCACGACGGCGCGGGAGTGGTCGCCTCCGGACCTCGCCGCACCATAGCTCCTGCCTTCCACGCCGCGAGGAACCTCCGACCCCGCGGAACTTCCACGCACGTGTAGCCCTGCGCGATGGCCTCCTCAACCGTTCTCGGCGGAGCGAACGACACCAGCAGCTGCTTCGGCGCAAGGGACGGCCCCTTGCCACGACGTCCTGGCGGCGCCTCACCTTCCGCTGGAGCCTTCACGCAGCGGATCTCCACGGCCATCTCAGAACGCATAGCGGCGCGCCACTCCGCTATCGGAATGCGAATCGGAACCGAAAGATCCGCGAACGCCGTGGCAGGCAGGATCTGTGCGAGGAAGGCGAGCAAGAGCACTCGCGCGGCCACCTGCAACCCGAGCCCCCGGCGGTAGTTCACGAAGCCTCTGCCTTCGGCTCAACCGGCCCCATCGACCCGATGAGCTTCGTCGTCATCTGCACGCATCTTACGGCCAGCGAACGAGCCCGAAAGCACTCTGACGCGGGCGTCAGACGCCGCAGCCGAAGCACATCCGCGAGAGCGGCGCACTCCGTGGCAGAGCCCCGAGCAACGCCGAAGTGATACCGGCGCTGGCGGCGTGAGACCCTCCCACAGCCCTCAGCCATGTGCTGAGACTGCGTACAGAGATCAAGATCGCCGGCTAGTCCGGATCGTGCGACCCGGGCACCCGTTGCTGGGTCGCTCGTTCCCCCTGGTACGCCTGTGGGATGGCCGGGGGACTCGATTCTTCGTCATCGAGATGCCAGATGGGGGCCACTGCAGGATTCCGATGTCTTGGGCGGACGATGGAATTGGGGCACGATGTGACGTCCCCAAGAGGGGCGTCATCCCCGGCGGCCTCGTCCCCAGCTACCCCCTGGACAGGACGAACGCCGCCGCCGAGCATGCCCGGCGGGTTCGCATTCGCCTTCATGTGGGTCAGACTTGCTGCGAAAGCGACCTGCAGGGCAGGAAGGTCTTTTCGGCTCTGTACCGGAATCTGTAAAGGAGCGCATGGATACTGGGTTCCGAGGGGCATCCGGTTCTGAGAAACCCATAAAGCACTGTAAAAACGCTTGTTACGAGCCGGTGTCATTGTCTCCAGGTTCGTCGTCCGGGGGCTGCGTCCGGAACGACCACGGCAACGGCGCTTTTGAAGGCGGGTTTGCCGCGGCTGAGCCGACCAGCCTTGGGCGCGGTCTCCAGAAGCCAGCCAGTGTATTGCAATCGGTTTCGCCGTTCAGTTCGGCGCGCCGTTCCCCTGAGCCTCGCCAGGCTGGCAACGCGAGGGACCCTTCCGGGTAGCCCGTGAATACTGGCCTGATTACAGATTCCGGTACAGAGCCGTCTTTTCCGTCAGCGTTGTGAACGAAAGCGGAGAACAGGCCGCCAGCGTCTCTTTGCGACTTGTCGCCCTGAGAATCGGCGGAGAAGATATGCCCCCGATCGGAATTGAGGGGAGACCCTTCGTCTTGGCCGGGGAGCGGCAACCCAATTGCGACTTGGCGCCGGGTGAGTCACGGCACTTTGAGCTCCTCACCCTCCGCGATGATTCTTCCGCCCTCATGCTCAGTGGTACACCGGGCGGGTGGTCTTTCCATGGGACGTCAGTACAACTGAACGTTCGCGCCACACAAGAGGCGGGCCCATCAAGTGAAGTCATTTCTCTTGAGTTCGAACAGGACTCCGCCGCCAGCCCTCCCCATTGGATTCACCGTCCGTAGGCGGCGATTCCGCCCCCGAGGATCAAGCTGCGGGCGAAGGGGTGCCGATCCCCATTTCGGTTGCTCCGAGGCACGTGCCCGTGTTCACGCTCCCGTTTCTTAGCTGCTACCTATCTGGCCGATTGGCTACCAACGCTTCAGGTGGC
>Ga0163152_10009232_pt1 | contig 10327 bp, 12 predicted proteins | sample OliLakLV19MP8IB2_FD_148635 | JGI IMG/M metagenome (GOLD analysis project Ga0163152, IMG submission 148635) | Freshwater microbial mat bacterial communities from Lake Vanda, McMurdo Dry Valleys, Antarctica - Oligotrophic Lake LV.19.MP8.IB-2 | ecosystem: Environmental > Aquatic > Freshwater >...
GGGCGGGCGCCTGCTCGGTTCGGTGCTCGAAGGCGGCCACGCGCAACGACTCGTCGTCTACGTCGCCCCACTGGTGCTCGGCGCACGGGGCAAACCCGGGTACGTGATGCCGGGCGCCGACACGATCGACGCGGCCCGCCGGTTCAACCTACTGACCGTCCGCCAACTCGGTCCTGACGTCCGGCTCGACTACGAGGTCGCCTGATGTTCACCGGCATCGTCGAAGAACTCGGCACCGTCCGCTCGGTCACGGCGAACGCGGGCGGCGTCCGGCTCGTCATCGAGGCCTCGACCGTCCTCGACGACGCCGAGATCGGCGCCTCGATCTCAGTCAACGGTTGCTGTCTCACCGTGGTCGAGTTGCTCGACGGTGCCTGGGCGGCCGACGCGGTGGTGGAGACGTTGCAGCGAACCGATCTCGGGGAGTTGAACGTCGGTGACCGTGTGAATCTCGAACGCCCGGTCCGCGTGTCCGACCGCCTGGGCGGTCACATCGTCCAGGGCCATGTCGACGCGACCGGCACCGTCGTCGCGCGCGAAGCGCAACCCGACGGTTCTGTGCTCGTACGGTTTGGCGCGCCCGACGAGGTGCTGCGGTACGTCGTGCACAAGGGATCGATCACGGTCGACGGCATCAGCCTCACCGTGGCCGCGCTCTACGCCGACGGGTTCGCCGTCGCGGTCATCCCGCACACACTCGACGTGACGACGCTGGGCACCACGCCCATCGACGGCCGGGTGAATCTCGAAGCCGACGTACTGGCCAAGTATGTAGAGCGCCTTCTCGAAGGGAACAAGTAGTCATGCCGTTCACGAAGATCGAGCAGGCGATCGACGCGATCCGACGCGGTGAGTTCGTCGTCGTCGTCGACGACGAGGACCGCGAGAACGAGGGCGACCTCATCATCGCGGCCGAGAAGATGACGCCGGAGAAAATGGCGTTCATGATCCGCCACACGAGCGGTGTCATCTGCCTCCCGATGGAGGGCGACCGCCTCGACGAGCTCCGCTTGCCGCTCATGGTCGCGGGCACCGAGAACACCGAAGGGCAACGCACCGCGTTCACGGTGTCGGTCGACGCCAAGCACGGCACGACGACCGGCATTTCGGCCGCCGACCGGTCCGCGACCGTGTTGACGTTGATGGACCAGCAGACCACGGCCGACGACCTGGCCAAGCCCGGTCACGTGTTCCCGCTGCGCTACCGCGACGGCGGCGTGTTGAAGCGGGCCGGCCACACCGAAGCTGCGGTCGACCTGGCCCGGCTCGCGGGCATGCAGCCGGCCGGCGTGCTGGCCGAGATCGTGAACGACGACGGCACGATGCGTCGCCTGCCCGACCTCGAAACGTTCGCGGCCGAGCACGATCTCGTGCTCATCTCGATCGCCGACCTCATTCGTTTCCGCTCGCGGCGTGAGAAGCTCGTGCGGCGGGTGTCCGACGCGCGTATCCCGACCGTCCACGGCGACTTCACTGCGCACGTGTTCGAGTCGCTCGTCGACCACACCGAGCACCTCGCGTTCGTGCGGGGCGATGTGGCCGGCAAGGAGAACGTGCTCGTGCGCGTGCACTCTGAATGCCTGACCGGCGACGTGTTCGGGTCGATGCGCTGCGACTGCGGCACGCAACTCGAGACCGCGCTCGAACTGGTCGCCCGCGAGGGCGAAGGCGTTGTCGTGTACCTCCGTGGGCACGAGGGGCGCGGCATCGGGCTCGGCCACAAGCTCCGTGCGTACAGCCTGCAGGATTCGGGCCGCGACACTGTCGAAGCCAATCTCGACCTTGGGCTTCCCGTCGACTCGCGCGAGTACGGCATCGGCGCCCAGATCCTCGTCGACCTCGGCATCACCACGATGCGGTTGATGACGAACAACCCGGCGAAGTACGGCGGTATCGACGGCTACGGACTCGAAATCGTCGAGCGGGTGCCGCTGCGCACCGAGCCGAACCACGAGAACATCGCGTACCTGCGCACCAAGCAGGACAAACTCGGCCACCTCCTCGGTATCGAGAAGTAGTCATGGGCGAGTACGCAGCCTTCGAAGGTGATCTCGACGCGACCGGGATGCGGTTCGCGGTGGCCGTTGCCCGGTTCAACCACGACATCACGAGCGCGTTGCTCGAAGGTGCGCAGCGCATGCTCGACAAGCACGGTGCCGACCAGGTCGACGTCGTGTGGGTGCCGGGCGCGTTCGAGCTGCCGATGGTCGCGCAGCGGCTCGCGGCGACGTACGACGCGGTGATCTGCCTCGGTGCCGTGATTCGCGGTGACACGCCGCACTTCGAGTACGTCGCGGGGGAGTGCGCGCGCGGGCTCACCCGGGTCGCGCTCGACACGAGCAAGCCCGTGATCTTCGGTGTGCTCACCGTCGACAACCGCGCCCAGGCCAACGAACGCATCGGCGGAGCCGAGGGGCACAAGGGCGAAGAGGCCGCGACGACCGCGATCGAGATGGTCTCGTTGCTCCGCACCCTGCCGTGACGAGCGCATCATGACGAGGTACGACGCGATCGGCCGGAGCTATTCGCGTACCCGTCGTCCCGACCCGCGTCTCGCGGCCCGCGTCCACGTTGCGCTCGGCGACGCGCGCACCGTCGTGAACGTCGGCGCCGGGACGGGTTCGTACGAACCGTCCGACCGTGCGGTCGTGGCCGTCGATCCGTCGGCGACGATGCCGGCCCAACGCGCGCCGGGCGCGGCGCCGTGCGTGCTGGGTGTCGCGGAGCATCTGCCGTTCCCGGACAGCGTGTTCGACGCCGCGCTCGCAGTCCTCACGGTGCACCACTGGTCCGACCGCGAAGCCGGGCTGCACGAGATGCGTCGCGTCGCGCACCGCCAGGTCGTGTTCTTCTTCGAGCCGTCCTTCGGCCCGGAGTTCTGGTTGGTCAGCGACTACCTGCCCGATCTGTACGACCGGTTGGCGACCGAACGCGACGCGCCGGCCGGCGCTGACATCGCGCGTGTCCTCGACGTGCAGTCCGTCGCGCCGGTCCCGGTACCCGCCGATTGTGTCGACGGGTTCGGGGCCTGCTATTGGAACCGGCCCGAGGCGTACCTCGACCCCGACGTGCAGGCAGGCATGTCGTCGTTCGCGCAGCTCGACGCCGATACCCGGAACCGCGTCACCGAACAGCTGCGCGCCGATCTCGACTCGGGCGCGTGGGACGCCCGCCACGGGCATCTGCGCAGCCTGTCCGAGTTCGACGCCGGCTACCGAATACTCGTCGGTGGCACCGAGACCGACGGCTAGCCTGGACCGTCGTGCTGCGCTTGGTTCTGCCGAAGGGTTCGCTCGAACGACCGACCCTCCAGCTCTTCGAAGACGCCGACCTCGCGGTCGTGCGCTCCTCCGACGTCGACTACCGCGCGTCGATTGACGACCCGCGTGTCGTCGACGTCACGATCCTGCGCCCGCAGGAGATTCCGCGCTACGTCGCCGAAGGGCTGTTCGACCTCGGCATCACCGCACGCGACTGGATCGAGGAGACCGGCGTCGAAGTCGTCTCGCTCGCGCATCTGCACTACTCGAAAGCCACCGCCCGGCCGACCAGCATCGTGCTCGCGGTCGCGGGCGACTCGACCTGGGAGTCGGTGTCCGACCTGCCGCCCGGAGTTCGCGTGCACACCGAGTACCCCGAGCTGACCCGGCGCTTCCTCGAGAAGCACGGCGTCGACGCCGCCATCTCGCTTTCGTACGGCGCGACCGAGGCCAAGATCCCCGAGATCGCCGACGCCGTCGTCGATCTCACCGAGAGCGGGCGCGCGTTGCGCGCCGCGGGGCTCCGGGTGCTCGACACCATCCTTGTGTCCCACACCGAACTCATCGCCAACGCGGGCGCGTACGCCGAGGCCGACAAGCGCAAGGCAATGGAGCAACTCCAGACGTTGCTCTCGGGTGCGCTCGAAGCACGCGGCCGGGTGCTCGTGAAGCTCAACGTCGAGGAAAAGAACCTGCAGGCGGTTATCGACCTGTTGCCCGCGCTCAAGTCGCCGACGGTCTCGAAGCTGTTCGGCGAGGACGGCTACGCGGTCGAGACCGTCGTCGCCAAGAGCGACATCAACGTGCTCATCCCGGCGCTGAAGGACCACGGCGCGACGGGCATTCTCGAAATTCCGATCTCCAAAATCGTGCAGTGAGAGCGTCAGCGGAGCCGGCCCGATCTCGCGAAGTGACACGGGCGATGGCAGGCGGAGCGCAAGCCGAACCGGAAAAGTGGCGCTAGCCATGAAGGGAACAGTCACCGCGTTCGACGAGCGGCGCGGCCTCGGCACCATCACCGGCGCCGACGGAAACGAGTACCCGTTCCACTCGACCCGGATCGCCGACGGCTCCCGCGTCGTCGCGCTCAACGCCGCCGTGACGTTCGAACCCGTCGCCGGTCACCTCGGCCGCTTCGAAGCGACCGCGATCACCCCGCGCACCGGCTGACGCGTTCAGGCGTCGCGGTCGGCGATCTCGATGAAGAGCATCTGCACCTGCGTCAGCGCGTCGCGCAAGGCGTCTTCGTACTCGTCGAGGCGCGGCCCCAACCCGTCGACGAGCGCCGCGAGCGCGTCGATCGCGAGGCCCGCCGACGCGAGATCCGCCGGCGGTTGCGCGCCGGTTGCATCCGGGGGGCTGGCCACGCCGAGGTGCACGAGGGCGACCTGCCACAGCCCGAGGGCGTGGTTGGCGATCAGGTCGGCGACGGGCGTGGCCCGCAGCCGGTCGTGCAGCTCCCGCAGGGCCTCGACTTCTTCGGGGCTCGGGACGGGTTCCGCCGGTCCCGGACCGGGTCCCGGTACAGCACCGGGATCGTCACCCGGTGCCCAGAGGCCGCTCATTGGCTCGTTCGCAACGTCACAGGGGTCACCTTGGTATCCTGGCACGACATCTGAACAGGGAAGTGGGACGGCCGACTCGCCCGAGTGATCGGAACGAGCGTCCCCACCCCGGTCGGCCCGCACCGTATGGCGCGGAGTCGGCCAGGGTTCGCACCGATTGTCTGTCCCACAGCGCGTGGGTCGGCGGTGGACGCTTCCTTTGAGTATCCGCCGCCGTTTTCGCGTCGGCGGCCCGACGACAAGAGGTGATGTACTGGCCACAGACGACGCCCGCATCAACGACCGCATTCGTGCCCGTGAAGTTCGCCTGATCGGTGCCGACGGTTCGCAGCTCGGCGTGAAGCCGTTACCCGAGGCGTTGCAGATAGCGCGGGACGGGAATCTCGACCTGGTCGAGGTTGCCGCCAATGCCAATCCGCCGGTCTGCAAAATCATGGACTACGGCAAGTACAAGTACGAGCAGGACCAGCGGCGTAAAGAGTCGAAGCGGAAAGCGTCGAGCGTTGTCATCAAGGAGATGAAGTTCCGACCCAAGATCGACTCGCACGACTACACGACCAAGATGAAGCACGTCGAGCGCTTCCTCGCCGAAGGGTCGAAGGTCAAGCTGACGATCATGTTCCGGGGACGCGAAATGGCGCACCCGGAAATCGGATACAAGATCCTCCAGCGGGTAGCCGAGAACGTCGCCGAGATCGCGATCGTCGAATCGTCTCCCCGCCAAGATGGCCGCAACATGACCATGGTGCTGAACCCCATCCGCCGCCCGAAAGGCAAAGGCCAGGGCGCGACCAAGGGTGCACCGAAGTCCGGTGACGCGGGTGAGCACGAAGAGCCGCCCGCCGCCGCGACTGCCTAGTCCACGCAAGGAAGAAACGAAACCATGCCGAAGATGAAGACCCACCGCGGCGCCGCGAAGCGGTTCCGGCTCACGGGAACGGGGCGTATTCGCCGTCAGCAGGCGAACCGCGACCACCTGAACGAGCACAAGCCCACCAAGCGCACCCGTCGACTCGGGCGCTTGAAGGAAGTCACGGGCAAAGAGAAGAAGCGCGTACTGCGCCAGTTGGGGAAGGCATAGGTCATGGCGAGGGTCAAGCGATCAGTCAGCGGCCGGAAGCACCGGCGCGCGATTCTCGAAGAGGCGCGGGGCTACACCGGCGCCCGCAGCCGGCACTACCGCAAGGCCAACGAACAGGTCATGCACTCGCTGCGGTATGCCTACCGCGACCGGCGCGCCCGCAAGGGCGAGTTCCGCAAGCTGTGGATCGTCCGCATCAACGCCGCATGCCGTCAGCACGACATGTCGTACTCACAGTTCATCGCCGGGTTGAAGGCCGCTGCGGTCGAGGTCGACCGCAAGATCCTCGCCGACCTCGCGGTCCGCGAACCGGCCGCGTTCGCGACGTTGGTCGAGACGGCCCGCGAGGCTCTCAACGCTGCCTAGTTCGGAGGCCCTCGGGCCCCGGCACCGCGACGTCAAGCTGCTGCGCGAGCTGCTGCGCGACCGTTCGGCGCGCGAGCGCGAGGGCTTGTTCGTCGCCGAGGGTCCGCACCTGCTGGCCGCGGCGATCGAGCACGGTGCGCCGATCGCCGCCTGCTACGTGGGCGACGGTGCGGTTGCGCCCGCGGGTGACTGGCCGACGTGGCGCTTGGAGCCCGGTGTCGCCGACCGCATCGCCGACACCAAGTCGTCGCAGGGCGTCTTCACGGTCGTGCGCCTCGAACGCCTCGGGCTCGCATCGCTGACGGGTGACCTGGCCCTCGTCGGGGCGCCGTTGAACGACCCGGGCAACGTCGGAACGCTCCTGCGAAGCGCGCTGGTCGCGGGCGCGAGCGTCGTCGGGCTCGGGGCCGGTTCGGTCGATGCGTACAATCCGAAAGTTGTGCGTGCCTCGGCGGGTGCGTGCTTCGCGGTCCCGACGGTGGAGGGCGAGCCCGCAGTGACGATGCTGGAAGCGCTCGGTGCGCACGGTGTACGCCGCCTCGGCGCGACCGCTTCGGGTGGGCTCGCGCCCGAAGCCATCGATCTCACGCAACCCGTCGCGTTCGTGCTCGGCAACGAGACGCACGGCCTCGCGGCCGACCTCCCGCTCGACGACCTCGTGACCATTCCGATGGGCGGGGGCGAGTCGCTCAACGTCGCGATGGCGGGCACCGTGTTGCTGTTCGAAGCCGCCCGCCAGCGGCGGATGGCTCGATGACCTTTTCGGTCGATGTCGCGGCGACTCGGGTCGAGGGCGAAGCGGCGGCACGTGCCGCGGCGTCGACCGACGAACTCGACGAGCAGTACCGCCAGTTCGTGAAGGCCAAGGACTCGCGCACCGGGCAGTTGAAGCAGCGCATCAAGCACGAAGACGACAAGGCGGGGGCCGGTCGGCTTCTCGAGGAGGTGCGCCAGGCGCTCGACGCCGCGTTCGACGCCCGCCGGGCCGAACTCGCCGCGGCCGAGAGCGCGCTGGCGCTCGTACACGACCGGGTCGACCTGACGATCGGCGGGCGCGAGTACCGCCGCGGCCACCTGCACCCGGTCACGCGTATCTGGCGCGAGCTCGTAGATGTGTTCGTCGGGCTCGGCTACAAGGTTGCGGAAGGTCCCGAGGTCGAGCTCGACTGGTACAACTTCGAAGCGCTCAACTTCCCGCCCGGCCACCCGGCCCGCGCCATGCAGGACACGCTGTACGTGCGTCTGGGTGAACCCGAACAGGTGCTGCTGCGCACGCACACGTCGCCGGTGCAGGTCCGCACGATGCAAGAACAGCGCCCGCCGATCTATGTCGTCGCTCCGGGCCGGGTGTTTCGCCGAGACACGCTCGACGCCCGCCACTCGCCCGTGTTCCACCAGATCGAGGGGCTCGCCGTCGACGAAGGCATCACGCTCGGCGACCTGCTCGGAACGATCGAGGCGTTCATCCACGCGTTGTTCGGCCCGAACATCAGCGCCCGATTCCTGCCGTCGTTCTTCCCGTTCACCGAACCCAGCGTCGAGTTCGCGATGACGTGCGTGTTCTGCGAGGGCGACGGTTGCACTGTGTGTTCGCGCACCGGGTGGGTCGAGCTCGGCGGCGCGGGAATGGTCGACCCCAACGTCCTGACCAACGTCGGCATCGACCCCGAGCAGTACACGGGGTTCGCGTTCGGGTTCGGCATCGACCGCGTCGCGCAACTGCTCTACGGCATCGACCACGTGAAGAACGTGTGGGACGGCGACGTACGTTTCCTGAGGCAGTTCTGATGGTGCGGATGCAGCGGAGCCACGGACGGCGCAGCGAAGGAGCCGTGTGATGCGCGCACCGCTGTCATGGATCCGTGAGTTCGCCCCGATCGAGGCCGCACCGGCCGACATTGCCGACGCGCTGAACCAACTCGGCCTCGAAGTCGAAGCCATCGACGAACCGGGCCGAGACATCAACGGCGTCGTCGTCGCCCGCATCCTCGCTATCGTGCCGCACCCCGATGCCGACAAGATCCGCCTCGCCGACGTCGATTACGGCGACGGCCGGCTCCGCGTCGTGTGCGGTGCACCCAACATCGAACCCGGCATGGTCGTTCCCTTCGCCCGGGTCGGCGCGGTACTGCCCGGCGACTTCAAGATCGAGAAGCGCAAGATCCGCGGCGTCGTCTCCGAGGGCATGTTGTGCTCCGGACGCGAGCTCGGATTGAGCGACGACCACGCCGGTATCCTCGAACTCGACGCGAACACTGCGCTCGGCACCGACGTGCGCGAAGCGCTCGGCCTCGACGACATCGTCTTCGACCTGTCGATCACACCGAACCGGCCCGACGCGATGGGTGTCATCGGCGTCGCGCGTGAACTCGCGGCGCACTTCAAGGTTCCGCTGCTCGCCGAAGAACACGAGCCCGACCCGAAGGTCGCCACCATCGAAGGTGCGACTGTTGTCGTCGAAGCCCCTGACCGGTGCCCGCGCTTCGTCGCGATGGTTGCCCGCGTGACGACGGGTCCGTCGCCTGCGTGGATGCAGCGGCGGCTGACCCTCGCGGGGATGCGCCCGATCAGCAACGTCGTCGACGTCACCAACTACGTCATGCTCGAACGCTGCCGCCCGTTGCACGCGTTCGACCTCGGCCGGTTGCGCGGGCGCGGCGTCATTGTGCGCCTGGCGCGTCACGGTGAGACGATGACCACCCTCGACGGCGTCGAGCGTTCGTTCACCGCGGCCGATCTCCTCGTCTGCGACGGCGAAGGCCGCCCGCAGGGCATCGCCGGGATCATGGGCGGCCTCGAATCCGAGGTTGCCGACGACACGACCGAAGTGCTCCTCGAGTCGGCCCACTTCGAAGCGACGGGCATCGCCAAGACGGCCAAGCGTCTCGGGCTGCGCTCAGAAGCGAGCGCCCGCTTCGAGCGCGGCATCGACCCGAACAGTGCGGGCACGGGTGCGCAGCGGGCCATGGAGCTGTTCGCCGAAGTCGCGGCCGCCGTGGTGGCGCCGGGTGCGATCGACGCGTATCCCGAACCGGTCGAGCCCCGCCGCATCACCGTGCGCACGGCGCGCGTGAACGCCGTGCTCGGTACCGAGATCACGCCCGACGCCACCCGCGACTTGCTCGCCCCGTTGGGCATCGCCGCCGACGGTGCGGGCGACACGTTCGACGCGATCGCACCGACCTGGCGCCCCGACCTCGAACGCGAAATCGACATCGTCGAAGAAGTGGGCCGCCGGCTCGGGCTCGACAACATCGCGCGCACGGTGCCGTCGAACCCCGAGAAGATCGGCGGGCTCACGTCGCAACAACGCGAACGGCGCGCGATCGCCGACGTGTTGGTCGGCGCAGGTTACGACGAGGCCTACACATTGCCGCTCCTCGCGCCCGCCGATCTCACGCGTGCCGGCATGCCGGTCGAGCGGTATATCGAGGTCGAGAACCCGTTGCGCGCCGAGGAGTCGATCCTCCGCCCCTCACTCTCCATCGGGCTGCTGCGCGCGGTCGCGTACAACGCCGCGCACGGCGAACCCGATGTCGCGCTGTTCGAGATCGGCACCGTGTTCGCACCACCCGCGCCCGGTGCAACCCTGCCCGAGGAACACGCGCACGTCGCCGCGGCGCGGTCCGGACTCGTACGCCGCATGCCCCACGAAGCCGACCGACCGGTGACTGTTCACGATCTCATCGCGGTCGTCGAAGCGGTCGCCGAGGAATTGCGGCTCGCCGACTGGACGATCGAACCGGCCGAGGTGCCGGGGCTGAACCCGGCCCGTTCGGGGGCCGTGTTCGTCGACGGGAACCCGGCCGGCGCGGTCGGTGAGGTCGCCGCGGCGGTCATCGCATCGGCCGAACTCCCGGCGCCGGTCAGCATCATCGAGCTCGACCTCGACGTGCTCCTCTCAGCCGCGCGCCGGTCGCGAACATCCGAGCCGGTGTCGCGGTTCCCGGCCGCGACGATCGACCTCGCGTTCGTCGTGTCCGACACGGTCCCGGCCCGCGCCGTGCAGGACACGCTCGCGGCTGCGTCCGGCCCACTCCTCGACCGGGTGCAGC
>Ga0163152_10009234_pt1 | contig 10324 bp, 11 predicted proteins | sample OliLakLV19MP8IB2_FD_148635 | JGI IMG/M metagenome (GOLD analysis project Ga0163152, IMG submission 148635) | Freshwater microbial mat bacterial communities from Lake Vanda, McMurdo Dry Valleys, Antarctica - Oligotrophic Lake LV.19.MP8.IB-2 | ecosystem: Environmental > Aquatic > Freshwater >...
ACATGAACTGCCACGGGCCCGCCGCACCGACTTTCGAATACGCGTGCAGGTTGAACATCGACTCCACGAACGTCAGGCGCGTGAGATCGGTCGGCAGCCCCTTGTCGCGGAAGATCTTCTCGAACTCGGGCATGTAGGGCGCGACTTCGGCGATGCCGTTCAGAAAGCGATCGGCCTGGCCGCGCTGTCCGCGCACGCGCTCGGCGGCGGCGGCGAACTTGTCGATCTCCTCGACGTCTTCGAACATGTCGTAGATCGCGCGCTGTTCCTTCGTGAGCTTCTGGAAGGGGATGCCGTCCTTGTAGGCGTCGAGCTCGAGAAGCACCGACACGAGGCGCCCTTTCTCTTCCTCGGCCTTGTCGCGGATGATGGCTTCGATCTGCGCGTCGGTGTGCGTCTTCACGAGCGAGCGGAAATCGAGCACGCCGTATTGCACGTGCAGGTAGCGGTTGTCGTGCATCAACACCTGCCGCGTGCCGTACGTGGCGTAGATCGACTTCCAGAACTCGACCGCGGAGACGAGACCGTCGGGGAGGATGAAGACGCCGGTCGACTCGTCTTCGACGAGGCGCTGCGCTTCGGCGCGCGGCGGCGCGACGACGGGAGCGGCAAAAACGGCGAGCGCGGCGAGCGCGGAGATCGCGAAACGGCGGGAGCGAATCACGGGATGGCGGTCTCCGGAGGCTTGGGAGGCGGAACGGGTTCAGCAAGGCGGGTCGGTGGTCCCTGCCACGAAGCGAGGGCGGAACCGACGCGGTCCTGGATGCCGACCGCGCGGCGGACCTTTCCGCCGACGCCGTTCATGAGGATGGCGAAGGCGAGGGTGTGACCGTTCGCGGCGCGTGCGTAGCCGGCGATGCACGTCGAACCGTCGACGGTTCCGGTTTTCGCACGGATGTTCCCCTCGGCCGGCGTGCCGATCATGCGGTGCGCGAGGGTGCCGTCTTCGCCGGCAATTCCCATCGACGCCACGAAGTCGCCGCGCACTTCGAAATCGTCGTACGCGCCGGAAAGCGCCGCGAGGAACGTGCGCGGGCTCACTTTGTTGTCGCGCGCGAGGCCGCTCCCGTTGCGGATCGTGAACGAGCCCTTGGCGACGCCGCGCTTCTCCAGAAACTCGCCGACGGCGTCGAGGCCTTTCTGCGTGGTGCCGGGCGCGCCGTAACGCCACGCGCCGAGACCTTTGAGGATCTGCTCGGCGGTGAAGTTGTTGGAGAACTTGTTGAGGTCGCGAACGATCACGCCGAGCGGCTCGCTCTCGAAGTCGAAGAGGGGGGTGGAGTTGGGCGGAACGGCGGCGTTTTCGCCGGTGCGGATTCCTCCGCGAACGACGACCCCTTCCTTCGCGAGGTATTCCCGGAGCAGCGTGGCGAAGTACTTCGGCGGGTCGTCGATCGGCCGGTAGTAGGCCTTCTCCGGGTGGTAGAGCGGCATCGAGCCGGAGACGGTGATCGTCTTCTTCGCGTGGTCGATGATCACGCCCACGCGGCGGCGCTCGCCGGGTCCCGAGGTCTTCCCCTTGTTGACGAGGGTGACGTACGCGGTCGGCGGATCGAGCGCGACGTCGAGCGGCGCGCCGGCCTTCGCGCCTGGACGCACGGCGACGGCGACGGTGTTCCACGTCGCGGAGATCGCGCCGACGGGGGCGGTGTAGGCGCGGTTGTCGTCGAAGTCGTCGTAGCCGCTGCCCTCGCGCTCGCGATCGAAATACGAGTCGTCGATGACGAGGTCGCCGGTGATCTCGGAAACGCCGGCGACCTTCACGAGCGACGCGAGCCGCCAGAGGCGCTCGAGCGTGAGCGACGGATCGCCATCGCCGCGAAGCACGAGGTCGCCTTTGAGGATGCCGCCCTCGAGCTTGCCGGCGCGCGCGACGCGCGTCTTGAACTTGTAGCCGGGGCCGAGCGCGTCCAACGCGGCCGCCGTCGTCAGTACTTTCGTGACGCTCGCTGGGTTGTAACTCTTGTCGGCGTTGTGCTCGAAGAGCCGCTCGCCCGTATCGAGATCAACCACCATCAGACCGACGTCGATGTCCGCCTTCCACGCTTCGCCGGCAAGCTTCTGCAGCGTCGCGGAAAGCGCGGAATCGCCCGACGCCGCGAACGACGATGAGGGCAGGACCAGCAACGCCGCTGCAAAGAGCCCCGCGCGTTGACCCCAGGGGAACTTGCGTCTAAAAACCACCGAGACTCGATGATACTTCGAAGAGCGCGGGTTTTGGCAGCGATCCTGTGGATTTGCGCCGGCTGCGCCCGGCCCGACCGGACACCTCCCGACACGGTCGTCATCGCGGTGGGCTCGAATCCGCGCTCGCTCGATCCGCGGTTTGCGACCGACGCGCTCGCGTCGAAGATCGTCGAGATCACGTGTCCGGGACTCATTGGTCGCGACGAGAAGGGCGATCTTCGGCCCGAACTCGCGGAAAGCTGGACGTGGGAAAGCCCGCTCCGGCTCGCGTTCACGCTCCGGCCGGGTGTGCGATTTTCGGATGGTGCCGCGTTGGAGGCGGCGGACGTGGTCGCGACGTACGACTCGATTCGCGATCCGAAGACGGCGAGCGTTTTCGCGGCGGCGTACGCGGAGATTGAACGCATCGAGGCGCGCGACGCGGCGACGGTCGTGTTCCATTTGAAGGAGCCGTCGGCGCCGCTGCTGCAGGACGTGGTGAACCCGGGCATCGTGCGGCGCACGTCACTGGGGAAGAACGAGCCGTTTCCCGTCTGCGCGGGGGCGTTCGTGCCGGTGAGCTTCCGGCGCGACGACGCGATCGAGCTCGTCGCGAACCCGCGCTACTGGCGAGGCGCGCCGAAGTTTGCGGCGATCTCGATCCGCATCGTTCCCGACGCGACGATTCGCGTGCTCGAAGCGGCGCACGGGTCGGTAGATCTCATCCAGAACGACTTCCCGCCGCACTTCCTCCGCGTGCTGAAGAAGCAGAAGAACCTCGTCATCGAGACCACGCCGGGACGAAACCTCAAGTATCTCGTCTTCAACCTCTCCAAGCCCGCGCTCGCCGACGTGCGTGTGCGGCGAGCGCTCGCGATGGCGATCGATCGCGACGCGATCCTCGAGTACAAGCTTGCGGGTCTCGGGCGGCCGGCGACGGGCGTGCTCTCTCCGGAGGATCCGTTCTACGAGCCGGACGTCGAGCGCTACGCGTTCGACACGATGGGCGCCGAGCGGCTACTCGACGAGGCCGGATTCCCGCGCGGCGCGGACGGCGTGCGCGTGCGCTTCGAGTACAAGACGTCGACGGACGAGACGGCGGTCGGCGTGGCGAAGGTGTTGAAGAGCCAGTGGGCCGCGATCGGCGTCGATGTGACGATCCGCCCGGCCGAGTGGGGGATCTTCTTCCACGACGTGCAGACCGGAAACTTCGAGCTCTACTCGCTCACGATGACGGCGGTCGTCGATCCGGATCTCCACCGCTGGTTGCTGCACAGCGCGAACGTGCCGCCCGGCGGCTCGCTCTCCAATCGCGGCGGTTACCGCAACGCGGAGCTCGACCGGCTGCTCGATCGCGGGAGCGCGGAGATCGACTTCGCGAAGCGGAAAGCGATCTACGCCGAGGTGCAGCGGATCGTGGCGCGCGAGCTGCCCGTGGTGCCGCTATGGTACGAATCGGTCGTCGCGGCCCGAAGCACTCGGCTCGCGGGCTACGAGCTCTCGCCGTACGCCGCGTTCGTCGGTCTCGCCGATGCGGAGAAAGAGCCGTGAGGGAGCTTCTTCTCCGGCGGCTCTTTTCCGCGGTGCCGACGCTGATCGCGGTGTCGATCGCGAGCTTCCTGCTCATTCATCTGCTGCCGGGCGATCCGATCGATTTCATGCTCGGTGAACAGGCGCTGCCGCAGGCGAAGGCCGAGCTGCGCGAAGCGCTGCACCTCGATCGCTCGCTGCCGGTGCAATACGGGCTCTTCGTGCGCGACCTCGTGACGGGCCGGCTGACGAGCCTCCACACGAAGGAGGCGGTGCTGCCGACGCTCGTCGTGCGTTTCGGGTGGACGCTCGTGCTCACGGTCGCCGCGATGGCGATCGCCATCGCCATCGCGATCCCCGCCGGCGCGTACTCCGCGGTGAAAGCGGGGCGCCTCCCGGATCACGCCGCGATGACGGTCGCGCTGCTCGGGGTGTCGATGCCGACGTTCTGGCTCGGGCCGCTGCTCATCCTGCTCTTCGCCTTCCAGTTGAACTGGTTTCCCGTTGCGGGGGCGCGCGAGCCGCTCTCCGTCGTGCTGCCGGCGGTCACGCTCGGAAGCGGCCTCGCCGCGATCCTCGCGCGCATGACCCGCGCGTCGATGCTCGAGGTGCTGCCGCTCGAGTTCGTCACGGCGGCACGCGCACGCGGCATCCGCGAGCGCGACGTGATCGTCCGCCACGCGCTGCGCGCGGCACTTCTCCCCGTGGTCACGCTGCTCGGCTTGCAGTTCGGCGCGCTCCTTTCGGGCTCGCTCATCACGGAAGAGATCTTCGGGTGGCCCGGCCTCGGCCGCGAGGTCGTCGGCGCCGTGCGCGCGCGCGACTTCCCGATGTTCCAGGGCGCGGTGCTGCTCATCTCGGCGGCGTATCTCGCGGTGAACCTGCTCACGGATCTCGCCTACGCGTGGGTCGATCCTAGGATTCGCACCCGTGCGTCGTAGCCTCCGCGATCCGCGCATCGCGGGCGGCTTCGCGCTCGCGGCCGCGCTCGTCGTCATCGCGGCGATCGGACGATGGCTCGCGCCGCACGATCCGTTCGCGCTCGACCTCTTGCACTCGTATGAAGGGCCGTCGTCCGCTCACTGGCTCGGACAGAACCAGGACGGCGAGGACCTCCTCTCGCAGATCCTCGTCGGCACGCGCACGAGCCTCCTCGTCGGCGTGTTCGTCGTCGCGATCTCCGGAACGACCGGCGTGCTCCTCGGCGCCGTCGCAGGATGGTTCGGCGGTCGCCTCGACGCGGCGATCTCCGCGGTCATCGACTTCCTGCTCGCGTTCCCGGGAATCCTCCTCGCGATTGCTGTCACCGCGGTCGTTCCGGAGGGCGGCCTCTGGCGCGTGATCCTCGCGCTCTCGCTGCGTGGATGGGTCGGCTATGCGCGGCTCACGCGCGGGCAGGTGCTCTCGCTGCGCGAGCGACCGTACATCGAGGCGGCGCGTGCGCTCGGCGCGGGGCACGGACGGATCCTGTTCCGCCATCTGCTGCCGAACGCGATGTCGCCGGTGCTCGTCGAAGCGACGTTCGGTCTCGCCGGCGCGATCCGCGACGAGGCGGCGCTCTCGTTCCTCGGCCTCGGCGTCGAGCCGGGCACGCCGTCCTGGGGAGCCCTGCTCGCAACGGGCCGCCAGTACCTGCTCGTGGCGCCGCACATTGCGATCTTCCCGGGCATCGCCATCATGATCACCATCCTCGCGTTCAACTTCCTGGGCGACGGACTGCGCGACGCCCTCGATCCCCGCGGCGCCGCTCGTCGCTGATCAGTGCAAGCGGCGGCAACCGAGCGAAGCGAGCCTGCCGCCGCGAGAAACATGCGCTGATCAGGCGTGGCGGCGGCGGTTGCTGGCCGCGATGAGAACCACGCCGGCTCCGACGCACACCACGACGCCCACGATCGGAGGAATCGGCACGTTCCCGCGCCAGGAAACCTGCAGGGGACCCGCGTCGATGACCCGGCTCCTCTGGAGATACGAGAAGCCGCCGTACACGAACGCGAGGACTCCGACGATGACGAGCGCCATTCCGAGAAGTTTCACCGGAAGATCTTTCGGCCCTGGATCACGCGGGTCAGCACGAGGACGACGGCGACGACGAGAAGGACGTGGATGAATCCACCCATGGTGTTGGCGCTCACGAATCCGAGCACCCACAGGAGGATGAGCACGATGGCGATGGTTTCGATCACGGCGTGGTTCCTTTCGTATCGGAGAGAAGAGGGATCGAAGGCGGGAAGGTGATGAGCGCGAGGCGCTTCGTGGGATCCCACTCGAGGAGAAACTTCTCGACGGACGTTTCGCGCCATCCGTGAGCGGGATCGAGCGTGACGACGCGCTGCGTGAGTGGATGGAACGCGACGACGACCTCGTAGTGGGTGAGCGCCGCGCCCATGAGGCGGGGTTTCACGAGCCCGACGATCAGCGGCCGGTTCTTGGCGAGCTGCTTCTCGATCTCCTCGACGCTGGAGCTGACGAGGAACGCCTGGAGACCGTGCGTCTTCGCCAGGTCACGCATGTCGCCCGCTTTCATGCGGCCTTCGGGAACGGCGGCGAGTTCGAGGCTCTCGGCTTTCCAGTGCGCGAGCACCATCCCGAGAGCGGCGGCGCCGCAGTCGGTCTCCGTGCGCTGCCGCACGAGCGGGACCTCGGTGGTCGCGACCCAGCCCGATTCGCTGGCGAGGCGATGCGAATCGAACGATCGCGATCCGCGCGCCGCGCATCCGGAGGATCCGGCGAGGAGGAGAGCAAGGAAGGCGATCGCGGTTTTCACAGGATGATGATGACGATCAGAACGACGACGACGATGAGCAGGAGGGTGGAACCGGTGATGATGACGCGGTCGCCGCCCTGGAACTCGTCGAGCTGCGCCGACTGCTCTCGCTGCGCGAATTCGTCGGCCTCGGAAGGAGCGGACGGGACCGTCGACGTCGCGTCGACGTCGAGCACCGCGATGGGTGCTTCCTGCGCGCTCGCGAAGGACGGCGCAAAAAGCGCGACCGCACCGAAGAGCGGGAGGGAGAGGAGAAGGGCGCGGAGGGTCTTCGTGGGAGTGAGTTTCATCGTGAGGACCGGATGAGCAAGTCGCGCGCCACGGAGAAACCCGCGTGATCGCTCGCGAACCGTGGCGCGTGCAACCGAACGATCACGTTTCGTGACCGTTCGGATGCGCCGGACGCAAAGACACCGAAGCCCCCGATCGATCGATCGGGGGCTTCGGCGGCAGTGGAGCGTCGGACTAGTTCGCGGGCTCGACGACCGTGCTCGCGTTGATGCCGACGGCCGTCTGGGCGAGGAGGCGGCCGTTGACCGAGGCGCCGCTTCCGAGCGTGATCGCCGTCTGGCTGATTGCGATGCCCTCGAAGTGCGAGTTCGTGCCGAGCTGCACTTCGCCACTGACCTGCCAGAAGATGTTCTTCGGCAGCGCACCCGAGAGGGTGACGTTCACGTCGTTCGCCACGATCAGGTCGCCGGCAATCTGGAAGATCCAGACGTCGGTCGCGCTGCCGGAGAGAGCGAGGTTCGTGTTCACCATGACGCCCGTGCCCCACTTGTAGACGCCGGGAGCGAGGGTCATGCCGCCGATGCTGCCGGCGCCGACTTCGATCTCGTCGGGCGGACGGCTGGCGGCGTCCGTGAACGCGATCTCCATGTCGCCGATTGCGGTCGTCAGGTTGGACGGCGTGGGAGACGAGTAGTTCGCCGCGTAGATGTTGCCGGTGACCTGCGGCGACGTCGAGAAGACGTTCGTCGCATCCGCCGTCAGCGAGAAGCCGGTGATGTAGGTGGCGGCCGCGGGGCTCACCGCGATGTCACCGGTGATCGCCGAGGTGGGCACGGTCGAGATGCCGCTCTTCGCGAGAATGGCGTAGCCGCCCGCCGTTCCGAGATTCACCGGGAAGCCTGCCGCGAGGGAAGTTCCCGTCTCGAACGTCCAGCTGAGGTTCGCGTCGAGGGCGACTCCGGCGGAGCTGCGTGCGTCGGTCGTGATCGTCGCGGTGAACTCGCCGTTGCTGGCGAGATGCGCCAACGGCCAGAACACGACGGACGACGCGGAGTAGATGACCGTGCCGGCGACCGGCACTGCCCCTTCGCCGTAGGTCACCGTGAAGGACGTGTCGGTGAGCGTCGCGGGATCCATCGCTTCGCTGAACGTCGCGCTGACGTTCCCGTTGAGCGGGACGTTGGTCGCGCCGTCGAGCGGGCTGTTCGACGTGATCGAAGGCGTCGTCTGGCCGTCGTCGTCGTCATCGCCACCGCCGGAGCCACCGGAACAGGCGGCGGAGAGCGAGAGCACGAGGAGAGTAGCGACGGTCTTGGGGAAGAGGGACTTCGTTTGAAGAGTCATTTTGTTTTCCTTTTGGGAGTGCCGAGCCGAGTCGTTGATCCGGGTAGAGGCAAGGTCGGGGCCAGCCGCTTTCGCCGGTGCGCTGCATCGATCGGAACCGAACGGACACGCCATCGCGCGTGGCATGACGGATTCGACACGACGCAAAAAACCACCCCGGCGTGCCGGGGTGGTTCTTGCGTTGGTTAATTTTTGGGAGCGGATCAGGGCGCGAGGACGACACTGCCGTCGATGTCGACCGCGGACTGCGCAAGCAGGCGCCCGTTGATCGAGGAACCCGTCAGCATCGAGATGGCCGTCTGGCTGAGCACGACGCCTTCGAAGTGGGCCGTGGTGCCGATCTCGACGAGGCCGCTCACCTGCCACGTGATGTTCTCGGGACGCGCACCGCCGGCCAGCACGATGCTGGTCGCGCTCGCCATCGTGAGGTCCTGCGCGACCTGGAAGATCCACACGTCCGTCGCGCTGCCGCTGAGCGTGACGCTCGTGGGAATCAGCAGGCCCGTGCCCCACTTGTAGACGCCCGCCTCGAGGGTCATGCCGCCGATATCGCCGGCGCCCAGCTCGGTCTCGTCGGGTGCCCGTCCTGCGGCATCCGTGAACGCGGTCTCCATGTCACTCACGGCCGTGGTGAGATTCGACGGCGTCGGCGAGCTCTGATCCGACGCGTAGATCTGCCCGGTGACCTGCGCGGAGGTCGAGTACTCGTTCGAGGCATCCGCGGTCATCGCGAAGCCGGTGATGAAGCTGCCGGCCGCGGGGCTGATGCCGATGTCGCCCGTGACCGCCGACGTGGGCACCGTCGAGACCCCGGTCTTCGCGAGGATGGCGAAGCCGCCCGCCTCACCGAGACTCACGGGAGAAGAGTTGGAGTTTCCGCCGCCGTTGTCCGAGCCGCCGCAAGCGGCTGCGGAAAGAAGGAGGAAGGAAACGACGATTTTGGAGACGTTCGTTTTGGAGTTCATGTGCGGCCTTGGTGCAAGCCCTTGGCCAAACGGTGGCCCGCACCTTGCGAGGCTCTTCGCGATGCACATCCCCGCGACTCCGCCGCGCGTCCCGAAAATTCACCGCATCGAAATTTCGCCGCGCTCCATTCTCTATGTGCTCATCGCGTTGGCGGCGGTCTGGCTCTTCCACCAGCTCTGGATCATCGGGCTGCTCCTCATCGTCACCCTCGTGTTCGTGGGAACGCTGAGCCCGATCGCGGACGGTCTCGAGAAGAGAGGCATTCCGCGGCGTCGCGGGCTACTTCTCATCTTCGCGTCGATTGCGGCGACCGCGGTCGGCCTCATTACTCTGATCGTCCCCGCGCTCGTCGAGCAGGTGATGCAGATCGCGCAGGACGCTCCCGCGCACAAGGTCCGGCTCATCGGAATTCTCGAACAACAGGAACAGACCGCGGCTCTCGCGGTGATGCTCGAGGAATCCGGGCTCGAGCGGCTCTCCATCGTGGTCCGCGAGTGGCTGCTCGGTCACTCGCTGAACGCGCTCGAGGTCGTCGGCTATCTCGTCACCACGCTCTTCCTCGCCTATTACCTGCTGGCCGACGGGAAGCGCACACAAGGCGCGCTCTACGCGCTCGTTCCGCGCGACTACCACATGCGGCTCGCTCGCATCCTCCACAACCTGGAGGTCATCGTCGGCGGCTACGTGCGCGGACAGCTCATCACCTCCGCGGTGATCACCGTCTTCACCTATCTGCTTCTTCTCGCGTGTGGCGTACCGAACCCGCTCGCACTCGCGCTCTTCGCGGGGCTCGCCGACGTCATCCCGTTCGTCGGAGGGTTCCTCGCGACAGCCCCGGCGGTGCTAGCCGCGCTGCCGCTCGGGACGCCGGTGACGCTCGTCGTGTTCCTGGCGCTCTTCGCGTATCAAGAATTCGAGAACCGTATCCTCGTGCCTCGCGTGTACGGACACGTGCTGCGGCTTTCGCCGGCCGTCGTCGTCATCGCGTTGCTGGCCGGCGGCATGCTCCTCGGCATCATCGGCGCGCTTCTCGCGCTGCCGATCGCCGCGGGTTTGCGGATGATCATCTCGGAGCTTCGCGTCGACCTGCCGGGCGACGACAGCCAGGACCCGAAGGCGCGCGCGGAGGACGCCCGGACCGAAGCGGTCTACGAAAAGAGAAGCGCCGGTTCGACGGCGCCGGACGCGGGACAGATCGCGAACGAGCTCGCCCAGGACATCCGGGAGGAAGACGAAGCGACCCGCGTCGCGGCGAAGGGATGACGAGCGCATTGGTTGCGCCGCGGTGGCCAAGCAACGATTGATACGTCGCGCGGCGCAACC
>Ga0163152_10009235_pt1 | contig 10323 bp, 9 predicted proteins | sample OliLakLV19MP8IB2_FD_148635 | JGI IMG/M metagenome (GOLD analysis project Ga0163152, IMG submission 148635) | Freshwater microbial mat bacterial communities from Lake Vanda, McMurdo Dry Valleys, Antarctica - Oligotrophic Lake LV.19.MP8.IB-2 | ecosystem: Environmental > Aquatic > Freshwater > Lake...
TGGGTGTCTACACGTCACGGGCCTGTTCAGAGATCCTCGCAGGCTGTTCAGAAAGGCCACCCAGCAAGGCCGCAGCGAGTGAAGACCGGAGGCGTGCCCTCTGGGGTACGTTGAGGATCTGAACGATACGAGAACGCCGTTGGCGGACTTTGTCAACAGCCTGCTAGGCGGCCGTCGCACGGAACGGTTCAAACTCACGATCAGCTTTGGCGGCCATATAAAAATCGCTCTCCGTCAAGCCATTGATCTTGTGCGTCCAAATCTCGACCCTGCACTTACCCCAAGCCAGATAGAAGTCGGGGTGGTGGCCTTCCGCTTCCGCCACAGCGCCCAGCTTATTCACATAGGCCAAGGCCTTGGCGAAATCATTGAACGTATACAAGCGCTCGAGATGTCCGGCCTGGTTCAGCGACCATCCTCGCCCAAGTTCTTTCAGCAGAGCCTGCGCACGATCGGCTGGAACCGGCGGTACCCCGCCTTTGCACGGAATACATTGGTTGTCTGCAAGACTCATGGCGGCCTCCTCCTGGATGGGAATCAACGTCACATGTCGATTCTGTTGGCACATTGCTGAAAAACTATATTGGCACACGAGAGCTTCGATAGTCAGCACGCGTGGCACAAAAGCAGAACGCTTCCGTAGGATGCTCAAAAAGACCAGGCTTCTCACCCGCCCACCCCTGGTACGCCAAGACGTGCCTTGCCCCAAACAAGGCCGCAGCGAGTGGCTAAAGACAATCTCTCCAAGCTTGCTCGTTCTCCTCAAGGATGGGGGCTGATTGATCTTCCACTGCGCGCAACTTTCTCACCCGCCCACCCACTGGCACGCCGAGACGTGCCATTAGCCCGAGCGAGGGGAGTCCGCGACCGCGCGTTGCGCGAGCACAGAAGATCATCATCCTCCATCCCCTCCTTTTTCAGCATCCTACTAAGGCAGGTATTCTAAATGGGCTGTGAGAGGAAGGGCAAGGCGGGGAAATCAGGAATCGGCTACGAGGCTGGTTGAATCCACCGTTATCACCAGTTAAGTCCTTGTTCCCTAAGCACCTGCTTCGCTTCCAGATGTCCTTTACGGGCGGCAGCTTGCATCCACTTGACTCCTTCTTGATAGTTCTGAGGCACCCCATTTCCAGTAACGAGAACCAAGCCGAGCAAATATTGACCAGTTGAATGTCCTAGCTCAGCCGTCTCTTTGGCAAGGACGTAGGACGCATGGAAATCTTGGGGTACTCCTCGACCGGTAAAATACAAAGTGCCAAGCAGAGCTTTTGCGTCAGGTTCGTTCTGATCCGCGCCCTTGCGCAGCCATTTAGCGGCCTCGGCAAAGTCTTGCACCACACCGTGGCCTTCAATGTACATTAAACCCAAGAAGCCATACGCTTGCGGCACGTTTTTGTCCGCAGCATCACGAAATCTTCGTACGGCTTCGGTATAGTCCTTCTTCACCCCTGTGCCATGGAAATAAAATGCTCCCATCATGACCTGCGCCACGGGAAGCTTGGTGGCAGCCAATCGCATCCATTTGGCAGCTTGGACAGGATCTTTTCCCACTCCAACACCGACACTCGTCAGCAGGGCTAGTACTAGCTGAGACTCAGCGCTATGTCCTTCTTCCGCGCCCTTCCGCAGCCATCTGATGGCTTCTTTGAGTTCAACTTGATTCCGGACCGGGTATTCTTGTGGGTCATGTAAAAAGCGCCAGAGCTCATCTTTTTTCGATTCATCGTGGGCGAGTCGGACGGCGCTTTCATCATCGCCGGCAAGTCCCATAGCCTTAACCAACGAGAGCATGCCCATGCCGGCAAAGGCTTCAGGATAGCCAGCGTCCGCACTGCGCCGATACCATCTGGCCGCCTCAGCAAAATTTTCCTGAACACCCATTCCTTTCGCATACATATCGCCGAGCACGTCCATGGCTTTGGGATCACCCCGCTCGGCGGCTTTTTTGACCTGGTCGAAGTTGGAGTAATCGATTGACCCCACCGGGGCGCTAGCGCTTGCCTGGTTTTCCCCAACATGAGGTTTAGCGGCTTCTCCTCCCATCGCTACACCCCAGCCCTCCAGTGTTCCCGCGACCACGGAGGCCGGCATGGCTTTCGCGAATTTTCCTTTTAATTCTTGCACCACACCGATAACTTTCCCATCCTTGATCACCGGCCCACCAGAGTTCCCCTCATCGATCGCCCCGCCCGAAAGAATGAGGTCCACGCCGTCGCGCCCCGACAAATCGGCGCGGCTCACCAACCATGCTCCGCCGGTCCGCGGGAAACCGATGGTAGTCACTTCATCTCCCACCCTGGGCGTCGCAGAGGCTTCGAGTCCCAGTACCATAGGTTGCTGGGGTGATTCGGCCTTCAACAGAGCCAAATCATAGCGGAGGTCCTTCTTGAGCATCTCCGCACTCACCGGCGTGTTCCGTCTCGTAAAAAACTCAATCCGAGGATTGGGATCGTTTGCGACCACGTGTGCAGCGGTGACGATATAGACGCTCGTGCCCTCGGCTTTCACCACGAAACCGGTTCCGGTGCTACGCATACCGTCCTGGTTGACAGACATGATTTTCACCACGCCGCCGCGAAGTGAGGCCCCGTCTTGGGCAGAGGCCTGCCATGGTATCAACCCAACTATCAATGTCACGACAAGAACTACATAGCGAAGCATGGACCACCTCTCCGACTCGTTACCCATATGACGGAACACCCCGACGAGCAGCAATCACGGTACCGTGGTCTTCCCCACGCCCACGCTCACCGTCCCTTCGTGGCATCTTGCACACAGCGGAAGCCTCTGCCGGACGCCCCTTCATCCGCCCTGGCGTATATGCGAACCTGATAATCGACGTCCCCGATGACCTCCCGAATGTTGAGTGCGCGAAGGCTGCCTCGTACAACCTTGCGCATCGAGTCCAACGGTTCAGCAGGGCTCGACCTGGATTCCTGATACGTACTGGCTGTCCATTCATACACCTGGTCGTTCAAGATCCTGCCCTGCGTGTCGCGTGCCGCCTTCTCCCATTCGTCTTCAGTCGGTAGCCGCTTGCGGGCCCATCGGCAGTAGGCCACCGCGTCGTGCCAAGAGACGTTCTCCGCTGGCTCCGCAGGCTTGAGCGACGCTCCCTGTTCATCCGGCACGGCAGGAGGAGTCAGACCCGTGGCCTCCTCGAACCGGCGATAGCGCGCGTTGGTGACCAACGTGGCCTCGACATACAGATCGTCCGCAAGATACACGAACCGCGCAGGGCTTCGGATTTCTTCCACCTTTCCGCCTCCATATACCCCCACAATCTTAGTCGGGATGCGCCCAGACCGAATCAGCACCATGGGGACGCCGTCGGCTCCGATCACTTCCTGCGGCACCATCGATTCGCTAGGCCGGGGTTCGATGTGCCATCCCGTCAGGGCCACGGAGAGGATCGAGGCCGGCACGGCATAGCCGAGTCGCTCCCGCGCATCGCTCACGACTCCGATCACCCCTCCATTGAGCAACAGCGGACCGCCCGAATGCCCTTCTTCGACCAAGGCCTGAAACGCCAGGGTAGGACCTTTTAACCCACTGAGGCTTCCTGTCGAGACCGTCCAAGGAGGAAGCGCACGGGGAAATCCGATAAACGTGACGGCTTCCCCACCGGCCACCTTGGTGGTGAGATCCAGCGCCAGTGCCGCCACACCCTCTGGAATGGGCCCAGCTACGCGCAAGGCGGCGAGCCCATTCAGATCTCCACCTTCGATTCCGATCACCTGAGCGGCGAATGGCTGCTGGGCCAGGGGGAAAAAGGTCACGGTGGGTTTGGGGTCTCCTTCAACCACATGCGCCGCCGTCACGATGTAGGCGGCATTTTTGTCCACTCGTACGATGAATCCTGTCCCAACCTTGGGCTGCTGCCCCTCAACGTGAGCGGTGATCTTCACGACGCTATTTTTCAGATCGTCAACGGCTTGTCCCCAGAGGAGATGCGGAAGGAGGAAGGTAGCCAACATCCAGAACCCTGCCGTGACGAAGGCGGTTCTTACGATAGGTTTACGATCAAGCGGTGTCGGCATGCGAGGACCCTCTTACTACTACTGCCGTTCCAATGCGAAGGAGCCGGAGTTGCCATTGTTGCAGGTTATCGTACCCTGGATCATTTTCCCGCCGTCCGCGACTTCCGAGGTAAAATCGCATGCCACGCCCGGGAAGACCTGCGACGCCAGGCGTCCAGCGAAGGCATTGCCCTGCACACGGCCTTGCATCACGCCGGCATCGCCCTGATTATCGGCATAGGTACCGCTGACCTGGTCGCCTGTTTGTTGATAGGTCGTCTGGATGACGGATGTGCCCCCCAAGAGGGTCATCGCGAGGCCCTGATACGTTCCGGACACCGGTCCTCTCGCCGTCGGCTGGACCGAGACCGGTGCCGGTTGTTCATCAGCTGGTTGTTTTTCCCAGAAGCGGCGCTGGTTTGGAATGTTCGGAAACACGAGCTGCTCCTCATGGAAAGTAAACGGCTGAGAGATGCGCTCGTGTCCTTCTAGCCGCAGGTTGAGAGTTTTGCCTTCGACGTTCCACCTACCAGTCGTCCTCGCTGAGCGACTGGTAGCCGTGATGACCCAGTTCTCGGCGGTACCGTCGGCATGTAAGACCAAATTTTCGTCCTCTGGGTTTCCAAACACTATTGTGGTCTTGCGCCAATGTCCCACAAGTGCTCGGATGAAGTCACCAGTCGGGACCAGCGCCATCGACGTGCCATCCTTGGCGGTGATCTCACGGGCGTGACCCTTTTGCTGTGGCTCCGGTTTGGCCGTTGCGGCTGGTGGGGGCGTTGATTCGGTCGTCATCGCCCCCGAACTTGTTCTGTCTTGGGCCGCGATCCCAAAACCCTCAATGTAGTCCTCGACACTGCCGACCGTGACGCCTCGACCGACTGACTGATTTCCTGAACCGACCACGCCAACGACTTTGCCACCCTGAAAGATCGGCCCGCCGGAATGGCCTGATTCGATAGAAGGAGAAAAGAAGATGTCCCGTCCTTGCCGCGATGAGATATTCCCCTTGACGATCGCCCAGGGCCCAGCGTTGCGAGGGAAGCCGATGACAACAATATCTTCGCCTCCCGTCAGACGCGCAGCTTCCGCAAGCGACAATGCCGTGAGGCCTTTCGGAAGATTCTCCGATCCTTTCACGACTAACAAAGCCAAGCCTCTCACCTCATCGTCGCCCTCCAATCCCAGCACCTCGGCCGTGACAGGCAGGTTTCGCTTGGTGAAGAACTCGACTTTGGGGTGCGTATCCCCAGCCACCACATGGGCCGCTGTCACGATATAGGCCGCATCCTTGTCCACTCGAACAATGAACCCGGTACCGACGTTCGCGGTTCCTTGTGGTGGTTTGGCGGTGATCTTGACCACGCCGGATTGCAGACGCGCAATGTCTTGGGCGCCAATTTCTTGGGCATGGATGAGGCCCACCCCCAACAGCAACGTGAGACAGCCGAGAAGCGCCCTCCGTATCATCACCGCTTGAACTCCTTCCAGAGGCGATAGGCGCCGAGGCTTGCTGTGAAGACCGCGGTGATAATGGTGAAGAGCACAGCCAGCCGCGCATTGTGCCATAGCTCGTCGAATTTGGTGACGCGGCGACTAATTGGAATTTGGCCATTCTTCGTGCGGATCTGCTTAGCCATGCCGTTGCCCTTGAGATGCATGCCGTTCGCCTTTGCCGTCAGACTGATCTCTGTAATTGTGAATTGATCGAGCTGTTCCAGTCCAATCGCTTCATCCTTCTTAATCGCGACAGTGCCAAGAAGAGACTCGTAACCTGGAAAGGTCATCGTGCCCTCACCGGTCAGCGCGCTGACTCGCTCACCGGAGGATTCCTGTCGGGTGAAATCCAGTGTGGTGACAGGAATGCGGCTGAAAATTGAAATTGTCGATTGACCGGAGGCGAAGGTCGGCGACAGGATTGGACCGTCGGGCGAGGCCGCAACCTCTATCCCGGAGGCGCGCTCCTGTAGGTGGACTCGGTAAGTCAACTCGTCGTATCGCTGAAACGGCTGGTCTCCAAGCCCACGCAGTTCACTGTGGTCCGCGACCAACTTCAGCGGCTCGCGAAACGACAGGCTCATATGTTCTTGCCCTGCGATCTTCGCCGTGAGGCCTTCGTTTTTCCCGCCGTTTTTCCCGCCTCTGGTTTCCAGCGTGACGTGCGCTCCTGGCGCCACTGCCATGGCATCGAGATGAAAGGTTTTCTGTTCATCCCTCTTGAGTCCCTCGACGGTCACGCGTGGATGACGCGTCGAGTCTTTGGTAGCCAACGTGATTTTTTTTGAGCCCGTGATGTTGAGTGGCTTCCAGGCTGTTGGTGGAAAGTCGTCCGTTTCGACTTGATATTGTGATGGGTCGGCCACTTCTAAGGTTTCCGGCTCAAACGTCATCTCAGTGAATTTCTCAATGGCGACTGACCGGACATCGAGTGGACCCAAGACCGGCTGCCCTTGAGTTGTATCCACGACGAACTCGAGTCGCTCCGTTGTGAGTTTAACCTCTACCTGTACTGGTATCGTCCACAGATTGAGGACGATCCAAACGACCGCTGCCAGCGCAGGCGGCAGGGCCACGTACCAAAGGGGATGAATTCGTTTCCACCGGGGCTTGAGACCGATTTCAATTTGCCGTGGCGGGCTCTTCACGAGCCGCTCAATGTCTTTGAGGAGTTGAGAAAATCCAGGATGATCGGCGCCTGGTTCCCAATCCACTAGGAATTGGAACGTCCGTTGAGTGAAGCCCAGCGGGATGGCACTCTCATCGATTCTGATGGGGAGGTACTTCTCTTGCTTCCTGGCTTCATCGGCTTCCGCTTGGACCCACTCGGACTCGACGGATTGTTCGGACCACACGACAATCGCACAGCTCGCGGCTCTGAGTTCCTGCCGAATCACTGCGTTAAACGATCCGCCGGTGGGAATGTTGTGATCCCACCAGACCGACCAGCCATGCGTTTCTAACGTCTTGGCGAATCGTTCAACCCAGGGACGGTCTTTGCTGGAATAGCTGATGAAGATATCGCTCATGGCCGACACCTAACAGGATGTTGAAAAAGCCACCGAGCTTCGTTCTCGCATCGCTCAGAGGCTCAACGTACGGCAACGAGTACGCTTCGCCTCTTCACTCGCTGCGGCCTTGCTGGAATGCCTTTTTGAACATCCTGTGGGATATTGGGATGGCATCCGTGATCGTTCCATAACGTCTTTGCCGGAAATGCCAAAATAGTTTTTCAGCAACCTGCCAGGCCAGGATCTTCCGCTACCGCACGGTAGGCCTGTGAAAGAACTGCACGGTTTGGCCCAGACGCTGATTGGTATCGAGGAAATAGCCGTCGCAGACCAGAGCATACTGGCCTTCCTGTGCAGCACCCGTCTCCCATCGCACTGTGAACGGCCGGCCTCCGGGAATTCGGCGGAACGTTTGCGTCATGAGTTCGGTCGGTTCTCTACCTCGAAAGATCTTACAAGAAAGCCGTGCATCCCCGTTGGTCTTCATGGTGAACAGATAGCCTCCGATTTTCTCAGGCGGCTTGGTGTGGTAGAGGATGACCGGCGCGACATCTTCGACCGAGGCAGGCGTCTCTTTTTTCAGGCGAATCAGCACACCCAGTTCATAGATGTTGAGGCGTTGATCCAATTGACGTAACACCGTGCCCGTCGGCCACGTGAATTCATTGATCGAGTTCGCCTGCCACTGCTTTGTCGGTTTGATCTTGTCGAGCCAATAGAACAGCCGGTAGTCCTGTTCCCGAACAGTGAGATGAACAGGAGTTTGACTCTGAAGATAGAATCCGACCCGGAGTTGATCGGGCAGTTGCGTGGCAGGTTCCTGATAGTCGGTCAGAACGGAAATGAGTTCGATGTCATAGCCGGACACCGGCTTTGGCCTGATGCCTTCAAACCGATCCCCTCGATTTTGGTAATCCAGGTTTGAATCGGCCCACAGCGACAGGGGCAGAATGAGCAACAACAGAGTGATGACATTTCGCGTGAGCGTGCGACCCATGGTGGCACCCAAATGGCTGCGAATTGGTTGAGATGCTTCCCTGAAATCGCCGGAGTATAGTCCAGACACGTAAGTGAGTCTAGCGATGAATAGAGGGTTTCAATGACAAGGGATGGGATGGACAGGCGCTTCTGGTGGGTCTCCTTAACAGATTGTTGCACACTGCCTGAATGTATAAAATGGCATGGTGCCTATATGTTCCAGACTCTTTCAGGGATCATCGCAGGATGCTCAAAAAGGCCAGACTTCTCACCCACCCAACCCCGGCGCGCCGAGACGCGCCGTTCCGCGGGCAAGGCGCAGCGAGTGAAGGCCGAGGCGTAGCCTTCCTCACCCGCCCACCCCAAGCTGCCAAGACAGCCTCTTCGCCCAGGGACGCGCCTTGTCCCAGGCAAGGCCTCAGCGAACAGCCAAAGATGATTCCTCCAAGCTTGCTCGTTATGTCTGTAGGGATGGGGGCTGATTGATCTTCCACTGCGCGCGTCCAACGAGGGGAGTCCGCGACCGCGCGTTGCGCGAGCACAGAAGAGCATCAGGCTCCATCCCGTTCCGCTGCTGGCGGACTTTTTCAGCATCCTGCTAGAACAGTATGAGCAATTCGTCAATCAGCGAGCCCAGCCTGAAATCAACCGCGCAGAAGATCGGCTGGTTCACTGCCGCCTGCGTGCTCGTGAGTAATATCATTGGCGGAGGGATCTTCACCACCACGGGATTGATGGCTCGTGATCTCGGCGATCCAATGCTGATTCTCCTATTGTGGTTCGTCGGCGCGCTTTTTGCGCTCGGTGGCGCGATGGTCTATGGGGAACTGGGGGCCGCTCTGCCCCATGCGGGAGGGGATTACGTCTACCTGCGAGAGGCCTATGGACCGTTGGTCGCTTTTCTCAGTGGATGGACATCCTTTACGATTGGCTTTGGCGCGGCAGTTGCGGCCTCAGCTATCAGTTTTTCTTCCTACGCGCTGCGTGTCGTCCCAATCGAAGACGAACGTGGATGGATGGCAAAGGGGCTTTCGCTGACGCTGTTGTGGGTTGCGACGCTGTTGCATTGTCGAGGGGTGGGAGCAGGCGGCCGTATGCAATTGCTCTTAACGACCACAAATGTCGTTGCGATTGGTGGATTGATTCTCGGAGGGTTGGCAGCAGTAGTCGGCAAAGAGGGTGCACTCTTCTCCGGGCCAACTATCCAGCAGCCGACTCTCGGGGCCTCCGCCATCGCACTCGTGATTGTGACCTACTGCTATCTCGGCTGGAATGTCGCGGGTTACATCGCCGGCGACGTGGCTGATCCCAGGCGGACTCTCCCGAAGATTATGATCGGGGGCACCGCCTTCGTCGCCGTGATCTATCTGTTGCTGAATGTCGTGTATCTCTCAGCGCTGTCGATCACGGAGCTGGCCAACGAACCGATTATACCGGTCGCGGAAAAAGCAGCTGCAGCCTTGTGGGGGCCGCAGAGCGGGCGGCTGGTTGCCGCCATTCTTTGTCTCACTATTGCAGGAGCGGTAAGCGCCATGACTTGGGCAGGGCCCCGTGTCTATTGGGCCATGGCGCGCGACGGCATGATTAGCCCCTGGCTTGCTCAGCTCCATCCCCGCACCTCAGCTCCGGCGCGCGCGATCGTGTTCCAAAGTCTCTGGGCGTCATTGCTCATTCTGAGCGGAACCTTTGAGCAACTCCTCGTGTACAGCGGCCTCGTGCTCTCGCTGTTCATGGCCCTGACCCTCTCCACGATCTTTCGGCTTCGTCCCTCCATCGCCGTGAGCCCCCACCAATATCGTGCCCCGCTCTATCCTTTCTTGCCGGCAGCCCTCGTCGTCGGAGCATTCGCATTAGTCATCTACAGTCTCATTCAACGGCCTACGGAATCGTTGTATGGCGCGGCTACCGTCCTGAGCGGCATCCCGCTTTATTACTTCTGGCGTAGACGTGTCATCCGTGAAAGGTGAAACGTAAAAAGTGAAACGTTCCGGAGGGAGAGCACTCGACAATTCTACATTTCACCTCTCACATCTCACGTTTCACGGTTTCTGGGAGTGATGTGAGAACGAAGCTGGAGGGTTGTTTCAGCGCCCGCGAGAAACAGAACGGGCGACCCTGCACTAGGTGGGAGGTCGCCCGTACCGTGGCGCTTTATGACGCCAAATCGCCTATATGTAATTGTCCCAGCCCGGCGAACACTGAGGCCCGCGCGAATGCGAGAACATTGAGCCGCTAATCGGGGGAAAACGACATCATCCCAGGCGCTTGTGTTCCTCGTGCCAGCGTCGGGTTCTCCATAATGAGAACAGGCTCATACC
>Ga0163152_10009238_pt1 | contig 10321 bp, 8 predicted proteins | sample OliLakLV19MP8IB2_FD_148635 | JGI IMG/M metagenome (GOLD analysis project Ga0163152, IMG submission 148635) | Freshwater microbial mat bacterial communities from Lake Vanda, McMurdo Dry Valleys, Antarctica - Oligotrophic Lake LV.19.MP8.IB-2 | ecosystem: Environmental > Aquatic > Freshwater > Lake...
GTGCTCGCCCGCATCGGCGACCATCCGATGTCCGATCTCGCCGCGCTTCTCCCGTGGAACTGGAAGCCGCTCGCGCAAGTCATCCGCGCAAAAGCCGCCTGACCTGCGGCCCTCGGCGTACGGATACTCGAAATCTGGTTCGCATGGACATCGAACTGCTCGGCCAGTTCAGCCATCGTCTTCTCGCCACGTACTGCGGCAAGGGCCACTTTCGCTTTGAAAGCCGGGCTGTGGTTCCGGCGGGGTCGTCTGCTCATGGTCTCTCCTGCGCTCGGCCATCATGCCGATCTCAGGCGGAAATTCCACTTAGCCCCGTGTCCAGATTTCCCGAGCCACCTCTCTGGGCGCTGGTGCAATAATCTTGGGCACTGCCACGCGACAGGTCCAAGGACTGACTACAGCTGCCGGCGTCTGGGCTGCAGCTGGAATAGGCGTATCTGCGGGGTTAGGACTTGAAGCAACCGCAGTGCTGGCAACCGTCGTAGTTTTGTTTGTTCTGGCCGTTGTTCCCGTGTTCGTGAGGCGGGCACCACTAACTTCCTCGGATGCATCGGAAAATGCAGGGCCAGTAGCCGAGGATGCTTCGAGAAAAGCCGAGTCGCCGATCAAATGAATTTTGGATCAATTAGAATTGTTCCAAATTTCCTGACTTGTGTTCGAGTTCTGGAGGCGTTCGCAACTCCATCCGGGCCGAATATGCGCCCGCGCCACAGACTATCAGCGCCCCGCAATCAAGCCGATCAACACAAGGTTCAAGCACGCGACGAAGCAAATTGCTGCAATGAGGATGTCCGCTTGGGTCGCCTCACTCATGATTGGGCTTTCTAAACGAGTTGGGATCGCGAGCAGCGGGATGAAGCGGCGCCGGACCGCGCCCGTGCTCAGTCGAAGATGTCAAAAAGGTCGAAGCCGCGTTTGCGGCGGCGCTGATCGGTCCGGCCGCCCTCGCCATACTCGCCGCGCTCGCCATACTTACCCCGCTCACCGTAACGATCTCGAGGAGGCGACTGCGACGCGCGCCCGCTGGCGCGTGTCGTCATTCTGAAAATCGTCAAACGCCATCTCGTTTATCCTCTGTCGTGTTCGCTAAGTCGCGGATCGCGGACGGAGGGCCTAAATCCCGCTACGGGATTCGGGGGGCGAAACGTGCGAAATCTGGGCGCACTCCGCTCCGCAATCCTCCAGTCCGACATCGCGGCAGTGCGCCGCCAGAGGGGCCCGGTCTGGAAGGGCAGAGATGGGGCGCTGGCTCGCACGTTTGAAGCGCGTCGAGGATTGGTTCTGTCAATGCGAGCGATCGAGCGCGGAAACGCGCCTCAGTCCGCGGTGCGCGCTGCGTCGAGGGAGGCCAGGATGAAGTTCGCGAGGCGCTCGGCTGCGACGGGAAGCGTCTTGCCTGCGCGAATGAGCGCGATCTCGGCGTCCGCCAGTGGCGGAAAGCCATGATCGGAGCCGAATATGATCAAGTCGTCTGGAACCATTTCCGTCGGCAAGGCGGTGACGCCAAGGCCGGCGCGCAGGGCCGCGTGCTGACCCGCAAGCGAGGGGCTGGTATAGGCGATACGCCAGGCTCTGCCTGCGGCGTCGAGGGTCGCGGTTGCGCGTTTGCGGTACACACACGGCGCCGGCGCCGCGATCAGCGGAATGGGAGCGTCCTTCGGAAGTACGTCTTCACCAGCGCCGACCCACACCAGATGTTCGCGCCAGACCGGTACGCCGACATCGGCGCCGACTGGCTCGCGCTTGATCAGCGCTAGATCGAGTTCGCCTTGCGCCATCTTGTCCATGAGCTTCAGCGTGAGATCGCATGTCACTGAGAGGCTGACATGGGGATAGGCGCGCGCATAATCGCCCAGGATGCCTGGCAGGTGGGTGGTGGCGAAATCCTCCGGAGCGCCAAAGCGCACCTCGCCCTCAAGCAAGTGTTCAAACATCTCGCCGATGATCTCGTCATTGACGCGCAGCATGCGGCGGGCTTGCACAAGCAAGGCCTCACCTTGGCCAGTCAACACCACCTTGCGCGGATCGCGGCTAAAGAGCTCGGCGTTCAATTGCTCTTCCAATCTTTTGATTTGAAGGCTGATCGTCGATTGCGTGCGCCCTAATCTGACGCCAGCGCGGGTGAAGCTCTTCGCGTCGGCAACGGCTACGAACGCGCGCAACAGGTCGAGATCGAGATTGACCAGCCTAGGTTTTTGCGTCGGCATCAGATCGGCCTCTATTGAAGAAGGGTGACGCAGGAATAGCCCACGCTCCGCAGTGTTATGTGTTGATAAAGCCAGGCCCTGTGCCTGCGTCTAGGAATGATGCCGCATCAATTGGCGCCTTGTGTCACCGCCCCTTCGATTGCCGCGCGCGTGGCGCACTGAACCACGGCTTCACGGCTTTCGGCATCGATGCCGTTGGCGGTCTCGGCCGCTGTTTGCACGCCCTCACCATTGACGCTCACGCGTACCAATTCGGTCAACGCCGTAACATGTTCGGCCGTGATATCCGGCCCGAGACGCTCCGACAGACAGCTGCAGAAGGCCGCTGCCTGACCAGCCAACATGCAAGCGCTCTCAGTATCGAGTACATCGGCGCCCGCATTGAGCGCGTCTTGCCCCAGTTCGACCGCGCCCTGCTTGGCGCGTTCTAGATCAGCATTGAGATCACCGCATGCGGCTAGTCCGAACATGGCGGCGGCTGTAACGAGGAGCTTCACATTCATTTTTGTCTCCGATGATAAAGAAGGTGTTGGCAGTGTCGGCGCTTTTCGATGGCAACCGGCCATCGTTGCTCACCTAGCGATCAGGAATGCGACGTAGGCGCAGTACCCCAGCAGGAGTACAGCTCCTTCCGAACGTGTGAGGCGCTTTCCAGTGACAGCGAAGGCCATCAGCAAACATGCGCTGCCGATGAGGACGCTCCAGTCCACCCAGCCAATGTCGCCTGGAATTGCGATCGGTTGGATGAGCGCGGTGACGCCCAAGATGCCGAGGATGTTGTAAAGGTTAGAGCCGACGATGTTGCCGAACGCCACGTCGGCGCGGCCCTTGAGTGCTGCGGCAAGTGTGGCCACCAGTTCTGGCAGCGAAGTGCCGATTGCGACGATGGTCAATCCAATCACGGTCTCGGAAATACCTGCGAGCCGCGCCATGACGATTGCGCCGCCGACCAGGAGGTCGGCGCCCCAGATCAAGAGGCCAAGCCCGCCGAGCACAAACAGGGCCGATTGCCAAACCTTCTGCGGGACGGGGTCGTGTGTGTGACCCTCCGCTTCATGCATTATCGCCGCCGCCCCGCCTTTGCGCTCCATGCGCCACACGGTGAGGAGGTAGACTAGAAGCGATGTGACCAGCAGCGCGCCAATCCAGCGGCTGAGTTCACCGAAGAAAAGCGCGATCGCTGTCAGTGCGATCGATGCGGCGATCACAAGCGCCCCGTCGCGGCTGATCGCGGCCGGGTTCACCGTAAGCGGCCGGATCAGCACCACAATGGCGAGAATGAGCAGGATGTTGCCGATGTTGGAGCCGAGCACATTGCCGATCGCGATGCCGGGCGAGCCCCTGAGCGCTGCATCGACACTGGTCATCAGTTCGGGCGTGGAGGTGCCGAAGCCCACTAAGGTAAGGCCTATCAGCAGCTCTGATAGGCCAAGCCGGCGTGCAATACCGACCGCGCCGCGCACGACGCCTTCGCCGCCGAGCGCTAACAATGCAAGGCCTGCGATAATCTGAATGGCCGCTTCCATTAAGCTCCCCCGTCCGCTTTGGTGGCCTGCGACCGTAGCCGAAACACAGCGCCCGCCATGAGAAGCGACAACGTTGATCCCATCAGCACGCCAAGTCTCGCGGCGGATTCGTCGACTTCATCACCGGCGAAAGCGAGTCCGCCAATGAAAAGGCTCATGGTGAAGCCGATTCCGCACAGGCAGCCGACGCCGACGATCTCTCGCAGCGAAAAAGGAAGCGGCGCGCCGAAGAGACGTGAGGCGGCGAAGACAAAAGCGGTGACGCCAATCGGCTTGCCGAAAGCAAGTGCAAGCGCGACCGCTGCCGGTACGCCGCTTGTGACCTGCGCCAAGCTAAGCCCGGCGAATGACACGCCCGCGGCGCAAAACGCAAAGAGCGGCAGCACAACAAATGCCGAGACCGGGTGAATGGCGTGTTCAAGCTTACTGATGAGTGTGGTGTCTCCGGCGGCGGGGCGTGGCGGGACGATCATCGCGGCGGCGACCGCCATCACTGAGGTGTGCACGCCCGATTCCTTGGCCAGCGCCCAAGTCACCAATGCCACTAGCGGGTAGAACCAGATTGGCAGTGCGTAACGGCGCCCAAGCGCCCAGGTCGCAGCGAGCAGGGCGAGCGCTGCCAGGACTGGCGTCAGCGCCAAGCTACTGGTGAACAATAGGGCGATAAGGACGATCGCCAATAAATCATCTACGATCGCAAGCGTCAGCAAGAACAGCCGGAGCCTTGGATCGACCTTGGGCACAAGAATTGAAAGAGCGGCGAGCGCAAAGGCGATGTCGGTCGCCACAGGCACAGGCCAACCGCGCGGATCGAGCGAGCCCGCGACGAGCCAATAGAGCAGAACTGGCGCCAACGCGCCGCCGATCGCGGCGGCGACAGGCAAAATTATCGCCTTTGGGTTTGAGAGTTCACCGGTTGTAAGCTCGCGCTTGAGCTCCAATCCAATCACATAGAAGAAGACGGCCATCAGGCCGTCCTTCACCCAATCCTTCAGCGTAGCGTCGATCCGCCAGCCGCCAAGATCGAGGGGCAAGGACGTTTTCAACGCATTGAAATAGGCGGCGGCAAGAGGGGAGTTCGCGATGATGATCGCAGCCAGCGCCGCGAGTGCCAGCAGCGTGCCGCCGCCTGCTTCAGTTTTCAAGAATCGCGAGACAGACTGGCCGGTCACGCTTCAGCTCGTCCAGAGATCTCGGCCGAGAAAAGCAATGTCCGACAAGTGTGCGTCGGTCGCTCCAACGCGCCGTCGATAAGAAAACCGATCGAGGACATGCTTTAAAACGCGCTCCGCCGCTGATGTTGGTCGCTCGGGAGAGTCGGCGCGCGCGAGTCTGGCGTTACAGAACCGAGCCAACACCGGGATGTTCCCGATGCGGTCCGACATCACGACAAAGCTCAAAAGAGCTTTTCGCCGTCAGAGGGGCCCGGCCCGCACAAGGCAGGAAATTGGGTCGGCACTTTAGCCGTTCAAGATGGCAGGCGGTTCATCGGCTCGGTTTGCGCCGATCAATCGCTATCATTGAAAATCTCAATCAGACTAAGTCCTGGCCCGCTGGGCTCGACGCTTGCCGCGCACGAGCCTGCGCGGGTCGCGCAAGCCGCTCATCACCATCATTGTCGAAACTCATGGCTGGAGAGCTTGTGCGTCGGTGGGCCGCCCCCATTTCGCGAAGCGGGGCCGGGCCCCTCTGGCGGCATGTGCCGTGATGTCGGACCGAAGTGCTGCTTATCGGCAATCAGGCCGCGGCAGTGGATATGGGGAGCATGATGATCCATGCGATTGGCGCGATGCAATGCGCGATGTCTGTGAGGAAACAGCAGATCGAACCGCACGTCGTCACCTTCGAAGTCCGCAAGTGCGGATTCCGATGATGGCGCCCATGCATTCCAATAAATCGACGCCCGGGCGTTCCGATTAATTGACGCCCGGCTTGCGGGCGACGCTGGCGGTCTTGCGTAAACTCCGTTCCTGCTTGGTGGTCAAGCGTTCAGGTGGCGGCCGACAGACCGGCGCGCGCGCGGGTCTTGCGCAGGCTGTCGCCGTCGAGCGCGATGCGATGGGCGTTGTGCACGAGGCGATCGAGGATCGCGTCGGCATAGGTTGGATCGCCGATGACGTCGTGCCAGCGATCGACGGGCAGCTGGCTGGTGACGACGATCGACCGTCGGCCGTGGCGTTCCTCAAGGATTTCCAGGAGGTCGTGGCGCGCGCCGGCATCGAGGGGCGCAAGACCCCAGTCATCCACGATCAGCACATCGACGCGGCTGACGGTGCGCATGAGACGCCCATAGCGCCCGTCGCCGCGCGCCAGCGCCAGATCCGAAAAGAGCCGCGGGACGCGGACATAGAGCACCGAGCGATTGAGCCGGCAGGCCTTGTGGCCGAGCGCGCACGCGAGCCAGCTCTTGCCGATGCCGGTCGGCCCGCAGATGAGCACGCCTTCGTGAGCATCGATCCATTCCCCGACGAGCAGCTTCTGGAAAAGCGCCCGATCGAGGCCGCGCGGGGCGCGGTAGTCGACGTCCTCGGGTGTCGCCTGCTGGCGGAGCTTGGCATAACGCATGCGCGCCTGCAGGCGTTTGTCGATCCGCCACGTCGCTTCGCGATCGAGCAGGAGCGCGAGCCATTCGGCGCGGGTCAGCGATCCGCTCTCCGGGGATGCGTCGGCGTCGACGAAAGCTTTCGCCATGCCTTGCAGCCCCAGGGCGTGCAGCTGGTCGAGCGTGGGATGGGCGAGCATGTCTTCTCCTATTGATAGTAGCGCCGACCGCGGATGTTGGGGTGGAGGATCACCGGCCCGTCCGCGGCGGCAGTCTTCGGGCGTTGATCCATGCGGTGATCGAGGATCGACCGGACCGATCCATAGGTGCGCGCGCCGATCGTGAGCGCGCGTTCGCAGGCCGCTTCCGTGCGTTCACGGCCAAACGTTTTGGTCAGGCGCACGATACCAAGACACGCGCGGTAGCCCTGCTCGGGATGTTGCTTGGCTTCCAGCACGAGCGCGCACAGCATCGCGACGTTGGGGCCGATGGCGGCGGCCTCGGTATGGATCCGCGCGATGGTCCAGCCGCCGTGGCGGCGATGCGAGGAGGGCATGTGCTCGGGCACGGTCGTGTGCCGCCCGCAGGTCGACAGCCTGGCGTGCGCGGCGACGCGCTCGCCCTTGACGAAAAGCTCCACCGTGCGCGCCGTCACGCGGGCGTCGACCTGGTCGCGCGCCAGATGAAACGGCACGCTGTAAAAGCTGCCGTCGATGTCGACGTGGTAGTCGAGATTGGCGCGCCGGACGCGCCACTCGGCGTAGACGTAGTCCTCGACCGGCAGCGGCGTCAGATTTGGCTTGTCGACATCTTCGAAAAGCGCGCGCCGGGTCACGCCCAGGCGACGGATGTTCAGTTCGTCATTGAGCCGGGTCAGGATCCGGCCGATGGCGGCGTTGAGATCGGCGAGCGAGTAAAACCGCTGCTTCCTCAGCCGCCCCAGCAAATAGCGCTCCATGATCAGAACCGCGACTTCGACCTTGGCCTTGTCGCGCGGCTTGCGCGGGCGCGCGGGCAGCACCGCAGTCTCGTAATGTGCAATCATGTCGCCATAGGTGCGGTTGACCACCGGCTCGTAGAAACACGCCTTGATCACCGCCACTTTCGGATTGTCTGGCACGACCAGCTGCGGCGCGCCGCCCATGAAGGAAAAAGCCCGCGTATGCGCGCCGATCCAGTCGGCCAGGCCTTCCGTCCAGGTCGCTTCCGCGTACGTCAGGCTCGACGCGCCCATCACCGCTACAAAGATATGCGCGCCCCGCGTCTCGCCCGTGTGCCGGTCGATCACCACCGGCACGAGATCGCCGGCATAATCGACAAACAGTTTCTCGCCGCCCTTGTAGGTCTGGCGCATCGTCAGCGAGAGCTTGGCTTCCCAGGCGCGATAGATCTCGCAGAACCGCGAATAGCGATACCCGTCGGAATGGAGCTCAATGTATTCATCCCACAGGATTTGCAGCGTGACGTGCTTGGCCTTGAGCTCGCGGTGGATCTCGCCCCAATCGGGCTCCGGTCGGAGCCGGGCGCCGGGCCTGGCCCCGGCGTCGCGAAACAACATCCCTTCGAGATCGGTCTCGCTGACGTCCTCGCCAAGCGGCCAGCTCAGCCCACGCGCCGCAAAGCGCTCAAGCAGCTCGCGCACCGTCCGCCGCGGGACCCCGGTCCGGCGCTCGATCTCGCGACCGCCCAGACCCGCCTCGAACTTCAATCGCAGTATCTCGCGCACCCGGCGCATCGGCATCCTCACGGCTGGCATCGCCCTCTCCTTCGCAATGGAAGGGAGAGGGCCTCGTCGCCGCCGGCGGCGCACTCAAACTCACCCTGAAACCGGGCCTAAAACCCCTCGCCGGGGTGGGCGCCGATTTATCGGAATGGGTGGGCGTCAATTTCCCGGAATGCCCGGGCGCCAATTTCCCGGAATGGTGGGCGCCTTCGCGTCGGAATCAGCACGCAAGCGCCGCCAGGCCGCGCGTGAGCCCGAAAAGGATGCGCAAGCGGAAAAAGAGCCGCCGCGCGGTGTGACAGTATGATCGCCGATGCACGCTCGACTAGCCTGGAGCAGCGCCATGCTGCTGAAGCGCCGCAAGCTGCAAATCAAGGATGCGCTCGCCATTCATCAGTGATCAGAGCGACGTCGCGCACAGGCGAACCTGCAGTCACCCCTACGTTTCACCGGTCGGAGGGGATTTTTGTTCCCCAGGAGCGTAACGTGCGGCAAGGCTTCTTTGCGGCACGCAATGCCGATTGATCTTGCAAGCGTCGACCGGCGCATCATCGTTGCGGACCGCTCGGGTGCGCAATTGCCGTATTCCCGCGGCATCATGGCGACGAGCCTATTGGCGACCGGGGTCGCCACCGAGGAAGCCTATAGATTGGCTTCGCTGGTGCAGGACTTCCTCGTTGGTTCAGGCCAGACCGCGCTTGATGCGGAACGATTGCTGAGCATTGTCGCCGCCATTCTCAAGCAGGACGCGCCAACCGGGACCTCGGAGCGCTGGCTGGCTTGGCGGCGCGCCAAGCGCTCTGGGCGGCCCATCGTCATCGTCTTCTGCGGCGCCCCGGGTGTGGGCAAGAGCACGATCGCTACGCGCATGGCGGTGCGCTTCGGCGTCACCAGCGTCATCACCAGCGACGCCATCCGAGATGTGTTGCGTACGGTGGTCCCTGTGGGCGTCTTGCCGGAATTGCATCGCTCGACCTTTGAATTGATCGAAGCCGACAGCCCGCTGCCATTTCTAGGGTTCGAACGGCAGGCAAACGCGGTCGCCGCAGCAACAGCTGCAGTGGCGCAAAGATTGGCGTCAGAGCGGCGCTCGGCTGTACTTGAAGGCGTCCACCTTTTGCCAGGCGCAATTAGCAAAGCAATAGCTAAGCATCCCGCGCGTCCGATCGTAGTCGAACGCCTGATCGTTGAGCGGGATGAAGCCGGCCACCGCGCCAAGCTCTTGAGGCGCGCCGAAGCGCAGCCGTTGCGGGCGGGTGAACGGCACTTGAGCGAGTTGCAGGCAATCCGCAGCATCCAGAATTATCTGGTACGGTGCGCGAATCTCAACGATATCGCCGCCATCAATACCGACGACGCGGGTCTAGCGACGCACGATGTTGTCGACGAGATCGTCCAGCGCATCGGCGACGCTGCGCCATGAGCGGGCATCTGTTGGTGCTCGATGTTCACGGCGTGGTTCTGAACAACCCGTTGCCGGTTTTCATGCAAGATCTCGCCCTTAGGCTGAAAACAGAGGCAGTGCACGCGCGCTGGCGGAGTATGCGTCGCGACTTCTGGGAGGGTCGTCTCGACGAGACAGCATTTTGGTCGCGGCTGGCGCCGACTGCTGATGCTGTCGCGCTGAGGTCCGATCTTGAATCCAGATATGCGCCGGGGCCGTACTATGCGCAATTGATGAAATCAGATCACCGCATCTGGTTGCTGTCGAACCACCGCCACGCCTGGCTGATGCCCCGATTGCAGCGTTTCGGCCTCGCTGAGCGTTTTGAGCGGGTGCTGGTGTCGGATCAGCTCGGCGCCGCCAAACCATCGATTGGCGCGTTTGCGCCGCTCGTCGATGCGGCTGCCACTAGCCAAGTGACATTTGTTGACGACAATCCGCGCAACGTCGCCGCTGCGCGCGCCGAGGGGCTCAACGCCTGTCTGGCCGACGCGCAGACCGATTGGGCGGCGCTTACAAGAAGCGGCGAGCGTTCCCAGCCAAAGTGTTGAAGTGGACTGCGGGCCCGTGTCAACGCCGGACCAAAAATACATCACGCGGGCGGCGTAAAAGTACATCACTGACGGTGGATGCAGGTGTTAACGCAGAGGGCCCCCGATCGGGGGCCCTCTGCGTTTCGGCGGCGATATTGAGCAAGCTCAGGGGTCGAGGATTTCGCCGGTTTCAGGATCGAAGGCGGGCTCCGGCGGCGGCTCGGTCTGCGCGGCCGCGCGGCGACGGGCTTTTGAATGTTTCAGGCGGAAGCTGTCGCCGTTGAATTCGAGGATGTGGACGTGATGGGTGAGCCGGTCGAGCAGCGCGCCTGTCAGTCGCTCCGAT
>Ga0163152_10009243_pt1 | contig 10317 bp, 7 predicted proteins | sample OliLakLV19MP8IB2_FD_148635 | JGI IMG/M metagenome (GOLD analysis project Ga0163152, IMG submission 148635) | Freshwater microbial mat bacterial communities from Lake Vanda, McMurdo Dry Valleys, Antarctica - Oligotrophic Lake LV.19.MP8.IB-2 | ecosystem: Environmental > Aquatic > Freshwater > Lake...
GAGCGGCGCGGAGCCGGGCGCCTCGGCGTGCGTCATGACCGCGTCGCACGTCGCGCAGATCACGCGTCCCTTGACCAGCCGCGCCGCTCCGGAATCGAGCGCCGACTGGGGGACCGATTCGTTGCACAGGTCGCAGAAGTGGATCTTCATGGGAACGGTCGGCCTCGTCTTCCGCGCAGCCGAGCCATGCGCGTCCCCGGGACCGAATGGCGCCAGGGCGCTCACACGCGGCGCACACTACCTAGCAACCCCAGGGCCGGGGACACGTGCCGGCCGCCCTCATTCTGTAAGCTTCGCTCCGGGTGGAACAAGCAGGTTGGGACTGGCCGGCTGCCCTGGTGGCCGATGCCGAGCGGCGCGGCCTCGAATTCCTCGCGGATTTCTACGGCGCGGAGGTGCTCCGCAAGCCCGAGAACGTCGAGGCGCTGGCCGAGCTCGGGAACGTCCTGACCCGCCTGGGCCGCTTCGACGAAGGGTTGGCCGTGGACCGCGAGCTTGCACGGCGCGAGCCCGACGACGCGACCGTGCGCTACAACCTGGCCTGCTCGCTGGCGCTCGTGGGACGGATCGACGAGTCGTTCCAGGAGCTCGGTCAGGCCGTCGCGAACGGCTACGAGGACGCCGAACACCTGGCCGCGGACGAGGATCTGGCCGCGCTGCGCGGCGATCCGCGCTACGCGGCGCTGCTGCTCGCGCTGCGCGCCGCCGCGAATCCGGGCGAGAGTTCCGCGGGCGCGGAGTAGGCGGCGCACGCGCGGCCGCGGGCCGAGCGATTGCGCACGCCAATCAGGCGCACGCGACGTCCGAGGGCGAGAAGAATTCGAACCCTCTGCGCGCCGCGCGGTTCCGTGCGGCGCCAAAAGGATAGGAGAAGCCGTACGATCGATCCTTTCTCGGCCTCTCACCGCCGCGCGGTTCCGCGCGGCGCCAACCGGATCAGAGAGGCCGTACGATGGGTTCTTTCTCGGCCTCTCAGCCCCGCGCGCGGTTCCGCGCGGCGCCACAGGATCAGAGAGGCCGAACGATCGATCCCTTATCGGCCTCTCTCCGCCGCGCGTGGTTCCGCGCGGCGCCAACAGGCTTGGAGTGACCGTATAAGCGATTGTTTCTCGGTCTCTCAGCGCGGGCGATGCCCGCAACCCAACGCGTGAGGCTTTGGCCCGCGCTGAGTCCTTGTTGGCGGGGGAGGCGGACCCTCCCCCGCGTCGGCCGCGACACGCGGCCTCCCCTTCCTCGCCGCCTGACGGGCGGCGCGGCGCCTCCGGCGCCGGAGCTACGACATCCGAAAGCATCTGCGCTGCGCGCGCAGACTCTCGGAAGTAGTAGCTCAGCCCGGATGATTCATGAAAGCCGGGTCAGCGAGCGATTGATATGGCGGACCTTCGCGCCACCCGCATGCGGAAAAGGCTCGCGAATCTCTGCCGAATCAAGTTCTGTCGTGCAGCCCGGCAGCGGCGCATCCGAGCGCCGACATGGCGTTGTGCCAGGAAACGCACGCGACGCGTGAGAGTTCCGCACCCGTAGCCCGGTCAGCGTCGACCACTCCACTGCCAGAGGCTCTCGACCACGATCGATTCGTCCAACACCGCCGGAAGCCCCAGGGTCCTGCACGATCGAGCGGTGGTTGCAGACTCGCCCACCGAGGCTTCGTGAATCATCCGGGCTCAGTCGTCCTGCGACTTCACCGCCTGCGGCGCGAGCGGCTTGCCCTGCGCCAGCAACGGGTCGGCCAGGCGATCACTCACCCAAGCCTCCCATTTGCGGATGGACAGCTCGCGCACGTCCGGCTCGGCGCGCGGATCGAAATTGAAGCGCTCGTGCGTCGATTCGTCGAGCGCCTGGATGCACAGCGCGCGCGTGACCATGCGCTCGTCGCGCAGGCCCTTCACGAGGATCGGCACCATCTGCCAGTCGCCCAGGCGCAGCAGCGTGCGCGCTCTCTCCAGCGCGAGGTCGGTGTTCTCCATGCCCTCGGGCCACGGCAGCGCGCGCAGCGGTTCGACGAGCCGGCTGTCCTTCGTCGCACCCAACGCCGCCAGCGCGGAGCCGGCCACGTCCTTGCGCGGATCGAGCACCATGTCGAGCAGGGTCGGGTACGCCGGCTCGCCCACGCGCGCGAACCACATGATCGACTCGAGGCGCTCCATGCCGTGGGTCCACGGCAAGCGCTTGGCCTCGTCCTCGATCTGGTTGCGCAAGGCGGGCGACGGCTCGAGCCACTCGGAGGTCGACGCCGGCTTCGCGTTCTGCAGGCTCGTCACGCAGCCCGAGGAGCACACGAGGGCCAGGACGGCCAGGAGACGCGGAAGGTGGTTGTGCAGCATGTGGAACGTGCGAGCGGGAGCCTGCGTGGCTCACCGGCCGATGCGTCCCTGTCGTCGCGCAGCGGGAAAACCTTGACCGTCCCGCGCACCCTCAGCGTGCGAAGCGGGAAAAAAGCCCCAGGAACGCGGCGGAGGCGATCCCGAGCAGTCCCAGCAGGAGGAAGACCGGCGCACCCGGGTGGGGCACTTCCGCACTCGCTTTGGCGGCCTCCGCGACGCGTTGCGGCGGTTCGAACACGCCCGGAAGCCGTGCGAACTCGCTCGCGCGCGGCGCGACGAACGAGGTCGAGAGCGGCGGCGAGCCCGGACCCATGTCGATCGTGACGAGAACGCGTTCGCCTGCGGCGAGGTCGGCCAGCGCCGGCGGCAGCGGCGCGGAACGTGCGTGCAACGGGTCGTGGCCGGCGCGCGCGGCCAGCAACTCCACGGTGCCGAGCGCCTGTCCATGTTCGGAGACGAGCGTCGCGCGCGCGATCGCGGGCACGCCCTCACCCACGTCTTCGAGCACGAGGTCGCCGTCGCGCTCGACGAGCCGCGGCCGCGCGCGGTCGGCGGGCGGAGCGATCGCGCGCAACGCCGTGGCCAAAGCCGCGCTGAGCTCGTGCGGTTCGCGCACCCACGTCGAATCCGGCAGGAACGCGAGGCCCGCGACCTGCCCGAGACCGTGGCGCGCGAACGCCAGGAGCGGGCTCGTCGGCGTCTCCGCCCGCGTGCTGGCCGCGGTCCAGGCCACTTGGGCGCCGTCGCGCTCGCGCGCGCGCACGAAACGATGCAACGCCGGCGGCGTCAGGTCGCGCAGCGTCGCGCTGGAACCGGTCGAGATCGCCCGGGCGGTCTCGTCCTCGACGACGACGCCCCGCGACGCGGCGCGCTGCAACTGGCTCGCGAGCCGGGCCGCGGCGTCGGACGCAGCCAGATCGCCCGCGTCGAGCAACCGCACGGGATCGCCGGCCAGCGCGCCGAGCAGCTCGCGGTCGGGATCGGGACCGGCGGCGACGACGGCGAGATCGACGCGCACACCCGCCAGCCTCGCGCGCAGCGACGCCGCGCGCGCAGCGAAGTCCGCTCGCTCGGGATCGCGCCCGTCCGTGACCACGATCGCGACGACTGAGCGACTGCGATCGGACTCTGCGTCGGCCAGTGCTTCGAGCGCCGCCCACAGCCGCGTCGGCCCGCGCGCTTCGGGCGCCGACGCGATGCGTGCCAGGATCGCTCGCCGCCGGGCCGGATCCGCGCGATCGCCAGGTCGACCGAGGTCGACGGGTGAACTTGATTCGGCAGAGAACCACAGCGCCGAGAGCCCGTCGGTGACGGGGGCGAGCTCGACGAGACGCGCCAGCGCCGACTGTGCCGTGATCCACGGTTCCCCCGCCATGCTGCCGGACGCGTCGACGAGCACGACGACCTCGCGCGACGTCGAATCCTCGGGCGCAGGCTGGAGCGCAGCGAAGCCCGGACGCAGGCCGCCCGTGAACCCTGGGCCAGCCAAGTCGAGCCAGCCGCCGCCTGCGCTCACGAAACCGGAGAGTATCTGATCCTCTCCGACCTCGAAGATCTCGTCGGTGGTGACGAGCACCTCGATCCCCTCGAGCGCGCGAACGCTCTCGAGGTCGAACAACGCCACGTCGGCCGGCAACGATCCGAGTGCCCTGCGCAGCTCAGCGCGAGCAGCGGGTTCGCCCGCGAGCCCGACGGAGAGCGTTCCCTCGGCCAGGATCTCGAGGGAGATCTTGTCATCCTCGTGGATCGGATCGGCATAGACCACCCCGCGTGAGTCGAGAGGGTTCACCCGCAGTTCGAGGCGCGCGCTGGCCGACTCGAGGGCTGGCAGATCGAGCAATGCCCGCGTGGCGATCGGACCGGTCCCGATTCCTCCGGATTGCGGGGGCAATTCGACGAGCTTCACCGTGCGACGACTTCGGCCATCGTGGGAGAGGTCCGCGGTGATCTGGACAGCCGGCACAGGGGTAGAGGAAACGCTGGGCCACCACCACGTCTCCACCTCGATCGCCAGCGGTTCTCCGGACCTCACGCGCAAGGGCGAAGGCAGCGGGGCAATCCCCACGTTGTCGATCTCCGGCGGCGACAGGTCGATCCGCACGATCTCGGTACCACGCGCAGCAAGGACACTGGCCGGACCCGAGGGATCGGTGCCGGTCCACGTCCCGTCGCCGATGACGTCGATGCGCTCGAGTTGCTCCTTGCGCTGCCACGAAATCCTGGGGCGCGCTGAGTCGTACACCCGCGCGAGGCTCCTGAGGTCTGCTGCCAGGTCGCTGTCATCGACTCCGCGCAGCCTGGAGGGCGCCAAATCGTCGAGGTCCTCGAAGCTCCAGCCGTTCACGGTGACCTCGACGTCTTGACCGGCGGCCTTCGCTTCGGCAAAGGACCGCTCCAGGATCGAGCGCGCGGACGATCGCCAGGTGGAGGGGCGCGTGGCGACCGCGCTGGTGGAATCGTCGACGAGTACGACCCGGCACTTGAACGTGGTTTCGGACCACGCAGCGGGCACGGCGAGCCACGCACCGATCGCGAGTGACGCGACCCCCGCCCACGCGAGCACGACGGCGATCGGGAAACGCGGCGCAGACACCGCCGCGAGCCTAGCGACTCGCGGCCGGGTCCGCCGCTGCGCGCACCGTCGCCTCGATCCAGCCGCCGCCGATCAGGCGGTCGTCGTCGTAGAACGCGGCGCCCTGTCCCGGCGTCACGCTGATCTCGGGCTCGTCGAACATGATCTCGGCCGTCGTGCCACTGGCGGTCACCGTCGCAGGCACCGGCTGCGAGCGGTAGCGGTGCTGCACGAGCACGCGCCGCTCGGCCGACGCCGGCGCGTCGATGCCGATCCAGTTCACCTGCTCGAGCGTGGCCGACCGAACCCCGCATTCGGCGCGCGAGCCGAGCACGACGCGACCCTGCTCCGTCTCGATGGCGACGACGTAGAGCGGCTCGCCGATCGCGACGCCGTGGCCGCGGCGCTGGCCGATCGTGAAGAGCTCGGTGCCCTCGTGGTCGCCCAGCTTCGCGCCGGACGTGTCGACCAGGTCGCCGGGGTGCAGCACCTGCTGGTGCTCGCGCAGGAGGTTGCGGTAGTCGTTCGACGGGACGAAGCAGATCTCCTGGCTGTCCTTCTTCTCGCTCGTGCGCAAACCGGCCTCGCGCGCCAGCGCGCGCACGGCGCTCTTCTTCAAGCCCCCGAGCGGCAGTCGCGTGCAGGCCAGATCGTCCTCGGCCACGCAGAAGAGCTGGTACGACTGGTCCTTGTCCTGGTCGACGCCGCGGCGCACGTGCACGCGGCCCTCGACGATGTCGAGCTGCGCATAGTGGCCCGTGGCGACGCCCGTCGCGCCCAGCTCGCGCGCGAAGCGCAGGAGTCGGTTGAACTTCAGGTCGCGGTTGCACACCGCGCACGGATTCGGTGTGCGGCCGCGCGCGTACTCCTTCAGGAAGTAGCGGATGATCTGGCCGAACTCGTCCTTCAGGTCGACCGCCTGGAACGAAATCCCCAGGGAGGCTGCAACCATCCGGGCGTCCCGAGCGTCGCTCACGGAGCAGCAGGACTTTTTCGAGGACTCCTGCTCCGACACGTGGACCCCGTTGCGCATGAACAGACCGACCAGCTCCAGGCCCTCCTGGCGCAGGAGCCAGGCGGCCACGGAGCTGTCGACGCCGCCGCTCATGGCGACGACGAAACGCGCTGCGGAGGTCATGGGCGGGAGGCCTCGGCGACGCTCGCGCGCGCTTCCGGCCAGCCGCGCATTCTAGTACCCTCTCCGCCCTTCGCGCCCGGCCGAGTGCCCGGCGCGACGGAAACGAACGATGCCCATGCTGCTCCCCTCAGCCCTCCTTCTCCTGATCCAGGACGGCGCCACGCCGGCTACACCCTCCGGAGGTGGTCAACCGGCGGGCCCGGGCCAGCCGCCCGGCCTGGTCGAGGGCCTGCTCGGCTCGATGCTATTCCCGTTGCTCCTGGTCTTCGGGGTCTTCTGGTTCTTGATCCTGCGGCCGGAGTCGAAGCAGCGAAAAAAGCGCGCCGAGATGCTCACGCAGCTCAAGAAGGGCGACAAGGTGCTGACGAATGGCGGGCTGTATGGCACGGTCGTGCAGGTCCAGGACAGTGTCGTGACCCTGCAGGTCGACGAGGGCGTGCGCATGAAGTTCGCGTTGAGCGCCATGCAGACGGTCGTCGACGACTCGGCGCCCGCGGTTCCGGCCAAGACCTAGCGCCGTCCGGGCCGCGACACGCGACGACTCGCGCGCCGCGGCGAGGAGCGCGGCCGTGAGCGTCAGACGCGCTCTGCGGGCCGCGCTGCTGCGCCACGCGCCCGCAATTTTCGTGTCGCTCTGCGTGCCGACCGACGCCGAGCTGGGCCAGGCTGGCGAGGAGCTCGTCGCGCGCGCGCTGCGACGCGCGGGCGCGGCGATCCTGGCGCGACGCCTGCGCACGCCTTGGGGCGAGCTCGACGTGCTCGCGCGCGACGCGCACGGGCTCGTGTGCGTCGAGGTCAAGACCGCGCGGCGCGTGCCGATGCCGCGCCGGCGCGGGGCGCCACCGATCGCGCTGGCGGCGCGCGACCGGCCCGGGGCGCGCGTCGACGGGCGCGGCGAGGCGCGCCTGCGCCGCATCGCCGACGGGCTCGCGCGGCAGAGCCGCAGCCCGGCGCGCACCGAGGTGTGGGAGGTCCTCGTCGGTCCCGGCCGCCGGGTTCCGGAGGTCGCGCGGCGCCCGACCGGAATGGAATTCCCTTCATACCGCCTTCGCTGAACGGGCTTTCATGGTCGATGGGCGCACAGACGATCTAATGTGACTGGTTCCGACAGGGGCTCGGCTGCCGCGTTCCCCGCGGTCGCGGACCCAGGCAAATCCCAGAACCCAGAAGTACCGGTGGCCCCCTCCCAAGGTCGGGGGCTCTCATGCTCCGCGTCATCCGCCACTACCTGCCGCTGCGCAAGGCTCTGCTCATCCTGAGCGAGACCGTGCTGCTGACGGCCGTGCTGTCGACGTGGATGACGGCGCACCTGTGGCGGCCGACCGAGCTCGTGCAGTCGCAGCTGAACCTGCTGATCCCGGCGATGAACGCCGAGGACGCGCGGCTGCGCACGATCTACTCGTGCTTCCTGTTGTCGGTCCTGGCGCAGTTCGCGATCGGCTTCAACGAGCTCTACGACGTGCGCGTGTCGGGCTCGCGCGTCGACCGGTCGGGCCGCTTCGTCGAATCGGCCGGATCGGCGCTGGCCGTCGCACTGCTGGCCGTGGTGCTGCTGCCGTCCTGGGGCCTGAACCAGATCATCGACTTCCCGCCGCTCTCGACCAGCCAGCGCGTGCAGACGCTCGTGTTCGGGATGCTGTCGGGCTTCGTCGTGCTGTACGGCTGGCGCGGCATCTTCCACTGGACGCTGCGCCGCGCGAACTTCGGCGAGCGCGTGCTGATCCTGGGCGGCGGCAAGCGCGCGCGCGAGCTGGCGCGCGAGATCCGCGAGCGGCCCGACATGGGCTACGACCTCGTGGGCCTGATCCCGGACTCGGCGACGGACCGCGGCGCGACGACGTTGTCGCGCTCGGGCTGGTCGGAGGAGGGCAAGCCGCCGATCCCGTTGCGTCCGCGGCTCGTCGGCACCGCGCGTCTGGCCGAGCCGCACGAGCCGGTCGCGGTCCCGGCCGGCGGGTACATGCTCGAGCGCGCGTTGCCGCACGAATCCGGCGCCATCGTCGAGCCGGCGCAGAGCCTGTCGATGCTGGTCGACCGCGAGCGCGTCGATCTGGTCGTCGTCGCGCTCGAGGACCGCCGCAAGGCGCTGCCGATCGACGACCTGCTGGCGTGTCGGCTGGCGGGCGTGTCCGTGCTCGAGCAGGAATCGATCTACGAGCGCATCACGGGCAAGATCGCGGTCGAGGCGCTGCGACCGAGCTACCTGATCTTCAACGAGGGCTTCTCGCGCCACCCGTGGGCCGAGCTGACGAAGCGCGCGTTCGACCTGGTCGTCGCGGCGATCCTCTTCCTGTTCACCTGGCCGCTCATGCTTGCCACGGCTGCAGCCGTGCGCCTGGGATCACCCGGGCCGACGCTCTTCACGCAGGAGCGCGTCGGGCGCGACGGCCGGCCGTTCACGCTGCTCAAGTTCCGCAGCATGCGCGTGGACGCCGAGAAAGCGACCGGTCCCGTGTGGGCGACGCAGGACGATCCGCGGATCACTTCGGTGGGCCGCTTCATCCGCAAGACGCGGCTCGACGAGCTGCCGCAGCTCGTCAACGTGCTGGCCGGCCACATGTCGATCGTCGGCCCGCGTCCCGAGCGCGAGCACTTCGTGGCCGAGCTGGCGCAGAAGATCCCCTACTTCCGGCAGCGCCACATCGTGAAGCCGGGCGTGACGGGCTGGGCGCAGATCAATTACCGCTACGGCGCGTCGTTCGAGGACTCGGTCCAGAAGCTCCAGTACGACCTGTACTACATCAAGAACCAGTCGCTCCTGTTCGACCTCTCGATCCTGTTCAACACGGTCAAGATCGTGATTCTGCGGAAGGGCACGTAGCCCCCGCCCGCGCCGCGCGGGGTTCCGCGCGGCGCCAACAGGATCAGAGAGCCCGTACGATCGGTTCTTCACGGGCTCTTCGCGCGCACGCGTAGAATGGAGGCATGGGCCCCCTTCCTCTGCGCTCCGTCTCGGTCTCGACGGCGGTACTCGCGACGACGTGCGCGACGGTTCTCGCAGGCGGAACGCCCGAGAACGCGGTGCTGCTCGTCGACCCGACGAACCCGGTGTCGCTGCAGGTCGCGAACCGCTATCGCACGTTGCGCGACATCCCCGATCGCAACGTGATCTACGTCGCGCCGAACACGGGCAGCTACGCGAGCTTCGTGTCCTCGCAGAGGGCTGCGTTCCTCGGAACGCTCGACCAGCTCGGCATCGCCGACCACGTCGACTACGTGATCCTGTCGGCCGGCTCCGGGTTCCAGGTCGCGGCCAGCGGGCTCCTCACCGACGGCTGCTCGCCCGTGAACCGGTTCGCGGTGACGACGCCGTACGCAATCGCGCGCACGTGGGCGAGCGTGCCGGTCGGGACGAGCTCGCAGCACCCGAACGGGTACTACGCGGCCAACGACTCGGCGCGCGCGTTCGACGCGCAGACCGCGTGGAGCTCGGGCCAGCCCAACGTGAACGGCACGCGCTACTTCCTGCCGGCACTGCTCGGGTACGAGGGCGAGAACGGCAACACGGTGCCCGAGATCCTGGCGATGCTCGACCGCAGCGCGGCCGTCGACGGCACGCGACCCGCCGGCGCGTTCTTCTTCTGCCAGACGACGGACCCGTTCCGCTCGCCGCCGCGGCACGGAGCCTTCCCGGGCGCGGCCGCGTTCCTGAACTCGCTGGGCCTGCCGGCGCAGCACCTCATGGCGAACCTGCCGCCCAACGGCTCGACCTGCACGGGGATCATGACGGGGCTCGCCGACCCGGCGATCGACGCGACGCCGATGACGCTCGCGCCGGGCAGCTTCTGCGACCACTTGACCAGCTACGCGGCGACGTTCGACACGACCAGCCAGACGAAGATGTCGCGTTGGATCGCCAAGGGCGCGAGCGGCACGTCCGGCACGGTCGAGGAGCCGTGCAACTACGCCGGCAAGTTTCCGCACGCGCGGCTGCACGTGTTCTACGGACAGGGGCTCTCGCTGGGCGAGGCCTGGCTGCGCAGCCTCGGCTACGTGCCGTTCCAGCAGCTTTTCCTGGGCGATCCGCTCTGCCGGCCGTTCGCGTACCTGCCGAGCCCGAGCGTTCCGGGCCTCCCGACCGGGCCGGTCAGCGGCACGATCGCGATCCAGCCGGTCGCGACCACGCCGCACCCGAGCGCGTCGGTCGTGCGCTTCGAGCTCCTCGTCGACGGCGTTTCCCTGGGCGAAATCGATCCGGGCGAGACGTTCGCGCTCGACACGACCGCGATCGCCGACGGCTGGCACGAGCTGCGCATCCTGGCCTGGGACGGGACCAGCGTGCG
>Ga0163152_10009245_pt1 | contig 10315 bp, 5 predicted proteins | sample OliLakLV19MP8IB2_FD_148635 | JGI IMG/M metagenome (GOLD analysis project Ga0163152, IMG submission 148635) | Freshwater microbial mat bacterial communities from Lake Vanda, McMurdo Dry Valleys, Antarctica - Oligotrophic Lake LV.19.MP8.IB-2 | ecosystem: Environmental > Aquatic > Freshwater > Lake...
GCTCGCGCCGGCGTGCAGAACTACTCGTTCTACCACTACCTCGCGAGCGTCGAGCGCGCGCTGCCGCTCGGGCCCGACGTCGTCGTGACGCTGTGCTACGGCGGCAACGACTTCGTCGAGGTGCTGCTGCTGCACCACATGTTTCAGCACACGGTGCAGCCGCGGCGCACGCGCGAGTACTGGGACGGGTTGCGCAAGCTGGATGGCGTGCACGCGCCCGAGCTGACCCAGGTCTTGTACGAAGCGCTCTACTTCCAGCGTTTTCCGGACGAGGTCGAGCGCTCGCTGTCGGCCGCCGCCGCGACGTGCGCGGAGATACAGAAGGTCTGCGCGCAGCGCGGCGTGACGTGGATCTTCGCGTACTTGCCGACGGCCTACTGTCTGCCCTGGCCCGAGCTGGCGCAGGAGCGCGCGGCCGACCTGGTCGCGCTGGGCCTGAGCGAGAACGACCTGGCGGTCGTCCACCGTCTGGCCGACCACCTGCTGGCGATCCTGCGCGATCGCGGCGTCACCGTCGTCGACCTGCGCGAGCCCCTGGGCGAGATGGCGCAAGCCGGCGAGAAACGGCCGTACTGGGACGAGTTCCACATCGACGTGCGCGGGCAGGCGCTCGTCGCCGAGTGGCTGCGGCCGAGCGTCGAAGCGGCGCTGGTCGTTCCGCGCTAACGCGCAGCCGGGATCACGCGATAGCGTGCGCCGCTCGGCAGCGCGACGACGTCGCCGGCGTTCTTCCAGCGGATCTGGCGCGCGGATTCCGGCAGGGCATCGAGCGACACGCCATCGATCTCCTCCAGGACGATCCCGTCGCCGAGCTGGGCCTTGTCGGTCAGGTCGAGTACGGGCGTCAACACGAGCTCCGCCCCTTCGTCCGCCGGCGCGACGTCGACCAGACCCGCGATCACGTGTCGGAACTCCTGATCCGCATCCGCGTAGAGATAGAACCAGCGGCCGTGGGGCAGGAGCACGGAGCGCGTGCCGCGACCGTCCGTGATGGGCGCCCGCGCGACCTTGTCGAGCATCACTACGTTGCCTTCGACGGACAGCAGCATGAGGAACGCATCGCCCTTCAGCTCGACGCCGCGAGCCTCGAGTGAGACGCGACGCGCGGTCCCAGCCAAGTCGATCGTCACCTCGGGCTCGCGTTGGGGATCGAGGGAGAGCACGAACTCGAGCCCGTCCTTGCCGTGGTCGTCTGCGCCGGCGCGATACGCGACCTGGACGTGATCCCCCGGAGACACATCGATCTCGTGGCGCATCGGGCGACCGGCGCAGGTCACATTCTCCCTGCGCGCGCTGGCGCCGCGCTCGCCGAAGATCACGATGCCGAGCGAACCCGAAGAGGGGACGTGGACGAAGTTCAGCCCGACCTTCGCGCTGGTCGAGGGCCGGAAGACGATCTCTGGCTGAGCGCCCGCGCTCTGGAACTCGACGTCCGTCATGGCGGACGCGTGCTTGCGTCCGGGCATCCGCTCGAGCCACACGCGGTGCCTGGATGGCGCGCCGGCGCGGAGCTCGAACGCACCGACGGCATCCTGAGCGAGCCCAATCGCGTCGCCCTGACGATCGCCCTCGAGTTGCCTCTCGCACGCGACCACGCGCACCGTCTCGTCTGGCGCGAGCCCAGCGCTCGCCCAGGCGGGAACGACACCGCGCGCGAACGCCTCGCCCAAGGGCACGGACGTGTAGATCGTCTGCGCGAGCGTCTCCGGCAGATCCTCTGTGATCCACATCTGCCACAGCGCCTCGCCGCGCGTTTGGAACGAAGCCGTGCCGCCGCCGCGCATGACGAGTTCGCGCTGCACGAGCTCTGTGTCGTGGTAGACCGAAATCCAGCCATCGGCCGGAATCCCCCGTACGGTCGAGCGCCCGGCGTCGTCCGTGACCAGATGGAGCTCGTCGCTCCGGTTGAACCGCTGAGTGCGGGTGCGCCCAACCACGACGCTCCGGCCCAGGACGAACGGGAAGCGCGCCAGGGGTAGCTGCGTATGCCGATCGACGAAGGTCAGCTCCAGCGTGCGACCCGTGACCAGATGGAGGTCGACGACTGCGCCATGCCGCACGTGATCCGGCTCGAGTTGCACCTGCAGCGGGATCGTCGACGGACTCGTGATCCAGAGCGTCGGCTCGCTGCCCCACACTTCCGGCCGGAATGCGCCCGAGAGGACGGCGGACCAGCTGGCCTGGACGGCGTCGATCTGCGCGCCTTGGGCCGACCCCGGCCCTGCGATCGCAAGGCCCTGGGGGACGCGCTGCACGTCGTCCACGTAGATTTTGCCGTGCAGTGCGGGAGATGGCGCGATCGGCCTCGATTTCGCAGCCGCATTGCCGGCTGCCACGCTCGTGCGTTCGTCGTTGAGCGGCGTCGCTTCGACCGACGCCGCAGCCGGCGCAGGGACCGAGCTTGCCTCCGCCAGCGTGATCGTGGCGTACCCCGACTCGCGCGAAGCGCCTCCAGCATCGCCCGGCAGCGCGAACCTCCACACCACGACCGCCAGGAGTGCCACCGCGCCCGCCGCAACGAGCCACTTCGTGCTCATGATCGCCATGCCCTTCCCGACGATCGCGGCCGCGGTACCGGCGGACACGTCCGTGTGCGCCGTCGGACCCAGCAACGCGACGGCCCATGTCTCCGACCGGGAACCGAAATCGCGCTCGAGCCGCGCGCGCAACAGCGCGAGCCCGCGCTCGAGCCGCTTGCGCACCGTCGGCTCGCTCGTTCCCGTGCGGCGCGCGACCTCCGCGGTCGAGAGCTCGTCGAGGTAGCGCAGCAGCACGGTCGATCGGTACGGCTCGGCCAGCTCCATCACGGCTTGCGCGACGCGCTGGAGCCGTGCGTTGCGGGCCACGACATCGCTCGGATCCGCGCTCGTCTCCGCGGCCGCAACCGCGCGCTCGCGCCGCTGGCGCGACTGCTCGGAGCGTTGGCGGTCGAGCGCGATCCGCCGCGTGACCGCTGCCAGCCAGGCGCGGATGCCGCCGTGCTCGGAGCGTGGCTCGCGCGCGCGCTCGAGCCACGCGCGCGAGACGTCCTGGGTCACGTCGCGCGCGACGTCCTCGTCCCGGACGAGCGCCCGCGCGAGCCGCAGGACCCAGCCCAGGTTCGCGACGAGGTCGGCATCGCGCGCGCTCGAGGCTTGGGGTTCCATCGCCATCGAAATGGAGTCGTCGCCTGTGGCGTGACGAGCTTCCCGAGGATCGTACGGCTCCCGGACGCGGCGCGGGTGGAGGCCCCGGGGCGGTTCCACGCGTCGGAGCCGCCCCTCGCCTGGGGTCGGCTCGGGCCGCATCCGGTTGCTGGGCCGGCCACTCGGCTGAGCTAGAGTCCTGCTCGGATCCCAAGGTCGGCGGCACGCGCGCCGTTGGTACCGATCGAGGCGGAGTCGCGCCGCGTCCTTCACCGGAGGAAACCCATGTCGCTCGCTCTCCTGTTCGTGGCGCTGTGCGCCGACCCTGTGCCGCTCGCAACGCGCATCGAGGACGTCACCGTTTACGCGAACACGGCGCTCGTGCACCGGGCCGGCGCGCTGAACGGCTCGGGCAGCTACGTGCTGCGCGGGCTGCCTTTCACGCTGGATCCCGCGACGATCCGCGTGCGCAGCGATAAGGGCGCCATCGTGTCCGTCGAAGTGCGCCCGCGCACGCAGGAAGTGGCGCCCAGTGAGCGCGTCGAAGCATTGCGCCAGCGACTGGACGTCGCGCGCACCGAGCTGCGCGTCGCGAACGACGTGGCGGCGGTCGCGGACGGGCTCGCGAAGCACCTCGCCGGGTTGATGGAGGTGCAGCAGGGCGCGCAACGCGAGGACGTGCGCGCCGGGCGTCCGTCGATCGAGGCCTGGGAAGCCAGTTGGACGTTCGCCGCCAAGAAGCTGGCCGACGTGCGCGCCGCGCAACGTGACGCGCAGGCGCAGGTCGCCGCCAAGGAGCGCGTCGTGCAGGAGCTCGAGCGCGAGCTCGGTCGCCTGCAAGCCGGTGGATCCGTGCCCGTGCAGGACGTGCTCGTGAGCCTGGAAGGCGACGGCGCATCGCGTCTCGACGTCGAGTACCTCGTATCCGGCGCCGGCTGGCGTCCGCTGTACGAGCTGCGCTGCGCGAGCGACCTGGCGCAAGTCGACTTGACCTACCGCGCGGAAGTCCATCAGGCCTCGGGCGAGGACTGGGAGGCCGTGTCGCTCGCGCTCTCGACCGCGCAGCCGCACCGCGGTGCGCAGGGTCCCGAGCCGGAGCCGGTGTGGTTGTCGCTGTGGAAGCCCGCACCGTCCGGCAGAGCACCGGCGTCGGTGGCGGCGGAGAGGCTGAGCTCGCTGGGCTACTCCGTCGACCAGGCCGTCGACCGGAAGGCGGTGGGCAAGGACGCGGGCGACGCGGAGTCGTTCGCCACGGTCGACGCGCAGGGCCTCTCGGTGCGCTTCCAGCTCCCGCGCCGCGAGACGGTTCAATCGCGCGAGCAGCCTACTTCGGTGCTGGTCGGCCAGAGCGAGCTCGCCGTCGACGTCGAGCGCACCTGCGTGCCCGCGATCGACCCGACCGTCTGGATGCGCGGCCGCACGAAGAACACGAGCATGTGGACGTTGCTGCCGGGCCTGGCGTCCGTGTTCCTGGGCCAGGATTTCCTGGGACGCGCGCAGGTCGACCTGGTGCAGCCCGGGCAGGAGCTCACGCTGCACCTGGGCGCCGATCCTCACGTCACGGTCGAGCGCACGCGCACGCAGGACCTCGAGAAGGGCCCGGGATTCCTCTCGTCACGCGCGTCCAAGGTGGAGGGCTGGCGCATCCACATGGAGAACCACGGAGCCCCGACGCGCGCCGCCGACGGCTCGGTCGACGTGATCGTGCGCGAGGTGCTGCCGCGCTCCAGCGACGAGCGCCTCGAGGTCGAGCTGACCGGCGAACAGCCGCGCACGTCGACGGACGAGCGCTGGAAGCAGGACCGCGACGAGAAGGGGATCCTGACATGGGTCGTGCGCGTGCCGAAGAACGGCTCCACCGACATCGTCTGGGAAAGCACCGTGAGCTACCCCAAGGGAGAGCGCATCGTGCGACGGTGAACAACGGTGTCAGACACCTTGTCCCACCGCAGAACAAGGGTGTCAGACACCTTGTCCCGGTCAGCGCCCGACCGCCGCGGCGACGTGGGCAAACGGTGAACGACGGTGTCAGACACTTTGTCCCGATTCAGCGCTGCAGGGGGCCACGACGAGGGCGGACAGTGGAACGAGGTGTCTAGATAGAGAGAGGGCTCGCCAAGCCGCCTCCGTGGGAGGTTTCATCCGCTGAGCGTCGACCGGGGTCGATGCCGAACTGACACCGGTGTCGATTCAGCGCCCGAGGTTCGCCACGACGGACGCGGGACGGTGGGACAAGGTGTCTGACACCGTTGTCTACCCAAGCGCGGGGCGTCGCGTCAGGCTATGCGCACGATGCTCGATCGAACCCGCATGTTCCTGCTCCTCGCCGCACTGGCGACGATCGCCTGCGCCTCGCGCGCGTCCGAAGAACGCTTGCACGTCGTCGTGCTGCACACGAACGACATGCACGGGCAAGTCCTCCCCCGCAAAGCCACGTGGTTGAAGCGGCCGGACCCGCCGATGGTGGGCGGCATCGCGCGCGTCGCGGCGCGGGTGAAGCGCGAGAAGGCCGAGGTCGAGCGCGCGGGCGGCCTGGTGCTCGTCCTCGACGCGGGCGACTGGTTCCAGGGCACGCCCGAGGGCGTGATCGACGGCGGGCTGCCGTTCCTGAACGCGATGGCGGCGATCGGTTACGACGCCGTGTGCGTCGGCAACCACGAGTTCGACTTCGGCGTGCCCGCGCTCGTGAAGCTCGTGAGCGAGTCGAAGCTGCCGGCGATCCTGGGCAACGTCTTCGAGCGCGAAACGGGCCAGCAGCCGGCGTGGGTGCCGGCGTCGCGCATCGTCGAGAAGGGACCGCTCAAGATCGCGCTGGTCGGGCTCGTGTCGGTCGAGACGCCCGAGATCACGCACCCCGACGCTGGGAAGTTCGAGTTCCGCGGCGCCCCGCAATCTCTGGCGGCGATCTCGAAGGAGCTTGCCGGCAAGGTCGACTGGATCCTGCCCGTGACGCACCTGGGCGTCGACGACGACCGTGAGGTGGCGCGCGCGCACCCGGCGCTGCCTCTGATCGTCGGCGGCCACAGCCACACGTTCCTGAAGGAGGGCGTGCGCGAGGGCACGACGCTGATCGTGCAGACCGGCGCCAAGGCCTCGGCGCTGGGGCGCGTCGACCTGTGGTTCGACCGCGCCACGAAACAGGTCGTCGAGAGTCGCGCGCGGCTGATCGACCTGGACGAGGAGCCGTCGGCGGAAGACCGCGTCGCGGCGGTCGAGACGATCTGCGCCGACCTGGCCCAGCGCAGCGAAGCGCGCATGAACGAGGTCGTCGGCGAGCTGGCCGGGCCGCTGACGCGCTCGAAGGATCCGCTGGCTTCGTCGACGGCCGGCAACTTCATGGCCGACATGGTGCGCGAGCACGCGCTGGCCGACGTCGGGCTCATGAACCGCGGCGGGATCCGCACCGACCTGGACGCCGGGCCGGTGACGCGGCGGATGGCATTCGAGCTGTGTCCGTTCGAGAACAACCTGACCGTGCTCACGCTCACCGGAGCCGAGCTGGCCGAGATGCTGAAGAAGTCCGTGGAGGGCACCGCGCACTCGGGCCTCGAGGTCAGCGGGATCGTGATCGAGGCGTCCGTCGACGCCGACGGGAAGCGCAGGCTCGAGGGTTTCCGCGTCGGCGGCTCGCCGTACGAACCCGCGAAGGAGTACCGCGTCGCGTTGAACTCGTTCCTGGCCGACGGCGGCGACGCGTACCTCGAGAAGCGGACACCCGGGCCGAAGCGCAAGGACGACCTGATCCTCATGCGCGACCTGATCGAGCAGGTGTTCCGCACGAAGAAGCGTGTCGTGCCGAACGCCGAGCAGCGTTATCACGTGAGCCGTGCGCCGTGATCGCCCGGCTTGTACGTGAGCCGTGCGCCGTGATCGCCCGGCTTGTACGTGAGCCGTGCGCCGTGATCGCCCGGCTTGTACGTGAGCCGTGCGCCGTGATCGCCCGGCTTGTAGGTGAGCCGCGCGCCGTGATCGCCCGGCTTGTACGTGAGCCGTGCGCCGTGATCGCCCGGCTCGTAGGTGAGCCGCGCGCCGTGATCGCCCGGCTCGTAGGTGAGCCGCGCGCCGTGATCGCGCTGGTGCTGCTCGGGTTGGCGCTCGTCGCGGGCGAGGACCTCGCGACGCTGCAGAAGAAGCTCAAGACCGGCGACGACGTCGCACGGCAGAAGGCCGTCGACGATCTGGCCGAGCTGGACCAGAAGGAGGCCTGGCTGCTCCTCCTGGACGTACTGAAGGATCCGTCGCCGCGCGTCGCGGACCAGGCCGAGATCGCGCTCGTGCAGGCGCGGGATCCAGCGATCCTGCAGGAGCTGGCCGGACGCCGCGGCGTGCTGGCGAGCGAGGAGCGCGTGGCCGTGCACGCGGCCGGCGCGCTGGCAGGGACGACGGCGAAGGACGTTCCGGCCGCGATCCTGAAGCAGGCGCTTGGCACGAAATCGGCCGAAGCGCGCGCGATCCTGCTGCGCGGCGTCGAGCGCATGGCCTTCGTGAAGCAGCTCGCGCCCGATCCCGAGCGCTCGGTGGCGAAAGCGGTCGAGGCGATCGTCGCGCAGAAGTCGGCCGGTGCCGAGGTGCAGGCGGCCGCGCTGATCGCGCTGAACCAGCTCGACGGAGCGCTGGCCTCGCCGATGGTCGAGCGCCTGGACGCGTCGATGCCCGCGCCGCTCGCGTGCGCCGTGGTGCGCATCGCAGCCGCGCGCGGCGGCGACGTGGCGCGCCGCGCGCTCGAGTTCGGCGTCGCTCACCCCGATCGCTCGGTGCGTGCTCAGGCCGTCGAGTGCCTCGCGGCCGCGCCTCTGGCGGAGAACCTGAAGTTGCTCGCCGGCGCGATGGCGACCGAGAAGAATCGCCGCCTGTACGCGACGATCGACGCGCACTTCGAGCGTCTGTCGGGGCTCGCCGGCAGCGGGAAGGTGGAGTTCTGGCAGGGCTGGGTCGCGAACCTGGGGCCCGAGTGGAAGCCGATCACGGGCGACCCGCGCCGTTTTGCGCCGGCCGGCAGCACGGAAGGTCCGAAGCTCGTCGGCCTGCCGATCCTCTCCGGCTCGCTGGCGATCCTCGTGGATTTCTCGGGCTCGACGTGGGCCAAGCGATCGGACGGCAGCACGGCCAAGGACCGGCTCGACCAGGAGCTCGCGAAGACGCTGGCCGCGCTGCCGCCCGACACGCTGTTCAACGTGATCCCGTACACGGACGTGCCGATTCCGTGGGAGAAATCACTGCAGCCGGCGACGCCGGCGAACGTCGCGCGCGCGCTCAAATTCTTCACGAGTTGCAAGGCCAGCGGGAAGGGCAACGCCTGGGGAGCGATCGAGCTGGCGCTCGCGGATCCGGCCGTCGACACGATCCTCGTGCTGACCGACGGCGCGCCGACGGGCGGGACGCGCTGGAACCTCGGGCTCATGCACGCGCGCTACGTCGATCGCAACCGCTTCCGGCACGTCGTGCTCGACGCCGTCCTCGTGGACGCCAAGGGCTTCCTGCGCAGCAAATGGGAGCGCTGGTGCGAGGAAACCGGCGGCCGGATGCTGCCGGTCGATCTGTAGCGATCGCCCATCTCGGGACAAGGTGTCTGACACCGCTGTGGGACAAGGTGTCTGACACCGCTGTCCATCGCGGTTCGCTAGGATCTCCGCCCCATGACTGCCACCACGACCGCCCGTCTGGGTCCGGCGCAGGCGCTGCCGAACGGCAAGGCGACCTACGCGTCGGGCTCCGGCGTCGCGCTGATCACGCTGACGAACCCGCCCGCGAACGGCTACAGCCACGCGATGATGCGCGACCTGGACGAGGCGATCCTGCGCGCGCGCTTCGACGACGACGTGTTCGTGATCGTGCTGGCCGGGGCGGGCGAGAAGTTCTTCTGCGCCGGCGCCGACATCGCGATGCTCGACGCGGTCACGCCGGCGTTCAAGTACCAGTTCTGCCTGCACGCCAACGAGACGCTGCTGCGGCTCGAGCACACGCCCAAGCTCGTGATCGCCGCGCTGGGCGGCCACTGTGTCGGCGGCGGGCTCGAGATCGCGCTGGCCTGCGACCTGCGCGTCGCGCGCCGCGGTTCGGGCAAGCTCGGGCTGCCCGAGGTCTCGCTGGGCGTCCTGCCCGGCACCGGCGGCACGCAACGGCTGGCGCGGGTCGTCGGCAAGAGCCGCGCGATCGAGCTCATGGCCACCGGCCGCCTCGTTACGTACGAGGAGGCGGCGGCGCTGCAGCTCGTGGACGAGGTGCGCGACGCGGCCGACGAGGCCGCGTTCGTCGCGCACGTGCTGGAGTATGCCCGCTCGTTCTGCGCGCCCGGCAAGGCGCCGCTGGCGGTCGGATTGATCAAGCGCGCGGTCCAGACCGGGTCCGAGATCCCGCTCGAGCAGGGCCTCGCGCTCGAGCGCGAGCTGCAGGCGCGCCTCTTCGCCAGCGCCGACGCGAAAGAGGGCATCGCCGCGTTCGTCGAGAAGCGCAGCGCGCGCTTCGAGGGCCGCTGACGTGCAGGTCGTCCACATCCCCGCGCACGGCGGTCCCTCCGTGCTGCGCGTCGTCGACCTGCCGGTGCCCGAGCCGGCGCACGGCGAGGTGCTCCTGCTCATGCTGGGCGTGTCGGTCAACCACCTCGACCTGTGGGCGCGACGAGGCATGCCGGGCGTGAAGCTGCCCCTGCCGCTGATCCCCGGCTGCGACGGCACGGGCGAGATCGTGAAGCTCGGCCCGGGCGTCGCCGGCCCGCGCATTGGCACGAAGGTGCTCGTCGAGCCGGGACAATCGTCCGGCACGTCGCCGCAGGATCTGGCCGGCAACGACAACCTGTCCGACGACTACCAGATCCGCGGCGAGCACTTCGACGGGCTCGCGCGCGAGTTCGTGTCGGTGCCGGCGCGCTACGTCGTGCCGTTGCCCGACGGACTCGATCCGATCCAGACCGCGGCCGTGCCGCTCGTGTTCCTGACCGCGTGGGGGATGGTCGTCACGCGCGCGCAAGCGAAGCCGGGCGAGAGCGTGCTCGTGATCGCCGGCACGAGCGGCGTCGGCTCGGCCGCGATCCAGATCGCGAAGGACAGAGGCTGCCGCGTCGTCGCGACGGCCGGATCCGAGTCGAAGCGCGGGCTGTGCTCCGAGCTCGGCGCGCACGCGACCGTCGATCACTCGCAAGCCGACTGGCCGAGCCAGGCGCGCAAGCTGTCCGGCGGTCGCGGCTTCGACGT
>Ga0163152_10009246_pt1 | contig 10315 bp, 8 predicted proteins | sample OliLakLV19MP8IB2_FD_148635 | JGI IMG/M metagenome (GOLD analysis project Ga0163152, IMG submission 148635) | Freshwater microbial mat bacterial communities from Lake Vanda, McMurdo Dry Valleys, Antarctica - Oligotrophic Lake LV.19.MP8.IB-2 | ecosystem: Environmental > Aquatic > Freshwater > Lake...
TCTGACCAACGACGCCGACGAAACCAGCCGAACCGGCGAAGGGGCCGCCGAGGAAGGAGCGGTTTACCGCCGACGACAGGCGCAGGCTCTGGAATCGCGACGGCGGGCGCTGTGTGTGGCCGGTCGATGGCGGCGAGGTGTGTGGGTCGGAGTGGAGGCTCGAAGCCGACCACGTCGAAGCGGCGGCCAAAGGCGGAGCGACGGACGTCTCCTCGGCCCGCCTCCTCTGCCAGAAGCACAACGATCAGCACGCGCGCGAGACGTTCGGCGAAGCCTTCATGGCAGCGAAGAAGCTCGCTTCGACGGTGGCAACCAAAGTTGCCTCCAGTAGTGGAGGTGACTGATCGAATGCCGCGCTCGCCCCGCGAGACGAGCGCGGCAGGCCGCACCCGCGGCCCCTTCCCCTTCGCCCGCCGCTGTTCGCGCGTGCTCGACACTCGACCGCCCGCGGCCGGGACATCGCGTACGCGAGGGGCGTCGTCGCGGGCTCGCCGGGTAGACTCAGCACAGGGCGTACAAAAGCCGCGCACGAAAGAAACGGGAGTCCGCCCTCTTCGGAGCCTTCCTGATGATCGGCGGCGGGCTCGCATTCTTCGCGTCGTTCGGGCTGATGTCGCTCTACGTGCAGCACGGCACGACGAAGGGAACGATGCGCGGCGGTACCGCGTACTACGTGCCGCCCGGTTCCACGACCGAGCAACCGGTGAAGGCGTGGTTCCACGACTCCGGCCGCCAGAACCTGCGCGACGGCGATCACGTCGCCGTGATGCTCTACCCCAGCGGCGGGAGCGCGACGAGCAAGAGCCCGTTCCTTCTCGCCGTGTACTGCGTGCTGGGAGGGCTCGCCGCGATGGGCCTCGGCTACGTGTTCATCCGCTTCTGAGCGGGAGCTGGAATCCAAGTTCGTGAGGGTTGGGGATATCTAGGCTGAGTTCGAGCCTTGGCCGCTGTCGCTCGCGGAATCCATCGCGCGCGTAGAGGCCGAGTGGCCGCGAGACAGGCGCCCCGTGGCAGGGGACGTCTGCTGGCTGGCATCACGCCGAAGGGATTGCCGGCTCTCTGATCAGCGGCCGATCTTCTTCCGGCGCACGAACCAGTCGTTCACGTTCTTCCAGGCCTGCACGTAGATACCCTGGCGACCGGCGGGAGGGCCTTCAGCAGACCGCCCGTTCGGCGGGATGTCCCGAAAGCCGACGTAGAGGCCCACGGCCAGCAACACCAGAAGCGCGACAGCCGCGATCGCCCAACCCATCCGAACCTCCCAAAAATGAAACGGCGGCACGCCCGCGAGGGCGCGCCGCCGTAAAGAGGAAACGATTCAGGCCGTGGCGGACTTCGCCTCGGGCTTGAAGTTGGCGACCCAGCCGTCCTTCGTCTTGAAGACGCGGACGCAGGCGATCGACTTGTCGTCGCAGAGCTCGAAGTAGTGCCAGGTGTTCGCGGGCACCACGATCAGGTCGCCGGGAGTGACTTCGCAGTCGTAGTAGTCGTCGCCGGTCTTGTGCTTCAGCGAGAAGATGCCGCGACCCGCGGCGACGAAGCGCACTTCGTCGTCGTCGTGGTAGTGCTCCTTCTTGAAGATCGCCAGGATGTCGTCGAGCTTCGGCGTCGCGGGCGACAGCGCCACCATGTCCGACGTCACGTAGCCGTTCTTCGCGACGAGCGCGTCGATCTCCGGCTTGTAGAGGTCGAGGATCTCCTGCTTCTGCTCGGGGGAGAGCACCGTCGAGCTCACGGACTTCGGGACACGCTCGGTGCCCCAGCTCGCGAACTCGATGCCGTTGTCGGCGAGGTACTGGGTGACTTCGGCCTGGTTGGTGATCGTCTTGCCACGCGCGCGGATGACAGCCATGAAAACAAAATTAGCATCTGCACGCGCTGCGTCAATGGTTCCGGCAAGAAATCGCTGAGCTATTCCGCTTTGGGCACGGGGGACGACGCCACCGGCGCTGCCTTGTCGGGCTGGGAGAGCGCCGGGTGGTCGGGCGCGCAACCCATCGAGTGGTAGCCCTTGTCGACGTAGACCGTCGTTGCCGTGATGCCGCTCCCGAGCGGGGAGCAGAGGAACGCCGCGGTGTTGCCGACTTCCATCGCGTTCAATTCCTCCGGCAGCGGCGAGTTGCCCTTGTAGAACTCGATCATCTTCTCGATGAAGCCGATCGCCGACGCGGCCCGCGACGCGAGCGGGCCGGCGCTGATCACGTTCACGCGGTGGCCCCACTTGCGGCCCGCCTCGTAGGCGAGCGTGCGCGTGTCGCTTTCCAGCGCCGCCTTGGCGGACGACATGCCGCCGCCGTAGCCGGGGATGACGCGCTCGCCGGCGATGTAGGTGAGAGCGACGAACGAGCCGCCCTTCCGGGTGATCGGCCCGAGGCGCTGCACGAGTGACGTGTAGGAGTAGGACGACACGCCGATGGCGGCGAGGTAGCCGCGGCGGCTCGTCTCGAGGAGCGGTTTCTTCACCTCGGGGCCGTTCGCGAGCGAATGCACGACGATGTCGAGGCACGGGCCCTCGCCGAAGTCCGCCTTCAGGCGCTTTACGAGGCCGTCGATCGATACGTCGCCGTGCTCGGTGTAGCGCTTGTTCTCCCGCGTCTCCTTCGGCATGTCGGCGTCGACGTCGAAGTCGGCGTCGAGCGGGTAGATCTTCTCGAACTCCATCTTCTTTCCGCTCGAGAGCGTCAGCGACTCGTCCATCTTCCGCTCGATGAGCTTCTTGAAGATGTTGAGCGCCGGGGGCCACGTGCCGACACACACCGTGGCGCCCGCCTCCGCGAGCGCCTTCGCGATGGCGAATCCGAAACCGTGGTCGTCGGCGACGCCCGCGACCAATGCCCGCTTGCCTCTGAGGTCGATGGAAAACATGGCGCGGATGCTAGGACGGTTCCGGCCTTTTCGGTAGGATTCGCGCGGATGAACCGTCTCGCCGCCGTCTCGGTTGCCGCTTTCATCGCGTTCGCGTCACGCGCGGACGCGGTCGAGCTCGACAACGCGCGCGCCGAGAAGATGGCGAAGCTGAACGCCACCGGGAAGGCGTCCTACGCGTTCGTCGAGCTGTCGGCGAAGAGCATCAAGAACGTCGAGCTGCGCGCGGCGGTTCTCTCCGTGCTGAAAAACCCGGCGCCCACCTTCATGGCGAAATACCCGGACGCGGCGGCGAAGGAAGCCATTCGCGCGCGGCTCGTCTCCGAAGGTCTGCTCGGCGCGACCGTCACCGTCTCCGACCTCTTCCCGCCCTACGAACGTGCCGACAAGGCGACGCTCTCGTTCCTCGCGTCCCCCGGCGGAACGCCCGACAAGCACCACGACTATCCGGGCGGCCTCGCGGAGCACACCGCGTTCAACGTGCAGGCCGCGCTGGACCTCGAAAAAAACTACAAGGTTCGTTACGGCGTCATTCTCGACCGCGATCTCGTGATCGCCGCGCCGATCCTCCACGACTCGCTCAAGTCGTGGGTCTTCCAGTACGCGAAGGACGGAACACAGTTCAAGCAGGCGACGCTCGCCGGCACCGGCTGCCATCACCCATTCGGCGTCGCCGAGTCGATCCACCGCGGCCTTTCCGCGGAGCTCGTGGTCGCGCAGGCCGCCGCGCACGACCCGCCCGGAACCGCCCCGGACATCGTCGTCCGCTACCTGCGCGCGGCGGCTCTCCTCGCCGGGGTCGATCCGGTCGCGAAGGGCTACCTGACGCGAGCCGAAGACGGCTCGTGGGCGCTCGCGAAGCTGCCGTCCGTCGAAGCGACCATCAACCACCTCTCCGACCACGACTACGTGATCACCGATCCCGCGGGCAAGGAGGTCACCGAGTCGCTGGAGCGCCTCATTCGCGCGGAAGCGGCGGCGCGCAAGTCGACCGTCGAGATGCCGGTGGTCCGCTGGGCGCGCACGCGGATCAAGACGCAGGTGCCGCACATGAAGATCTACACGGAATTGCGCGCCGGCGGAGACGACGCGGTGAAGGCACTGCTCGCTGCGAAGAAGATCCCGCTGCTCGACGCGACCGACGGGGCTCTCACGCCCGCGCCATGAAACGACTTTTCCCCGCGCTGCTCCTGCTCTCGCTCGCGACGACGCCGTCGCTCGCGGACCTCCCTCCCCCGCCGCGAACGCCGGCCCCGACTTCCGGGCCCACGAAGGCGGCGAGCATTGAAGGCGCCGGCAACGCGAAAGCGACCGCGCTCGCCAAAGCGAACCTCAACGCGAGGATGTCGCACGAGTTCCTGATCGCCAGCGCGAAGACGATCAAGGACGCGAAGCTCAAGTCGATCACGCTCGCGATGCTCGAGAATCCCGCGCCGACGTTCCTCGCGCGGCTTCCCGACGCAGCGTCGCGCGAGGCCGTGCGCGCGAAGCTCGCGCAGGAAAAGCTCATCGCCGACAGCGTCACGGTCGAACAGCTCTTTCCGCCGATCGCCGATCCGGCAAAGTCGCCGCAGCCCTTCTGGGCGGCTCCGGGGTCGATCACCCGCGGGCATCACGACAACCCCGGCGGGCTCTCCGAGCACACCGCGTTCAACGTGCAGGCGGCGCTCGATCTCGAAAAGAATTACCGCGGGCGCTACGACATCAAGGGCCTCGACCGCGACGCGCTGATCGTCGCGACGATCTTCCACGACGCGATGAAGCCGTGGATCCTCCAGTGGAAGAAGGACGGCTCGCTCTTCACGCAACCGGTCGTCGGCGGCACGTCCTCGCACCACCCGATCGGCGTCGCCGAAGGCATCCACCGCGGGTTCTCCGCGGATCTCGTCGTGACGCTCGCGGCGGCACACAACCCACCCGGCACCGAGCCGGCGATGGTGGTGGCGTTCCTTCGCGCCGCGTCGATCTTCGCGGGCGTCGACCCGGTCGAGCGCGGCTACCTGAAAGAGACCGGCGAGACCTTCGAGCTCGCGCGGCTCCCGTCGATCGAAGGCACGATCCACCACCTCTCCGACCAGGAGTGGCTGATCGGTGATTCGCAGAGCAGCCACGTCGAGGCGGCGCTCGAGCGGCTCGCGCGCGCCGACGCGAAGGGCAAGGATCTCTCGACGGCGCAGCTCCGCTGGATGGCGAACCGCGTGAAGTCCCAGGTGCCGCCGCAGCGGCTCTATCAGGCGCTCCGGTCCGGCGGCGATACGGCTCTCGCGGCCGCGCTGGCAAAGGCCAAGGTGGCTCTCGTCGACCCCGCGGACGCTCCGCCGGAAGACTGAACCCCGAAGGCGGTCGTGCGAGAATCGCTCGCATGACGGCTTCGCGGTTTCTGGCGTTCAGTCTCACCGTCCTCGCGCTCGCGTCCGGCTGCATTCCGCCACGCGACAACCCGATCGACCCGGCAAACATCCCGGATCCGCCGCAGGCGGACATCGACGTTCTCGTCGACGGACAAGAGTCCGTCGTCGGACAGCGCTTCTCGACGTGGACGTTCGACGCGAGTGCGAGCGTCCCTCCGGGCAATTCGGATTTCGACGGATCCTGCTTCGATTGGGCGATTTCCGACACGTCGGCAGACGATCCGCTCGCGCTCGATCCCGACGCTGGCTGGGTTGTGCTCACCGGCGGCGTCGCGCCCCCGTGCGTGACGCAGGACTTCCTCGTGATCTCCACCGCGAACACGCCACTGTCGACCGTGCTCGCGGAGGTCGCCGACTTCGACAATGGATCGGGGACGCCCGACGGAACCGGTGACGCGCTTCGTTGGGTGCGGCTCACGATCACGCGGCCCAATGGCGCCTCAGCGACCGTCTACAAGCCGATCACCGTGAAGAACGACCGCCCCGTCATCGAGCTCGGGCCCGATCGGCGCACGACGCCGGGAGGACGCTGGTGGCTCTCGGGCGAGGCCCGCCGCTTCCCCAACGTCGTCGTCGGCTACACGGACGATCCCGACACCCTCACCGTGCGTTGGCGCATCACTGGCGAGCTTGCAACGCGCCTCGACCTGCTGAACGAGTACACGCCGGAAACCGGTTCCCCGACGGACGGCTACGTCGACACCGACTTCCACGACGGCTCCCTGAAAGTCGCGCTTCCCATGTCGCTCGATCCCTCGCGCAGCACGCTCACGATCGAGGCCCGTGACTTCGCCGATCCCGACGACGTGATCGTGCAGGCGCCGTCGACCGACGCTCTGCGCGTCGACGTGTTGAACACGCTCTGGGCCTACTCCGCGCAGAACGGCCACCTGAAGCGGCTCGACACCTCGCAGTTCCTCGGCGGGTTCACCGACACGGACAGCATCCCCCTCGCCTACCAGAATGGGCGGATCTTCTTCGGACGCGCGGGCGGCGGGCAGATCGACCTCTTCACGACGCACCGCGGACTGCAGGCAACGCCGCCGGACATCTCGATCCTCTCCGGAACGAATTCCGTCGAGAAGCTCGCGGGGTACGTCACCGCAGCGGGCGGCGGATGGTGGCTGCAGAACGGCGATGAGGGAACACTCTCGCGCTTCGACGCGACGCTGCAGACGTTCGTCACGTTCGGCAACGTCGTCACGGTTGGTTCGGGCCTCCCCGCGACGATGAACGATTTCTACGCGGGCGCGTCGGGCGACTACTCGGCGATCGCCGACGGTGGCGCGGGACGGATCTGGGTCGTCGGCGGCGAGCAGGCAAGCGCCACCGTCGGGCAAAAGGTGCTGCTGGTCCGCCCGGACGCGGCGCTGGGCATCGGCAACGCGCTCGTCGTCCCGCCGGTTGATCCGTTCGGCGACAACACGGACATCGCCGAGGCGCGGCTCCTCGCACCCGATGGCGCCGGCGGCGTTTGGGTCGCGTCGGATGTGGGACGGCGCCTCACGCACATCACGTTGAGCGGAACGACGGTGACCGTTACGCCGATCGCGCTGCCCGAGGGATGCATCGCTCTTTCGCAGAGCATCCGCTCCCTCGCTTCGGATCCCTCGCGGAATACGCTCTGGATCGGCGTCACCACGACCGCTGTCGATAGCGAAGCCGTGTGTCGCCTCGACCTGCAGACCGATCCCGCGAACTACGACTTCATCAGCCAGAAGGTCGATTCGCCCGACGCGATCGCGCTGCATCCGGACGGAAGCATCTACATGATCGCGAACGACGGACAGGGCGTCTCACGCTATTCCGCGAGAAGCGCCGCGTCGGTGGAGTACATCCCGCTTCACGCGGGAGTCGACGAGCTTCCGGGCGTCTACGCGGCCGACCTGCGCTTCATGGAGGAGAGCCTGCTCGTCACGGTGAACCAGCAGTTTCCCGTTTCGCGGAACCGCCGCGCGATGGTCGTCGAGGCCGGCGAGATCCATACGCCGAACGACATCGACCTCGGCGTCGATCCGTACGTTTTCGATCGCGTGCGCCACGTCTCCGATCCGGTCACCGGCACGGTGTGGGTCTGGAAACCGGACCTCGGCGTGATCGCCTCGTACGCCCCGTCCGGCGAAGGCCCGCTCCACCAGATCAATACGGGCTACATCGAGAGTCGCGCACACCTCGCGTACGATCCCGATGCGCGTCGCGTGTGGTTCGCCTTCTCCGACCTGTGGGTCGGCGTCGCGCTGCCTCCGGACCCGAAGGGGCGGCTGATGTACTTCGACGTGCCCGAAAACCGGCGCGACCCCCCCGTGCTCCAGGAAGTCGCCGGAGTTAAGGTCGCGATGGCTCGTGGCGTCTCCGTCATCCCCAGTAGCGCTCCGATCCAGCCGGGCCGCCTCTGTCTCGCGGCGGATCTGCTCGACGAGTCGATTCCGGACGCGCGCTTGCGGTCGCGCACGACCAGCGGCGCCGCGGTCGCGGGCGAGACCCCCTTCGCGTTGAACCTGGGCACCGACATCGAGATGTGGCTCACCGCGGACGCGTCGACCGGCGAATGCTGGGCGAGCCGCCAGGGCAGCCACACGTCGTTCGCTCGCTACCAGCCCGGAGGAACCGTGTCGTCGCCGGGAACGGGTTTCGACATCCGCAGCGCGACGATGGTTGCGCCGGGCATCGCGTGGGCCGTCTCCCGCTCTGCCGGAAACGAGATCGTGATCCTCGACCAGGACTCGGCCGACCCGACGACCGCGGATCCGATCTTCGAGAGCAACGCGGTGCTTCCTGCCGTCTTCAACGCGGCGGCCAGCGGCGCGTTCGACCCGTACTGGGAACACGCGTGGATCGGGCTCGATGACGTGAACGGAAACATCGTGCGCGTCACCGTCGGCGGCCGGCCACACGAAGCGTGGCGGCATCGCGGCATGAGCCTGCCGCGGCTCGAGTCCGGACACTGACTCGCGACGACTACTTGCCCTGCCAGCGCTTCGGCATCGCGAACGGATCCTGGAGCACGATCGTTTCGCTGCGATTCGGACCGACGGAGATCATCACGACGGGCGTCTTGATGAGCTCCTCGACGCGGCGCACGTAGCTCTTCGCCGTATTCGGAAGTGCATCGAAGGTGGTGAGGCCCGTGAGGTCCTCGGTCCAACCCGGGTGGTCCTCGTAGACGGGCTTCGCGCGCTCGAGCACTTCGAGTGACGCGGGCACTTCGTCGACGACCTTGCCGTCGATCTCGTAGCCGGTGCAGATGCGCACCGGATCCGTGCCGGAGAGCACGTCCATCTTCATCAACGTGACGCCGGTGAGGCCGTTCACGCGCGCGGCATCGCGCACGACGACGGTGTCGAGCCAGCCGCAACGCCGCGGGCGACCCGTCGTCGAGCCGAACTCGCTGCCCTTCTTGCGGAGCGCGTCCCCGACCGCGTCGGTGAGCTCCGTGGGGAACGGGCCGCTGCCGACACGCGTGGTGTACGCCTTGGAGATGCCGATGACCGCGTCGATCCACGTCGGGCCCACGCCCGCGCCGGTGCACGCGCCGCCCGCGACCGTCGAGGAGCTCGTCACGTAGGGATACGTGCCATGGTCGACGTCGAGCTGCGCGCCCTGAGCGCCTTCGAAGAGGACGCTCTTGCCGGCGCGCATCTCGCGATCGAGCAGCGGCGCCGTCGAGCCGACGAACGCGCGGATCTCCTTCGCGAGCGTGTGGAACTTGTCCGCGACCTCGTCGAAGGTGAACGGCTCCGCGCCGAGCCGCTTCTCGAGGTAGTGGTTCTTCTCTTCGAGCTGCGCACGCAGCTTCGCGTCGAACACCTTCTCGTCGAGGAGGTCGCACAAGCGCAGGCCCTTGCGAGCCATCTTGTCCTCGTACGTCGGACCGATGCCGCGGCCGGTGGTGCCGATCTTCGCTTCGCCGGCGCCCTTCTCCCGCGCGATGTCGATGCGCTGGTGATACGGCATGATCAGGTGCGCGCGATCGGACACGAGCAGGTTGTCCGGCGTGACCTTCACGTTCTTCGCGCGGAGCTTCGCGATCTCCTCGAGGAACACCTCGAGGTTCACGACGACGCCGTTGCCGACGACGCACTTCACCCGCGGGTGGAGGATCCCGGACGGGATCTGGTGGAGCACGGTCTTCTCGCCGCCCACCACGAGCGTGTGTCCGGCGTTGTTGCCGCCCTGGAAGCGGACGACGACATCGGCGCGCTCGGTGAGCACGTCGACGACCTTTCCTTTGCCTTCGTCGCCCCATTGGGCGCCGACGATCACCACGTTCGACATGAGCCGGGGAGTCTACCTTTTCTGGATTGATCGGGAACCACTTGGGACATGCGTGCCTTTCCACGCGAGGTCTTTTCGCGTCTGGATACAACGTGTCCATGCGTACCTAACGTCGCGAAGTTCCAGGTACACGCCCGGTCACACTCGCGCGGCACCACCGTTGCGTATGGGCGGCTCACGCGACGAGCCTTCGGCGCGTGGTAGCGGGGGCTTCCGGTTTCCGGAAGCTGGTCGGGAGGACAAATGAAGCGGTTGGTTGGGGGCGCATGCGCCCTCGTAGTGGCGCTCGCGTCCGCGGGTTGCGAAAACGACACGTCGGGATTGAACGTCGGTCCGCGGGACATCTCCGCGAATCCGGGCGAGCTCGCGTTCGGCATGTTGCACACGGACACGACGGCCACGCAGATCGTCACGCTGAAGAACACCGGCGGCGACGACCTCCACGTCTTCGAAATGTCGATCGAGCCGGACATCGAGCTCTATCGCATCGCCGGCACGTCGCCCGCCGTTGCCGCACCGTTCGTGCTGGCGAGCGGCGACACCGTCGACGTCGAGATTCGCTTCCAGCCCACGAATCCCGGCGGCGACGCGATGGCGCTCGTCGTCGAGAGCGACGACCCGGACGAAGCGACGTTCGAGGTGCCACTCGGCGGCACCGGCTTCCTCGAGCAGACGGACATCATCGAACAGGGTACGCAGTACTCGGCGGACATCCTCTTCGTCGTCGACGACTCCGGCTCGATGGGCAACGACCAGACGAAGGT
>Ga0163152_10009254_pt1 | contig 10306 bp, 9 predicted proteins | sample OliLakLV19MP8IB2_FD_148635 | JGI IMG/M metagenome (GOLD analysis project Ga0163152, IMG submission 148635) | Freshwater microbial mat bacterial communities from Lake Vanda, McMurdo Dry Valleys, Antarctica - Oligotrophic Lake LV.19.MP8.IB-2 | ecosystem: Environmental > Aquatic > Freshwater > Lake...
TCATATTCCTGAGGCCCGAGTTGCTTTTGGATCTCGGTTGTTTTGAGCCCTTTGATCCGTGTCAACGTGGCGGAGGAAAAATTTACGAGCCCTTTGGCGAACTCTTTGCCATTCTGGTCGAGGCAACTGACCGCATCTCCGGTATCGAATGGACCGTTGACGTCCAGGATGCCGGAAGCCAGTAGGCTCTTGCCCCGTCGGGCCAGCGCTTCAACTGCCCCTGGGTCGAGCGTCAAGGTCCCTCGTGGCCTGAGGGTGAAGGCGATCCAATGTTTGCGACTGGTGAAGCGACGCTCCTTTGCGAGGAAAAGGCTGCCGCCAGGGCCGCCGGCTAATACAGTCGGCAGGAGGCCAGCCTCTTGCCCATTCAAGATCAACGTGGCCACGCCATACTCACTGACCTTCTTGGCAGCCCGGACCTTCGTGGCCATGCCGCCGGTCCCTTCGAATGAGCTGGAAGCCCCGGCCCGCTGTTCAATGTCTTCGGTAATGTCCTGGATCAACGGAATCAGTGTGGCTGTCGGGTTTTTTCGCGGGTCCTCAGTAAACAGACCAGCGATATCGGACAGGATAATCAGCAGTTCTGCGTCGACCAGATGGGCCACCTCGGCAGCCAGTGTGTCGTTGTCGCCTACGCGGATTTCATCCACGGCGACCGTATCGTTTTCGTTGATGATGGGGATGACACCGAATCCGATCAGGGCATTTAAGGTATGGCGGGCATTGAGAAAGCGACGCCGATCGGCGAGGTCGTGGTGTGTCAGGAGAATCTGCGCGACCTTGACGTCGAGCCGCTCAAACGATTTTTCATAGGCCCACATGAGCCGACTCTGTCCGACCGCCGCGGCAGCCTGCTTCACGGGGAGACTCTTGGGGTATTCCGTCAGGCCTAACTTCTTGATGCCGGAGACAATCGCCCCGGAGGAGACGATCAAGATTTCACGTCCGGTCGATCGGAGCGCCGCAATTTCATCCGCGAGCCGATCGATCTGTTCCGGGCGCAGTCCGGTCTCTCGGGACGCGATGAGACTGCTCCCGATTTTGATGACGATGCGGATGGCGTGTGTTAGGAGCTGATCTCGCATGCTGTGGCTCGAAGCTGCGTAACCTGTTGCCCCACATAATTGACGAGTTCCGTCAGTCCTTCTCTCGTGGCGGCAGAGATTGGAAGGCACGGATAGCGATGGCGCGTACAATACTTCTGTAACTCGCGTAGGCGCGCGCCTTCTCCAGCCGCATCGATTTTTGTCGCGATCACGGCGAAGGGGCGTGCGGTGATCGGCTCGTCGTAGGCGGCCAATTCTTGACGCATGACCTCGAAGCTCTTGACCGGCTCCTCGGGGGCCCATTCTGATACGTCGATCATATACAGCAAAAACGACGTGCGTTCGATATGCCGGAGAAACCGGAGTCCCAGTCCCTTGCCTTCATGGGCGCCTTCGATGATTCCGGGAATGTCTGCGACGGCGAAACTTCCCTTTTCTCCCCAGCGCACGATCCCAAGATTCGGCACTAGCGTGGTGAAGGGATAGTCGGCGATCTTCGGTCGTGCCGCCGAGATGACGGAGATGAGCGTCGATTTTCCGGCATTGGGAAAGCCCACAAGTCCGACGTCGGCCAACAGTTTCAGCTCAAGCCTGAGGGACCTCACTGCGCCTTCGGTGCCGGTTTCAAATTCCGTGGGCGTGCGGTTGGTCGGGGTCGCGAAATGGTTGTTTCCTCGTCCTCCACGCCCTCCGTGGGCTGCCACGAATTGCTGTCCCGGGGTGATCAGGTCGGCCAAGACCTCGTTGGTCTCATCATCGAAGATGACGGTGCCGACAGGAAGGAACACCACCACATCTTCGCCGCTTCTTCCGGAGCAGTTGGCGGCGCCTCCCTGGCGACCGACTTCTGCTTCGTAGTGTTTTTGGTAGCGGAGGTCGAGGAGCGTGGTCATGCGAGGCGACGCTTCAAACACGACATTGCCACCGTGCCCTCCGTCGCCGCCGTCAGGCCCGCCGCGTGGCACGAACTTTTCGCGTCGAAAACTGCATGAACCGTCGCCGCCACGGCCGGCAGTGATACGGATACGGACTTCATCGACAAACATCGGCGCACCGTTTCTTCAGTGTGAAGGCTGTGAGATTATTGCCCGCGAGGAACATCCCGCTGCACGTACAGTCATGCTGGGAGTCCTCGCGGCAACGAAGCTGTGACGAGAGAAGAGGAAAGAATGCGCTAGGAAACCGCAGGTACGGAGTCGGAGTAGACGCTGATTTTCTTTCGTCCGCGGCCGCGTTCGAACTTCACGATCCCCGTGATGAGGGCGAAGAGAGTATGGTCTTTGCCGAGGCCTACGTTGAAACCGGGCAAGAACTTCGTCCCCCGCTGACGGATCAGGATGGACCCGGCTTTCACGGTCTCCCCGCCGTAGGCCTTGACTCCGAGATATTGCGGATTGCTATCGCGCCCGTTTCTAGTTGATCCGCCGCCTTTATTTGTTGCCATGACTGATCCTCGTTAGGCTGTTTCGATACCGGTAATGCGCAGCTTGGTGAATCCCTGGCGATGGCCACGGGTCCGCCGATAGTTCTTGCGCCGTTGTTTCTTGAAAATAGTGATGGAGCGGGTGCGATCCTGGGCAATGATCTCGGCTTTGACGATGGCCCCTTTGACCAACGGTTGTCCGACCTCCATGCCCTTCTCGCCGTGAACCAGTCGAACCTGGTCGATGTCGATCGTCCCCCCGACCTCGCCGGGAAGGGATTCCACCTGGACCAACGATCCAGTTTCAACGCGATATTGCTTGCCGCCTGTCTCAATGATTGCGTACATAACCTGCCTCCGTTACAGAAGATGATTGTGTAACATAGGGGTTTGAAGCCTGTCAAGGTAAAGGCGTGCCTTCCCCTGATAATTCACCTCGACAAGGTCCGCCTGATCCCCCTCCTTCGGGCTAACCTATTCGCGGGCTATCAAGCTCTGGCTCCTGGGGGTATGCTGCTGTTCTATCGTCGAGTCATTCACGGAACGGAGACCCTATCTATGGCCGTCGCACCAAAGTTCCATTTTGCCAAGCCCAAGAGCACTCGATTTGTGCTTCGACCCTATCGGCGCATTCCGATCTGGCGCGTGCTCTATTATCTCAGTGGGGACAGCGTCGGGAAGGGTGTCGTGACCAACCTGTCTCATTCCGGGATGCGCATCCAAGGCGAACATGCCGTTGAGCCAGGTCTCGACATGGCGCTACGCCTCACCCTCGCTGATGATGGTCCGACGATAGACATTGAACGGGCAACGGTTAGGTGGGTGGATGGATATGATTTTGGCCTGGACTTTGTCCGCGTCAATTCGTTAGCTGCGAAGCACATCGCCCATGCATTGAGCCGGCAGATTCGTGCCCCTCATACGTCTGCCTAAGAGCCCGTCATCTCGTGCATACTTATATGGGGACCCGGTCACGCCCGGTTGCTTGACGCTCCTTCCAGCCCGCTGTTATATTCCGTTTTCGGGACGCGACGGTTTACGTGCTCATCTTTGCCGCTTATGCTTGAGCCCCAAGGAAAAATTTGGATGGATGGATCGTTCGTCGATTGGGCGGATGCCCATGTCCATGTGATGACCCATTCGCTCCATTATGGGTTGGCGGCGTTTGAAGGGATTCGCTGTTACAAGGGGAAGTTCGGTTCCGCGATTTTCCGGCTGCAGGAGCATGTCGATCGGCTATTCGATTCCACCCATATCTGCATGATGCAGATGCCCTTCGACAGGAAGCAGGTCGCCGAAGCCATCGTGGAGACCGTCAAGGTGAATAAGTTGGAGGCCTGCTATATCCGCCCGCTCGTGTACATCGGGCACGGAGCGATGGGGATCTATCCTGGGGACAATCCCATCAAGCTAGCTATCGCAGCCTGGACCTGGGGCGCCTATCTCGGGGACGACGCGCTGACGAATGGAATGCGGGCCCGCGTGTCGTCGTTTACGCGTCATCACGTGAACGTTTCGATGACGAGGGGAAAGATCTCCGGCTATTATGTGAACTCGATTCTCGCGAAGCAGGAAGCCAAAGCAGGCGGCTACGATGAAGCCATTCTTCTCGATACCGAGGGATATGTGTCCGAAGGGACAGGGGAGAATATTTTCATTGTGCGGAAAGGGCGGATCAGGACCACGCCGCTCACCTCGATCCTCGACGGCATCACCAGAAGTTCCGTCATCGACCTGGCACGAGAGCAGGGCATCTCTGTAGCCGAGGAGCGTTTCACGCGCGATGATATGTATATTGCCGATGAAGTGTTCGTGACCGGAACAGCTGCGGAGCTCACCCCGGTGAGGGAAATCGACAACCGCCGGATTGGAGCTGGGAAGCCCGGTCCGATCACGCAAGCTCTGCAGAAGACCTTCTTTTCCATCGTGAGAGGGGAAGACCCCTCCCACGAGGCCTGGCTCACCCGCATTTAGCGATTCGAGATTTCAAACAAACAGACAGTGGTTGGTAGGCATGCCGGAGCGTTCGCTTGTGCGACTGGTTTCTTGCCGCGCAGACTCCTGAAACGATTGCGCCTTCTGGATGGGAGAATAATTTTGCAGGACGCTCGAAAGAACTATCCTGCAAGCCAACAACGAGTGAAGGCTCGAGGCGTACCTTTGGAGGTGCGTTGAGGGTCTGAACGATGCGAGCACGATGCTGGCTGGATTTTTCAGCGTCCTGCTAATGTCCGCTGGTGGTAGAGCCGTTTGGAACGTGGCTCTCAGCGGCAGGAGCGGCCGGCGTTGTAGCCGGGGTTTCGGGGGCGGTCTGAGAGGTCTCCTTCTTCTTGAGGTCGATGACCGTAGAGGCAAACGTCCGTTCTCTTGCCATGATGGCGAGGCTGAACGAGGTCAGCATGAAGATGGCCGCGACAACGACCGTGAATTTGCTCAGAAAATTAGCAGGACCACGACTCCCGAAGACGGTCTGACTGGAGCCTCCGAATGACGCGCCGATCTCAGCGCCCTTGCCTGATTGCAAGAGGATGGCACCGATCATGAGGAAGCAGATCATGACGTGAATGACGATAAGAAAAGTATACATGACTCTCCGATCCGTTAGGCACGCTGTCTCTGAGCAACACCGACGATTGTAGCAAACGAGTCAGGGCTGAGACAAGCCCCGCCCACTAATGCTCCGTCGATCGCGTCCGAGGCGAGGAGTGATTCGATGTTCTGGGGCGTGACGCTCCCACCATACAGTATTCTGATGGCCGATGCAGTGTCGCTATCCCATCCGGTCTCCACGAATAAGCGGATCAAGCGGTGCACGGCTACGGCTTGCTCCGTGGTGGCGGCTCGTCCTGTGCCGATAGCCCAAACAGGTTCGTAGGCCAGAGTCACTGTCGCAAGGTCCTGCGCGGTGAGCCCTTCCAAGCTGCCGGTGAGTTGGGTGGTGACGACCGATTCCGTTCGGCCTGCCTCACGTTCAGCCAGCGATTCACCCACGCACAGGATCGGTGAAAGTCCGTGCACCAGCGCCGCCCGAACTTTCTTCTGAATCGTTTCATTTCGTTCGCCGAAGAGTGCGCGGCGTTCAGAATGGCCCACGATCACATAGCGGCAGCCAAGATCGCGCAGCATCGGTGCGGAGACTTCTCCCGTAAAGGCCCCGTGTGTTTCCCAATGTACATTCTGTGCGCCAAGGCTCATCCACGAGGAGGGCCCTAAGGCGTTGCGGGTCGATTCAAGGGACGTGAAGGGTGGTGCAAGGACCACGTCAGCGTTGGGGGATGCAGCAGGCAGTCGCTCGCGGAGGTCGCGAATGAAGGAGGCGGCTTCCGAGGCCGTCTTGTTCATCTTCCAGTTGCCGACGATGAGGGGTTTGCGCACAGGCGTCTCGATTTTATTAGGGAATATGAGCTTCGCCACGAGGCGGTTATGCGACTCGATCTGGGAGGGCGGTCAAGCCCGGGAGTTGTTTGCCTTCAAGCAATTCCAACGCGGCGCCACCGCCGGTCGAGATGAACGACATATTCTCCGATTCGCCGGCTCGATGCACAGCCAGAGCCGTTTCGCCTCCGCCGACAATCGTGAGGGCATAGGCATCGGCAATCGCATGAGCCATCGCGAGGGTGCCTCGGGCGTAGGCATCGATTTCAAAGACACCCATCGGTCCGTTCCACAGAATCGTCTTTGCGTTCTGGACGGCTTCGTTGAAGAGCTTGACGGAGGCCGGGCCAATGTCGAGGGCGTACCACCCCTTTGGAATTTCCTGGACCGGAACGATTTTCGACTCTGCTCCAAGCTCGCGGCTGGCCGCGACGACACAGTCGACCGGCAGATAGAACTTCACGCCGCGGGACAGGGCATGTTCCTCGATGCCTTTGGCAAAGTCCAACATGTCGTTCTCGACGAGGGAGTTGCCGATTTCTAGTCCCTTCGCCTTGAGAAAGGTAAAGGCCATGCCGCCGCCGATAATGACTTTATCCACGCGCTTGCCCAAATTCTCGATGACGCCGATCTTTCCCGAGACCTTCGCCCCGCCGAGAACGGCGACAAACGGACGAACAGGGTTTTCAACAGCTCCCTCGAGATATTCGATTTCTTTTTTGAGGAGGAAGCCGGCGGCTGAGGCAGCAATGAATTTGGTGATGCCGACAGTGGAGGCATGGGCCCGGTGTGCAGCGCCGAACGCGTCGTTGATATAGACGTCCCCGAGGGATGCCAGCGCTTTCGAAAAAGCGTCGTCGTTCCCTTCTTCTCCCTTATGGAATCGAAGGTTCTCAAGAAGCAGGACGTCGCCCGGCTTCATCTTGGCAACAAGCCCTTCCACCGCTGGGCCGATGCAATCCGGTGCAAACAGAATGTCTTTGCCCATGAGCCGTCCCAGGCGTTTTGCCACCGGGGCCAGACTGTACTTGAGATCAAATTTTCCGTTCGGTCGTCCCAGGTGCGAACAGAGGATCACCTTGGCGCCGTCGTCGACGGCCCGATTGATGGTCGGCAGCGTCGAGCGAATGCGGGTGTCGTCGGTGATTTGGTGCGAATCGTCCAGAGGGACATTGAAGTCGGCTCGGATGATGACGCGCTTGCCTCGCAGGACGACGTCGTCGATCGTTTGTTTGCGCAGATTCATAGCGGCTCCGTCAAGTCGGTTTTACCTGCAATCCCAGTCAGCACCATACAGAATCGGGTTGAGGCGAGTAGCCCCAGTATTGATTCTCAGTGCTTTGCCGTTTTTGCCGCGATCACTTTGATCAGATCTCGAACTCGGCATGAATAGCCCCACTCGTTGTCGTACCAGGCGGTCACCTTGACGAGCCGCTTGTCGATGACCATCGTGAGCGGGGCATCGAGGGTGGCCGAATGGGGGTCGCCCTTCTGGTCGATCGAGACGATGGGGTCTTCAGAATAATGCAGGATATCTTTCATCGGGCCATTTGCGGCTTTTCGGAAGGCAGCATTGACTGCAGCGAGATCGCAGTCTTTTTCGGTTTCGACGGTCAGATCCACCAGCGAGACATTCGGTGTGGGTACGCGGATCGCCAGGCCATCGATCTTGCCCTTGAGCTGCGGCAACACCAAATGCAGCGCCTTCGCTGCGCCAGTGCTGGTCGGGATCATCGACAAACCTGCCGCGCGCCCGCGCCGCAAGTCTTTGTGCGGCAGATCGAGCAACTGTTGGTCGTTGGTGTAGGAGTGGATCGTGGTCATGACGCCGTGCTTGATGCCGAAATTATCCAACAGCACTTTTGCCAGGGGGGCCAGGCAATTGGTCGTGCAGGAGGCGTTGGAGATAATGTGGTGCACCTTCGGGTCATAGGCCTCGTCGTTGACGCCCAACACGATGGTGACATCCGGGTCCTGCGACGGCGCAGAAATAATGACGTGCTTGGCTCCGGCAGCGATGTGTTTCCCCGCGCCTTCGCGGTCGGTAAAACGCCCAGTCGATTCAATGACGATGTCGACTTCCAGATCCTTCCAGGGAAGGTCTTTGGGATCCTTCATCGCCAGCACCTTAATGGGCTTGCCGTTGACGAAAATCTGATCGTCTTTGGCCTCAACGCTTCCCTGTAACGTCCCGTGTACCGAGTCGTATTTCAAGAGGTAGGCGAGCGTCTTCGCATCGGTGAGGTCGTTAATAGCGACAATGTGTAGGCTGGGATCATCGAGTGATGCCCGTAGGACGTTCCGTCCGATCCGTCCAAATCCATTGATACCAATCCGAATAGCCATGACGAGTAGTTCCTCAAAAAAAATGAGCCGGTTCCATCACCGGCCACAACGATGGCGATAGTATCGACCACCCTAGACCTTGTCAAGCCATACCAAATCGGTAACTCCGCGCAGGATCACAGAAGTTTCGCTATCAGTTAAACCGGGTGCCAGCAGAGTTCCTACGAGGTTTGCGGACCGCTGCCTTGCGTCTCTGTCGCTGGGTTGGTTAGAGTTCGTCGATCTCAGCCTGAAACGTGCTCCCGGAGGTGCCGGTGAATCTCTTCGAACAAACCACGAAGGTATTGGAATGGCCGAGACTGCTCGAGGCTCTTGCCGGTCACGCCCGCTCGACCATGGGGGCGGCGCGTTGTCGTGTTCTCGAATTGGCAACCGATCTAGAGGGTGCCATCCGGCTCCAACAGCAAACGACGGAGATGAGACGGCTGCAGGATACGGGCGATGGTCCGCAGCCCTTAGTGTTTCCGGATATTCGGGATCCACTCACCCGGGCTCAGAAAGGGGCGGCGTTGGAGGTTCTCGAACTCCGGGACTGCGCGGTCGTGCTGGAGTTGCTGGAGGAGAGCGGCCGGTTTATCGTGCGGCACCAGCACGAGGCTCCTGCGTTGGGCTCTGTCGGGCAAACCCTGCAATCGGCAGGAGAGCTGCGCCCCGTGAAAGCCGCGTTGGATGCGGCAATTCACCAGGACGGTTCGATCAAGGAATCGGCGACGCCGGAGTTGCGGCGCTTGACGCATCGGGCGCATGCGCTCAAACAGCAGATCCGCGATCAAGTAAATCAGATGCTTCACTCGCGCCGCTATGAAGAAATTTTACAGGAACAGTACTTTGCCCAGCGAGAAGGCCGCTATGTCGTCCCGGTGAAAACAGATATGCGGGGGCGGGTGCCTGGGATCGTGCATGACGTCTCGGCCAGTGGGGCCACGGTGTTTATCGAGCCGCGTGAGCTGATCGAGCTGAACAACTCCATCAAAGTGGCGGATTTGGAGATCGAACGGGAGGTGCGACGCATCCTCCGAGAGTTATCTGCTCTCGTCGCCGCCCAAGCCGAGGTCGTGTTGGTGGGGATTGAGGCGCTGGCTGAGCTGGACGGGATTGCCGCGCGGGCCTCGTTTGGCCGCCAACTGAAGGCGCAGTCTGTCGGGCTCAACGACCAAGGGCGCGTGACGCTGCTGCAGGCCAGGCATCCCCTGCTTGTGTTGTCGAAAGGGCAGGTGGTGGCCAACGATATTCTCTTGGATGAATCGATCCAGGTGCTCGTCATTTCCGGCCCCAATACAGGTGGCAAAACCGTGACCCTTAAGATCGTCGGGCTCTTTGCCTTGATGGTTCGGGCCGGACTGCATCTGCCCTGTGACGCGGAATCCGAGATGGCGTTCTTCTCCGATGTCTATGCCGATATCGGCGATGCCCAAGACCTGGCCCGCGATCTCTCCAGTTTTTCGGCGCACATGACCCAGATGATTCAGTTGCTCGATGAAACAGACCGACAGCGTAGCGGCGACGAAGAGTCCGAATCTCGGCAATGGCTGGTCCTCCTTGATGAGCCAGTCACCTCGACCGATCCGACAGAAGGCGCGGCCCTGGCCGAAGCCTTGCTCTGCCGGCTGGCCACGTTGGGCATGAAAGTCGTCGCGACCACGCATTATGGGGCGCTGAAGGCCTTGGCTCACACGATGCCAGGCTTCGCGAACGCCAGCGTCGAATTTGATGTCGCGACGCTTTCGCCGACCTATCGTCTGTTTATGGGAGTGCCCGGTGGGTCATCCGCACTAGAGATTGCCGGTCGGTTAGGGATGGACCGGGCCTTGCTGGATGAGGCGCGGTTGAAGCTCCATAAAGATGAGCGTGCTATGGAAACGATGTTGCACGATTTGCAAGCGACGCAGCGGCAGTTGTCCGATGATTTAACCCGCGCGGTCGAGGCCAGGCGTGAAGCGGAGCAGGCGGAACAACGAGCGAAGGCACAGTTGGCTCACTTGGAGGAGACCGAACGGGAAGCACAGAAGGGGCTGAAGCGAAAACTGAGCGAGCAGTTCAGCCGCGCGCGGGCGGAAGTGCAAGCGACGGTCGATACCATCAACGGCGAGCAGAAGCTGATCAAAGCGAAAGCCGC
>Ga0163152_10009255_pt1 | contig 10305 bp, 8 predicted proteins | sample OliLakLV19MP8IB2_FD_148635 | JGI IMG/M metagenome (GOLD analysis project Ga0163152, IMG submission 148635) | Freshwater microbial mat bacterial communities from Lake Vanda, McMurdo Dry Valleys, Antarctica - Oligotrophic Lake LV.19.MP8.IB-2 | ecosystem: Environmental > Aquatic > Freshwater > Lake...
GGGCTTCCCTAGAGCTACCAAGGTGGATGCCACTGGCTTCCCTAGAGCTACCAAGGTGGATGCCACTGGGCTTCCCTAGAGCTACCAAGGTGGCTGCCACTGGCTTCCCTAAAGCTACCAAGGTGGCTGCCACTGGCTTCCCTAGAGCTACCAAGGTGGCTGCCACTGGCTTCCCTAAAGCTACCAAGGTGGCTGCCACTGGCTTCCCTAAAGCTACCAAGGTGGCTGCCACCTGGCTTCCCTCCTACCATAGGTCACTTCGCAGAAGCAAACAGATGATTACTTTGGTGTAATCCCGTGGGTTAGGGTACGGGACTATTGCAATACAACTTTGTATCGTGCGCAATTTATTGAGGTGAGTTTGCTCGGTATAATGTGCTTTGCTTCTCACCAGTAAAAAGCTAATTTTATAATCCCATTTGTGTATGGGATCTATATGCATATGGTAATTTCTGCAGTAAAACGTATATTTTTTTTTGGGAGCATTCTGATAGTAATGCTTTTAGGGGGATGTAAGACTTCAGTCCCCATCCTCCAGTCACCGGATGGCAGAATAGTTTTTGAACTTGGACTTAACCAAGGAGTACCTCAATACCGGATCTCATTTCAAGGACAGGTCATAATGGATTCTTCCTTACTAGGATTGGTATGTGCCGATTCACTGGATTTTACACGGGGTATACATTTGGGAAAAATCAGGAAACGAAAAGGAAATGACCGGTATGATCTGGTGGTTGGCAAGACCCGTGATGTCAATGAAGCTTATCATGAGATGGAGGTTACCTGGACTAATGAACAAAAAAAGAAAATAAAATTCATTGCCAGGGCCTATAATGATGGTATTGCTTTTAGATATTTGTTTCCCTCTCAAGCCAGTTGGTCTGAATTGTTCCTGGAGGATGAGTTTTCTCAATTCAATTTTAAGGGGGACCCCAATAGCCTGGTCTTGCTCAGGCAAAATTTTATTACTTCACATGAAGGATTGTACACTGAAGCTTCATTGTCTAAAATCAATGATGATACCCTGATCGATCTCCCTGCCTTATTTATTACCCCCCAAAAAACCTATGTGGCAATTACCGAAGCTGCATTATCGGATTATGCCAGCATGTATCTGAATAAACAAAATGGGATACTTACCAGTGTATTATCGCCCTTGCCGGATCAATCCGGCATTGCGGTCAAAGCAACACTTCCCCATCAAAGCCCCTGGCGTGTCCTCCTGATCAGCAATCGGCTGGGAGCCTTGATCGAATCCAATCTAATCACCAACCTCTGCCCACCAACCACCCTAAAAGATGTCTCCTGGATCAAACCCGGTAAAACTACCTTTCCCTGGTGGAATGGAAACATCATGCCCGATTCTATCCCCGGTGGCAATAATTTTGAAACCAATAAATATTATATCGATTTCTGTGCACGGAATGGAATCGAATATCACTCTATCGTGGAATACGGGGGCCATCAATGGTATGTGGACGACGGTACTAATTACCAACCCGGACCACATGCAGATTTGACCACTCCGGTACCCGGATTGGATATGAAAAAAGTATGTGATTATGCCCACAGTCAGGGAGTCAAACCCAGGGTCTGGGTGCATTGGGCTGCTTTATATCCCAAAATAGATACTGCTTTTGTTTTATTCGAATCCTGGGGACTTACCGGTATGATGATTGATTTTATGGACCGGGATGACCAGGAGATGGTGCAGATCCAGGAAGAAATGTTAGTAAAAGCAGCAAAACATAAACTGCATGTACAATTTCACGGGGCTTATAAACCAACAGGTATGCATCGAACCTATCCCAATGAGCTGACCCGCGAAGGCACCCTCAATTATGAAGTTTATAAATGGGATTCAATAGTGACACCGGATCATGACCTCGATATTGTATTTACCCGAATGTTGGGGGGACCTGCTGATTATCACCTGGGTGGATTCCGGGCTGTGCCTATGGATTCTTTTAACATTCAATACTCCAAACCGTTGATGCTGGGTACACGGTGTCATCTCCTGGGTATGTATGTGGTCATGGAAAGTTATCTGCAGATTTTAGCCGATTATCCTGATGCTTATGAGGGGCAGCCTGGTTTTGATTTTTTAAAGGCCGTGCCAACAAGCTGGAATGAGACCCGTGTATTGGATGCTTCTATACGAGAATATGCTTTGATTGCCCGTAGAAAGGGTGATTCCTGGTATGTGGGAGCCATCAACAATCATCAGGAAAGAGAGATTATTATCGCTTTGGATTTTTTATCTCCTGGCTCACATCGGGCAGATATATATCAAGATGCGGATGATTCTTTTCAAAATCCAAATCACCTGGATGTTTTACATAAAGTAGTGAACCCGTCTGATTCGATGACCATAAAACTGGCCAGTGGAGGCGGGTTGGCCATGAGGATTAAAAGGTAGAATGGTGGAACTGTACAATTGCTGAATTGTGGAATTGTGGATCCGTCTTTTTAATAAAATGTGCAGTGGCTGGGGATCAAAGCCAATAGTGTCCGATCACCAACCACCTTCCGATCTCTTCCGGGACACCATACGGAACTAGCGTCTAATTGCGAAAATTAACTATATTATTTTTCAATTGACTTCCGTTAACCTCTCTCTTTTTCCAGATAAATGGTGTTGGTTGTTGGTTGGATGACTCAACATACGCTTTGATATGTTCTTCCAGCTTTTGGGTACTTTCAAAGCTTGCACCTTTCAATGATTTTCTCGTGAATATTCCAAACCATACCTCCACCAGATTCAGCCAGCTTGCTGATGTGGGGGTATAGTGAAAGCTCACATTTCTGTTCTCATTCAACCACAAATCGTTCTTCTTGTGAGTACAATAATTGTCCAGTATTACATGTAGTTCTCTTTCACTTCCATACTCGTTGACCAGTCCGTCCATATATAAAAGAAAATCTTCTCTGGTTTTAGTTTTTGTCGTCTTGGCTGTTACTATTCCCGTGGCCACCTCCAGTGCCGCGAACAGGTTCACCGTCCCATTTCTTCTATAAGTGCTTTGGATCCCCCTCATTACCTTTCCGTTGTTGGTTTCCACATAGCCTGTTTTGCGTTCAAGAGCTTGGATACTTGGCTTTTCATCCACACAAATAACAATTGCATTTACCGGAGGGTTTAAGTATAGGCCAACAATGTCAGCTGCCTTGACCGCAAAATTTTTGTCCGTACTAATACACCATGATCGTTGCCGGTTCAGGTGTATACCTTCCTTTTTCAATAGTCTCCAGATTGCATCCTCGCTACTATTTAATGCTTTTGCCAATAAAGGGGCATCCCATCTTCCATATCCTTTGGGCGGTGGCTCACTTATTTTCTTCAATACATTATCCCTGAATGATTGGCCATAGCTAGCCTTCCTGCCGGTTTTTGCTTTGTCTTCTAAACCCGCCAAACCGTTTTGCAAATATGCTTTTCTCCATGCAATTACCTTATTGGAGTATGTTCGAAGTTCCTTTGCTATTTCCGAAGGCTGGCGGCCCTTGCCACTCTCGATTACGATGTAGGCCCTTTCATAATCCTTCCGGGCGGCATTCCTGCTATTAAGTCGTTTCTCTAATTCCAGAAAATCATTTCCCGGAATTATATAAGAATTGCTTTTTCGTGACATGCTACAAAGCTACTCTTTTATTTTTAATATAGCTAATATATGCAATTAAATACTAGCAATCGCAAGCTCCGCCGCAGCAACCTCCGGGGTCCTGCACATTCAAACTACTTTTCATGGTTATTGATATTTAATAGTGAATAAATAAATTTCAGGGGTAAGGTATCGCCAGTCAGCGGTCAGGCACGAGCAGTGTTCGATAGCCCATTTTCTTTTTCATGGCTTCGATCTCTTGTTTTGCTTTTTCAAAATCGGTCTGAAAACCGGGGTTTCCTTTTAGCTTTTATTCGGATCCCACCTCAACCTCAACCTCAACCCTAACATTTTCTGTCCACCAGAATCTTATCTTTGGACTTTGTTTTATTCAAGAACCCTATGTTCAAGAGCTAAAAAAAAGATGCCAATGAATCTGGATACCATCTTCCTCGAACGGTGCATTCTTACCTTTGAAAAAGGACTGATGCTTTTTAATCAAACCAAAAAAACCGATATAGAACACGACTTATACCGTTCGGCCTGTATAAAAGAATTCGAAATAATATTGGAGCAATCCGGTAAACTTTTGAAAAAAACACTGAATCCGTATTTCACTGGTTCCAGTGAAGTTGATCAGTTAGAAATAATACTGCCCATGATTATGGTATCGGATTTGCAAAAATCACTTTAGCGCTTTTACCACAGTTTATTTTGGATGCACGATCTTTGGTGAACATCATTCAACAAAAACAAATCTGAGTTATGTTGATCAGGGCCCAGGATTTGAACGTATTGATTACGCTGATTGGCGAAAGCATAAAAGTACCGGCAGAAGTCTGGGCTTACGGCAGTCGGGTAAAGGGCACAGCACATGACGGCAGCGATATTGATTTGGTCATCCGGCATGGCAACCTATTGCCTATACCCGCCGAACAAATTGATGCCCTGCGTGAAAAAATAAGGGAAAGTACTATTCCGGTCCTGGTGCAGTTAAACGACTGGGCGGATTTGCCGGAGCGTTTGCATGCTGAAATAGTAAAACAATATGAAGTCCTGTTTTCGTCATTGCACCCTGCCGTAATATGAGAATTGTTCTAAACCTGGTTAAATCACACTTATTCTCATTCAATCCGGTTGATTTTTTTTTAGGATTGCAAATAAAAACTTAACGCCCTAACAGGGAAGTCAGTATATTCGATTTCTTCTCCAATAATTGTCTAACTCACGATCTTTAAAACATGGAAAATTTTAATATCAACCGTCGTCGTTTTCTCCAGAGCTCTTCCGCTTCCCTGGCCATATCTGCTTTGGGACTTCAGGGTTTGGACCTGGTATTTCCGGATAAATCCTACCGGGTGGCCTTAATCGGTACCGGATGGTATGGCAAAAGCGATTTGTTCCGCCTGATCCAGGTAGCCCCGGTTGAAGTGGTTGCTTTATGCGAAGTGGACAAAAATATGCTCAATGCTGCTGCTACTTTGGTGAGTCAACGTCAAAAATCCGGCAAGACCCCACGTTTGTATGGTGACTACAGGAAGATGCTAGCTGAAAATGAACTGGATCTGGTGCTCATCGGCACTCCGGATCACTGGCATGCCATGCAGGCGATTGATGCCGTAAAAGCCGGCGCCCATGTGTACGTTCAAAAACCGATCAGTGTGGATGTGATGGAGGGGGAAGCAATGGTGGCTGCAGCCCGCAAATACAATAAAGTGGTACAAGTAGGCACTCAACGCAAAAGCACTCCCCACCTGATCGACGCCAAAAAAAATATAGTAGATGCCGGTTTGCTGGGCAAGGTTTCACACGTTGAAATGTGCTGTTATCTTCATATGCGCAACAATGGGAACCCACCGGTGATACCGGTACCCGATTTTCTGGATTACGAGATGTGGACAGGTCCAGCACCCTTGAGGCCTTATGACGGTTTGCCCCATATCCGATGGTGGCGAACCTTTAAAGAATATGGCAATGGCATCATGGGAGACATGTGTGTGCATATGTTCGACACGGTTCGTTGGATGCTTAAATTGGGTTGGCCCAAACGCATTTCTTCGGTGGGCGGTATTTATGTACAAAAAGCAGGCAAATCCAATATTCCGGATACTCAATCCGCCATCTTCGAATACAATGAACTCCAATGTGTATGGCAACAGCGCAGTTGGGGAAACTCCGACAATCCCGACTATCCCTGGTCATTTACTTTATATGGAGACAAGGGCATGCTGGTAGCCAGCACCATGAAATGTGATTTTATTCCGGTCGATCCCAAAGGCGAAAAAATCCATAAAGACGTGGTTTATGAAAAAGAAAAATACCCGGAAGACCTCACAGAAGAGCGGATTGAGCTCAACGCAGCGCCGGCTACACGCCTGCATATGCTCGATTTTCTCGCAGCCATTGAAAACAAAACCAGGCCGGTAGCCGATATTGAAGAAGGCCATATTTCTACTGCCAGTTGTATTCTGGCTAATATATCAATGGAAACCGGACGTCCCGTGCGTTATGACCCCGTCAAAAGGTTGATTACCGGAGATCCGGGAGCCAGCAAACTGCTCCAACGGGCTTACCGCCAGCCTTGGAAACATCCGGATCCAATGAAGGTTTGAGCTACGAGAAGCGAGAGTCGAGCTTGCTTAGTGTCTGAAAAGTTCGAAAAGACAGGATGTCCAGGGCAAATCTAGTTTCCCTAATCCCCATACCCCCATGCCCTTTGCCCTGCGCTCCCATGCCCTTTGCCCCCCATGCCCTAAGCCCCATGCCCTACTCATCCGGTTCAATATGGATTAAAACCTGCCCTAGCTCGGGTAACTTTTCACGTAAAATATCTTTTAAGCGATGGGATATATCATGGCCGTGTTTTACAGAAATACTGGCATCTACAATGGCATGGAGGTCGACATGATATTTTAAACCCGCTTTTCGAATAAAACATTTTTCAGTTCCCATGACCCCTTCGACCTGAAGAGAAACTTTTCTGATGCGGTCGATCAGGTCATCATAGCGGTGTTCGTCCATAATTTCGCCCAAAGCAGGCCTGAAAATCAGATAACTATTGTAAAGGATAACCCCCGAAGCCAATAAAGCAGCCCAATCATCAGCCGATTCATACCCTTCACCTGCAAGGAGGGCTATGGAAATACCTATAAATGCAGCAATAGAAGTGAGGGCATCGCTCCGGTGGTGCCAGGCATCTGCTTTGAGCGAAGAACTGCTGGTTTCCCGACTCCTTTTAGAAACCAGGCGATACGAAATTTCTTTCCAAATGATAATTGCCCCAAGAACCCAAAGTGTAAATGACCTGGGCATTTCATGTGGTGTGCGGATGTATTGTATACTTTCATAGGCAATGATGGTTGCAGAAGTAATCAGGAATCCTACAATTAAAAAAGTAATCAGTGGCTCTACCCGTCCATGACCATAAGGATGATCTTCATCTGCGGGTTTGCTGGCATATTTTAATCCCATCAATACCAGTATAGAAGCAAAGATGTCCGTGGTGGATTCGATGGCATCCGCGATCATAGCATACGAGTGCCCAAAATACCCCACGATCCATTTGATCAACGCCAGTATAACATTGCCAATAATACTGAAATACGTTGTTTTTATGGCTATTTCCTCGGCGTTCTTCAAAACTGGCTCGAAAATTAAGTGATTATTTACCTTGTGGCCCACAGTTTTATGGAAATCGGTAAAAAACTACAGTCCTCTTTTCCCTGGGAATCTATATTTGAAGACGGACCTTTAAAAAAAGACCTGGAAGAACTTATCCTGCCGGAGTACATTCAGTCCTGCAGGTGGTTTGCCGGCAAAAGCAGCACGATCAAACATGTGCGGATAGACCATATCCATGTGATCAAGGATAAAAAGAAATTGTTTTATATCCTGATGCTTGAAGTCCAGTTTAAAGAGGCTTTTAGCCATCATTATCTTTTACCGCTGGCCTTTATTCCCGAATCGGAAGAAAGCCATTTTGCCTTGATCCCTTTAATCACCCGACTGCGGCTGGTCCAACAGGAAGGGTTGTTATACGATGCTTTATTTACAGATTCTTTCAGGGTCCTGCTCTTCGATCACCTCGTCAAAAACAAATCCGTCTTACTGCCACAGGGATCAATACAATTTGAAAAATCCGATTCTTTTAAAGTGGTTTCTCCTAAAAAAGTAAATTCATTTATCCTCGTTGCCGAACAAAGCAACACCGCGATTATTTATAATGACCAGTACTTTTTTAAATGGTTTCGAAGGGTATTTCCGGAGAGCAATCCGGATCTTGAAATTTCGCGTTTTCTCAATCTTAACCGATATCCTTATACCGCCCAATACATGGGCAGTGTAAGTTGGATCAGGCCGGACAAACCTCAGATTTCCCTGGGTCTCATGCAACAAAAGCTGGAAAACGAAGGAGATAGCTGGAAGTGGATGCTCCAGGAAGTCAATTCATTTTTTACTCTTTTCAACAAAAACACCCAGCTTCGCCTGACCTGGGATCCAAAAGACAGTTTATTTGACCCGATTAAGCCCAAAAGTCTTTCGCCCCAAACCCGGGAACAATTGGGGAAAAAACTGATTGATGGTATTATCCGCATGGGTAAACGTACGGCGCAAATGCACCTGGCACTTGCCCGGGATAATGGACAAGTACCATTTACACCGGTGGCTTTTAATCCTGATTACAGCGTATGGCTTAAAAATAAAGTAAGTTATCTTTTTGACCTTCGAATAGGTTTACTTGAAAAAAATATGGGTAAACTAAGGGGTCTGGCCAGGGAATATGGTCAACTGTTTATGGACCGCCGAAATGAGGTACTGGAAGAAATCCTGGGATTTGATGAATCCAGGTTATGCAGTATGCGGACCCGGGTACACGGCGATTTTCACCTGGGGCAGGTATTGGTCCATGAGGATGAATTTTATATCCTGGATTTTGAAGGCGAGCCGGAAAGTACCATCCGTGACCGAAAAGTTAAACAAAGTCCGCTTAAAGATGTAGCCGGCATGCTGCGGTCATTTCATTATGCCATCTATGCTACTTTGTTTGATGAACAAAAACAATGGGCCATCAATCAAAATGAATTGTTTGACCTGGCCGAGCGGTTCTATCAGCTGATTTGTGGCCTGTATCTGCATGGTTTTATTAAAACGGCCATACAGGGTGGGTTGGATATTGGTTATAAACCGGAGATCCATTACTTACTGCGTTACCACTTGTTGGAAAAAGCGGTCTATGAGTTGGGATATGAACTCAATAGCCGACCGGCCTGGGCTATAATTCCTCTGAGAGGAGTCATGCGGATTATGGGGTTCTGAGAGGCGGAGTTGTTAATTAAATTGTTGAACTGTTGAACTGTTGAATTGTTGAATTGTCAGTCACTCATTCAATCACCTATCTGAATATTTTCCAATTCTACAATTCTACAATTCTACAATTCTACAATTCTACATCTACGCTGATCGGCATATGGTCCGATGCTTGTTTAAACTGATCCCAGATATATTGTCCGTTGCTCATTTTGATGTGGACGGCAGCTTGCCTGACCCAGTTTTTTTCCATATGACTATACAGGATATGATCTATCCACTCTTTGTGCCAAACATTGTTAAAAATGGGATCTTTAAACGTGGTCGTATAGATGTTTTCAAACTTGAGTTTGTCCTGATCGTTTTTACTTAATGAATCAAACAAGGCATTGCCCAGACAAAGTTTGGGTCTCCAGACATTGCCCATCAATCGTTCAATTCCACTTCCAAATAGTCTTTTTTCACTGGCATCCAGACCCGGTCCATCATTGATGTCACCGCAGACTATCAATGGAATTTCCCTGGTCAGGGGATCGGTCAGGTATTTATCGGTAAACTGATGCCTGACCTGACTGCATTGGGCCAGGATTTTTTTCCGGTTACCATCCGATACTGACCACCATTTGCTCCATTCGAAGGCGTCAAAAATTCCTTTGCTTTTAAGATGAAGGCCAAGAATACGAAAAGCTTTTTGGTCAGCTGTTTTGATTTCAACATACAGGGGAAAACGTTCAAACCGATATCGCTCCACGATTCCATCGTTTTCATTGACCAGCTCAAAGGGTTTGAAAGCCGCCAGGTTGGAAGAATCAAATAACACGATCGGGGCAAGGGAATCAAATTTATTTGTATCCGTTCGGACCGCACAACCTAAACATTGGGCCGATCCCGGAGTGCCCTGCAATCGGACCTTCCAGGTTCCGGTAACATCGGAGTCAAAAAACCGCTGAAGTTCGATCTCTTTATTGGGCCCTTCAACAACAACGACCATATCCGGGTTGAGGTCTTCTATCACACCGGAAAGATGCTCCCGCCGGGTCTTGACGGTAGTGTCGGATGCGTGTTGAGGCCGATGTAAATCTGGATGAAAATTGCCTACTTCGTCAAACAAGTCATTCATCCATTCCATATTCCAGCAAAGTACTTTTAAAGAAGCCATTATTTTAAAATTTTAAAATGAACAAAGTTTATTTTCTACGCTGATCGGTTAAGGTTTTTACAGGGGGTATTTTTTTTTCTGGTTACACTACTTAGGAGTGTGCCGTCCGCCAGAATTGTTATGATCTAAAAGAAATTCCGAGTGTTAATTAATACTTTAAATGCTATAATTTGCTTAATACTAAGTAAGGTGTACACCAAATAAAATAACATGACCCAGCTCTTTACACTTATCCTT
>Ga0163152_10009262_pt1 | contig 10299 bp, 10 predicted proteins | sample OliLakLV19MP8IB2_FD_148635 | JGI IMG/M metagenome (GOLD analysis project Ga0163152, IMG submission 148635) | Freshwater microbial mat bacterial communities from Lake Vanda, McMurdo Dry Valleys, Antarctica - Oligotrophic Lake LV.19.MP8.IB-2 | ecosystem: Environmental > Aquatic > Freshwater >...
CAATCGCAGTTGGCCGTCGCGCAACTTGCTGAGCAGGCTCTCACCGACGTGCGCGACCGACTCAAGCTTGCCGAACCCCAGAAAGCCGCAGCTTCCTTTGATGGTATGGATCGTGCGGAAAATGCTGGCCAGGCATTCCTGATTCTGTGGGTCCTTTTCGAGTATGACCAGATCGCGGTCCAACTGGTCGAGATTCTCGAAGCTCTCCAGGAGGAACTCGCGCGTAATGAATTCCAGTTCGTTCATGTACGCATCGTCCTGGTTCAGGAGTGTCTCGGCGGGCCGGCCTGGGCAGAAGCCGCGCGCGCAACCGCGCCCGGTGGTCACTCGTCGTTGGTGACCGGTCAATGTCTGGAGGCGTGACTTCGCCGTGTCTGGCGGGAACTAGCGCAACGGTAGCTCGCGTTCTGGCAATTGTCTGGCCGCTGCCAAGATTTGCGGTGGTTCGTGGCGGTTCCCCAGAGCGAAATTACCGCGCGTTGAGATTCCGAGGCTCCATTTCGGTGCTATATGCTCAAGGGATACGTGTCGTTCATGCGTTCGTGGTGGCGCAACGCACGGGTCCGCCGTCCTGTAAGGCCAGCGAATGACAATCGACCGGTGTGATCAACTTGTATCGGTCATGGCGTTCGATCCGACGCCAATGTTGGCCCGAATCGGCGCCGACAGGCAGCTTTATGGGGATCTGGTCCAGATGTTCCATGAAGACGTTCCGCTCCTGTTAGGCGACATTCGGGCAGCGCTCGCCAGTCACGACCAAGAGCAGCTGACGCTCGCGGCGCACACCTTGTGCGGCGCAATCGGCAATTTCACCGTGAGCTCGCCGTACGACCTCGCCAAGCAATTAGAACGCCTGGCGCGGTCGAATGACTTGGACAACGCTCTCAGCACGATCGACGCCTTGACGCGAGGACTCGACCAACTCGGTGCGGCGCTGACCCGTTCCTTATTCCAAGCGGGCGGCTGATGCCCTGAGGGCTGTATCCTTATGAAGATTCTCGTCGCCGAAGACGAACGCATTTCAGCGCGACAACTCCAGGCCGTGCTCAAAAGCTGGGGCTACGAGGTGATCGTGGTTTCCGACGGCCTCGCGGCCTGGGAAATCCTTCAGAACGCCGATGCTCCAAAGCTGGCGATCCTCGATTGGATGATGCCCGGAAAGAATGGCATCGAACTTTGCCGCGATATTCGCAATCTGCGGCAGGAGCCCTATACGTACATCGTCCTGCTAACCGAAAAGTCGACCCTTCAAGACATCGTCGACGGCATGAACGCCGGGGCCGACGACTATCTGGCCAAGCCGTTCGACGCCAAGGAACTGGAAGCGCGATTGCGCGCTGGGCGACGCGTGCTGAGTTTGATGGACGAGGTGATTGCCGGCCGGGAGAAACTACGGCATCAAGCCACACACGACTTGCTAACCGGCCTCGCCAACCGTCGGGCCGTCCGAGATTCGCTGACGCAGGAATTGGCCAGGGCGGCGCGCGAGCAGACAACGATGGGTGTCGTGATGGTCGATGTGGACCACTTCAAGCAGGTCAACGATACCTACGGTCACCTGCCCGGCGACGCCGTGTTGTCGGAAGTCGGTAGCCGCATGTGTGCGCAAGTCCGATCGTACGATTCAGTCGGACGATACGGGGGAGAAGAGTTTCTGATCGTCATCCCCCGTTGCGATTTGCAAACAACCTTCGACCGGGCAGACTCGCTGCGCGAATTCATCGCGCATGCTCCCGTCGTGACGCCCGACGGACCAATCACGATTACCGCGAGCATGGGAGTGGCAGTGTATCTGGGCGAACTCTGCGGCCCCGACGACCTGATTGGTCAGGCGGACGCTGCTCTGTACCGAGCGAAGCGCAATGGCCGAAATCGTGTGGAGATGGCCACGACCGCGGGTGAGGCGCGCGCGGAACAAGCGCGAGTCGCGTCCCTATCGCCGTCTCACGTCACCCACCCAGCAGGTCTGCCGGCATCGCCGCGCTGACGCCAACTGCTTAGCCGTCGAAATAGAGCAGGTAGACTGCATCGGCGGCACAGGTATTCGTGCATCGCGTCGCCGGCCTTCTGACGTGCGACGCAGTCGGCGTCCAATCGATCCGCCGCCCCTGTGCAAAATCAAAGTCGGCGGAATTCTGGCGGCACAGCGGCGGTTGAAACGGACAGGCGAAAGCTGAAAGGCAGCTAGGCCGCGACCTGAAATGCGTCGAGGCGGCGTTTTCTGCTGATCGCGGCACTGGCGGTGATGCTGTTTTCGGCGCGAGCGCGCGGCGTCCCCACAGACGCATTGCAGAAGAGCGAAAGCAGCTACGCCGCCTAGCGGTAGTAGTGCTTGAGCAGTCCGCCGAGTCGCTGTTTCTCCATCCGGCGGCGAACCTCAACGATCGTGCATACCGAAAACCTCATCCGGCAAGCTGGGCAAAAGCGAGCGTGGGGTGCGAGCGTCGCGTACGCGGCAACTCGGCTGCAAGGTATCGGAGGAAGGGCTCGTTGAAAGGTCGAATACCATCCGTGTTTGCGGTGAGCGCGCGGCGTGGCCGCAATGGAGTTGCTCGGCCATGCCCATGTCAAGCGGCGCGGCGAGTGTATCGATGGTGCAAGCCGCCGACCTGCGGAATGGCGATCACCAGTCCGCGCTCGGGCGGCTCGACCTCGCGTGGGAAGGGTGCGTTTCGATCTAGCGCCAGGTGAGTACGAGCGTGGTGATAGTAGTCCAAGTAGGCAGAGAGCAGCCACTTGAGATGGGCTTCGTTCAAGACAATTACGTGATCGAGGCATTCGCGACGGATCGAGCCGATGAGTCGTTCGACGTACGGGTTTTGCCACGGCGACTTCCGAGCCGTGACGACCGTGTGGATTCCCAAACGGGTGATCCGTCGCTGGAACACATCGCCGTAGATCGAGTCCCGGTCGCGGAGTAGAAACCGCGGCGCGCTGTCAAAGGGAAAGGCCTCGATGATTTGCTGTGTCGTCCACTCGGCACTGGGATGGGCGGTGACGTTGAAGTGCATCACGCGCCGGCGATCGTGCGCCAACACGACGAAGCAGTACAACAGCCGGAATGTCGCAGTCGGCACGACGAAGAAGTCGATCGCCGCGCTTTGCCCCAAGTGGTTGGCCAAGAACGTGCGCCAGGTGGGCGAAGACGGCTTGTTCCCGCGGCGCAAGTATCTGGCCACGGTCGATTCAGCCACAGCGTGACCCAACAGGCGGAGCTCGGACTGGATTCGCGGCGCGCCCCAGGTCGGGTTCTCGCGCGACATCCGGCGGATGAGCGCTTGGACTTGGCGATCAAGGCGCGGGCGACCGGTCTTGCCAGCCCGCGACTTCCAGCGCCAATAAAGCCGGAGGCCCTGGCGGTGCCAGCCCACCACCGTGGCTAGCTGCACGATGACCAGCACCGACTGCCAATCGTTCCAAAGCCGGGAGAGCCAGACCCAGAATACGCGGTCGCGTCGTCGTACTTTGGGGCGATTGCGGGAGCGCTGATAATTCGCCAGCTGTTGCCGCAGGGCGAGATTCTCAGCCGCAAGGCCCAGACGGCTCCGCAGCAGCGCGCGAACAAAGTGCCATAGCGCCAGGCAAACACCCATCCCAAAACCCTCGTCGGTGGCGATGCGAGGGCGATTTTACTTCGTCGACGTGCGGGTTGCCAATTGTCGTAAGTCCTTGGTAACACGCGACGATCGAGTATTCGGTAGGCACAGGCTTCAAAATGGCTGCTTTTGATTCCGCCCACCGTGGCGGCATTCGAGTGCCCGCTGACAGAATCGCCGCTTTGGTCGGCAATCAGGCCGTTTGATGGCTGCGCACGCTTTTGACGGCGTTTCGCTTACGGTTCACAAAGCGCACCGGTTGTCCTGAGGTTCTATTTAGAAAAGGGAGCACGAACGGCCGGTGCTGTTTCCATCCACTAGGTTGTGTGCCGCCGACTGCAACAGCCGCCGTAGATTGCAAAGATCGCCTACTTCTCTGACTTAGCCGCCAGCGTCGTTCCAAACGAATAGATCATGCCCACGAAAGTTAAGCACCAAGCAGCGATGGCGACGTAGATGAAAGAGCGCGGAATGACGGCCAGAAATGGTGCGTCGATTGCCTGAGACAGCCGATAGGTGCACACGGTATACATCCCCAGTGGAAACACCGCACCCCAGTATTGCGGATCATAGGCCAGCCTAAACCGCTTGTAGACATGCCGCCACGCACCGAGGATTACCAACATGGGTATCCACCACGTGGCCGTGGCCCAAAAAAACAGCGTGAACCCTTTCAGAAAAGGTGTGAGCTGACTCAGGATCGCCGAAGTCGAAGCCGCGGAGATCAGCGCCGTTCCTGCGAGCGTGGAGATGGCCATCGCTCCCATGTTGATCCAATAAGGGGGTGCTAGGTCAGCTGGACTCATCGGAAAAAACGTATAGCGATAGAAGATCAGCGAGATAATCCACATATAAAGCATCCCGCCGGCCAACCACAGCGCTAATGCAAAGAACTGCACCTGCTCCCGATAGGAGCCGAACCCCTCAGACAGCATTGTTCCCAGCACCGAAATAGACTGCACCGCGACAACGGAAACCAACCATCCACCATGTATCCCGTCCGGTAGCAATGGCTTTGATTCCTTGATGGCAAAACTCGTAAAGATCGCGTAGGTCAGCACGAATCCCAAGATCGTCCCCAGACACCACAGGAAGACTGCCGCCCAGCGAAGTTGAGCAATCAGAAGAAACTGGTTTCCCAGCACGCAGCTGGCCGCAACCGTCGTGAAGAATCCGACACCCCGTTTGTGATCAATCAGGTCGGCAATAAGCCGGCGAGAGTAAAACACCAGCCTGATAAGCGTGAGCGCGAGAAGAACCAAGTAGGTTGGGATATTCATCCAGAACAAGGCGCGAGCGACGCTCGGCATTGCCAGAAGGTGACAGCCGATCGATACGATGCCTGTCGCCATGACTAACGCGAAGTAGTTTGGGTTCAGCGTTTCGACGATGGTCCACCCTATTAAGCCGGACCGCTCCTCATTCCTGGCACCTTCGCTCACTTAAGTCGCCTTGAGAAGTCAACGATCAAGTCGGTTCAGAAACCGCAAGAGGCCAACATTTAGACCCAGGCAGATCGTGCTGGCCGCGGCCGCCGGCCAGACGATCGTGTGGTTGCCCCCCAGGAACGCGTTCATGGTGGCGGTGAGTAGCCAAAGTTGCATCACGACGAGAATCAGTACTAAGATCAAAATCGCGTATACCACCGACAGGCGTTGTCCTCGCGTCTTAGACACGTTAGTCATGATGCGCGCTCTTCAATGTCGGTGGCGTAAACGACTCCGCGATCGATTCGCAGATGAATCCGCGGCAGAGGTCGTCTCGGCGGACCGGCGGTGGGGCGCCCTGTGCCGAGGTCGAAATATCCTTCATGACACGGACAGTGAAGCCGGCCATGCTCCACGTCAGGGCGAACCGGGCACATCAAATGAGTGCAGAGGCTCGAATAGGCCAGGAACTCGTCTTCCGATTGACGAATCAACAAACAAGGATCGCGCTCCGTCGGAAAATGGAACCGGACAGCTTCTCCGATCTGCACCTCGTCAATAGCGGCGATGCGCTGTTCCTTCGGCGACCGGCCGCGAAAAGTGCTCAAGAGGGCAATCCACAACTGCCCGCACGCAAACGCCAAGCTCGTAATCACCATTAACTTGGTGAAGTCGCGGCGCGCGCCATATTCGTCCGCCTCAAGATCAACAGGGAAATCCTGTCGCCATTTTGGCTGCACTCGCTCCGGCCGGCCGTCAGGAAACGTTGTAACCTGCACATCATCGTCCATGCGTCGACTCCGTTGCTGCCGCAACCGGTAGCTCGCACACCGCTGCAGCCAGCATGGCATCCTCCCGGTCGCTACCCATAACAGGGTCGCAAAGGACTTCCGCCACGTCGATGTGCGTGTTAACCGCCTCCCGGGGCACCATCATGCGGACTTTGGTATGGATGGTTTGAAAACCAAACTGGAACTGATTGATCGGTCGGGACCGTGGTCGGAGGCGCTCGATTTCCTCACGCGTCCCGAAAAACAGGGCTTGGCTGGGGCAGACCGTGGCGCACATCGGCCGCTTGCCCTCCGACGTGCGGTCGTAGCACATGTCGCACTTCATCATCAGTTCTTGGCGGACATTCATCTTTGGCACGCCGAAAGGACAGGCGAGCACGCAGTTGCTGCACGCGATGCAGCGGGGCTTGCGGGCCGTCTGCACCACGCCGTCTTCGGTGCGTTTGATGGCGTCTGCCGGACAGACTTCGGCGCACGTCGGCGAGTCACAATGCATGCAGACCACCGGCAGCGTCTGCGGCGACTCGCGGCGGTTGGCGTATTCGAGGTGAATCATCGAGTGCCCCTTGTGCGTGTCGCATTCCGTACAAGCCTGGACGCACGCCTCGCAGCCGATGCAGCGATTGGGATCGATGAAGAAGTATTGGTCGGCGGGGACAAGCATCGCGCGATCCTTATTGTTGCCGTTCCAGTTGTCCGGCGTATTCGGGCGGGCGAGCGGCTTTGGAGAGCCGCACGGCGCAGACTTTGTATTCGGGGATTTTTGAGATCGGATCCTGGGCGGAGATCGTGACCTGGTTCACGCTTTTGGCGCCCGCCCAGTGATAGGGAACAAATACGGTGTCGGGCCGAATGGTCTTGACCACCTGCGCTCGCACCGTGATTTCGCCTCGTCGCGACGTGACTGCCGTCCAGTCTCCATCGAGGATGCCAAGCCTAGCCGCTAATTGCGGATGAATCTCGACCCGCGGCTCGGGATATTGATCGCCCAATGGTCCGATGCGCCGGGTCTGCGTTCCCGACAAGAAATGACTGACCACACGCCCGGTCGTCAGAATCACAGGAAATTCCGCGTCGACGTCCTCTGTGGGAGCTGTGTACTCGGCGATGTTGAATCGCGCCTTGCCGTCGGGAAAGTAGAATGGCCCGGCTCCCTTGGCGATGGGATTGTGGGAGGCCGGCTCGAACAAACGCGGCGTGCCGGGATGATCCTCCGAGGGACAAGGCCAAAAAATACCGTGCCGTTGCTCGATCTTTTCCCAGGTGATTCCGGAGTAATCGGCTATGCCGCCTTGGCTGGCCCGGCGTAGCTCCTCAAAGATTTCCCGAGGGTGAGCGAAGGTGAAGCCGTGTGGCCGACCCAGGGCCGCGGCCAGGTCTTGAATGATCCGCCAATCCTGCCGAGCATCGCCGGGCGGGTTGACCGCTTGATTAATCTTGATGACGCGGCCTTCGATCTGGGTCATGGTCCCTTCGTCCTCTTCGTGAAGCGATCCCGGCAGCACGATGTCGGCGTGGTGGGCCGTGTCATTCAGGAAGAAGTCGATGGCTACGTAGAAGTCCACCTTGTCGAGCATCCGGGCCACGAAGTTATTGTCCGGCAGTGAGACGAGCGGATTGAAGCAAATCGACAACAGGCCGCGAATCTCCCCCCGGTCGATCTTGCGAAAGATTTCGTAGGCATCCACTCCCGGCTGCGGCAGCTCGTCGGGCGAGACGCCCCATACCTTTGCCACGTGGGCGCGATGTTCGGGATTGGCCAGGTCCCGCGCGCCCGGAAGCTGATCGCACTTCTGACCGTGCTCACGCCCACCCTGCCCGTTGGCCTGGCCGGTGATCGTGGCGTACCCGCAGTTCTCGCGGCCGATGCGACCCGACGCCAAGACGATGTTGATCGCGCCCAGCACGTTCTGCACACCGTGACTGTGATGCTCGATCCCGCGGGCGTGCAGGAGGAAGCTTGCCTTGGCGGTCCCCCACCACTCGGCCGCTTTCCGAATCTCGCGCTCGGCGATGCCGGTCACTTCGGCTGTCCGTGATGGCGTCCAGCCGCGCACCGACTCGGCGAGCGATTCGAAGCCGACCGTATGTGCATCGATGAACGCATGGTCCAGCCAATCGTTCTCGATCATTAACTGCAGGATGCCGTTGAAGAGCGCCACGTCCCGGCCAGGCTTAATCGGCAAGAATAGGTCGCAAGTGCGCGCCAGCGGCGTGATGCGCGGATCGACCACGATCACCTTGGCGCCGTTCTCGCGGGCCTGCCAGACATAGTTGGTGGTGATCGGCGCGCATTCCGCGACGTTCGCACCGCTGATCCAGACCACACCGGCGCCCAGGATGTCGGACCAGGGATTGGCGGCACGGTCGATTCCAAACGCCTTCTTGTTCCCGGCCGCGGCGCTGACCATGCACAGTCGCCCGTTGTAGTCGATGTAGGGCGTCTTCAAGCAAACCCTGGCAAACTTGCCCATCAGGTAGGTCTTTTCGGTGGTCAGGCTGGCGCCGCTGAGGACCGCGAACGCGGCATTGCCATGCGCCGCTTGAATTCGGCCGATGCCATCGGCGACCTGCCGAATCGCCTCGTCATAGTCCAAGGAACTAAACCCGCCGGGCGCGCCAGGATCCCTTCTGAAGGCGCTGATCAACCGGTCCGGATGCGAGCCTTGCAGGTAGCGTTTCACCCCCTTGGGACAAAGCATGCCTTGGTTGAAGGGGAACTCTTCCCAAGGTTCAAAGCCAATGACTTCGTTGTCCTTGACTTTCAACTGGATGCCACACTGCTGACCACAGAAGCAGCAATGGGTCTGGACCAGTCGATCGGGCTGAACACCCCGATCCCCTCTGTGCCAACATGACTGAGACACTGGCCCCCCTGTTTATTACAGTAGAGGGCCAGGAAGGGATCAGTCATGGAAAAGACCGCGAACAATCACTTGCTCCCGGCGGGCACCGGCCCTGAGCGAGCGCCAATTTTACGAGAGAGTGAAGGGCCGGTGCCCGCCGGGAAAAAAACTTCCCCGGGGGTCCCAGCCGGCGATCGTCGTGATCCGGAGGTGTCGGAACGACCGGTGCGTCGGCGGTTTTCGGCCGAGTACAAACTGCAAATCCTCCGCCAGGCCGATGCCTGCACCGAGTCCGGCCAGTTGGGCGAGCTGCTGCGTCGCGAAGGGCTCTACTCGTCCCTCTTGAGTACCTGGCGGACCGGGCGCGAGCGGGGAACCCTCGACGCCCTGACACCGAAAAAACGTGGTCGCAAGCCGCGCGCCAACGATCCGCTCATCGAGGAGAACCGTCGCCTGGAACGTGTGAATAAGCGGTTGGTCGAGCGACTGCGGCAAGCGGAGGTGATTATCGACGTTCAAAAAAAAGTTGCCGAGATCCTGGGCATTCCCCTGCAGAGTCCCAAGCCCGGAGAACACGACTCATGAATGCCGCCACCCAACTAGCCAGCGAAGTCGGCACGGCCCCGGCTTGCGCGGCGATCGGTGTCGCGCGGGCCACGTTCTATCGTCGTCGCCAAGTCGCGGATCGTCCCTGCCAGGAGAAGCCGCGGCCCACGCCGCCACGAGCCCTCTCGACTGAGGAGCGGCGGGCCGTGCTCGACACCCTGCACTCGGAGCGGTTCGCCGATCAGGCGCCCGCCGAGGTTTACGCCACACTGCTCGACGAAGACCGCTATCTGTGCTCGATTCGCACGATGTACCGCCTTCTCCATGAGGCGCAAGAAGTCCGCGAGCGCCGCGATCAACTGCGGCATCCGCAATATCACAAGCCCGAACTGTTGGCCACCGGATCGAACCAGGTCTGGTCCTGGGACATCACCAAGCTGCTGGGCCCGGCCAAGTGGTCGTACTTCTACCTGTACGTCATCATGGACATCTTCAGCCGTTACGTGGTGGGCTGGACGTTGGCACAGCGGGAAAGCGGCCAGTTGGCCCAGCGGCTGATCCGCGAGACGTGCGTCAAAGAGAACATCGCCGAAGGCCAACTCACGATTCACGCCGATCGTGGGACCTCGATGACTTCGCAAACCGTGGCCCAGTTACTGGCCGCGTTGGGCGTCGTCAAGTCGCACAGCCGCCCGCAGGTTTCCAACGACAATCCGTTCTCGGAAAGCCAGTTCAAGACGCTCAAGTACCGGCCAGAGTTCCCCGAACGGTTTGCCTCCTACGACCACGGCCTGACGTTTTGCCGCGAGTTCTTCCCCTGGTACAACCAGCAGCATCGCCATTGGGGCCTCGGCTTGCTGACTCCAGCAATCGTTCACTCGGGCCACTCGGCCGAAGCCTTGGCGGCGCGCCAGAAAACGTTGTCGGCAGCGTATGCCGCCAACCCCGAACGTTTCGTGCACCGAGAACCCCAGCCCCTGCGATTACCCGATGCAGTCTGGATCAACCCTCCAGCCGCCCCCGCCAAATCCTCAGAGAATCCACTGCCCACGCTACACTAAATTCCAAAGGTCAGTGTCTCAAAGTCGTTGAC
>Ga0163152_10009265_pt1 | contig 10297 bp, 8 predicted proteins | sample OliLakLV19MP8IB2_FD_148635 | JGI IMG/M metagenome (GOLD analysis project Ga0163152, IMG submission 148635) | Freshwater microbial mat bacterial communities from Lake Vanda, McMurdo Dry Valleys, Antarctica - Oligotrophic Lake LV.19.MP8.IB-2 | ecosystem: Environmental > Aquatic > Freshwater > Lake...
CTTCTGGGATGTCTTCAAAAGTCTTGAGAAGCGTCTTGGCGGCGTTGTACGCCGGCATCGTGACGATGACTTTTGCCGGACCTTGTTTCTGCCCGGAGGCGTTTTGCCTCTGCACCACTGTTGTCGTAGTCACGTAAGATACTCCTGACGCTCGTACCGGTGAGTCTTCGTTTCGAGTGCTGCTGGTGCGGCAATCCCACAAGGACGGTACTATCGATAGCATGTTAAGAGGTTGCCTATTGAAATTCAAGTTGCAGCTTAGGACGGTGAAATGAACGAATCATCCGCACAAGAGCCGCCTGAAAGCAGCACTTCGCCGTCCGAATCCCGCACTGCGGTTAGGTCTTTGGCAACGTCCAAAGCTCATCAACTGCTCACTTTGGTGGGATTTAGCTTCCTTTTCTTTGAAATTATTTTTGTTGAACTCTACTCAGATAATTTCTGGTTCAGCTTCGATATCTCTCTGTTCGGCGTGACCGCGATGCTGCTGATCGCCGCTGGTACCCATTTTTTCCTGCTGTTTCTGCAAAGTGACCGGGTCTGTCGATGGGTGATGCCCCTGTGGAAAGGGCGGCCCCCGATCGCTTACACCCGTTGGCTGGAATTGGACGACCAGGGCTTCACTTATGGCATTCGACGCGTGCAATGGCAGTCTGTGGATGAGCTTTTTCTGACTTTTTTCGGCAATCTGGAAATCCGTTCCTTTGCACTGTCCGGACAGCATGCTGGTTCGCCCGACCCGCTCTTTAAGTTGCCTTTCGCCGTCGCCACGCAAAATGAGCAGAATGCCTTGATGCAAGCGGCTCTGGCCGCAAGACCGCAATTGAAGTTCAACGATAGGCTAGAAAAACGCATAAAAAGCGCCATTATTCGTGGGCAAAATGCTATCCAATTGGGCGGGGCCGTATTCATGACCCTGATGCTGTTAGATGTGGGATACAGCTCCTTCAATTATCTGGAGATGCTTAAGCATTATCACCTGGCTCACGCGAAAGCACTGGACGGGCAATTGATTGAAGCGCGCGAGCACCTGGTCCGCGCGGATGACTTTCGTGCCCATCCATTGCCAATTTCATATGTGACTTCAAGATTCATCAGCGTCGGTAGCTCAGGCACGGCTTTGCTCCAGGCTCGTGCAAATGTGCTCTGGGCTCTAGGTGACAAGGACCTGGCCTTGGCAGATGTGAATAAGAGTTTGCAGATGTCTCCGGAGGGCTTTCGACTTTACCTTCTTCGCTCGAGATTGTTGACTGATCTGGGACGAACGCAAGAAGCTGGCAAAGACATAGACAAGGCGATCGAGAAGCACAAAGATTCATTGCTTCCGCGGCTTTATCAAATCGCTCATCTAAAGCCGGATGGCCCGGCCGCAATCACCAGCTCGTACAAAAAAGCGATGGATGATTTGACCGAATCAACTTTTGCCAATGAACCGATGTGGCCCCCTGGCGGTAATCGATTTATTCATGATGTGTTTTATAAAGACGATATCAACTTCGTCTTTGATCGACTGCTGGATGTGCCGTCGAAACAGACAGGAAGTTCTGAGAAGAAAGCCCCGTAAACTGCATCTGACTTGGTGACATGCTCGTGACTCAAGATTCACTGCCCGAAAGTCCGACTCGAAAAGCTTTGTTGCTATGCTTTTTGACCCAACTCATTGGTATTCCAGCGTTGTTGCTGGGCATCGGGCTTCTTATTGATGCCTTCACCGGTTCGACGCAATGGGCCACTTGGACAGGGGCGCTTCTGGTGAGCAACAATGCAAAAATGAATGCGGGGATCGGGTTGATTGTGGTGGCACTGGGAGTATTCCAGTTGCCTGGAAGCAGACGCATTAATAGCTTTTTTCGCTTGATTCGAAATCAAAATCATCTTGAAAAACTCTATCGTAGGCCAGACGTTGATAATCACGAACGTGACCTGGACCAATAGAAGTCACCGTTTGGTCGTTTTAGTTGCAGAACTGTCTTTTTTCCCTTGTCTATAGCGCTTCTGCTTTTCAGCCAGATAGTTTGGATCCTTCAGTTGTTTGGTTATCTGAAACGTCGTGAAGCGGCAAGAATCAGAGCAGAAACGCCCTTTGGGAGTAACCAGGAAAAAGTCCGCGCACCTCTGTATCGCAAAATCATCTGTCAGTTTGCTTTCGACAAGGACAGGTATTTCTTCACGCCAGCAAAGCTCAACCTCGTGTGGATACTGGCTGACTCCATCTCTATCTTCCAGAGTTGCCGTTTTGAAAAGGCCTTCGCATCGACCGACTAAAATCTGCTTGGACTGCACGCATTCAGATAGAAATTGCGCGAATTGCAGGACCATCGTATCGCCAACGCAGCGAAGTAATGAGTCGGAAGAGTCAGAGGAGCGACGCGCGCGTAAGGCAGGCAGTAGGCGCGAAGTTGCCTGGTCGTCGTGCCCGGGCGGGCAAAATTCTAAGTGCAACTTCGCAAGATATTTGTCCAACCAATCTAATGTGGCGCTTTGATTGAAGTGAAGTGCTGAAACTGCATTTCGAATTTCAGAAAGTAAAGATTGAAATTCGGATACCGAGCCGTCAGATGGCGCTGACTGTTCGCTTACCCGCTCAAACCACGTTTTTACATCAAAGGATGTCTGCCACGTGGTCTGTTCGTTAAGCACATCTATAAAGGTGAGCACTTTGCAACTACCCGAGGATTGACTACCACGGTTGGGCGTGATAACGTTACCACGTTCGACCGTTGTATCAGTATAGCACCTCAAAAGCAACCATCAAAGCATTAGCAGGCGCGCTTTCCGGCGCCTCAACTGCCGTATTGGTATTGGAGACATCATGTTTGTTGAACTGGTCAAGTTGGCGTTTCCCCTGGCGGCAACCTTTTTCTTTACTGCGCTCATTGGAGTCGTGGATATGTATTTCGCCGGCTTTCTCGGACCGCAGGCCCAGGCTGCAGTTGGTTTGGCGGATCAGCTGTTAATGATTTGGCTTTTGGTCGGCACGGGACTGGCCACAGGGACCGCCGTTTGCGTATCCAGGTTTGAAGGCTCTGGAAACAAAGGAATCGCAGCGGCTTATGCAAATGTATCAACGCTATCTGCGTTATTCATTGGACTGATTGCCGCGTGCGGCAGTTATGCAATTGCGCCTGTCTTGCTCAAGCACTTCGGCATCGACAACGCAGACGCGCATAGTTACCTTCAACTTTGTTCGCCAGCCAATATGCCCTTCATCCTGTCGCTCGTTTTGTCAGCAATTCTACGTTCGCGCCAGCAAGGCCTCAAATGTCTGGCAATGTCCCTGATAACCAGTGTGATAAGCATCAGTCTGAGCTACATCTTTTTCTGGACGCCGCAATTGCCGACATATAAAACTCTGGCATCTTTGGCTTGGGCCTGGGATATTGGCGCCTTTGTCGGAACATCGATTGGCTTCTGGTGGGTGCTGCCCTATTTGCGCTCGGCGCTCCCCAGTAAATCAAAATGGCTCATCAAGCGCTTGCTGATGCTGAACAGAATCGCATTGCCTGCCGTTCTTTCCGAAGCCTGCTTTGTCATCTCCAACTTGGCGTTGACTCAATTCATCATGCTCATTGATGATGACACCATTTCAGCACAGGCTGCCTGGTTCGTCGTTTTGAAACTGGAAGAAACAGTGATCTACATACCGGCCCTTGGTATTGCTCTTGCCACCACAGTTCTAATATCGCATTCATTGGGCAGTAGAAAGAAAGACGCGGTGTGGCAGGTTTTGCAAGCAAGTGCGCTGTTGACTGTCGCCTGGTCCGGCTGTACGGGCGTGCTAATGTCATTCAGCACGGCTGCTGTGGCTGCTTGCTTTCACGTGACCGGTGCGGCATTTGGAAGTTTGACTTCGTTTCTGCAATTAGCCCCGGTATTGATGCCCTTGCTCGCGCTGAGCACCGTACTTTGCGGAGCGCTTGATGGGGCAAGTGATACCACAGCATCCTTGCGCGCCAACATCATCGCCAGAGTGATCGTGCGGGTGGTTGTGGCCTACGTAGCCGTCGGATTTGCCGGACTTGGAATGCAAGGCATTTGGGTTGCACTTCTTGTCTCGCGTCTTGTTCTATTTTATTGTTGCGGTTCTTCAGTTCTCAAAAGATTCGCGCCGACTATCCCCTGGCGGGTTCTACCTGGTGGATGTTCCAGTCTTGGCGGCAGTTCGTAGATTCGAGCGCGCAGGCGAGAGTGTGAGGTTGTTGGGGGCGGACAATTTTGCGCAGAGAGAATCATTTTCTTTGATGGTGCTGGCTATTTGCGCGAACAGTTTTTGGCCGCCGTAAGCATTCAGATGGACAGTATCAAGGTAGTCAGATTTTTCGAAATTGAGATTTCCGGTCAAATCAAGAAACTGTGCGTTATGCGTCAGGCAGGCGCTGCTAATTGAGGAGCGGAACTGCAGCCAAAATGAGTCAGGCAATAGCTTGCGGTTCATAGACAGGCTGGGCATGCCAACTACCAGAACACGAATATCGTCGGCGGCCATTTTTTCCAGGAACGTATTGAAGAAAGCTTTTTCCGCCGTGTAAACCGGCGGGTTGGGATCCTTGAATCGGCGAGTATATTCCTTGGTGTTATCCGCCCACATAGGTGGTATCACGCACGGTACCAGCCATTTGCCTGGGACCGCGTCACCGCCGCCGAGGACTGCTGCCAATGCGTTGCTGGCTTTGTCTCCAGGGGCATTGGTGCCAGCAGAGGAAGCAAGACTTGTTTGAATGGACTCCCCGAGCTTGCGGCATGGCATGCTTTCCATTGCGAACTGTAGCCAGGCCATCGGCCCGCTGTAACTGTGAAGGGTCAGAGGTCCCGGGTTGACGAAGTGAGAATAGAACTTGTAGGGCTCTGTGACCGCGGGGTAAGGCATCGTGTTATCGATGAAGTCTCGTGGGGAGATTCCGATTACAACTACCTTCGGTTTGAACTCCGGCGTGAACAGGGCGCTGCTTGCCATGAACGCATCGGAACACATAGCCCCTGGTGATGCCAGGCTGAAGGCCGATAGATGATGTCCAAGCCTGTCGGAGAGTTCTTTTTCCAGTGTCGCCGCTCGGCGGTGAGTCAGGGCATCGATTGCCTCCACAAGAAGCTTGGCGTCGGAGGCGACCATAGCTGATCCCATCTGAGAACTGCCGAACAATACTATATCCGGTGCCTGTCGTTGTTCTAGCCATTTGCGGGCGAGCCACCAACTCCATGGTTTCACTCGCGAATCCTGCTCACTCCAGGCGAACACGCTGCGGTCTATCGATTGCCGATACGTTGATGCCAGACTGGCCACAACCAAGTTCGTCAGAGCAAACAGTGCCAACGCCAAGAAGAATGCCACAGGCTTCTTCTTGCCCGTCTGAGGATTTCCCGCTTTTTTTGCTGCCGCCACCTCAGAAGGTCCTCGGTTTTATCGGCGTCTTCAGTTTTACAGCCAGAGCCGTGTTGCGTTCAAGTTGAATCCCAGCCAATGTCAATGAATTATTGGCGCGCGGATCGCTTACAAGTACCGTCATCAGATTGTCGAAGAACTTCTTGCCACCGAAGGCATTGAGGTGCACGGTGTCATGGTAATCCTGCTTTTGATACTGAGCGAAATTGCAAAGATCGTAATAGACAACATCGTTGTTCCAGGCGAATTTGTGCATGGAATCCAAATAATTATGGTAGGTCGATACGGACAACATTTTAGTGTTGACTTCCATGATCGGCATGTTTACTAGTACTAGCTGAATGCGTTCTTTATGACAGAATTCTGAAAGCTTCCGCAAGAAATAGATTTGCGTGTTGAACGTGTCTTTGTCCGGCGACTTGTACCGCTGCAAATATTCTTGTGTGTTGTCTTTGAAGTCGATCTTGTCTGCGGTCAATGGTGACGATATTACCGCTTCCGGATGGATTTCTGCCGGAATGTATGTCGGCAGGATTTTGACCCGATCCCACCAGGTGAACGGGTGCTTTGATGGCGGTGCTGGCAGATACTGGTTGGCGACTAAATTTGACTCATCTCCAAGGGCTAACTTGAAGTCCAGAGAGTAGCCGTACAGGAAGACGAGTCGTTGCAAGCACCAGTCGAGTTTTGCCCAGGGCGAGCGGAACTCGTGAGTTGCGACATCATCGATGTTGACGAATCGCGTCAGATACTTGAAAGGCTCGGTGTCATTTGGTCCAGTCAAAGTGCTGTCGATAAAGTCTCGCGGAGCAATTCCGTAGATGACCACTTCCGGTCGATTGGCCGTTGCTGCCATCGCCCGCAAGCTCAGGTAAGCGTCCGATGGCATTTGTCCAGGCGCAGACAAGTTGAAGGTATCGAATGTGCCACCGAAGCTCTTAGTGAGTTGCTGATCGAGATAGGAGACGTGGTGGTACTTCGTTAAATCGAGTGGTTTTTTCAGATGGTTGGCATCACAGCCGGCGACGGCACTCACCATCAGCGAAGAGCCAAGGACGGCGACGTTATGCACACTAGGAGTGCCCTTAAGGTCATTCATCGTCCACCACGCCCATCCCTTATAGCTGTACTTATAAGGGTCGAAATGGAATGGGTTGCAGAAGGAACAGTAGATGTTCAGCAGCGTGAAGATGACGAAGGCGACAACAAATAGACTGCGCACTTTTTTACGCAGAGAAAAACGATGTTGATCCATCGGTATTTGTTGGAGCGGATGAAGTTCTGCCTGCGGGGCTTCAACAGGGGTCACAATTGACCTCCGCTGCTCTTCTCAGCCATTTGAACGTTGCCATCCGGCTTCTGCCGCAATGCTGCTTTCAGCGTTTGGTCATCGGCAAGTTGCTCGATCAGCAGATCCAAAAACTTGCGACCCCCATGCGAGTGCAAGTGGACGGTATCGCTAAAGTCTTTGCGGTTGAAGCAAGCGCTTTCAGAAAAATCCACGAAACTGGCACCGCCGGTAGTGGCCGTGTCTTTCAGTTTATTGCGGTAAAGCTCCCACGCTGCATCTGGAATGAGCTCACGGTTGATGTCCGTAATGGGCATGGCAACCACGACTACATGGGTTCCTCGTTGCTGGGCCGTTTTCAGAATGTCTCCGAAGAAATGCATCTGAGTCAAAAACGTCTGGGACTTCAGGGTTTTATAGCGTTTTTTGTATTCTGCAAGATTATCAACAAAGTTGGCCAGGTCTGCTGCAGTTACAGGGCGGAAGAAGGCTTCATTTTGCTCAAGTTGGAATGGTTTGTACTCCGGCACCATCTGGTGCACTACGTCCCGTGACAAAAGTTTCCCTGCCGGGAATACGTCATTTGTCAGCTGCATCGCCAGATCGGACCACTTACGGCAGATATCGATGCGCTGCCCATAAAAGTAGATTGCCTGACCGAGCTCGAAGTTGATACGCTCGAAAGTCTCTGGCATCGTCAGCGATGCAATTGGAGCGATATTGCCGAAGCGTGCCAAAAAGCGGAAGGGATCTGTAGCTGCTGGACTGGGCAGAAGATTATCCATGAAATCGCGCGGTCCAACCCCGTAGACGATTACTTGCGGGCGCTTTTCACCCTTTAGCAAAAAGTCGGTGATTAGATAAGCATCCGATGGCATCTCACCGGGAAGGGCGAAGTTGAATGTTTTGACGTTGAATCCCGTCTTCTGTCCGAACTCTTGTTCGAAATAGGCCGATTGATGGTGCTTTGCCCCGTCCAGCCTTGTGTTTAAATGATCGGCATCCACACCGGACAACGGCACCAACATTAGCGACGAGCCGAGGAACACCATCTGCGGAGTTTTCTTGGCAGCCAGAAAGTCATCTATCGCCCAAGAAGTCCAGCTGTGATAAGGATAGTCGGTAGGTTTTCCTTGCCATAGATGAGCGGCCGCCGCAAGCGCGCTGGCCACACCGAAAGCCAGAACAGCAATGAAGAATTTGCTTGTGAGCAATTGGCGCATCAAAGGAGTTCCTGCCACCGCTGCCGTGCCTAGAATTGGAAATAAATGAATCTTGGTGATGTATCTGGACTAAAGATTGTGAGCAGGCACATCATCACGACCATCATGCTGACCTGGAAAGCCCAGGGGGGACTCTTGTAGATTTGCTTGTCGTTGAGCCAATTCACTACGACGTGCGAAATCATCAACAAGGGAACAATCAGCAAAAGCGCAGGGAACATAATCGGATCACGAATTTGCAAAATTGCTAGTTGCGATGTACTGAAATGCATGATTTCCATAGGGGCTTGAGCTAGCTTGCCGATGATTTCCCAGCCCGTTTTCATCGTATCTGCGCGGAAGATCACCCAGCCGATACAGACGATGTGGAAAGTCAGCACGATCGATACGACGTGGTAGACCTTCGACTGCATAAGGGTCTTGGCGATGCCAATCCGCTCCAATCCGTGTACATACTCTTTGTGTAAGATCAGCAAGACCCCTTGATAGACGCCCCAGACCAGGTAGTGTACGTCCGCGCCGTGCCAGAGTCCGCCCAACGCCATAGTGAGGAAGAGGTTGCGGTAGTTGAACCATGTCGAACCACGGCTGCCGCCCAGCGGTATATAGAGGTAATCACGCAGCCATGTGGAAAGGCTAATGTGCCAGCGATGCCAGAAATCCGCGACGTTCGCCGCCAGGTAAGGCAAGTTGAAGTTAATTGGTACTTTATATCCGAATAACAGTGCTGAGCCGCGGGCGATATCCGTGTAACCGGAGAAGTCGAAGAAGATTTGGAAAGCAAAGGCATAAGTGATTAGCCACAGGTCGAGCGAAGAGAAGTTCGCTGGGTGGCTAAATCCTGCTTGGACGACCAGAGCCAGGTTGTCGGCAATTAAAACTTTTTTGCACAGTCCCATCAGAATCAGGTTCATACCCTCATCGATGTATTGCCACTTGAACATTACCGGCACGCTGAGCTGCGGAATGAAGTCCAAGTAGCGTTTGATCGGCCCGGCAATTTGAGTCGGGAAGAATGATGCAAAAAGTGCAAAGTCCATGAACTTAGCTACGAGTGGCTTACCGCGATAAACCTCGACTGCGTAGTGGATGAATTCGAAGACGAAGAATGAAATGCCCAGGGGCAAAATGATATGCAGGTGCGGGGGGATGAACGATTTCCCGAACAGGTCAAAGCCAGCTTTGACGCAGTCCATGCTGAAGTAGGCATACTTGAAGATGCCCAGTGTGATGAGGTTCGCTACCACCACCACTGCGACCCAGTTCTTCTTATGTTTCTGCTCTGTAGCCTTGTCGATTTGACGTACGAGCAAGAAGTTGCCGACTGTCAAACCGAAAATCAGTAGCCCGTAGATTGGGCGCCACGACATATAGAACACGTAGCTTGCCACCAAAAGCAGTGGCACTCTCCATTTGTGCGGCATGAGCCAGAAGAGTACAAATACAACTGGTAGAAAGACGAGGTACTGCAGACTGTTGAAAAGCAATCTACGAACTCCTTGTAAAGACATGACCGTATATCATCGGCAAAAGCCCGGAATAGGTCATTAGAAGCCATAAAGGAAACTGTCTGATGGCTGACGCCATATCATAAACGGCAGATCTCAAGAATAGCTACTTTATGGCACTGCTCTTAATCTTAAACATATTAGATGGCAAGAGGTCGGATGGCTCCCCTTGCCATCTCTGCCAGTTTTTTTGATGCTCCAATGAGGAATGTTAGCGTATTCTTCTTTTGCTTTAGTGGGAGCGCCGCCGTCCCGGCGGCACCCTGGCAGCGCATGGCGCTGCCAGGAAATGAAGAGAGCTTCGGGCGCCGCCCGTTTTGAATAGGTGCCGGCGGGACGCCGGCGCTTGTATGGGAGAAGGGTTTACTCAGGAGTTTCGCCGGCTTGTTTCGTAAAGCCTTCTGGAATCAATTGATATCCGCCGCCGTATACGGTGCGAATATACTTGCGATCCGATGTTTCCAAGCGTGTTCGCAAGTGGCGGATATGCACGCGGATTGTGTCTACATCATCATCTGGCGAGTATCCCCAGACTTCTTCCAACAGCTTTCCTGTGGAAACGGTTTGTCCGTGATGCTGCATCAGGCAGTGCAAGATTTCGAACTCTGTCGGGGTTAGCTTGACAATTCTTTCTCGAACCTTTGCTTGCAGGTTTTCTGGAATAAGTGTGATTTCGCCGGCGGTCAGTATTTCCGGAAGCGATGCGGACGCAGGCCCAGTGCCGGCACGACGCAGTAATGCTCGCACCCGTACCTGGAGCTCGGGAATTTCGAAAGGCTTGGTCAAATAATCATCGGCGCCGGAATCGAAGCCTTTGACTTTGTCTTTGATCATTCCGAGAGCTGTCAGCATCAAAATCGGTATTCCGTTTGTGCCTGTGTTTTGACGCAGGCGCTGG
>Ga0163152_10009268_pt1:5000-10292 | contig 10292 bp, 3 predicted proteins | sample OliLakLV19MP8IB2_FD_148635 | JGI IMG/M metagenome (GOLD analysis project Ga0163152, IMG submission 148635) | Freshwater microbial mat bacterial communities from Lake Vanda, McMurdo Dry Valleys, Antarctica - Oligotrophic Lake LV.19.MP8.IB-2 | ecosystem: Environmental > Aquatic >...
AGCTCGGTGAAATTGTAGTAGCGGTGAAGATGCCGCTTACCCGTCACGGGACGGAAAGACCCCGTGCACCTTTACTATAGCTTCGCATTGACTTCGGGTATTTGATGTGTAGGATAGGTGGGAGGCTTTGATTCTGCGTCGCTAGGCGTAGGTTAGCCGTCGTTGAAATACCACCCTTTGGGTATTTGGAGTCTAACTGGATGTAATGTTCGGGACAGTGCGTGGTGGGTAGTTTGACTGGGGTGGTCGCCTCCAAAAGTGTAACGGAGGCTTCTAAAGGTTTGCTCAGTACGGTCGGTAACCGTATGTGGAGTGCAATGGCATAAGCAAGCTTGACTGTGAGACCGACAAGTCGAGCAGGTACGAAAGTAGAGCATAGTGATCCGGCGGTTCTGTATGGAAGGGCCGTCGCTCAAAGGATAAAAGGTACGCCGGGGATAACAGGCTGATCTCCTCCGAGAGCTCATATCGACGAGGAGGTTTGGCACCTCGATGTCGGCTCGTCACATCCTGGAGCTGGAGAAGGTTCCAAGGGTTCGGCTGTTCGCCGATTAAAGTGGCACGCGAGCTGGGTTCAGAACGTCGTGAGACAGTTCGGTCCCTATCTGTGATGGGCGTTGAATTTTGCGGGGGGCTGACCTTAGTACGAGAGGACCGGGTTGGACGCACCGCTGGTATGGCAGTTATGTCGTCAGATGTATCGCTGCGTAGCTATGTGCGGGAGAGATAAGTGCTGAAAGCATCTAAGTACGAAACTCGCCCCAAGATGAGAGTTCGCTGAGGGTTGTTCTAGACTAGGACGTTGATAGGTAGCAGGTGTAAGCGTTGAGAGGCGTGTAGCTGAGCTATACTAATTACCCGATACTTTTCAGAGTAAGATGTGTGATGACGTATGTCTATCGCGGTCTTTATTTGGATTGTGAGCAGTGTTGTTAAGATTATGATTAAGTAGCTTCTTTTGTCTTTTTGTGTTACTGATATTAGCTTGTGCTGTATGTATTATGTGTGTACGTTATTTTATTTATGTATATATTTATTTATGTTACAGTGTTTCGCTTAGTAAACAAATCAATGGTGTTTACGGCGAGGGTGTTCACCTCTTCCCATTCCGAACAGAGCAGTTAAGCCCCTCAGCGCCGATGGTACTGCAGTCAAATGTGGGAGAGTAGGTCAGTGCCAGATTTGATATACGAGTCTTCATACGAAAGTATGAAGACTCTTTTTTTTAAACTTATACCAAAAAATTACCCAAGTATCGTTTATATTTTACAATATGAATGATATAGGTTTATTTTTATAAAAATTGTTGTAACTACTCAGGTTGGTAACTACTCAGGCACTCATTATTTTTGGTGTTCTGACAAATTTTGTGGGGGCAATCTCATTTGATTTATAAAAGCCCTCTCTTTCGGTCTGAAAACCATTCGATATAGTCAAATATAGGCATGTCCACTAAATGTGTCAGAGTACCTGTTATGTTAAATAATTATGTCAATAATAGCCTGAAACACTATATTTTCTATGTCCTTACACGATTCAACACAAAATTTGTCAGAGTATTATTTTTTTCTCTGCAAATATTTGCATAATGTCTGATTTTTGCTTTAATTTGGAGTAGGAAATTTTAACAACTTAACGCTCATGGCAGAAGAAAACCGCGAACGCGATCTCGTACTCGCTCCCAATGAATACGCCTTTATTTCTGACCAAACTAAAGGTAATATCAATGTGTATGTAGGCCCTTACAAAACAAGTCTTGCTAATACAGACAAGCCTGTAGTATTCAACAGTTCCACCAAACGTTTTGACCGCGTTTCGCTTGACGAGTCTATTGGCACTTTTATTACTGCGCCTGAAGGCTGGTATGTAGTGATGAAAAACCCCGCCAAAGACGGGCATCAACCCAAAATAGGCACGAGCAACAATTTGGCTGAATTGAATATAGGACGCAAAGTGAATATTCCTGGTCCTATAAATTTCGCCTTGTGGTCTGGACAAATGGCGAAAGTATTGCGTGGGCATCATCTACGTTCTAACCAGTATCTTTTAGTACGTGTTTATGATGAAGACGAAACTAAAAAGAACTGGACTAAAGCCGTTATCAAATCCAAAGCCATCACTGAAGGCGAGGAAACGCCAGTAGAAATCACTGAAGAAGCACCTGACTTGATGATGGGCAGTACGCTCGTTATCACAGGCGCGAACGTGTCGTTTTATATTCCGCCCACAGGCGTAGAAGTCGTACAAGACTCGAATGGCGAATATGTACGCGAAGCGGTAACACTCGAAAGGTTGGAATATTGTATTTTATTGGACGAAGATGGCAACAAACGCTACATACAAGGCCCCGCTGTAGTATTCCCAAAACCTACAGAAGAATTTGTTTATAAAGGGGGCTTGCGCAAATTCAGAGCTATCGAATTAAATGAAATGAGTGGCTTGTATATCAAAGTCATAGCACCTTATACGGATAACAAAATCAGCTATCGAGAAGGCGATGAGCTTTTCATAACAGGCAAAGACCAAATGATTTATTATCCCCGCCCTGAGCATGCAGTTATCAAATACGGACAAAAAGAACGACATTACTCTATAGCTATACCAGCAGGCGAAGGGCGTTATTATTTGAATCGCAAAACAGGCAAGGTTTCTCTTCAGAAAGGACCCATCATGTTTTTGCCTGACCCACGCGAAGCCGTTTTGGTAAGGCGTGTATTGCACCCACGCCATGTAGCGTTGTGGTTTCCTGGCAATCAAGAAGCCCTTGCCTACAATGAACAACTACAGAAAATGCTGAAAAATGAAAGCCAAGATTTCATTTCTGATGCTGAGTTTTATGCTGATGATAAACCCGAAGTGGAAAGAGCTTCATCAAAAGGTGATACACGTAAGAAAGAAAAAGTATCGAAAGAGATGGTCAGCGATGAGTTTGACCGCGATAGCTCATTCACTCCTCCACGTACCATTACGCTTGACACAAAATTTGATGGGGCTGTTACTATCAATATTTGGACAGGCTATGCCGTTTTGGTAGTAAGCAAAACAGGCACGCGCAAAGTAGTTACAGGCCCGCAAACTTACCTGCTCGAATATGATGAAAACCTCGAAGCAGTAACACTCTCTACAGGTACGCCCAAAACTTCAGAAAAGACACTCAAAACTGTTTATTTGCGTGTATTATACAACAAAGTTTCTGACGTTGTAGCGGCAGAAACTGCCGATTATACCAAAGTGGCTATCCAACTTTCCTACCGCATGAATTTTGAAGGTAGCTCTGATATATGGTTCAATGTAGAAAATTATGTGGAATTCTTAACTGACCACTTGCGCTCTTTCATACGCAATGCCGTAAAACGATATTCTGTGAATGAGTTTTATAGCAATGGCATCGAGCTTTTGCGTGATGTTATCTTGGGCAAACCGGCAGAAGACGGCAAACGCCCAGGCAGGCTATTCCCTGAAAATGGCATGCGCATTTATGATGTAGAGATTTTGGATATTCGTTTGAGCGATGTAGCCATTGAAAACCTACTGATTGCTTCGCAACAAGACATCGTAAAACAAGCTCTCCGCATCTCGGCTGAAAAACGCAAATTGGAGTTCACGCAGGAAAGTGAGCAAGTCATACAGCAAATATCGCTTGCCCAATCTGCCACACGCCAAAAAGGTTATGAGCTACAACAGCAGGAAGTAATGAAAGAACTTATGCTCCAAATAGCCAAGATAGACGCTGAAGTGCAGTCAAAAGAACGCCGCCTACAAGCACAAATGGCGGAACAAGACGGACTGGGCAAAATAAACGACGCTGAACTCAGCCGTAAGAAAACGAGTGAGGAACTTGATATTGCCCTTGAGCAAAAACGCATTGAGCAAAACTTACTCGAAGTAAAAGCAGAAGTAGATGCAGTAGTCGCAAAAGCCCAAGCCGTTTCGCCTGATTTAGTTGCCGCCTTACAAGCCTTTGCTGATAAAGCCCTTGCAGAACGTGTCGCGCAATCTATGTCGCCCCTTGCTATTTTGGGAGGCAAGAGCATCGCTGATGTGTTCTCCAACTTATTGAAAGGAACAGTATTGGGCAATGTTTTGCAAAATACAAACCTCCTTTCGCATGATGACGAGGCATAAAAAATAAACTCAAGCAACAGGCTTTTAGCTTGTTGCTTGAGTTTTATTACACCATATTACACCATTGTTGTTGTTCAGAAAAATTGAGTGTAACGTTCGTTATTCCTCAGCCACACGGCACTACCAAATTGAAGACTTACCAGCACTTTTCTAAACACGAACAACGGCACAACACCTGAAAAGGCGAAAAGGAAAATTTGCAAAAACCGTAGAATTCAACAACAGAAACTATTTTTGATAATGCTAAAAACACACTGTTTTTGCCGAAGCTATTCTTTGAGCTAAAATAAAATGATTTCGCAGGCAAGCTTCGGCGAAGTTTTTTCACTTCGCCGAAGCTAAAATAAAATGATTTCGCAGGCAAGCTTCACCGAAGCTATAGACAGTGTTTGTACGTAAAACCTAAGTTAAAAGCCTTGAAAACCTAAGTTCAGAACTTAAATTTTATATTATTCAGGTTTGTTTTTACGTCTTTTAGCAGGAAAGCGCGTACTTAAGTCTTCATAGATTTGCCGACTTGCACCTATTTTTCGCTCAGATGCTCCTTTTACGGCATTGTAAAAAACAAGTGCTTCGCGCAAAGGCTCACTACCAGCCAGCATACGGCTATCACTAAAAAATTGAACCAACTGTTCTAAAGGATTGGCTATCAAACGTAATCTTTCTACTGCATCAAAGTCAATTTTCATTTCCTTTACGTCCATATAACTTGGCACAAGTGCTTCGTTTTGAGTAGCGTGTTCGTAAGATTTTGTAACGAAGGCTACCATTTTGTTAATTTCTTGGCGACCTTCCGCATCTAACTGCATAAGGACAGGTATCAATTTGTCTTGCAATGTTTTGATGGCAGTTTGGATTTCTTTCCTATCTCCTTCTGATATCAGAAGGCAGATTTTGTTTTCTTTTTCTATAAAAAAGAGCGTCTAAGTAGCTATGAAGGCAGTTTTAGCAAAAAATTTACTTTCCAAATTTTTGATTTGAAAAATATAAAAAAACAATAAAAATTTTATCTTTGCATATATTACAAAGTTATAAACCCAAATCCATAAACCCATGAAAAAATTATCTTTCCTGCTTTTACTCCTTGCCTGCCTGTCATTTGTAGGCAAGGCACAAAAAAAACAATCCCAAAACTTGCCTGCCACTGTTATAGATACTTCGCTGTAT
>Ga0163152_10009270_pt1 | contig 10292 bp, 11 predicted proteins | sample OliLakLV19MP8IB2_FD_148635 | JGI IMG/M metagenome (GOLD analysis project Ga0163152, IMG submission 148635) | Freshwater microbial mat bacterial communities from Lake Vanda, McMurdo Dry Valleys, Antarctica - Oligotrophic Lake LV.19.MP8.IB-2 | ecosystem: Environmental > Aquatic > Freshwater >...
GCGAACCCTCTCGCGTTGAGCCGTGGCATCCGCCTTGAGTGAAGCGGTTTCGTACGATTGGACCGACCAACCGATGAATTGATATGCGGCCGGCACACCCATGCCGCCAAGAACGATCATCAGACACGCGGCCACCGCCCACTTGGTCCACACCTGGCGAATCGTCGAGCCTTCTGAGTCTTTCAATCGGTTTGGCGTCACCAAGTTTGCGGGAGCAGAAAAATGTACGTTGGGAAAGGATTCGCGAGCGGCTACTTGTAATTGCGCAGTCCAAGTCTGGGCACGCGTTTTCAGGCTGGCCCCCTCGGTCGTGGCCAAGAAATCCTGAAGCTCGCGTTCCTCGTCCGGCCCGGACAGGCCGTACTGATGCTCGAGCATCAGTTCCTCGTATCGCGATAAATCGGCCATGGCATCACTCACCGGCTAGTGTTCGTTCCAACCCGCCAACCCGTCTGATCCGTCACCGCACAACTTCAAGCGAGAACCTTTTTCAATTTTTGGAGAGCCGATCGCATCTGTGTCTTGACGGTTCCCACGGGGGCTTTGCGAATGTCCGCAATTTCCTCGTAGGTGAAACCGCCGTTTTGCCTCAGCAAGAAGACTTCCTTCTCGCTCGGCTGCAAATCGAGAATCGCCTTTCGAAGCCGGGTCAGGTCTTCGCGTTCTTCGAGAGATTCGCCCGGAGAGATGTCGCGGCCCTCGATCATCGTTTCGTCTCCGGCGATCGGTTTGGCCCTGCGTTTCCAGGCCGAGCGTTGCAAATCTTTCGCGGCATTCAAGCCGACCCGAAAGATCCAAGCTCGCAAGTTCTGGACATCGTCGAGGCTATCCAAGGTTCGCCAGCATTTGATAAAGGCTTCCTGCGCAGCATCATGAGCGTCCTCCCGGTTGCCCAGAAGGTAGAGGAGAGTGCTAACCAATTCGTCCCGCATCTCATTGAAGGCGTGAGTCAGGCGGTCCGCCGATGAGCGCGGTTCTTCCGCGCTCGTCGTGGGCCCCCTGGGAGTCAGGCTCGCGCCGGGCTGAGTCATGGTTCCTCATTCATACGACGAATTGGACAGCACATCCGATTGAAGCAGATGTGAAAATTTGCTGAACGTGAACACCGATTGGATGCATCTTACCTAGAACTGGCAGATGTGAACAGAAGGAAAATCTGTTCGTAAAGTCAGACAGGGCAAGCGAATCGGCCCGATTCGTTTGCCCTGTCTTGCTATCCTTGGCGTCGTTATCGGTCCTTGGTGGTCTGGCTGGCGGATTTGGCCATTGGCTTAATTTCCGTTAAACCTTCAACCTTGGCCAGCCGTTCCCGGAGTTCTTGCAGCTGTTTGACCATCTCTTTGCGATCCTCTTCGCCCGTTTTGAGCTGAGAATCGCGAATGGCTGCCTTCTGCTCTAGCATAGAGACCGTCAATTCAACCTTTGCCAGGGCTTTGTGATCATCCTCGGCCTGTTTGATGCGTTGATCGAGCAGGTTAATCTTCTCTTGAAGGCCTTTCAAGTCAGCGTGTTTCTCGCTCTGAGAGTTCAATTGCTCCTTAAGAGCACCGACCGTAACCTTAATATCCTGAAGGCTTTGCACACGGTCCCACATACTTTGTGTGCGGCTGTTGAACTCTTCTTTCTTAACCATCTCGCCCCGGGCCTCGTTTACGCGATTGAGTTCGCTTCTTAGCTCCGTGATGTTATTCGCCAGATTGTTGTATAGCGAAATGGCCACCAGCGCACAAATGCTCAGGAACGTTCCGCCGAATACACGCCAGAAGAGTGACAGGCGCTCGTCGGGATGGTTCGGATCTCGTGCCTTTACTGGTTCCGAGACGCGAATGGTACCGGATGCCAAAATCACGGCTTCCGACTCGTGCTCGTTAGCGAGCCCAATTTCATCACGCCCCGAGCGACGGGTATTCACAGCGGCCTCCTGCCTTGGTGTGGATTCAGAATTCTGGGGGTCAATTTCATACCCTGGACGGCTGGGTCAAGCAAGGCCAATCGGGAGGGTTGGATTGAACGAAAATTCCCTGTTCGTCATCTCAATGCCGAGGAAACGAGCCACTGCGGGCAGCTTGCGCCAGATGAAATTTGGCCGCGAATCGAGGCCGAAGCGCCAGCGAGGCTGCACCGGACGCGTTAGCCTCGCTCGCGCTTCGGCCTCGGCCGGCGCGGCTCAACGGTTACGGCTTGGCCGACATTCCAAGAGCCTCTTGCAAGTTCACGACCATGGCGCGCAATTCTCGAACTTCGTTCTTCAGAATCGCAATTTCGGCGAGCGCCTGATCCAAGCGATTGTCAAGAGGCGGCGTCGAAAGTGGAATCGGAACCGGACTCGCAGAAGCAGGTGCAATCTCGCCGAGTCGATGACCGGTTCCAGCTAGCGATTTGATGCGAGCCAACTCTTCCGGCGAGTGAAACCCGTGCGTCAAGGTCGCACCGCGGCGGTCTTCGGGCATCAGCCAGCACACAAATCCCAATTCAACGAGATGACGAATCACGCCTGTGGCCGAGTCGTTGTCGATCGGTTCCATCCGGGAGGCGCGCGATCTGGCCTCGGCCGCGCTTTGTGGGCCACGCAGCAATAATTCCCCTAGAAACGCGAGTTCTGGCTTGGTGACTTTCCAGTTCTCGTACAAGTTATGCCGCCAACGCTCCACGCGGCCGCCCGTGACACGAAACACGCAGCCCTTGCGTTGAAGTTTCTCCAGACACGTATCGACCTCGGGCTCTTCAAGTGACATGAGCGGGTCGCGATTGCTCTTCTGATTGCAGCCGATGACGATGGCGTTCAGCGACAACGGCTCGGGTGCCGCGGAAGCAAGTGCCTTTTCGACAAGCACACCCAGCACGCGTCGTTCGAGAACGGAGAGAGGTTCGGGCATAGTGGGGAGATTGTACGACCAGATTCGACGGGTGGAACACCGGCCATCGAAGAGTTAGAATACTGCCGAATGACGGTCGCAACGGAGAAGGCGGTGCCACTTTATCCCGCGTACTTGAACCTGATGGGCCGCACTTGCCTAGTAGTCGGGGGCGGTTCGGTTGGGCTGCGCAAGGCGACTTCGCTTCTCGACGCCGGTGCGTCGGTTCGACTGGTGTGTCTCGAAACAGCTCCTTCTGAATTGCCACCAAGTCTCGAATGGATGTCAGCCCCCTACTCTTCCTCTTATCTTGCAGACGTTTGTCTCGTCTTTGCAGCAGCCACTCCCGAAGTGAATCGAGTGATTGTCGCGGACGCGAACAAACGCGGCATTTGGGTGAATTCCGCAAGCGATCCCGACAACGGGGATTTTTTGGTTCCGGCCTCCGTTCGCCTGGGAAACATTGAACTGGCAATCAGCACCGGTGGAGCATCCCCGGCCGTAGCGGCGTACATTCGCGATCAGCTAGCAAGCCAGGTTGACGGAGCAATAATCGCCTGGGTTCAGGTGTTGGCCACACTTCGCAAAGAAATTCAGTTTAGTTTGCCGGCCACTGCTTGCGCCTCGCTGCTCCGGGAGTTTGCCGATCCCAAGTGGCTCGACCGAATTCGCTTGCAGGGCGTGGATGAAGTCGCTCGCGCGATGCGAGCAGTGGTGAATCGAAAAACGAATCGGTAGAATAGTCCGTTGCCCCGCCCCCCACCTGCACTGGATTCTCATCCCCCAATGGGCATCACCATCGCTTGTTTCGGTTTGAGTTATCTCACGGCACTGGGCCTGGAACTGGCCAGACAGACACGGCCTGTCCGCTCGCTTCGTATTGCAGGCTTGGTATTCGGCACGGCTGGCCTCATCGCTCACACCATCTTTTTGATCTACCAGCAGCCCAATCCCGCCACTGCTTTTGGCTCACTCGTGCTGCTTGCCTGGGTGTTGGCCGTGTTTTACCTTTATGGGGCCGTTCATCACCGCACGCAAGCCTGGGCGTTGTTCGTGCTGCCGGTCGTCGTGCTGCTGGTGGGTTTGTCGTTCATATTTCAGGGCGGTTCTGAAACCATCGGCGATTGGTTCTCAGCCGATAATTTTTGGGGATCGGTTCACGGGATTCTTGTGCTGGCCGCTTCCGTGGGCATCACAGTTGGGTTTCTCGCCAGCTTGATGTACCTTGTGCAAGCCAGGCGACTGCGGATGAAACGTTCGCCTCTTGGCGGATTGCGTCTGTTGAGCCTCGAACGGCTTGAAACGATGAATCGCCGGGCGATTAACCTGGCGTTCCCGATGCTCACTGTCGGCCTGTTGCTAGGCTTCATGCGTGTTCCGAGCACGTCTGATCCGAGTGTGGGTTGGACGGCAGCCAAGGTTCTCGGCACACTTGGCCTCTGGGTTGTCGCACTCGTCCTCCTCTATCTCCGCTATGGAGCGCAGGTGCCGCCACGGCGACTTGCTCTGCTCACGATTGCGGCATTTGGGTTAATGCTCGTGACGCTCGTCACTGCACACCCCTTCGCGATGGCGGAGGGGACACGATGAACCTCGTGGCCGTCGGCATCAGCTTCCGATCCGCAAGCGTCGACTTGCGCGAGAAAATTGCGTTCACGGAACCCCGCCGCGATCAAGCCTCGGGCGATCTCGCATCCCGCTATGGCTGCGAGGCGGCGGTGCTAAGCACATGTAATCGCGTTGAACTGTACCTGGCCCGGCCGGGCGGGGAATCGCTACCCGATGTGAACTTGCTCGCTGAGTTTCTCGGCGAATATCATGGCGTTCTTCCAGCGGACATGCGACCTCATTTGATTGAGCGTCGAGGTGCGGATGGCGTTCGACATTTGTTCCGTGTGGCCGCAAGTCTGGATAGCCTCATCGTGGGGGAAGGTCAGATTGCCGGGCAGGTGAAAACAACATTCGAGGCCGCACGAGCCGTTGGCTCGTGTGGGCCATTCTTGAATGCACTCTACCAGCACGCTCAAAAAACCGCGAAACGAGTGCGAACGGAAACCGGGATTTCCAAGGGGCATGTGTCCGTTTCCAGCGTGGCGGTCGATTATGTGCGACAGGTGTTCGATCATTTCGGAGACAAGACCATTCTCGTAATCGGTGCGGGAAAGATGGGCCGGCTGACACTCAAGCATTTGCAGGAACTGAAGCCCAAGAGAATCCTGGTCACCAATCGCAGCCCGGAAAAGGCCCAGGATGTTGCCGCGGAATGCGGAGGCGTTGCCGTGCCGTGGGAATCTCTCGACGATGCACTGATTCAGGCCGACATCGTTCTCAGCACGACCGGTGCGCCGGAGCAGGTGGTGAGCGAAAAGCGTTATGCGCCCGTTCGAGGCAAGCGTTCCGGACGGACGGCCGTGATTCTGGACATTGCAGTCCCACGCGATTTCGACCCTGCTATTCACGATGGTGAGACCACTTTTGTCTTCAACATCGACGACCTAAAGGGCATTCGCGAACAAACGCTCGCACGCCGCCGAACGCACATCGAACGGGCCGAGGCGATCGTAGATGACGAGTGCAAGCGATTCCTGGACGACTGGGGCCGCCGAAAAAACGGACAGTTGATCGCACGGCTGACCCAGGAATTCGAGGCCAAGCGAAGAGAAGTCATCGAGCCATTGCTGGGCCGTCTAAACGGCAAACTCACCGAGAAAGAACGCCAGGAAATCGAGGGGGCCTTTCGCTTGTACCAAAACAAGCTGCTGCACGGTCCCATCGCGGCACTTGGGGAGGCATCCCGAGATGGGAATGGACCGGCGCTTTTAGAAGCGGTACGCAGGCTGTTTCGGCTGGAATGACGTACTGTTGTTTTTCTTTCATTTGGAGTGCGGCGATGTAACGCCGCTTTCTTTTGTTTTTGTGTTTCTTGTTTTCGTAGCTCGTTTTTCGAGAGGCGAAAAAAACAAGAAGCAAAATGAGAAACAAAAAAAAGCGTCGTTACATCGACGCAGTCCAAAGGAGAAACAAGAAAACAATCCCGGCAGCATGTCTCGTCGTTGTAACGCCGCTTTCTTTTGTTTTTGTGTTTCTTGTTTTCGTAGCTCGTTTTGCGAGAGGCGAAAAAAACGAGAAGCAAATGAGAAACAAAAGAAAGCGTCGTTACATCGACGCAGTCCAAAGGAGAAACAAGAAAACAATCCCGGTAGCATGTCGCGCCGTTCTTGATTCGCCGATCGAACGTGGTTAATCTATTTCTGTCCGCCCTAGCCTTCACACTGGTGACCCAGAATGAGTGCCAGTCCTGAATCAGACGAACCGTTCCTGACCTTTCGAAGGCACGGAGAAATCGCGGTCGTGTCCGTCTCTGCCGCGATCGAGAATCTTGCATCGAGTGCGATCGAGACTGCTGCACAGATCGTTCTCGCGCCGCTGAAGGAGAATCCGCCCTCGAATGTCATCATCGATCTGGAGCGAGTGAAGATTTTTACTTCCGAGTTCATTTCGTTCCTCTTGCGTTGCCATGTGATTGTGAAGAAGCATCACGGGGAACTTGTTTTGGCCGGTGTTTCCGATTCCGTGCGGGAACTGCTTCGCCAAACCGCCCTTGACACACTTTGGGCCATCTACGACAACCGCAAGCAGGCACTGGATTCGCTCGGCGGTGCCGATTAGCCGGTCGTTGCGAATGCGAGCCGCCCTTCATTCCTACCTCATCCGGACACCCATCGAGCATGCCACCTGAAACCGCGCCACTTCGTCGCGAACGGCCTCAAACCACTGAGGATTTCGTTCGAGAGATCAAGGAGTCCGCTGACAAGCTGATCACCGATGGAGCATCTCGTGGCGATGTGAAGCTCCTGTGTACAGCTTTCAAGGAACTCCGCCACTGCTTCAAAGTCTTCGGCCGCTATAAGGGAATCCGCAAGGCAACCGTGTTTGGCTCGGCACGAACGAAGCAGGATCATCCCACATATCTACAGGCAGTCGAATTCGGCCGTCAGATGCAGGAGGCTGGATGGATGATCGTCACGGGTGCGGGTGCAGGAATTATGGAAGCCGGCCATGTTGGAGCCGGCCGCGATGCCAGCATGGGCCTGAATATCCTGCTTCCCTTCGAGCAGTCGGCCAATACCGTGATGACGGGCAACGACAAGCTCATGACGATGCGCTACTTCTTCACTCGCAAATTGATGTTCGTGAAAGAGACCGACGCGATCGTTTTGTTTCCCGGCGGATTCGGCACGCACGACGAGGGATTTGAAGTCTTAACGTTGATGCAGACCGGAAAAAGCCACTTGTTCCCGATCGTGCTAGTCGATCAGCCGGGGGGAACATACTGGAAGCGCTGGAGTGAATTCATCGAGATGGAATTAAAGGGTAACGGCCTCATCTCTCCCTCGGATCCGTCGCTGTATCGCATCACGCACTCGGTTGAGGAGGCTGTGCAAGAAGTGCTTGGCTTCTACCGCGTTTATCACTCGATGCGGTATGTGAAGAAAGATCTGGTCGTCCGCCTCAATCGCCCGATTTCCGATCTCACACTGGAGCGACTCAATTCGGAATTCAAGGACATTATCTGGGAAGGTGTGATTGAGCGAGTTGGAGCAGACGCGTTGGAAGCAAACGAGCCCGGCTTAATCGATTTGCCTAGACTCAAGTTTCGCTTCGACCGCCATGGCCACTCGCGATTCCGCCAAATGATCGACATCGTCAATCAGCCCGGTTCATGATCGCTGATGTTTCAAATCGGCCAAGGCATTGCTCTGGGTCGTTCGAGCAACGCTCGCACAGCGTCATGAAGCGACTGAACCGAAAACGGCTTCTGTAGGAATGCCGAATTCGGCGGGAGAACTCCGTCCGGAAATACATCATCTTGCCACATTCCGGAAAGGTATAGCACCTTTAAGAATGGCCGACTGAGGATTAATCGTTCGGCAAGCTGAATGCCACTCATGCCTGGCATGGTCAGGTCGGTTAGAAGAAGATGTATGGGACCGGGGTGTTCTGCCGCGAGACGAATTGCGTCCTGGCCGTGTGTAGACTCTAAAAGAGAATAGCCGGAAATTCCTAACGCAATGCGCATGAAGCCGCGAACCGAAGGCTCGTCCTCCGCGATCAGAACGGTAGCGCAGGGCGTAGAAGTCGCGTGAAGTTGCTTACTCATGGATCGAACCTCTGTTTTTCTTTCGTCACTTCTCTTCCTCATCCGTGATTGTGCATTGAGAAAAATCAGCATCCTTGCCGAGCCCTGCAAGCGTAACTTTTCGACTCTGGGAGTCAGATTTTGACGCAAGCCGCGGGCGGGGCTTATGCGTCAAAAAAGTCCGCAGTTCGCTCGCCAGCCTCTTGGCCAGCGAGGGATCTTCGATACTCCACTTGTAGATTTTTTGGCAGACCCAGCGATCCAGGCCTGGAGGGCCTTCGCCCAGTTCGATTGCTCGCAAGAGGACGGGCAGATATCGAGATTCGTCGCGCTGAGTCATAACTCCCCGGTTTCTCTTCGACGGAAGGGCTGGAAAATCAGTCCCAGCACCCAGGCATGTCGAGCCAAGAACGCCAAATTCCAACTAGATAAATGGCAATTCGATGCGAATTCATTCCGAAACTCGTGATATTCATCGAGGCGTCGGCGAGACCAAGACATACACCGCTTCGGATACAACTCCCTGGTTGTCAACGGTCGTGGCCGAGATCGTGCCGGTGTCGGTTCCATCCGTGGCGAGCTGGATGACCATTGAGAAAGAACCGTCCGAGTGAACGGTGATCGTCTTTCCCGCAGCGGAAGTACTGCCACCGAGGGTGACGATCATTCCGTCCGGATGTTCGTCGCTGACTTGGCCGCTGACGACGTAGAGCCCGTTGCCGATTTGCTCCGCGTTGAAGTTCGAAATCGTAGGAGGCACGTTCAGCGGAGGAGGGTTCTGCAGCGGCGGAGGGTTCGTGACTGGAAGCGGAGGCGGTGGATCCCCGAGGAGACCATCTGGGTGATCGCGATATTCGAGGCTTTCGAGACGCAATCGAATGGAGGAACCAAACCGAACCCGTTTTGGCGTGGACCTTCGAAGTAACGTGAACATTCTCAAACTCCCGGTGATAGAATGGGAGCGTTTTTGGCCTTCGAAACTTCTCGAATGCGCCAGAAAGCTCGATTCACCGGAAGCAATCGAAATACGAGGCGAAAAAGTGTCACGAATTCTGAAAAAAACTCAAAATACTTGAAGAATTTTTTGTACGGCTGGAAGGATCCAGGATCATCGGGCTGGGGACATGAGTTGCAACTGCAACTTGGTTGAGGACTTAGGACCAGAAATCATCTTTTCAACCACTTTGTATTCGAGGTGCATCCCCAGGTGCATTCGGAGGAAGGGATCCTGTAAGACTGATTTTGGATCCCTGCCAAGGTTCACGGCGTGACGAATGTGCTGGAATGCTTCATCGTGCGATTTCGGCCCCGAGGCTGAAAAAATCCAGGCTGCCTTGATGCTAAGGTCGGCATCGACGACCCCATCGGCGAGAACCGCTCTCAATTCCTTCACACATTCCGGATCGTTGAAGGACTTTGGCTTGCCCCCCATGGCCACTAGAAATCGGGCCAACACCCAGTTCAAACGAATTTCCCGTGAGCCGGGATCGAGATCTCGTGCCAGCCGAGCGGACTTCAGGGCCTGTTTCAGTAGGGAATCCACATTCTGGCCAAACTGCATCGAAGAGAAAGCACGATTATTGTGAACCCATGCCGGGGGGTATCCGCCCGAAATTGCTTGAGCGTAAAGCGATTCCGCCTCTCGATCCCGGCCAGACTTGGATAAGCAGTATCCCAGATGAGCCAGCGTCTTGCCTTCTGCCTTTATACCTCGAGCCACGTCGAAATCGTTCATGGCCAGAGTAACTTTGCTCGCTTCAAGAAATGCCACTCCTCGCCTGAAGTACTCCTCGTGCGTGGATGGAGTTTCTTCAGGCAGGTCGCTAAAATCGGCTGGAGGCTCAAGCTTCGATTGCACGAAAACTTGGGCCAAGAAGCCGAGAGCCAAAACAACCGCGAGCAGCCCGAAGAGACGAAGCCAACGTCTCGGCCTCGTTACCGCCCGAAGATCACGCGCCAGGACTTCTGCTGTCGGGCGAAGATCGGGCTCGACTGAAAGGCACGCGTCAATGGCCCGTGCCATTCGGCGCGGCACGTTCCGGTTCAGAGAACGAATTGGCACGCATCCAAGCCGTTTTCTCGCGAATTGGTCCCTGGCAACATCGCGAAGGTCGGATCCGGATGGCTCGTGTGGTACTCGGCCCGATAGGCATTCGTAGAGAACAACGCCCAACGAATAAATCTCCGCAGCCGCGGCGGAACATTTTGGCCGAGCCGGATTCAGAGACTCGGGAGCCATGTACGGCAATGTGCCGCCAAACCGCAGCAACCAATCCTCCTCCCGTTGAGCCATGTTG
>Ga0163152_10009273_pt1 | contig 10291 bp, 7 predicted proteins | sample OliLakLV19MP8IB2_FD_148635 | JGI IMG/M metagenome (GOLD analysis project Ga0163152, IMG submission 148635) | Freshwater microbial mat bacterial communities from Lake Vanda, McMurdo Dry Valleys, Antarctica - Oligotrophic Lake LV.19.MP8.IB-2 | ecosystem: Environmental > Aquatic > Freshwater > Lake...
GTTTCGGCAAAATACAAAGCGTGCGACAAAGTGCTTAAAGAGCGATTGAGCTCAAACAGTCCAGGCTCAGCACCTGATTCGAGAACACGATAGTAACGGTACGACTCATCAAGAGCCCACCTGCTCCTTCGATCAACTCTGGCCATAGCTGCGATGCCCCCGGGAAACCATGCTTTGTTGCATTCTAGTTATTCCCATTGCACCCAGGTATAAGCGTTGCCTAGATTACAACTGGAGCCGCCATATACTTTGCCACTGCTTGCTCCCAGAGCCCTTGGGACTTGAGAACGATTTCGATGAATTCACGAACGGCGCCTTCGCCACCGGCGGTTTCAGTTACGTAATGGGCAGCAGCTTTGACCTCGTCCCGAGCATTGGCGACTGCAACGCCCAGTCCGCAGCGCCGAAACAGCGGGACATCGGTCAGGTCGTCACCGATGAAGGCAACCTGGTCGGCCGTCACGCCGGCGTCCTCGAGAACTTCTTGAAACGCGGCGACCTTTTCGAGGTGTCCTTGATAGACGTATTTCATGTTCAGCATCCGGCACCGTTCGACTGTCGCCGGCGAGTTTCTGCCGCTGATTACGCCGGTGGAGATACCGGCATCGGCACAGAGATACAATCCAAGACCGTCCTGGGTATTGAAGCCTTTTGTCTCAACCATCGCGCCATCGTGACCTGGCAGGTAATAGAGCTTACCGTCCGTGAGGACTCCATCGACATCCATGAGAATAACCTTGAGCTTTCGGGCTCGGTCCAGCACTTCTTGGGAAGCCGGAAGACCACCATTCTGCCCTTTCATGAGCCAGCACCTCGTTAACAAGATTCGGACATATCGTCGCAGGGTGGAAAGTTCGCAGCAAGTGTTTGTATAGTTGTGCTGATGAAAGCAGGCGCGCGCGTTTTTACTACTGTTGATATCGAGCGAGTTGACATCGCTGATCCTGAAGCTGCCATTCGAACCTTCCAGATTGAAGGCAAACCGAAGGTAGTCTATTGCGATGTGCTGATCGCTGGTGGTGGCATGGGCGGTATCGCTGCTGCTATCCGCGCTGCCAAACGCGGTGTGAAAGTTTGCGTAACTGAAGAGACCAGTTGGATTGGCGGGCAGATGACCGCACAGGGCGTTTCTGCGCTGGACGAAAATCATTTTGTTGAAACTTCTGGTGCTACTCGACTTTATCAAAAATTGCGCACCGATATTCGCCAACACTATCGACAACGCGAAGGCGCCGCCGCGGCGACCCAAAGTGCGGAACTGCTCAATCCCGGCGATTGCTGGGTCAGTTGGCTTTCGTTTGAACCGCGGGTTGCTCTGGACAAACTGGTTAGTCTCATCGATCAACTAACACCGAAGCGTTCTGTGGACATTCGGACCCGGACGAAAGTCGTTGACGTCAAAGTAAAGCATTACCGCGTTGAATCTCTACTGGCGGTCAACCTTGACAGTGGAAAATTCATCGAGTTTCGAACAAGGTTTTGTGTCGATGCCACCGAGCTTGGTGACCTGATGCCTTTGGTCGGTGTGGAGTACTGCTCTGGCGCTGAATCGCGGGACCTGACCGGAGAGCCGCATGCACCTGGGCAAGCGAATGTAGGCAACGTGCAGGATTTTACTTATCCATTTGTGGTGGAGTATCGGCCAGGTGAACGACACGTTATCGACAAACCAGCGAAATACGATGACTTCAACAAACGTGGCAAGTTTTCATTTCAGGGATATGCAATGTTCCGAAACGCTCCTGTTGCTGGCAGTGCAAACACATATCTGCCGTTTTGGACCTATCGTCGGCTAATTTCCAAGGACAAGTTTTCACCTGTGCAATTTCCATTTGATGTCTCGATGATTAACTGGGACAGCAACGATCTGCGCGGCGAGAACATCATTGACGTGGACGAACCGACGCAAGCGCATCGGTTGGCAAATGGAAAGCTTGTTAGTCTCGGCTTCTTATACTGGCTGCAAACCGAGGCACCGCGCGATGAAGGCGGCAAGGGTTATCCGGAATTATCTCTCAGAATCGATGTGCTCGATACTGCTGACGGACTTTCAAAATATCCTTACATCAGAGAAGCTCGACGGCTTAAAGCGAAGAAAACTATCGTTGAGCAAGACATCGCAAGTGTCGACAACCCTTCTGCTCGTGCCAAGCTATCTGATGATACGGTGGGAATTGGCCTTTATCCGATTGACATCCACGGACACCAGGACGTGCCCGGAGCAGGGCAAGCGGCAAAGCCTTTCCAGATTCCACTTGCTGCGATGGTGCAAACTCGATTGCGCAACTTTCTGCCGGCCTGCAAAAATATTGGTACCACTCACGTGACGAACGGCGCCTATCGCTTACACCCGATTGAATGGGCTATTGGTGAGGCTGCGGGTGAAGTAGCGGCTTTCTCTGTATTGAAACGGACAACTCCAGCAAGTATCCAGGCTAACCGAATTAAGCTGCGCAATATCCAGCACAAGCTAATTGCAGACGGTGCACCGATCTTCTGGTTCGATGACGTACCAACAACGCACCAGTGTTTCGCAGCTGTGCAATTCGTCGCGGCCTTGGGGTTGATGCCCGGCAAAAGCGATGAGCTGCACTTTCGTCCAGATGAAGTAATGGATGCGCTGGAAGCGGAAGTGATTGTGGCTAAGGTCAAAGAGTCGGCACCGTCCGGAACGACTTCACGCGCCGAGTTTGCTCAATGGCTTTATAGTGTCGTTGCGGCAAAACGTTCAGTGGGCAAATTCTGAGAACGGAATTAGTAACACAAAAAAGGCATGCACCTCTAACCTTGTTTAGGTCAGCTCTGCAAGAGCTCGGGCCAGCAAGCCTTTTCTGCTATGGGCTTGTGGACTGCAACGTCGTCGAGAAGTTCCGCGTATACGCGCAGCTCGCGAAACGGAAGCGGACAAGTCCGTCTATCAGGTTAGAACGAGAACAAGAACTCGAGATCTTCTTTCGTCAATTCTTTGGCGACGCTCTCGTCTCCACCGATAACCAGATCGGCAAGGTCTTTCTTTTTCTTCTGCAGAGCGAGAATTTTCTCTTCAACTGTACCGCGCGTTATCAACTTGTAGTTGAATACGTGGCGTGTCTGTCCAATACGATGGGCCCGGTCTGTAGCTTGATTCTCTACGGCTGGGTTCCACCATGGATCGTAGTGGATGACGTAATCTGCACCGGTCAAGTTGAGACCGGTACCGCCGGCTTTCAAGCTGATCAAGAAAATTGGGATACTTTGGTCAGCGTTGAATTTGTTCACCTTATCGAGACGATCTTTGGCTGGGGTTTGACCGTCGATGTATTCGTAGGTATAACCTTCGCGCTCGAGTTCCGTGCGAATCAAAGTGAGCATTTCAACGAATTGACTGAACACAAGAATCTTGTGACCGGAATCGGCAATTTCGCCGATCATTTCTAAAAGTCCCGCGAGCTTGGATGATGGCGGCACTTCACCTTCGCGATTCTTCAGCAAGCGAGGATCGCAGCAGACCTGACGCAAGCGCAGCAGGGCGGCCAGCACGGATATCTGCGAACGCTTGATACCGCGATTGGCGATTTCACCGAATACTTTCTGACGGCACTCATCCAGAACATCGAGATACAACGAACGCTGCTCTTCTTCCATTTCGCAGACGTTGATGATGTCAGTGCGATCAGGCAGTTCTTTCTCAACCTGGCTTTTCAGGCGGCGCAGGATGAATGGATGCACCACTTTTCGAAGTTTCTGACCGGCTTCGGGGACCCCAGCTTCAATCGGTCGTTCAAACTGTTCAGTGAAATCTCTGATCTGACCGAGAAATTCCGGCATCAAGAAATCGAAAATGGACCACAACTCTCTCAATCGGTTCTCAACCGGTGTACCGGATAGGGCCAGGCGGTGAAGCGATTTCAATTTCTTACAGGCCTGGGCACCGACGGATTCTGGGTTCTTGATGTTCTGAGCTTCGTCCAGAATCAAGTAGTCGAATTGGAATTCTTTGAGAGTCTCATAGTCACGGCGGATGATACCGTATGTGGTGAAAATCACATCCGGTTTGTTTTTGCTATCTTTCTTCAGCTTTGCAAGAAGTTCAGTCCTGTCACGTCCAAGATACAGTGCAGTGGTTAGCTGCGGAGTGAATTTCTCGGCCTCAGCAAGCCAGTTGTAAACGACTGAAGTTGGTGCCACCACAAGCGACGGCTGACGTTGGCTGTGATTTTTGTGATGATAAAGGAGCAATGTCAAAGCTTGAATGGTTTTCCCCAAGCCCATGTCATCGGCAAGAATACCAGCCAGTCCGTATTCCCGTAGGAATGCCAACCAGTTGAAGCCTTCTTTCTGATATTCGCGCAAGGATCCTTGGAAGCTTTTCGGAACATCCAGCGGCGCCAATTCTTTGAAATTGCGCAACTTGTAAATGAAGTCCTTGAAGCCCTGATCGGCTTCTATCTCGATTCCGTGTGTCTCAAGAACATGAGCAATCGGCAACGCTTGGTAAAGCGGACGCGAGGTCTCTTTACTTTGACCGATTTGCTTTAGAACACTGAGCAGGGTCGTAACTGGCAGGCGAACATATTCGCCTTCGCCGCGCTTTAGGTAATTCTTGTTTTTGAAAACCGCGGCAATAACTTCTAGGAACGGAATCGGTTTGACGCCATCTTCCAAAGCCTGCAAATCGAATTCAAACTTGTAAGTATCTTTCTTGAGCGATAGAACAGCTTTGAGTTTGATCGCCTCGGCCGATACTTTGTAGCTCTTTAGCTGATCCCAGCCGGTAATATCCCAGTCGCTTTCGGAAGAAAGATAATACACAGCATCCAGCGCCGCTTCTTCATGGAAGAAAAAGCGGTCGGCTATAGTTCTTGTGGGCTGCAAGTTTGAAAGGAAGCGACGAAGCTGTCCTTCTTGATCCCACAGCCGCTTAACCCAGACACTTTGTCCGTTGTCGGCAATTGTGCGCGTGTACAACTCAGCTTCAACGGCACTGGTCTCATCCCGTGACGGCAGAACAAGAACTCCGTACTTAAAGCCGAGAATCAGCTCAAGTTCGGCAGGTACCGTGGCGGCTACAGCCGCAGGAGCCCCGGCTCGTACCGAGCGCTTTTCGGTCAGGCGAATGACAACGGTAGGTGGCTCAGTGATTGCTACCGGAAATGGTGCCGCGGTTTCGTCCAGATCAACATCCATTCTCTTTTTCAAGATTGGCAAATCAATTGCAAGAAACTTAGGCACAGTCTCCAGCTTGACGGTCATGGTGCCTTTAGCATCGAAAAACTGGAAGAGCCTGTGGATGGCTGAAAGATCTATTGGGTGAAATGTGTGACCGGACAGTACCCAGGAAGGTTGCCCGAGAAAGAAGACCGGGTCGGCTAGCTCTTCACCTGATTCATCTAAGGCTCTCAAACGAATTGAGAGCTCGCCATTTTCAGTTTCTGAAATCGTAATGCGCGGCTTTACCGCAACTGTAGCGAAGGTCATTTCTTGAGCGTCTACAGCGTGCCGCAGTTTTGCGCACAGACCCAGGTGACCCAAGACAATACCTTCCTCGCCGCGAGGAATTCGGTGGCCGCCAGCCAGACCTTTGGTCGTTTGCGGCAGCATGGTCAAATATTTCACAAGCTTGTGAATACGAGTGTCCGGCTCCAGAGTGTCGAGCACAGGCGCCGGTACTTTCAATATATTTACTTTGCCGACGTGCTCTTCTGGCAACGTTCCGATAATCAGCGCGAGCGGCTTTTCAAGCACAAGAATGCCAAGTTCGAAGTCTTTCACGTCAACTTCGTTGTTGGCCAGGCTGGCTTGAATCGTCTTTGGATCATCAAGTACGTCGCGTGCGCGCGGCGGTGCTTCCTGAGATGATTCCTTGCCCTTGTCGGGCTCTCCTAGGTCGAATCGGACGCCCGGAAAGGTTTTGGCAATATGGGTCAGCAGGACGGCTACGGAATGCTTGCACACTTCTTCGAAGTAAGGGCACGAGCATTCAGCTTTGAATTTTTGCGGCGACTCAATTTCAACTAGTACTTTATAAGGCTGAGGCTCTGATCCAATAACGAGCGCTTCAACCTGACTGGCGTCAGCAGCTTCCTCATATTTGAGGACCTTCTTTCGCCGATAGTACTGAACACCGCGTCGATAAACTGGAGGGCTGCTTGCCTCTTGTACTGCTTCAAGAGAGAGTGCCGCTCTTTTACTGGATGTTGGTTTCATTCTTACTCAATAACGAAAACCCCCTCCGCCAACGTCAAACGTCGCGTGAGGAAGTTGTCCCAGCAGATAAAAGATTACCACGCCGCGACTGTTAAGGCGCAGACTGCTTCGATGCCATATGGGCCTGGAACTGAGCTTGCGCCTGCTGCACTGCCTCAGCTCGTCCACTGGTTCCACGCTCAAGAATCCGTTGCATTTCGACCTGACGGCTCTCCAGTTGGGAGCAATAGGATTGCAGGACCTCCGCCTGAGATCTCAAGATCTTGGCGTTGTTGGTCAGCTCTGGAAGCAAGGTTTCCATCTCCTCGATTAGTGCAGATGGCGGATGGAGCGGTGGTCGCACCGATATTGGGCTTTCCTTGCCCCCTCGCGGGGCGGAGTCATTAAAAAAGAAAGCTTCCTTTAGCTTTTCCAAAGATTGTTTGAGGCGCAGAGCTCTTTGATAGGCGCGATCTGCTTCTACTTCCAGCCATTCCTTGCGCTTTCTCTGAGCAGTCAGGTCTGCTGTCAATTGCTCAAGCGAACGGCGCTTGGTCGTCAGTTCGCGTTCAAGAGCTAGAAGCTCCTTTTCCTTGTTTACCAGAGCTTGCTTGCGCAACAACATGGTCAGAATCACAACCATGCTGCCAGCCAGAATGTTCAAAGTTTGCAAGACATAGCCACGCTTGGATCCACTCATCTCAAACCAGTTGCTGCCCATGGCACCCATCACATCAGACCAAAATTCAGGTGGGGGCTCGCGGACGTAATAGACGCGCCCAATTACACGTCCTTTAGGTTGAGGGGCAATTTCCTTGTCGGAAGCGTCGCGCGGCGATTCGTTCGCCCATTGCACGTGCGTCGGCGGCGGGTCCGTCAGTACGTCGAAGTGCTCAACGCCTTTTTCCAACTGCGTCTTATGTAAGAAGTCGATGTTGAGCAAGGGCTGCCATTTCATCCGATCTTTGTAATTTTTTTCCGTTTTGTAGACGATGTTTTCGCCTTTGGGATCGGTCACGACCATGCCGAAAAGACCGTAATTGGAGTCGAGAACGCGCTGGATAGACTCGTCCTGACCGGTCATGACTAGATAAGACAGGGTCGCTGGCAACGTGTGGTGCAGCATGTTGAAGTCAACTGTCTGAACGCGGTGAATCGTTCCAATCCAGTAGCTGTCGTAATGCTTGGAACAGAGCACGACCCAGATGATGAATGCCACAAGGCAGACAGCTGGTAGGAAAGTGCGCTTCTGGAGCGCTAAAAACAGTTGGTCTAGTCGTTGGCGCAATGACGATTCCTCAACACTGTGAAATTCATAACATTGCAGGAAACGAATGTATATACGTGATCTCACCGCACCGGCACGGTGTTTCACCGGAGGGAGAGGCAATAAGTGTATTCTACACAACAAAAATCGCGACTTGTAAAGTAGACAACATCTTTAGTTTGCTGGATCGGGTATTAATGTCTTGTGCAGGAAATTGAATGCAACGGAGGCTCTCTATCGAGAGAACGACACGTTTCATAACTAAAGATTTCTAACACTACTCCGTTTGGATTGTGCGCCCCAGAGGCGCCGAACCCCGTTGATCGGGCAAACAATTTGAAGGCCGCCTCCGGGCGGTCCTTCTGCTTTTTGAACCCGGGAAGTCCCACGAAGACTTAAATTAGTAGCTGAATTCGCCTTGCCAATTTTCAGGCCAAAGCACGACGAAATGTTCGTCTTTGTCCTGGAACGCCACTACAGCGGCTCGCAGCAGATCGTTTTCTTTCAGCTCTTGAACCATAGGTTCAAGCGATAGCCGGGGATCGACCACATAACAATAGATGTTCATAGTGCCGTCGCTGATGTCATTGCCATCGCAATGCCCGAGACCGGTCCAACCAAGGACATCGTTCAAGCGGTCTTCGACCTGGGCGGCAAATTGAACGTCTTCCGGAGTGCCATCTCCGTCGATAACGTATTGCACGACAAGCTCAAAAAGGTCCTCGTGATCGATTTCGCCGAACCCGGCTTCGCGCGCTTCTTCTGCTTGACGAACTATCGCCGTGTCAGGCGGTTCGAATTCCGGCAGGGGAACGGTGGTTGTCTCGCCAACCTGGCCAAGTTCGCCGAAGTGAACCACGATTTGGTCGTTTTCGTCCCACGCTTCCCAGTAAAGCGTGGTGCCTTCCTCACGCTTGTACAACTTCAACAACATTTGCTTCTACTTGTGTCACCGCTTAGCGGCATATGATGTGCCTTTCCAAACTACGCCAAAATTATGAGATTTGCCTGCTTGAAAATTAATTTGTGGTATTTATGAACCACTCAGGTCCCAATAGCACTTCTCGTAAGGAGAGCAAGATGTCAGTGCAGACCACCAAGATTTCATACACCCCATATAAAGAACACGACTTCAAACACTTGAAAGGACTCCAGGGAATCTCCGACGAAACATTGGAAATTCACCTTGGACTCTACTCCGGTTATGTTAAGAACACCAACATTCTGAACGAACGTGTCATTGAATTGACGGAGCAAGGCAAAAGCGGTACCCCCGATTATGCTGAACTCAAGCGTCGTTACGGCTTTGAATACAATGGCAAAGTTTTGCACGAGTATTACTTTGGCAATATGAAGCCGAACGGCAATGGCGAGCTGAAAGACTCGACCGTACTTGGAAAGAAGGTTCAGGAGATCTACGGATCTGTTGAAACCTGGAAGAACGACTTCTCTAAAGTCGGTGCAATGCGCGGCGTTGGCTGGGCAGTGCTTTTCCAAGACCCTGACACTAAGACAGTGTCCAACCACTGGATTACATTGCACGAAGAAGGAAACGTAGCTGGCTTCGTTCCTTTATTGGTAATGGATGTGTGGGAGCACGCATGGTTCCGTGATTACAAACCGGCAGACCGTCCGAAGTACATCGAATCATTCTTTGCCAACGTGGACTGGACTGAAGTAGAACGCAGAATGATCAAGTAGGCCTTAAGCAGCCTCAGTTTGAATGGAGAAAGGCAGTTGGTGGTCCAACTGCCTTTTTCTTGTCCTAATTTTTGACAGGCAATGGCTTTGAACGAAGCCTTAACAGGTACTAATAATGATCGTTGGAGCTGCATTTTGTTGATGAAATTCCTTTTGCTATTTTGATTCCGATTTTCACTCTAAAATTAATAGCAACAAGAAATTGGCATTACCTGTGCCTTTTACACAGATGCTGGGAGACAGCAATGACAGTAGATTCGAGTTCGACTGAAACGATTAAACAGATGACAGAAGCTGCGCTGGAAGCCAAGAAAGCAGAAGCTGGTGGTCAAGGCCTTGTGCAGTACACAGATGGCTATGCTTACGAGGTTCCACGTCCTTTCCTGACGTTGCAACAGGCAGCCGGAATTCTCGGAAAGTCACTTCGTTCTCTGGAACGTAGTCTGCTCGGACGGTGGGGCAATAAGCTTCCAGAAGGCTGGGTTGCACGTAAGTTGCGCACCGAAAATGGAGATGAGTGGAGAATTTTGCCTCCACCGGGTTTTCGCGTGAAACTGTCTAGTCCTGGAACTTCTGATGATACCGAATATGATACCGAGGCGATGGCTCTGAACAACGAGGACAGTTCTATTATTGGTGATTCGTCTCCGTCGCTGCCAGCGCGAAAACGTCAGCAATGGAAGCCCGAGCGTCACACGATGGACCACCCGACCATTGTTATTGACCGTTCGGAGGAAGTTGAATATTTGTTGCGAGATCTGGTGACTGCGCAACGAGCTCTTGCAGAAGAGCGTCGGTTGCACATGGAAGATCTGCGAATGATCTCCCAGTTGCAGAGTTCAATGCGACTTTTGGAAACTAATCAGGCCGAACAAAGTCGTGTTAAATGGGAATTTGACGCAGCAAAACAAGAACTGTCAGAATTGAAAGACAAATACAATCAAGAGCTGAGCACCCCTTGGTGGCGCAAGCTATTTCAATCGGGTCGAGCCACGTAGGAGTCATTTTATGAGTCACAAAGTTAGAATTACCTATTGCGGAGCTTGAGGCTACCGACAAAAGGCTGTCAGGCTGGCAGCTGAGATCGAAAATGCGTTGGGCGAAACTTCGGAACTGATCCAATCATCAGGTGGAATTTTCGAGGTCGAACGCGACGGA
>Ga0163152_10009277_pt1 | contig 10289 bp, 10 predicted proteins | sample OliLakLV19MP8IB2_FD_148635 | JGI IMG/M metagenome (GOLD analysis project Ga0163152, IMG submission 148635) | Freshwater microbial mat bacterial communities from Lake Vanda, McMurdo Dry Valleys, Antarctica - Oligotrophic Lake LV.19.MP8.IB-2 | ecosystem: Environmental > Aquatic > Freshwater >...
ACCCCAACCAATGACTCCCGCACAATCAGCGGCTCACACCACACAACCAGCCGGGCTAATCAGACATGAGCCTGTGGCACCGATGGTCGCCGAGACTACACCCATTGAGAAACCAGCCGAGGCGCCGGCGGCAATCTCCGCGGCATCTGGTGCCCAGACGGCGCCATCAAGCGCGCCGGCCGCAATCCTCGAGCAGACAGCACAATCTGACCAGGCTCCGGCACCAACGCAGATGGCGGCCATCTCCCCGACGTCGCCGAGCGCGTCGACTAAACGTGACTACGGGTGGCTTTCTGAAGCGATTTTACGTCGTGTGGAAGAATTGAAGCGCTACCCCTCCTCTGCTCGGGTGGATCGAGCCGAGGGAAAAGTCGTGGTGAAAGCCGTAATCAACGAGGACGGGAGCATCGGCGAGGTGGAAGTCTTTCAGAGTTCAGGATACCCCAGTCTCGATAAGGCCGCGATGGACACCATGAGGCAGGCAGCCCCCTTTCACTTACCTCGCCCGTTAGGTCAGCTACGCATGACGATCAAGATTCCGATGAGCTATCGATTGGACCGGTAGCTCGAAGGGGGAACGGGAGGCATCCTGCTAGTTTCGGCAATCCAACTGCTGCCAGTCTCTCAAAATTCCCTCTCGATCAAATTGCAGTACATAAGCACGGCAAAAGGATGAACGGGCCGTACCAGCATAGCTTGAGGTGGCGCTCCCTCGCTCGAAGTAGGTCCAGACCGTTTGATAGCCCTCACGCTGCTCAACCTTATGGGGCAGACCATAGCGCTTCGCTACTCGCTCGGCCGTGGCTTCATTGACACGATCTTTGAAGTACTGCGTTTCGAACTCCGAACAGGCACTGCCTGCCCCGAGGGCACAGATAAGCACGAGTTGCTGAAGAGTCCGCATTATCGAGCTTGGTCCTTCGCATCGGAATCTGACGGAAACCGAACGCGGGCCTTTAACCCGGATGAGAGAAACACACGGCCATCGTGCCCGACAATAATGGCCTCAACGTCCGGCAGCTGTTCGACAAGCTCCATGCCCCGCTCCGGTCCCATCACAAAGATGCCCGTATCGAGTCCATCCGCCCAAACCCCTTCTTTTGCAATGACCGTCACACTTTGACAACCCCGGGACGGCTGAAGCGTCTTCGGGTCGAGAATATGATGATACCGGACCCCATCACGCTCAAAAAATCGTTCATAATCACCCGCCGTTGAGATCGCTTCATCTTCCAAATCAATATAGGCAAGAACCTCTCCCTCCTTGCGCGGATGCTGAATGCCGACCGGAAACTTCCTTCCGCCCGGCAACTGACCGAATGTCTTGATATCCCCGGAGAGGGCCACGACTCCAGCCAACGCCCCCACTTTTTTCATGGCCCGCACCGCTTGATCCGCTGCATAGCCCTTTCCGATTCCTCCGACATCGACCCGCATGCCAGGCTTTTGTAGATAGACGGTCTGCTCACGCAGATCGGCCCAAACCGCCTGCAGGTCCACCAAGGGACGAAGGGCATCCAACTCCGTCTCTGTCGGTATACGTTGGTCTTCGGTCACGCGCCACGCATCTACGGCCGGACCAATGGCAATGTTAAAGCCACCATCCGTCATGTCTGCAGCCTGCTTCGCGCGCTGGACAACCGTCCACGTTTCAAGACTCACAGGGACCGGCCTAACTCCCGCAGAAGCATTCACGAGCGAGATTTCGCTGCTTGTGATCCAGGTGCTCAGAAGTTGCTCGAGCCGCTTCACTTCTTGAAAACCCGCATTGATTGCGCCGTTTGCAGCCTGGTCAGTTGGCGCCACCGCCGTAATGGAGACGAGCGTTCCCATATGCATCTGTGTCCGTTTCACCACGACTAATGGAGAAACATGCGACAGTCCGACGCACCCCGACTCCATCATCAGGAGAGGAACGAGAAAGCATGTGAGCACAATATTTCGAACCATAGGCATTGAGCACACTCCTACGAACATGCCGTTGAAGATAGCGGGGCTGCCGAGACTGCGGTTACACCCTCAAAATACCCAATGCAACTTTACGAAGTTCTGGCGCGGCTATTCTCCTCGGCCTATTTCAGTATCCTCAACCCATCATGGCAGAATTATAGACAATCTCCGACAGGAAAGCATTCGCTTCCCCAGCCTTGAAAATCATTCAAACGACCCTTGACAATCCAGGCTCAATCAGGATATTAATAATCGTTCTCAATTTCATTTAGCGCGATTACAATCACAATGGTCACGACAAACTCTCCTACCCCACAGGCCCATCACAGCGATGAAACTCGCTGCGAGTGCGGGCAGCTCATGGCCAAAGTACGGGGGCACGGCCTCGAACTGAAATGCAAACGCTGCAAGCGGATTGTTGTCATCCCCTTCACTGCCATAGAAGGCTGGACCGATCTCGCGTCCAGTACCGCATCATGAAAGGAGACTATCGTTCATCATCTCGTGCAAGCAGTCACTATGGAACATCAACACGACCGGAGACCGCCGAGTCCCGAGTCAGACCACAACCCTACTCACCGTGGAGGATACCGATGAAGATCCGGTCAATCCTCGGGGCTCTCGTCATCGCCAGTTTGCCGGTCATGCCGGCCTTGGCAGAGAACATGACCCCGGAGGACATTAAGAAACTCGTCGACGAAGCCGTCAACAAGCGGATGCAAGAACATGAGCGGCGCGAAAGCCCCATGGAACGAGCCATGGAAAAGAAAGAGGGGCAGCCGGGCGCCATCCAATACCCGGTTCCTACCGGCCCAATCGTCGATATTAGGGTCGGACGCCCAGGAGAGGAAAAAGTCCCGTTAGGATTCAGCTCAACCGGATCAGGAAAACTGATCTACGCCAAGCCGTTCTTGAGCGCGCCGAAGGCCACGGTCGGCGGATATGCCGACGCGATGTACAACAATCTCTCCCGCCAGAACTTGGACAATCCCAGCCGCAACAGCTTCGGCCAACAACGGATGGTGCCCTTTATCTATGCGGACATCACCGACCATGTGAAGTTCGCGACGGAACTTGAGTTCGAACGAGGCGGGACAAATGCTGCACAAACAGGTGACGGTTCCATGACGATTGAGTTCGCCCAAATAGACTACCTGGTCAACGAGACCATCAACATTCGTGCCGGTATCCTCCTGATGCCGGTGGGCAAATTCAACATATTGCATGACTCGCCATTGAACGACCTGGTCGATCGCCCGATGGTATCCAGAATCGTCATCCCCAGCACCTGGTTCGAAGCCGGTGCCGGCATCTACGGCACCCTCTATCCATCCTCCCAGTCCAAGCTGGACTATGAAGTGTACGCGGTCAACGGCATGAGTCAGATGGCAGGCTCAATTACCGATGCGGGAGTCCGAGGCGCGCGTGGAAGCGTCTCTCGGGATCGTGACGACAACAAGGCTGTCGTCGGTCGCCTTGCCTTCAGCCCGATGCTCGGAATTGAATTCGCAGGGTCTGGTTATCATGGTGCCTACAAACCGTCCGCTGGGGCCATCGGAACCGGAAGGATCAGCATATTTGCCCTTGACTGGACTCTCCAGAAAGGGCCATTCGAAGTCATCGGTGAGTCCGCCTGGTCCAGAATCAGCAACAACAATGCCACGGGAGCAACAGGGAACGGCATCGGGCCGGCCGGCATGCAGGGCTACTACATTCAGGGGAACTACCATTTCATGCCGGACTTCCTGAAGAAGTGGGCCCCAAGCCATTTTTCAGATGCCTCAACCTTCACGGCGGTTGTGCGCTGGGAACATGTCGATACCGACACCGACGATCGCACTCGTAACGCGCCCAATACTTTAGGGAATCGGCGGGAACTTGAGCGACTCACGCTCGGTCTGAACTTTAGGCCGATCGAAGATACGGTATTCAAGTTCGACTGGCAATTCAATACCCAGAAAAATGCAACAGGCCTAGTCAACGCTGGAGACCTTGGGACCGCAAATAGCCCGATGAATGGAAACGGATTCTTGATTCAAGCGGCAACATACTTCTAGATATCGTTGGCGCTCCCCACCAGGATGGTGGGGAGCGCCGGACAGGGATTGAGGCTTTCATGTATCGTACTCGGTTCAACCTCCTCATAGTCGCCGGATTCTTGACGGCCTGCACCTCCACCAGCGGTATGCAGCAACGATTTGCCGTCTGCAGCTATGACCATGCCTGGGAAGCGGCCCTTGAGGCGGTGAAAGATCGCGCCATCAACACGAAGGATAAAGATACGGGCCTGATCGTGACCGGCTGGCTTGAAATTCCGATGCCGGGACGGACCTTTGGTGCCCTTCAACGCGACTTGGGGGACAGCAAAGATCGGTCCCGTATTACCCTCACAGTGAAACGACTCGACGACGTGGCAAAGATCAGCTTTGTAGAAGAGCGACAACGGTGGGCGTTCCGAGGCGGCTCTCGTCTCTTTGGCTGGGCCTCGACAGACCCGTCTGACGACGTCATGCGTGATGTCCAAATCCGCTTAGATGCCAAACTGAAGGAGCACGAATGTTCACTCACATAAGACGTACAGCTCTTCTGCTAACGATTGTTGGCCTGATATTCGCCACCGAGGTCTTCGCCGCCGAACGCATCTGGGACAGCGAACTGCGCAGGTATGTCACAGAGGACGACTTTAAGTACGAAGAGTTCATGACGGAAGAAGAAGCGCTGAAAACCGTCATGCCAAAGTCTCAGCAGGTTCGCAAAGAACTGATCCGACTCACTCCCGAACAAAAAGAGCTGATCCAACAGCGGATCGGATGGAAGTTTCCAGAGGATTCGTTCGAGCTGTACATCGGTCAAACCGGCGACAAGATCGACGGCTATGCCATGGTTCACAATACTATCGGCAAGTACAAACCCATGACCTATATGGTCGGAATCGATGCCAAGGGCACCTGCACCGATGTGGAGCTCCTCGTATTTCGGGACGCTAAAGGGAGCGAAGTGGGAAGGAAACGCTTCAACGCGCAGTACGACGGCAAGACGGTTTCCGACCCTATTCGGATCAATAAGGACATCATCAATATCAGTGGAGCAACTATGTCGGTGCGCTCCATGAGCGCCGGCGTCAAACGCGTGCTCGTCCTCGTCGACGAATTCTATTTGAAACCGGCTGGGCTGGGCAGCGATACTATCGCATCCCGCAAGACTGACAAAAGCTTTTTCACGTCAATCTTTGGCAACTAAGAGAAGCGGACCGAGCGTCCCAGCATGAAAAATTTCAATCAACGATTCAAACTTCGTGATTCTGATCGCCATATCAGACTGCTCTACACACAGTTCTTATTGTTGATGTTGGTTGGCTTTTTGTTTTCATTCTTCTGGGCACATAACATGACTGGATTGTCTCCACAAGGCATTGCTGATCATTATCGCGGATCGGATGCGACCTTCGGCGAACCGATGTCGTTCCGTGAATTGGCCGAGATCACGCACTTCCATCTGTTTACCATGCCGGTGGTATTCATGATTCTCGTCCATGTCCTGTTTTTGACGAGTGCCAGCCAGGGGATGAAAGTGTGGCTCTCATGGCTATCTTTCGCCGGCGTGGGACTCGATATCCTGTCACCTTGGCTCATCAGCTATGTATCACCCGTCTTCGTGCTAACCATGCTGACGGGCGATACACTCATGACGGTAACCTTTCTGATCATGATGTGGATTCCCCTCTACGAAATGTGGATTTTGAAGCAGCCGCTGATGGCCGGAAAACGAGGAGAAGAGTCCTGACGCACTGATTCGGTTTTCTGTCAGTTCAATTAGCGGCCAGCGGTTTTTCACCCAGAGCCCAAGATCACGAAGGTGGTCTTGGGCTTTGTGTTTATTGCCCCAATGTTCTTCATGAAAGGAATGCCCATAGCGCAATCATTCAACCGCCCATAGACCAGAGGCCCCAGAGTCCCGAGTCAGTATCCACTTCTAAGCCATATTGGAGGACGTCTATGAAGACGGCATTACGACTCGGAGCGCTCATCATCACATTGTGGCCTGGCATATCGGCATTTGCCGACGACACAACACTTGAAAATCGCCTCAAACATGTCGAAGACGAACTTCGACAGCACCGAGAGACGATCAAGCAATACCAGGAACATGAACGCCGGGAAGGCCCCGCAGGACAGCCAGCGGAACCGGGGATAGGGTCGCTCCCCGAGGTTGGACGAGAACGACGCACGGGGCAGCAGCCAGCTCTCTCATTCGGCTCGACTGGATCCGGTCGACTCGTCTATGCCAAGCCCTTCGTCACCGCGCCGAAAGCAATCGTCGGGGGATATGCAGACGCCGTCTTCCGCTCTCAACGGAAGGGGACCATCGAGAATGGTTATTCAACGATCCGCAATGGCCAGGGGATCACCAACAATTTCGACCAACAACGTTTTGTCCCCTTTATCTACGGTGACATTACCGAACACCTCAAGTTCGCTGCCGAAATTGAGATCGAGCACGGGATCCGCGAAGAAGGCGGGCCTGATCGTGAGATCGAATTCGGACTTGAATTTGCGCATTTCGACTACTTGATCAAGGAGGCCATCAATTTCCGGGCCGGCATCCTTCTCTTGCCTATCGGGAAATTCAACCTGCTGCACGATTCACCCTTGAACGATTTGACGGATCGTCCCCTCGTCAGCCAGCTCATTATTCCCACCACAGTGTCAGAAACTGGAGCCGGTTTCTATGGAACGTTCTACCCGGGAACTACGGACAAGGTGGACTATGAGTTCTACGTGAGCACCGGACCCTGCGGACATGACCCGAATGGAACACCATCGATTAATGAAGAATCGGGGACGAGGGGAGCACGGCAGAGAAAATGTGGAGCCGACGATGGATTTGACATCAATAACGGCAAAGCGGTTACCAGTCGGGTCGCCTATAGCCCGTTTCTCGGTGTTGAAATCGCCGGGTCCGGATACTACGGCAATGCCTCACCCAGCAGCTACAACCCCCTGAGCATTACCGCGCTCGATTGGACGCTCCAACGAGGACCGTTTGAAATCATCGGCGAGGCAGCATGGGCCTATGCCAGAAGCAATTCAAGAGCCATCCAGAATAATCAATTGGGGTTCGCGCCAGGATCGCTCCTTACTAGTCTCGGCGGCAACAGCCTTGGCATCGCCCCTCAACGCATGGACGGTCTCTACATGCAAGGCAACTATCATTTCATGCCTGAATGGCTATCGAAACTCTCACCCAAACGATTCGGGCCCGGCTCAACATTTACAGCCGTCTTTCGCTACGACCGGGTAAATACCAACCAGGATAATAAGCAGGGCGGGTTTGGAGAGCTTGAGCAATACTCATTTGGGGTCAACTATCGCCCCATCGAAGATGCCGCCATTAAAGCAAGCTACCAGTATCAACCCAAGGCCTTTGACCCGAACTCTGCATCGAGAATTCACAACAGTGCGCTGGTGCTCTCCATAGCCGCGTACTTCTAAAGGAATAAAAACCGGCGGTCCTCAAAGACAATCGGCCAGATGAGACACAATCGACGAAAACTATGACAACCAAGGATCAAGCCAAAACTGCATCTCCGTTAGCACACATCTTGTCCATGCTGTATAAGATTGATCGCCTTCGCCTTCCCACCGCCTCTCGCTGCGACGTCGAAAGTATCCTCGTTCGACAAGTGACGAAGGAGTTGGATCAAGCTCTCCCCTGGCAAGAGGAGCATGGTCGGCGAACCGCTGCTCTCGCAGTGAGCATGGGAAAAATCACGGGCCTTTCTTCAGAAGCCCTGCACTCTCTGGAGCTTGCCTCGCTGCTTCATGATGTCGGCCTCCTGACAATCCCGCCAGCCCTGCTCTCTAAACCAAGTCCCTTGGACGCTGACACGTACATCGCTGTGCAATGTCACTCACGGATCGGAGCTGAACTGCTCGGACCCTTCCATTTTCTCCGAGAGGCCTCGCTCCTTATCGCTCACCACCATGAACGGTGGGATGGTATGGGCTATCCGTACGGAATTCGAGGGGCCTTCATTCCCCTCGGGGCCAGAATTCTTGCGATTGCTGACGCATTCGATGCCATTGACGTGCCGGAAGTCGAGTCACCCCAAGTACGAGTCCGAGTTGCCTATCGCATCCTAAGGGTTGCAGCGGGAACGCAGTTTGACCCTGATCTGATCGAGGTATGCGGCCGCTGTCTGGAGCTGAGAGATCATCGCCTCCACATGGCACCAATGATCTCGCGTCATGATGTTGTGCCTGATCTATTTCAAAAGAAATTCCCATGAATCATCACACGTTCCCAGGATCTATACATTGTCTTTCCATCGCACTCCTTGTGCTGGTTGCAGCGGTGGCGACCGAGGGCTGCTCAGGCGGCGGCAATTCGCCCGGTGGATCTTCTAGTCCATTGGCAACTGGAACTGCCGGAGCCGAACAAGCAGTCGGGGAACGGCTGTTTCTTGAAACCAGGTTTGCACAAGCCTTCAAAGTATTTTTGGATAATGGCGGCAACGTGAACGATCCGAATGCTGGAGACGCCGGCGTCGATACCGTGGAAACTGTGGGCGCCCCAATCGATCCAGGTCCGTTCAACGGCCTGTCCATGAATTGCCGCGCCTGTCATATGGTCGACGACGTACTTACTGCTCCAGGGGGCGGGATGCGGACCTACGCCGACTTCGCGCGCCGGAGTCCGATTCCGGCGAGGGCCGATGGCAAGACTCACGCGCCGCGTAATTCGCCTGCGTTGGTCAATTCTACGCTGGATCGAACCGGTGGGGTCCTGTTCCATTTCGATGCGGAGTTCAACTCAATGGAAGATTTGATCGCGGCCACGTTCACAGGGAGGAACTTCGGATGGCTCCCCGGTGAACGCGCACAGGCCATTGCTCATCTCGCACGGGTAGTGAAGGGCGACGATGGCTCAGGTGATCTCGCGCAACAGTTCGACGGGCTCTCCTATCGGATATTGTTCACAGGTGCGAATCGGCTATTCCGGACGAGTTCCGCCTTCCTCCGCAATTTCGCGCTTTCGTGGCGTCCGGCACCGATCAGGAGATTTTCGACGCCGTCGTGAAAGCCGTCGCAGCCTACGTCAACGGGCTGCTCTTCTCGCAAACGGAAGATAGTGGAGCCCCCATCCGCTCACCGTTCGATGTCTTCCTACAAGTCAATGGTCTGCCCCAACAACCGGATGCCAACGAGTCGGCCCTCGACTACAGCCGTCGATTACGGACGTTAATCAACGCGCCGGGGCTTGTCCTTCAGCCCGTCACCACAAATCCAAATCGGCAAGACGGCCAATTTCAGTTCCATCCCTCGCAGAGCTTCGAATTCGGTGCGGCTGAGCTGGCAGGGTTAAAGATTTTTCTGGCGGAGCCGTTGGCAATCCCCGCTTCAGTGGGTGAATTAGCTACGGGGGCCATCGGGAACTGCATCAGCTGCCATGCCGCGCCGAACTTCACAGATTTTAAGCTACACAATACGGGCACGGCACAGAAAGAATATGACGACATTCATGGGGCTAGCCAATTCGCAGGACTGTCGATTCCTAATCTGGCGACCCGCAACGGAAACTATAATCAGTACCTCCCTGCTACCGAGCTTCACCCTGCGGCATTAGAGCCTTTCCGGGAGATTCCAATTCTGGCAAATCCAGCATTGACCGATCTTGGTGTCTGGAATATCTTCGCCAATCCTGACAAGCCAAACCCGCAGGCAAAAATCAAAAACATCTTATGCAATGACCAACAGCCCTGCCCACTGTCGGACGCGGTACTCCTGGATCAGTCCATCTCCCGATTCAAAACCGCCGGGCTTCGCGACCTAGGTCATTCCAACCCGTATATGCACAACGGGCAATTCGACACCCTGAACGACATCATCGGATTCTATCGCGGAGTCTCCGCCCAGGCTCGCGCAGGTACGCTGCGCAATGGAGCGGCCGAACTTCAGGGAATGGCACTCACAGCCGGTGATGTGGCCTCACTGGTCGCATTTCTGAAATCGCTGAATGAGGACTACCAATAGGAGCACTCGCAAGAGAGTAGACCGTGCAGCCGGTGCCCGACACACCGGACGTGAAGTGGGAGTGCCATCCCACTTCACCGGCGGGGGCCCTCGCATCCTCCTGAGGTCCCCCGCCCTCTCATTCATGTAGGAAGATCGAACTGTGCTGGCTAATTCAGGAAGAAGAGGGATAAGCAGCTACTTTTTGATCTGCTCGGTGAGATACTGGTCGAGGCCAACTTGACCGACCGTCCGGAGCTGGGTCTCAAACCAATCGACATGCTTCTCCGAGTCGACCACCATGTCTTCCAACAAGTGGCGAGTGGT
>Ga0163152_10009278_pt1 | contig 10288 bp, 9 predicted proteins | sample OliLakLV19MP8IB2_FD_148635 | JGI IMG/M metagenome (GOLD analysis project Ga0163152, IMG submission 148635) | Freshwater microbial mat bacterial communities from Lake Vanda, McMurdo Dry Valleys, Antarctica - Oligotrophic Lake LV.19.MP8.IB-2 | ecosystem: Environmental > Aquatic > Freshwater > Lake...
TTTCTTCCTTGTTGAGTTTCGGATGATCAGTCTGGCCAATAACGGATGAAAGGGCAAAAATAAAAAGCAGGCTGGTTAAAATTGTTTTCATGTTGACTTAAGGTTGGTTATAGGAATATAAAAGATTTATTATTGATACAAAGCAGTCACATAAAACATAGTCTTAATCTTTGTCATAATCTTGGTCTACTCCGAAAAATCCATTAGGACAAAGACAATGATGAAGATGTTACTAATTAATAATCGAACTATAAAACACTTCCTGCACCATTGCTCTTTGACCCTGGGTTACCAATCTTTTATTCTCAGCACTTGGATAAATTCTATTTGAAAAGAAAATATAAACCATTTCAGATTTTGGATCACACCAAACTAAACATCCAGTAAAACCTGCATGACCGAAACTCAAGAAAGAAACACAATCACATGCGGTACCACCATCGCCACCCGGATCAGGTTTATCCCATCCGATTCCACGTCGATTGTTATGGTCGCAAAATTGACAACGGGTAAATTCTTTTACTGTTGATTCATTAATATATCTTTCTCCGCCATAAGTACCATTGTTCAAATACATTTGATATAATTTCGCTAAATCATTTGCTGTACTGAATAATCCGGCATGACCTGCAACTCCGCCCGTCATAGCTGCTCCTTGATCATGCACATATCCCTGGATCATTTGTTTTCGGAATATTTTGTCATCTTCAGTAGGAATAATTCGCTCCTTCGGATATTTATCCAATGGGTTGAACATGGTAGTTACTGCTCCTAATTTGCTAAAGAAATTTTCCTGACAAAACTCATCCAATCTTTTTCCGTAAAACTTTTCTACCATCTTTAGCCAGAAATAAAATCCAAGATCTGAATACTTGTATTTTTTGCTGCTATTTAATTCTGTAGTCTTATTTATGTCGAACATATAGTTCTCCATGTCTTTTTTTGCAAATACTTTATCTGCCACTTTTAAAGGAAATTCAGCTGAATAAACTGTATCGTAAAATTCCTTTTTATAATGAAACTCTGCATCTAAAGTGGCTGTGTAAAAAGGAATCCATGGCTTTAGTCCTGCCTGATGGGTTAGTTGATCGATAAGCTTAATTCCTGCTTTGTCGCTTCCAATTAACTCCGGTAAATAGTCACCAAATGTTTTTTGAAGGTCAATTTTTCCTTCATCGTACATGCGCATAATTGCAGCTAACGAAGTACTCGTTTTTGTAATGGATGCTACGTCGAATATAGAATTCTCATCCACCTCCTTTTTTTTATCGTAGGTATAATAACCAAATCCTTTGTTATAAATAACAACTCCTTTACGGGCACATAAGATTTGGCATCCAGGAAAAACCGTATCCGAAATTGCTTTATTTACGATCTCATCTATCCTATTAAATTGTTTTGAATCCATTCCAACTTCTTCCGGCAATCCGTATTTTAATCTACAAGGCTCGGTAAGAAGTCCGAAACCATAAAGATAATTGAAATGTAAACTCACCGGTAGTTGTCCTTTAGCTCCAATACCACCAAAGATCAATTGTGCAGTGTAATCCATTGCGTAATTAGAATTCTGATAACTCATGATCAATCCTTCCAGTTTAAATCCTTCAGCATAATCAATCAATGAATACGGATTGGTAAATACGGATACAATTACTTTTTTATCTGTATTCAATGTTTGAATTATCTGTTTTGCCTGTGGAGTAATAGTGTAATTTTTCCATGGTGATCCATTCGATTTATGAATGGAAATAAGAATCATGTTATACGGTTTTAATTTAATAATTAACTTATCAATTAATGATTGATCTAAGTCTTCCACAATATTAAAATGATCAGCCGCAGCATAAGAATCCACTCGTTTCTGGAACATATTTTTTGTTTCATCACCAATAGAAAGTGTAGCAATCTTTAAAGTATCTAATCTTCTTAATGGGATCAAACTATCTTTATTGTTCAATAAGGTCAATGAATTTTGAACCAATGTTCTATTAACCAAGTCCGCTTTTTTTGTATGTAGATCGGCATCAAGATTAGTTAACGAAACCAATTTGTTTTGGGCTAATCCCATCCAATATTTTGCTCTCAGAATCTTTTTGCATTTCTCATCGATCATTTCACGAGTGATCTCTTTTCTGTCGATAGCTGCATTGATTTGTTTGATTCCTTCCGGAACGTCTCCTGAAAATAGCAATACATCGTTCCCCGCTTTTAATGCTTTTAGATCTACAATCCCTGGATCATAATAACTGGCAACACCCTTCATTCCTAAAGCATCGGTAAATATCAATCCCTGAAAGCCCAATTGCTTTTGTAGAAGATCTGTTACAACGGCAGGTGATAGAGTCGTGGCGGTATTCGGAGTAGGATCGTAAGCAGGAATAAACAAATGTGCAACCATCATTGATCCTACACCCGCAGCGATCAATCTTTTAAACGGATATAATTCAATTGAATCTAATCTTGCCTTGTCATGATTAATTACAGGCAATGATTTATGAGAATCAGCATCTGTATCGCCATGTCCCGGAAAATGTTTTGCATTGGCTAAAACCCCAACACTTTGCATTCCTAAACTATATGCAATTCCCTTATCCGCAACATTGTATTTGTTATCTCCAAATGATCTTGCACCAATTACCGGATTTTTGATGTTGTTATTTATATCAACTACAGGGGCAAAGTTTACATGGATCCCCATTCTTTTGCATTCCTTGCCAATCTCAACTCCCATATCGTAAACCAGCTTGTTATCTCTGATAGCCCCCAAAGTCATTTGCCATGGGTATTTTGTGGTAGAATCTAAACGCATTGATAATCCCCACTCTCCGTCGATCCCAATCATCAAAGGAACCTTAGATAAATTCTGATAATGGTTATTAAGAATGGCTTGGCGACCCGGACCTCCCTGCATAAAAATTAGTCCACCAATCTTTTGATTTTTGATGAGAGAAACAATTTCATCGTTTGGTTTAGTGGTCTTTGAGTAGGCTGCCACCATAAATAGCTGACCCGTTCTTTCGTCGGGAGTAAGGCTGTTGTAAACGGAATCGACCCATTTGTCTGCTTTTTTATTTGCCAAAAAAGGTGGCAAAGTATCGGTGTCAATAAGGGTTCTTTTTGAATTATCAGACTGATTGTTCCAAACCATGCCTGCACCAAATGTGCCACCAACCAATAAGAATGCTGATAAGTAAATAACTAATTTCTTCATACGTTTTTTCTTCCTCGATAAAAGTACTGTGTCTTGTTCCTCCAAGCTCTCGTATGGGTTCGTTTCTTTCAATAGGTGATTGTTGATAAGGGTAATATAGACGTGTATGGTATAAACGATAAATATGCCGAAATTGGTTGAATAATGTTTAAAAATGTTAGAAAAAATTGAATAGATGGATCAAGCATCCTGGAACCCTTGCCAGATGTATATTTTAAAGATTTTTTTAAATCACTTTCATTGAGGGATTATTTTTAAACCAGTTGAATAATCGTACTTTTGTGGGCTTTTTACAGGAGATAATGCCGGATATAATACAAATATTGCCAGATTCTTTAGCCAACCAGATTGCTGCCGGTGAGGTGATACAGCGTCCTGCCAGTGCGGTAAAGGAGCTTCTTGAAAACGCTATTGATGCTGGAGCAACCGAGATTAAACTCATCATAAAAGATGGAGGAAAGAACTTTATTCAGGTGTCTGATAATGGTTCGGGAATGAGTGAAACTGATGCCAGGCTTGCCTTTGAGCGCCATGCCACTAGTAAATTAAGAACCTCAGAAGATTTATTCAATATCACTACCAAAGGTTTTAGAGGAGAGGCCCTAGCTTCCGTTGCAGCTGTCGCTAAAGTAATAGTTAAAACCAAACGTGCCGAAGACAATGTTGGAACTCAAATAGAAATTGATGCCTCCAAAGTAGTACTTCACGAACCTTGTTCATGTCCTGTTGGAACCACCTTTACCATCAAGAATCTTTTCTATAATGTTCCTGCACGTCGTAAATTTTTAAAATCAGATCAAGTAGAGTTTCGTCATATTATCGACGAATTCCAAAGAGTAGCTCTTCCTCATCCTGATATTACATTCTATTTATACAATGATGAAACCCAGGTTTATCATTTGGAAGCATCTACTATGCGCCAAAGGATTGCAAACTTAATGGGGAATAATTTTAACGACCGTTTGGTTCCTGTTAAAGAAGAAACCGATTTTTTACAGATAGAAGGTTTTGTTTGTAAACCTGATTCTGCAAAAAAAACCAGAGGAGAGCAATTCTTCTTTGTAAATGGACGTTTTATCAAGAGTTCTTATTTCCATCATGCCGTAGCCAATGCATTTGATGATCTAATAGAAAAAGGATCACATCCCGGATATTTTTTATTCATGCAGATTGATCCATCGAAAATCGATGTGAATATTCATCCTACAAAAACAGAAGTGAAATTTGAAGATGAGAGATTAATCTATGCAGTGATTCGTTCATCTGCACGCCAAGCTCTCGGAAAATATAATATTACGCCTACTTTAGATTTTGATGTAGAAACTGCATTCCAAATTCCAACTAAGAAAAGTATTACACAGGTAGTCATCCCAACCATAAAAGTTAATTCTGATTATAATCCATTCCATAAGGAGAAGCCAGTAAAACAAGATTGGCAGAATTTTTATGACGTTAGCAAAAAAGAAAAGATAGATGACTTATTGTCGAACCAATGGGTAGACTTAGAAACAGGGGAGGTACTTGAACAAAAAAAGAATGCAGGGTTGGATGAATTGATTACCGAAGTAGAAAACAAAGTATTTCAATTATTCAATAGATACATAGTTGCAGGTTCAGGAAATTCATTGTGGATCATCGATCAGCATAGGGCCCATGAAAGAATATTATTTGAAAAATTTGTAGCTCAAACTTCTTACGGTCATACCCAAATGAATTTATTTCCTGAAACGTGGGAGTTGAATGGAGCTGATATGGCGGCTGTTAATGAGATTTTACCCGACCTTACTCACATGGGTTTTGATATTGAACCTTTTGGTCAGCAAGCAATGGTGATAAGGGGAATTCCAGCTGATGCCACTAATATGGCTTCAAAACAAATGTTAGAAGCTTTATTAGAACAATATAAAAATGCAGGTAAGTTAAATCCGGAGGATAGGAGAGAGTTGGTAGCGCAATCTCTATCGGGTAAAATGAGTATTAGAGGTGGAATGGTTTTAAATAAAGCTGAAATTTTACAATTAATAAGAGATCTTTTTGAAACACAAATGCCTTGGATGGGCATCAATAATAAACCAATCATCTTTAGTAAAACACCTGAAGAATTGGACGAATTGTTTTTAAAATTTAAATAGAAATGAACTACAGACCAGAAGGCCGACAAGCATTAACTCCAATGGTTAAAAACCTATTGATTGCCAATGTCGCATTGTTTGTTATTGGATTGGTTGCTCGCCCTGTTGGAGAAGTGATTGAGAGATATGGAGCATTGTATTTTCCAGGAACGGGAAATTTTGTATTTACCCAATTTATAACCTATATGTTTTTGCATAGCAGGGATAATTTTTTTCATATTGTTTTTAATATGTTTGGGTTATATATGTTTGGAACTGCTATTGAAAGGGTTTGGGGATGGAAGAGATTTCTTAATTTTTATTTGGCTTGTGGTTTAGGGGCAGCGGTGTTCCATATTCTCATCATGTATCTACCATTAGAAATGAATGCAGGTAGAGAATTTAGTCGAATGGTTGGGGCTTCTGGAGCTATTTATGGATTACTCGTTGCTTTTGGATTCTTATATCCAAACAATAAGGTTTATATCTATTTTTTAATTCCTTTAAAAGCGAAATATTTTGTAGCTTTGTTAATTGCAGGCGACTTATTATTTGGCTTTACAGGTGGAGGACAATCAAATACTGCACATTTCGCCCATATCGGCGGTGCAATTACTGGATTAGCTTTTTTGTTTGCCTCAAAACTAAAACGTCGTTGATTTGTATAAAACCATGATGAAACCGCCATTTAAAATACAACAAGGTTATTCGCCGGTTCTCAATTACTCATTGATTCAAATGATCATTGTGAGTGTTGGTTTTTTGGTGGCTACACTTATTGTAGGTTCTATTGCAGGTGCAGGGAAACAAGATGCTCTTGGTTTTTTAGTTATGCCAATGGATGGTGCTTTATTTATTCGTCGTCCTTGGACCTTGGTTACACATCTCTTTGTAAACATCAGCTTTTTCTCCGGACTTTTTAATCTCATCACTTTATTCTTCTTCGGAAAAATGTTTGCCGACTTCGTTGGCATGCATAGGTTGTGGCCCGTATTTTTATTCAGTGGATTAACAGGAGCGGCAATTGCTTTTGCTACTTCAATGATCGTTTATGGAATTCATCCACCAGTTGGGTTGGTAGTTGTTGGAGCAATCACTCCGTCCATGGCCTTGTTATCCGCTGTAATGATTGTTCATCCTGATCTTCGTTTAAATACTTTATTTATTCAAAACGTTCCTTTAAAATATTTAGGAGTGATCTTTATTTTATTGGGAATGTTAAGTGCAGCCACTTCTACTTCTAAAGATTTTTCATGGGTTTCATTGGTAGCGTTTTCAGGGACTGTCGGTTTTGGTGTTTTGTACGGATACTTATTTAAACGTAACAAGGACATGGCCACAGGATTTGTAAATCTTGTTTACAAGATCGAACGTGCATTTGGTAAAAAGCCAAGAATGAAAGTGGTTTACGGTCGTGCATTATCCGATGACGATTACAATACCGTCAAAAAAGAAAAGGAATATACTTTGGACGAATTGCTTGAAAAAATCAGCACCAAAGGAATCAAAAGTCTTTCTAAAAAAGAGAAAGAACAGTTGGATAAATTCTCGAAGGATTAAATTGCTACTCGAAGTACGAACTAAAAATACGAACCTACGAACCGGTTTATTCAACTCTTACAGTACTTATGTATCTGTTCGTACAAATTCGTAGTTCGTAGTTAGAGTAGACGAAAACAGGTATCTGATGTTTGCTCTAACGTTTGAAGTTATTCAAATCCACCGCAAATGCCTCCCCATAATACTCTGAGGAACCAATATTAGCTGACGTATAAACAATAAATTTATTTTCATCATACGGAGACTTCATCCAACCAATACAATAAATGGAGGCAATATATTGATGAATATTTGCAATTTGGTTGTTAGAGTTAAGATAGGAAGCATTAACAAGATTAAGGGTGTCGCTTAACTCAAAACTGATTGATATGGGAACACCCTTTGACGTTTTAATTGGAATAGGATTCATTTGAATATGGTTGGTATCCTGAATAATTCCAAAATCATTTAGTGCCGATTGAATAGAACTGTAGTCATCTTTCCATGCATCATCAATGGGAGTATCATAGCTGGTGTAAGCTTCAAGTTCTTCTTCCTTTTTATTATTGGTGGTGTTAATCACGTAAAATCTTACAGTGAGCCCATCCACTCCACCATCAATATAACCGCTTACTATATAAGCATAATATTTTCCATCTTTGCTCCACCCAATATGGTAAATATGATCGGCATTGTCGTAGGAATCAAAGTTCCAGAGATTAAAAGTGGGAGGAGAATATAATTTTTGCACAAACCATGATGAATGCACCCAACCTTCCACTCTATTCATTGTTTTTACCTGTCCCCAAAGAAAAATTTCGGTGAGGTGTTTTTCAGGCCATGTAATGGAACCTCTATATTTTGTCTCCTTAAATGATAAAACCGTATCATTTTTATTGATCCAGCCAACTACTTTTGATTGAACATCCCTGGTTGAGTATATCGGTACCGAATCCTTTGTACAATAAAAATTCTGACCATTTATAGTCGTAAAACTGGATAAACAAAAAATGATTATAATAATTTTTCTCATTGCCCTCATACTAATGATTCGTATTTTTCTTTCAATACGTTTAAGTGCCATCTTTGATGACCGGCCATACAAAAACCTATAGAAGCAACGGAATAAGTCCCCTTAAAACTTTCTCCTGATCTGGCCAACATCTCAGGTGTAAAAGATTGATACATATTTCTAAAAGCTAGGTGAACTGATCTTAGATCCTCAATTAGTTCCTGAAGAGTTCTATGGTTTGCATCTGCATTTTTTGCATATTCATCTTCCTCGTAGGAGGGTAATTTTGTTTTCTCATTTCGCGAAAATGCCAATGCTCTGTACATAAATATTCTTTCGGTATCGATCAAATGTTGAAGAATATCTTTTACCGTCCATTTTCCCGGAGCATAAACCTTATCTCCCAGTTGCGTCCATGTGTTGATCGGGAAGCGTTCTATCTCGTCAATACTTATGTCAATGGCCTTTAATAACTCTACATCATCACATAAATTGATATACCTATCAAAGTACTCTGGCATTGGATTTAATTCAGATCTTTTCATTCTATAAAATTTAATCAAAAAGATTTTTTGGTAAAGCGTCTTCGTGTTTCAATAACCATTCTTTTCTCCACAACCCACCGGCATATCCAACCAATTCTCCGGTTGAACCAATTACTCTGTGACATGGAACTACTATAGCAATGTTATTTTTCCCATTGGCACTTCCGGCTGCACGAATTTTTTTGGGATCACCAAGGTTCTTTGCCAACTGAAGATAGCTAACCGTTTTTCCGAATGGAATTTCAATCAATTCATTCCACACTGCCATTTGAAAATGGGTTCCTGGTTGCAGAATAGGAAAAGTAAATTCTTTTAACCCACTTTCGAAATATGCTTTTATTTCATTGTAAGCAAGATCAAGCAATGGATTTTCTTCATCATCAATTCTTTCCTCAACAACAGGCTCTTTATCATGGAATTCAACAGCCATAATATAATCTTTGTTACCAATGATTTTGATAAATCCTATGGGCGAATGATATAAAATTGAATCATTCTCCATGTTTGGTTATTCTGTTTTGAGAATCCGACACGTATGACTGTATTGTTGATTGTAAAGGCTAATATAATACATTCCGTTTGAAAATGAGCTTATATCAACTTGTGACTTATCAGTAACATTTGAGGTGAACATTACTTCTCCTAAAGTATTTGTGATTGTCATTTTAAAGTTACCCACTTTATTCAACTTGATTTGAAAAATACCTGTTGCAGGGTTAGGATATATTTCAAAGAAACTTAATTCGTTTTCATTAAGAGAAGTTGTACACATAATATCGTTCAGCTTTTGCCAAATGGTATCATTCAACTCTAAGGAAACAGCTCCACCCGGGAACGGCGCATTTCCCATTCGAATAAACACTAAGTTCATACTTGGAACAACGTTAATTATTTGTCCGTTTTTTCCCATTGCAGCAAACATATCGCTCGGTGCATTTGGATTTAAAGATCCGGTAAAACTAAATTGAACACCTGGAACCATATACGATGGTTTCCCATTGAGCCACCATAGATATCCATAAGACGGATTCAATACCTGCGATGTATTTACCATGTCATTGAAATAAGTAGTATCAGTCATGATTTGATTTCCATTCCAATTACCTTTATTAAGAATAAGCAAGCCATATCTGGCCATACTTCTTGGTTTGCTATAGAATACGTTGTTATACCCTTGAGGTAAATACAACCCAGTCATTCCTGTTGGAATAAGTACCTTTTGAGTAACATAGCTATTTAAACTCATTCCCGTTGAACCTTGAATAACTCCATCCAACAAAGTGTATGGACCATTGTGATAGGCCCATCTTGTTCCAGCATTTGCCAAGTATTGTAAACAAATACTATCTGTACAGGTAAAATCAGGAACCCCATCATCGAGTCCAGTGGTCATGGTTAGTTGATGCCTGATTGTAATCATATCTTCTTTAGGAGCCAGGCAAACGGTCCACCCTATTCCTAAATAATCGGAAGTTGTATCTTATATTAATAAATAACCTTCCTGCTGAGCGATTCCTACAGTAAAAGCGGTAAGAGATTTCCCCGCAGATGCCCAATACCAAGGACTATCCACAGTAAAAGTTCCAAAGTATTTTTCAATCACGATCTTTCCATCTACAAGAACAATAAAGGCTTTTGAGTTTCCATCCTCGAGATAATTTAAAAGAGTATCAATTTTATCAGGACACCATCCTAACGATAGAGGAGAGATCGTGTCCCAGGTGGTTCCGGCCAGAGGAGGGAAGTAGAGTGACTGTGCTTTTATACCTGCACCAAAACCTAACAAAAATAAAACCAACAATAGTTTTTTCATAATATCGGGGTTATTTTATTTACTAACCATCAAAGATCTCTTACGTTTAATACAAAT
>Ga0163152_10009279_pt1 | contig 10287 bp, 11 predicted proteins | sample OliLakLV19MP8IB2_FD_148635 | JGI IMG/M metagenome (GOLD analysis project Ga0163152, IMG submission 148635) | Freshwater microbial mat bacterial communities from Lake Vanda, McMurdo Dry Valleys, Antarctica - Oligotrophic Lake LV.19.MP8.IB-2 | ecosystem: Environmental > Aquatic > Freshwater >...
GTTGGCGATTTCGAAGCACAAAACTGTCTGCCACCACAAAACTTGATACGAAGCACAAAGCTTCATTTAACCACTGAACCGCCAATTTCTTGTAGGTGCTGTTACCACCAGTTGTTCTTGTCATATGAGTTCGAGTATTCGTTCTTTTTCAGTCCACTTAACTGGTTCCCTTGTCGTTTTTTCTTTTAGTAATTCAAATATAAATGCTGATTTTTCAGGCAAATAACCTTCTGATTTGTCATTTATAATTGTTAGTCTTTCCTTTATTAAGTCTTGATATTTAGATTTAACCGCTATTTCAAAGTTCACAATTGATTTTCTTAAATCATTTTCAAAGTAAGTTTGAGTTGAACCAGTCACATACGTCAATAAATATAGTTTTGAACTTTTATTGATTATTGCGTTGAATTTAATGCTTTGAAAGTCGTCAAGTGCAGAACGCAATTTGACCATGTCAGAGTAGTTTACTTTTAAATAGTCGTTAGCATCTCTCCTAAAAGTCTCTCTTTCTTTTTCTTCTTTCTCGTCCTTATATTGGATACAAAAGGCATTAACTACGCCAACTATGAAATTAGAAAGGTCAAAAACTGCACTCGGAATTTGTTCTAAATTTTCACAAGTCTTGTAGTAATATTCAACACCTTCTTTGTCAAGAGTTGATTTTACATTAAATGAACTTTTAAATGCAGTCGTGATTCTGTTTACAATAAATTCAAATTCGTCATAGAGGGGTGTTTCATAATAATTTTGGTCTATCCAACCACTGTCTGTGATTACAATTTTATTGTTTGTTAAAGTTATAAAAACTGAAACGAATTTGCTGTTAATCGTTGAATAAGCTGTTATGACTTCAAGTGCATTTTGTCTAACCTTAAAATTTGTTAGGTTACAAAATGACGATTTTATTTTTTCTATAATTTCTTGATTGCTCATTGCTATTCAAATGAAATGTTGTCAAAGTTAATATTTTGAATTGCAGTAAATTCAATTTCAGGCTCTTTGTCAATAACAGTAGGAAAGTCGCCAGTTGAAAGTTTAGAATTGCATTCCATACAAAAAAGTGAAACGCCAAAATTTATGTCTTCTGCTATAATTTGTGCGTCATATTCTTTTTTCAAAGTGTCATTTTTGTATGCAATTGGTTTACCATCTTCTTTGTATGAGTTAAAATGAGGTGTAGTTACAGATTGTTCTTCGAGAGGAATGTCTGGAAAATCATTTCTGTGAGCAGGACCGTCCGAGTCAAATCGAAAAAAAGGTTCACTTGTCAAAGAAGGACAACGAAGTTTAATACCGTATTTTGAATCTCTTTTACTTCTCTCAACAAAAAATATTATGTCATCACTAATTGTTTGGTGTTGAATAGAACTTTGTCCTGTCAACCATTTTGCATTACTTTTTTTAGGTTCAAGTTGAATGGTTTTTGTCAGCACGATTTTGTCAACCGTAACAAGTTCCTTGAAGAAGTCAAATTGGTCTTTTATGTCTTTGTTCGTTCTATTCATTCTTGTCGTTTTACAATTGGTGGTAACTTGTTTACACACGAAGTTAAAAACCTTTTCCATTTCGTGTATCCGCCCCATTTCGGGGGTTAATGCGAAACGCATCCCGTTCTGCCGTTTCGCATTAACTCCCAATCAGCATCTTCTCCCGCTTCCCCACTTCCCTACACCCCCTTCACGCTCACCTTGTAATGCCCCGGCAGAGGGCTTACATAGGGTCGCTTTGGCTCTTGATGCACTTAACTGATTGATAATCAGCGTGTTTAATAGGGTAATGGCAAATTTGACCTGTCGGTTTGTCAGCTTAGAAAGGGGAATTGCAAACTTTGAAAGTGCCCTTTCTAACGCGCCAAGACGAATTGAAACGGAGGCTGCGCGACAGGTGAAAAAGGAAACTACATATAATAAGTAATTATTGTATGGAGGGGGGGGGAATTCGCAGGAAGGTGTGGCACGAATTGCATAGGTACAAGCTAAAGTAAACACCTTTGTTAAAAAACAAAGGTTTGGAGATTTTTTTTTAAATGTGAATGAAGACGTCATGCTGAGCAAAGCGAAGCATCTCACACTTCATAGATGAGAGATTCTTCCCCGCAGAGCGAATTGGCGTCAACCTAATTTTGATAATTCTGCTCGAACTCCTTGCTGTGTTTTGATTTCGGAGATTTCTTATCACAAAATTTATTCCACCCCTTCGGGGTTTGGGATACCCATTTTTTCCATTACTATAATAATTTCATCCCTTCGGGATTGATTGCATTTTAACTCTGAAGGAGTGACATTATTATAGAAATAAATTGACTGAATCACCTTGAAATCATGAAGGGATGACATAAAAGTTGATGCTTAGGTTGACGCCAATGCGCAGAGCGGGGTAAACTGCTGCGTAGGTCTCCGCTCAGAATGACGGGAACAGGGGGGGATTGCTTCGCAGAGCCTCGCAATGACGGGAACTGTTGCTTTGCTGAAAGACACTGCTGCCCTTCTGCTGTCAGCGCTACCGAACAATGCGCTAAAGAAATGAGGTCAGTACGCGCCCCCTACTCTCGTCTAAAAACATTCGCTCCTCATCTATTGTTTACCTGAGCCTAAAGCAAATTCGCTACTTTTGCGTTCCTCTTTTCATTGATGGCAAGATTCATTGCATTTTTTCTGCTGATTCCGGTTTTCATTGCACACGCCCAGGAGAAATGGACGCTGGAGCAGTGCATTAAACATGCGCTGGAAAACAACCTGCAAATCAAGCAAACGCGGCTCAACGAGGAGGCTGCGCGCAACCAACGCACGCAGGCGTATGCCGATTTTCTTCCCAGCATCAATGGCGACCTCTCCTACGGGGTGAATTTCGGTCGCTCCATTGACCCTACTACGTATGAGTTTGTGAACCAGCGCATACAGACCGGTTCCCTCTCAGGAACGAGCGGAGTTACGCTGTTCAACGGGCTGAATAAAATCAACACGCTGAACCAACGCAAGTTTGACGTGCTCGCCAGCCAGTCAACTACGGAAGATGTTGCGAACACGATTTCGCTCAATATCACTTCTTCGTTTCTGCAAATTTTGCTGAATACCGAAGCGCAAAAAACTGCTGAAGAGCGGCTGAAACTGAGCAGCGACCAGGTGGAACAAACAAAAAAATTGGTGAACGCGGGCGTGTTGCCCGAAGGAAATCTATTGGATGTATTAGCGCAGCAGGCTACGGACACGTTCACCTACATCGTTTCGGCAAATGGCGTTGAGCTATCGAAGTTGAGCCTCGCCATTCTGTTGCAATTGGACGACCCTGCGGTATTTGATGTTGAAATTCCTGCAATCAGCATGAGCGCCCCTGCTGTGTTAAGAGAGAATAATGCAAAGTCCATTTATGCAATAGCGCTGGGCAACCAGGCTTCGGTGCAAAGCGCAACATACGGTGTGCTGAGCGCGAAGAAAAGTCTTTCTGCAATGCGCGGGCTGTATTATCCGAGTCTGTCGTTTTTTTACAACCTGCGCACAAATCATTCGAGCATCGCAAGGCGCATCACGGCTGATGTGGACCAGCAAAATATTTTAATCGGCTATGTGGATGATGGCTCCTTCACGCCTGTGAGAACAATTTTTACACAACCGATTTATGAGAATGCGCCCTTCCTCGGGCAATACAGCGATAACCTGTATCATTCGCTTGGATTCAGCTTATCTGTGCCGCTCTTCAACGGGCTGCAAACGCGCACCGCAGTGAAGAACATGGAGTTGCAGGCGGTGAAAGCGGAGTATAATCTGAAAGCCGTGCAAGACCAGTTGAAGAGTGATGTGTATGTTGCCTATGCGGATGCAAAAGCGGCTTACCAGAAATTTCTTGCCGCGCAAAACAGCGTGTCGGCATTAGAGCGCTCGTTTGAATACGTCACAAAAAAATTCAACCTGGGCGCGGCAAACACGCTGGAGTATTCCACCGCGAGCAACAATCTGCTTGCCGTGCAAAGCGAATTGATTCAGTCGAAGTATGATTATATTTTCAAACTGAAAGTTTTGGATTTCTATCTTGGCAACCCGATTACGTTGAACTGATGCAAAATTCTTCCTGGAAACTCATTATCCTGCTCGCTGCGTTTGTTGCAATTCTTGCAACCGTTGCGATTGTTGGGAAAAAGCAAGGCTGGATAGGCGGAGGCAACGCCACAGAAGTCACTGTTGAAAAAGCGGGCAGACACACGATTGAAGAAACCGTTTCCGCAAGCGGAAAAATTTTCCCGGAAACAGAAGTGAAAATCAGCCCCGATGTGTCGGGCGAAATTGTTGACCTCTTTTTTGAAGAAGGCGACTCCGTGAAGAAAGGCGACTTGTTGTTTACCATTCGCCCCGACACTTATCAATCCATTGTAGAGCAGGCAGAAGCGATGGTGAACCAATCGAAAGCAACGCTCGCCAATGCAAATGCCCGCATCATTCAAGTGCAGGCGCAGTATGAAAATGCAAAAACAACTTTTGACAGAAATATAAAACTCTACCAGGAGAAAGTGTTAGCACAAGCAGATTATGATAATGCAGTTGCCGCTTTTAAAAGCGCGGAAGGGGAGTTGAAAGCTGCGGAAGAAAGCGTGAAAGGAGCGGCATTCAGCGTGAAGAGCGCGGAGGCAGGATTCAAAGAGGCGCAGGATAATCTTACCAAGACAAAAGTGTATGCTCCGATGGAAGGGATTCTTTCCAAGCTGAATGTGAAGAAAGGCGAGCGTGTGGTGGGCACCGCGCAGTTCTCGGGCACGGAGATGCTTACGATTGCTGACCTCAGCAAGATGGAGGTGCAGGTGGACGTGAGTGAAAATGATATTGTGCGCGTGAGCCTCAACGACACGGTTGAACTTGAAGTGGATGCGTTCATAGATAAAAAATTCAAAGGCATCGTGCGGCATATCGCCAACTCAGCAAGCACGGGTGCAATTCTTTCTTCAGAGCAGGTAACCAATTTCACCGTGAAAATCAGTGTGTTGCCTGATTCTTACAAAGCGCTTGTTTCGGCAACCAATCCGTTTCCGTTCAAGCCCGGCATGTCGGCAACGGCTGAAATAAAAACAGATTTGATCAAAGATGCGTTGTCCGTTTCGATACAATGCGTAACCATTCGCGAATCGGAGGAGGATGAAAAAAAGGAAACGGAAAAAGAAGAGATTGTCTTCGTGCATGAAAACGGAAAAGCAAAATCGGTGAAAGTTAAAACCGGAATTCAGGACGATAAATACATTCAAATCAAAGAAGGCGTAGATGAAACGATGGCAGTAGTGACAGGTCCCTACCGCGCAATCTCGCGCACGCTGAAAAACGGGGATAAGATTGAAGTGGTGAAGGAATTGAAGAAGGAAGAGGAATAAGCAAAAAGTTTTTGCATTAACTTCACAACTATGCAAAGCATCGCTCTATAATTCCAGCAAAATAATTCAGACATGTTAACAGTGCGTCCACAATATATTACCGACAACTCGGGCAAAAAAATATCCGTAGTGCTTCCCCTAAAGGATTTTAAAGTGATTCTGGAAGAGCTTGAGGAACTGGAAGACATTCGCCTCTATGACGAAGCTAAAAAATCTAAAGAGCCTTCTATTCCCATTGACAAAGCCTTTAAAATGATTGAAGCTAAACGCAAGTCAAAGTAATGGCTTACAGTGTGACTTTAAAGAAAAGAGCCATTAAGGCTCTTGAAAAAATTTCTGAGCCGTATTATTCCAACATCAAAAAAGGCATTTATAATCTTGCGGACAATCCCCGTCCATCGGGCTGCAAAAAACTAAAGGGAAGGGATGGCTATCGTATCCGTGTTGCTGATTACCGCATCCTCTATGATATTTTTGACAATATGCTTGTTGTGGATGTCATCAATGTGGGACACAGAAAAGATATTTATTGATAGATAGCAAAGCATTTAGTTTGAAGCCTGAAATTTGAAAGCGGGTATAATAATGCAGCCGCGCTAAAAACCTTAAACTCTCTCTAAATCAATACCTCCTCTGGTTTTTAAATTTTGCGTAGCAGTTCTGCAACGCTATGCTCACTTCATAAAGCGATGCGTATTTCACAAAATCCTGCTCAAGCGGGCAAGTGGAAATAAATAACACAATTTCATCTTCTTCCAATTCAAACAAGCCTGAATCAATATGATAGCGCGTAATATCTTTCAACGCTTGTTCTAATTGCTTCTGGTTCATCAACTCAACGTACTCTCGCTTCTCTTGTTCCTTTCTGCTGAATTTTTGATAAAGCGCAGTAATAGGACTGCTGAATGCATCAACCGGGCTTGCGATAATCGGTTCATATTCTGTGGTTCCGATTTTTTCACGCGCCTCCTCTAAATCTTTATAAGTAGGTTGCGGACGGATGATGACGGGTTTATCAAATTGGATGGTCAATTGCTTCATCTCCACACGCACATGATAAATTGGTTTGTAAACCGAATCGCGGAAACTCACCGTCACCGTTTTAAATCCAAGGCAGGAAACGCGGATATCCTGTTTGGGTTTGATTTTTATTTCAAAAGTGCCATCACTTTTCCCAAACTCTCCCCTGCCGGTTGTAAGATTCACAATGATGAAATCACCGAAACCTATTGCCGGATGCTGAACAACTGTACCTTTCACAAGAATGGTGGAATCCTGCGCAAATGAGGTGAATGTTGCGCAGATAATCAGCAGCAAGCAGATGACGGAGCGTTTAGGTGGAGCCATTCTAAATTGAAAGTTATTTAACTCAAAGCAGACGGATAAATTGTGATGAGACTATTCATTAAAATACCCCTTTGTATTTCCCCTAAAAGGGGAAAAGCCACGCTCCTTACAAATCAGTTCTTCACGCCCTTTGCAACACGCTGTTGAAATTTCAAAAAGTCTTCGTCAGTGCGGAAGTTTTCGAAATCAGTATCCTGCAAAAAGCGCTTGTAGCTCTCTCTTTCTTTGAAATATTTTTTCTTCCGGCATTTCTCCAAATAATCCAGCATCGCGTTTTTATTGCGCATCAGCGCATAATTGCAGGCACTATTATAGTATGCTAACGTGGTGTAATCAGGGTTTACCTGGACCGCGCGTATCTGGTCTTCAATCGCTTCATTGTAATATCCCAACTTTGATTTTGCATTTCCCATTTCAATAAATGCATCAGCATTCGCAGGATTCAGTTTTACAACGGTCATAAAATCTTCAATTGCTTTTTCATTCTTGCCCGCCTGCGCATTTGTACGCGCCCGTTCTAAATAATTTTCCGCGAGCGTTGCATCCATCTCAATTGCTTTATCGAGATTTTTCAACGCTTCCTCATAGTTGCCGATGATACGGTTTGCCACACCGCGATTGCGCATCGCGAGCGTCATCTTCGGATTGTATTGAAGCGCAAGCACGAAATCCTGTATCGCTAACTCCACATCATTTTTATTAGGCGCGGCAACATTCTGATTGTAATAGCGCGCAGAGCCGCGATTGTTGTAGGCGAGTGCATACGCTGTATCTATTTGAACAGCTTTGTCAAAATCCTGAATTGCCAGTCGAAAGTCATCCATTCGGTGATAGCACACTCCGCGATTATTATATGCTTCCGCAAATTTTGGATTGAGTTCAATCGCCCTGCCCAGCCACTTCAGCGCCTTCTCATAATCTCCCATTTCGCTATATGTATGTCCTACTGCGCTGTAAACCTCCTCGTTTTCGGGACCGTTCTTCACAACTTTCATCAAATCTTTCAATGCTTGTTTATGATAGCCCAAATAGAGATACGAATAGCCGCGATAGTAATAAGTATCAAGCGCTTTAGGAGTGATTTCTAAACTTTGTGTGAGGTCTTCAATCGCATTCTCATAATTTCCCAAACTATAATTATAAACCCCGCGCTGATAGTAGAGGTCTTGCGCGGAAAGCAGCGAGCAAGCAAGCATGAAACAACCAAAAACAACAGAAAACTTCATGCGCTAAAGATACAGGATTCAAGCACCTGCTACTTAATCAAGCTGTCCTTTTCTACCACTTTCATAAACGGGTCGCGATAGAGTTTTCCAATGGGAATTTGTTTTCCGTTTACATCCACGGAATTATTGGAAATGCTTTTCACTCTGTTCAGCGAGATGATAAATGAACGATGCACGCGAATGAATTGGGTAGAGGGAAGTTTTTCTTCCAGATTTTTCATTGTTTGCAGCGTGACGATTCTTCCTGCGGGCGTGAAAATCATTACATAATCTTTCAGTCCTTCGATATAAAGAATTTCGTCTAATCCGATTTTTACAATCTTCTTATCTGATTTCACGAAAATAAAATCGCTTTCGTTTTCGTGATTTACAGATGTGGCTTCTTTCTTCGATTTCAGCGGAGTGAGTTGCGCAATGGCTTTGTTTGTTGCTTTTAAAAAACGGTCAAATGAAATTGGCTTCAAGAGATAATCCACCGCATCCAGATTGAATCCGTCCATCGCATATTCGGAATAAGCAGTAGTGAAAATCACACAAGGAGGATTTTTCAGCGATTTCAGAAATTCAACGCCTGTGATTTCCGGCATCTGGATAACAAGAAACAAAATGGAGATGTCATGGTTGCGCAATTGGCTCAGCGCTTCGATTGCATTACTGCATCTTGCAACAAGCTGAAGGTTTGGCACTTTGTGGATATAGCTTTCCAGCACATCGAGCGCAAGCGGCTCATCGTCAACAATCAGACATTTGTATTTCATCTCAATAAAATTTTAAGATTTGTTTTGTAAGAAGCCGCATCGGAAATCGTCAACTCGTACTTATGCGGATAAATCAGTTCTAATCTTCGCTTTACGTTTTGCAATCCAATACCGTTTTCGTTTCCTTTTTTAATTGGTTTAATGGGCTTGCTGTTTTCTACTTCAAAAAAAAGTGCGCCTTCTTTTTCATCTAATTTGATGTGAATCCACCCGGCTTCAATGGCACTGTTTACGCCATGCTTAAAGCTGTTTTTCAAAAACGGGATGAACAGCAAGGGCGCAATCATTTTGCCGTTTTCCGCGCAGTTGATTTCAAGATTGATTTTTGTTCGCCCGTCCTGGCGAATGCGCTCGAGTTCAATGTAATTCTCCATGCAACGGATTTCATTCGCAAGCGACACCATTTTCGCATTGCTTTCATACAGCAGGTAACGCATCATCTCTGAAAGTTTCAAAATCATCTCAGGCGCCTTATCCGACTTTTGAAGCGACAGCGCATAGAGATTATTTAGCGTATTAAAAAGAAAATGCGGATTGATTTGCGACTTTAGGAATTTCAATTCCGCCTGTAGCCGCTCGCGCTCCAACTCCTGGTTGCGCTGCTGCTGTTTAAACCATTCCATGCCCAGCTTTAGCCCGGTGGTGAGCGCAAGCACAAGCGAAATATTGATGAGGGAAAAAAATGCCAGCCGCTCCAGCCGAACTTGTCCCTTTAATTCTTCCACGTTATAGAAGTTGTAGTATTCCACTGCCGAATGCACCGGCACCATCACGACAAGCGAACAAAGCAGAAAGAAAATGTATTGCGCATATTTTCTTTGGAGCAGATAATGCGGAATCAGAAAAAGAATATTGATATAAACCACGAGCGCATAAGAAAACGATTCGCGGGTCACGTCTTTGAAACTTTCCCAATAGCCATACTTCGAGCCGAGGAACAGCGTGAACACCGTGACGAAGACAATCCAAAACGCAACGTGATAAAACACTCTGGTCTGCAAAATTTTCGGAATCGCCATCCTGTTCATACGATAAAATTAATCGCGGCTGTCGCGCTTTTCATCATTCATAGACAGATAACGCTTTTCACCCGATTGAATGGCGCAATGCTTCGGTAAACTGAAATCAGGGAGAAGCAATTCCAAACGATACGCTACGAACGCTACAAATTCGTTTGTCTGAATTAAGCGCGCTTTCGTCTAAAAAGCCATCGGGCGAGGCTGCCTTTTTCATGTTATTCACGTAATTTGGTATAGAACTTAAATCGCAATGCCATGAATATGCTTCTTTTTGTCCTCATCAATGGATTCTTATTTTCCATCTCCTCATCAAGCGTAACCACAAACACTACCTCCAACCAGTCGCCCGTTATTCAAGAAGATTGTTCAGATAAAAAGCCGCTTCCCTTTGTGCAGCCCGCGTTTCCACAGCCGCAAAATAATTCTACCGGCATGGAGCATCAGGGTGTGAAGCCCACCCCGAAAGAATGCCCGAACGCGAATGCCTGCTAAGAAATTTCTGTTTTAATCTTTCAATCCCTTTAAATTTCATTACCCAAAGAAGCCCTTATCTTTACAGCGATGTCACACACCGCTGATTATTGGAT
>Ga0163152_10009282_pt1 | contig 10286 bp, 5 predicted proteins | sample OliLakLV19MP8IB2_FD_148635 | JGI IMG/M metagenome (GOLD analysis project Ga0163152, IMG submission 148635) | Freshwater microbial mat bacterial communities from Lake Vanda, McMurdo Dry Valleys, Antarctica - Oligotrophic Lake LV.19.MP8.IB-2 | ecosystem: Environmental > Aquatic > Freshwater > Lake...
AATTGCACCGACGCCCACGGGCCGGGCACGCCCGGCCCCTACACGCCCCTACGCATGTCACCCCCACGCGATACATTACCCCCATGCCCGCCAAGATCCAGCGCTGGATTGACCTGCTCGCCGCCCTGCTCCGGCGCAACTATCCGATCTCGTTCGAGGAGCTGATCCGCGACGTCCCCGCCTACCAGAACGCCGGCCAAAACGACGAGACGCGGCGGCGGATGTTCGAACGCGACAAGGATGAGCTCCGCCGGTTCGGCGTCCCCATCATCACCCAGAAGAACGGCGACAACGAGCTCGGCTACCAGCTGCGCCGGACCGATTTCTACCTGCCGTACCTGCAGGTGCTGCAGCATGGACGCGTCACTCCGCTGAGCAAGCCAGTGGACCGCTACGGCTACAAGTCGCTGCCCACCCTGGCGTTCGAGCCCGACGAGCTCCGCGCCATCGAGGATGTGGCCCGCCGGCTGCCCACGCTTGGGGTGCCGTCGATCCTGGAAGACGGCCGCTCCGCGCTCCGCAAGCTGGGCGCCGGCCCGCCGCCGTCCGACGTCGAGGCCGCCAGCAACACCGCCCACGCCGCCACTTTCGACCTGCTCAACGACGCGCTCGAGCGCCGCAAGCAAGTCACCTTCAGCTACCGCTCCTTCAGTGCCGACACCAGCAGCCCCCGCACGGTGGAATCGTACGGGCTCTTCTTCCTGGGCCACCACTGGTACCTGGCCGCAGCGGAGCCGGGGCAGGAAGTGGTCAAGAACTTTCGCCTGAGCCGGATGACCGACGTGGCCGTGAACCCCACCAAGCCGGGCACCCGGGACTACGAGATCTCACCAGCGTTCCAGCTCCGCGACCATGCCCGCTCCCGCCAGGCCTGGGAGCTCGGCTCGACCGACGCGATGGTGGCGGAGGTGCAGATCGTGGAGCGAAACGGAGCGTCGCAGTCGGTGGCGCGTCTGGGCAAAGAGGTGGCAGGGCATCCCGACCGCCGCCAGTTCCGGGTCCGCCGGCTCGACCCCTTTGCGCGCTGGGTGCTGGGTTTTGCCGGCGCGGTGGTGCCAGTGTCTCCCAAAGAATTGGTGGAGCGACACCGCGACATGGTCCGGCAGACACTGGTGCTCTACCGTGCGGGTGCGTCATGACCGATTCCACGGCGGCGCAGCTCAAGCGGATCCTGCACCTGATCCCGCTCTGTTCGGAGGATGTGGAGCACTCGCTGGAGGAGATGGCCCAGGCTGTGGGGGCCGACTCCAAGACGCTGTTGCGAGACCTGCGGGCGTTGTCGGAGCGGTTCGACGATCCGGGCGGGTTCGTGGAGGGGGTGCGGGTGTGCGTGGAGCCGGGGCGGTTCTCGCTCCACTCTGATCACTTCCGCCGGCCGATGCGGCTGACGATGGCGGAGCTGGGGGCGCTCAACCTGGGGTTGGCGATCCTCGAGGCGGAGCGGCCGCCCGACGAGCAGGAGACGATCCGCCGCGCCCGCGGCCGACTGGAGCAGGTGCTGGCGCAGCTGCCGGAAGACGATCCGGCGCTGCAGCTCCGGCACGCCGAGCAGGGGGCGGATGCGGACTCTGAGGTGTTGCGGGTGGTGCGGCAGGGGGTAACGGAGGACCGCTGCCTGACGATTCGGTACACCAGTGCGCGGGCCACTGAGGCGACGGACCGGGTAGTCTGTCCGCTGGCGCTGGTGCCGGCGCGGGGGCGGTGGTTCCTGGTGGCGGCGGTGGACGACGCGCTCCGGGTGTACCGGGTGGACCGGATGGAGAGTGCGACGTTGATGCCCGAGACGTTTGACCGTGCGGGCGCGCCCTCGGTGGAGGAGCTGTTGGGCGGCGAGCGGATCTTCGTGGGCCAAGTGGAAGAGACGCTGGTGGTGCGCTACTCGGCCAAGATCGCGGCCTGGATTGCGGAACGGGAAGGGGTGAAGCCGGGGGCCGACGGATCGGTGACGGTGGAGTACCCGCTGGGCGACCGCGAGTGGGCGGTGCGCCATGTGTTGCAGTACGGGCCCGAGGCGGAGGTGGTCGGGCCGGCGGAGGTACGGGAAATGGTGGTGGAAAGGCTCGAGGGGATGATGGCGGTGTAGGGGCGCCCTATAGGGCGCCCGTGAATATCGGTGCATTGGGGATTGCAGGGGACGGACGTGTCCGGCCCCGTGGACGCCGTGCCCGGCCGCCGCACCCGTCGGGCCATGCGCCGGAGGCCCACCCTCACGGGTGGGCCTCTCCGTTGTGACGACCATGGGGGCGCCCGCGGGGATTGTGGCATGCCCGGCCGGACGTGCGGTCGTCGGGGTGGTGACAGGCCTGGGATTGTTCCGTAGGGGCCGAATCCATTCGGCCCGCGGCGGATGCGGGAACCAGGCGCCGCACCCGTCGGGCCATGCGCCGGAGGCCCACCCTCACGGGTGGGCCTCTCCGTTGTGACGACCATGGGGGCGCCCGTGGGGATTGTGGTATGCCCGGGCGGGCCAGCGGTCGCCGGGGTGGTGGCAGGCCTGAGATTGTTCCGTAGGGGCCGAATCCATTCGGCCCGCGGCGGATGCGGGAACCAGGCGCCACACCCGTCGGGCCATGCGCAGAATCCATTCGGCCCGTGGACATCGGAACCGGACGCCCCAGCCGTCGAGCCGTGCGCAGGAGGCCCACCCTCACGGATGGGCCTCTCCGTTGTGACGACCGTGGGGGCGCCCGCGGGGATTGACGACGATGCCGTAGGGGCCGGGCCTGCCCGGCCCGCGGACACCAGGCCTGGCCCGTGGTCGCCTCGCGGGTAAACCCGCGGCTCGGCCAGGCGCGTAGTGGGGCCCTATAGGGCGCCCGTGGCTATCGGTGCGTTGGTGTCACGCGGAGCCGCGGAGACGCAGAGGGCTCCGATTCCCGCGCCGGCATCAGGGTCGGGGAGGTCCATTGATGTTTTGGTGAACTGCCTCACCCATAGGAATCCAATCTTGCCCCGTGGGGCTGTTCAACCCCAATCAGTAGCCCCTGCCATCGGACGATTTTGTTCCGGACCCCGATCCTTCGCGGAGAGGGCGCCCGGGCGCCCCTACAGCGGCTCCGCGTGAACCCCTCGGCACCGATGCTCCCGGGGCGCACAGGGGTGCGCCTCTGATAACTAACGCACCGCGCCCCACTCGGTGCGTCCACCGAATGTGGCGGGGCGTTCGATCAATGGACGCCCCACCCCGCCTAGGAGCTATGGCGCCGCCACCGCGATGACCTGCAACCCGGCGATGCCTCGGAAGTCACTGGGGTTGCAGGTATAGATCGGCAGCTCATTGGCGAGGGCGATGGCCGCGATCATCGCGTCATACGAGCGGGCGGCTGGCTTGCGGCCGGAGCGGCGCAGGCTGGCGGCCACCCGTCCGAAGGCCCGCGCCGCGCGGGCATCGAACGGCAGCGGGTCGAAGTCCGACTCCGCCTGCTGCAAGTGGGCCTGACGGGCCGCGCGTTCCCGCGCCGAACTGGCCACCAGAGGCCCGACCGACAGCTCGGCCAGGGTAATCGTGGTGATCAGCGGCTCGTCGGGGAGCACACCAGGGTCGGTCAGCCGCGGCAGCAGGATCACCGTGCTGGTGTCGAGGATCCCACGGCGCGGGCCAGATCTGGCGGAGCTCACAGCGAGGTGTCGAGGGTGCGGTCCAGGTCGGCGCGGAGCCGCACCGAATCCACCGGGGGGAGGGAGCGCCAGCGCTCGAGGAGCACCGCCGCCGGCACCACCTTGGCGGGGAGCGGGCGCAGCTCCGCCACCGGGTGCCCATCGAGGGTAACGGTAAAAGACTCCCCGCGCACCACCCGCTGGAGCACCTTACCGCCCTGGTTTCTCAAGTCTCGCACCGTCACGTCTGCCATGCCCTTCAATGTATCACCGGTGAGACAGCGATGCGATGGGTGGCCCCACACCGGAGTCATCCCGAGGAACCCGAACAGAGTGAGGGTGACGAGGGATCTTCTCAACCGGAAAATGCGCCCGTCGTGAGACGCCTGGTCCCGCCATGGGCCGGCACGATCCCTCGTCGCCCCTGAAGGGGCTCCTCGGGATGACTCCGATGTGTGGGTAGGACCCGCCCATCAACGGGCCGGGCAGGCCCGGCCCCTACGACGCATTCCGGCGCGGCGGGCGCCCTATAGGGCGCCCCTGAAGGGGCTCTTCGGGATGACTCCGATGTGTGGGTAGGACCCGCCCATCAACGGGCCGGGCAGGCCCGGCCCCTACGACGCATTCCGGCGCGGCGGGCGCCCTATAGGGCGCCCCTACACCGCGTCTCCGCGTGAACCCGTTACACCCCCGGGCACCACCCCACGGTCTTGAATCCGCAGCGCTCGCATTCCTCCGGATGCCGGGTCAATTCCGGCGCGCCGCTCTCCATCCGCACCACCTGCTCCGCGAGCCGCTCTGCCATCGGCACCAGCTCGTCCTCCATATATACGTGCCGCACCTGCGTCCCCGACTCCGCAAAGTGGAACCGGAATTCCGCCACCCGCTTACCCGCAATGGCGCGCGCGGCCAGGGTGTACACCTCCTGCTGGGGACGGTAGTGCTCCGTCCGGTGCTCCAGGTCTGCCTCCGAGACCTTGCCGGTCTTCACGTCCAGCAGCACCTGGCCCTGGTCGTTCCGCGCCGCCAGGTCCAGCGTCCCCTGCCACCCCTCGCCGGGACCGGTCAGGTACACGAAACGCAGCTCCCGACGAGCACCGGGCAGGTCGGCCACCTCGCGGTACGCCGCATCGCTGGTGACCGATTCGATGACCTGCCGCAACTCCTGGCGGTACGCCTTGCCGTCGGCGGAGTCGGGCCCCGGCGCCGTCGGGTCTTCCTCCCGAATGGCAGCCTCGATCAGCAGCTCCAGATCCTGGCCCACCTGGTGCCGCTCCAGCACCTCATGCACGATCTGGCCCCGGGTGGTTGCCGCACCAAAGGACGGGCCGCCGCGCGCCTGCGCCGGCTCAATGAACCCGAGTACATGCCGGAACCAATGCTTCCGCTCGCAGCGGGCCAGCACCAGCGCCTCGGAGGCGGAGTGGAGCGGGGCGCCCGCCGGCACCGAAATCGGGACCAGCGGCTGGGGAAGGGTGTCCAGCGCATCGCTGCCGATCGGTACCAGGCCGGGTGCGGCGTCGTTGGCCGGAAGCCAGGCAGGATCTGCCATCGTGACCGTGACACTCCACTCGCCGCCACCATGCTTCGGGTAGGTCAGCGCGACATCGGTCGCTTCGCCAAGCTTGAGCTGCTCGCCGACGAACTTGGCCATGTGGACCGGCTTCTCGCCGCCGAGCGGTGAGACGATGAGGTATTTCTTGGCGCGGGTGCTGGCGACATAGGCCAGCCGCGCCCGCTCGGCGCTTTCCTCATTCTTGAGCTCCCCTGCCAGCGCCTCCCAGTGGTCCGACTGCGTCTTCACCTCCGGGTCCTTGAGCGCCACCTGGCCACGTCCCACCAGAATCTTCGGGATCTTGTTGGAGGGACCGCGCACCAGGTCGCACCAGAACACCGCCTCCCACTGCAAACCCTTGGCGGAGTGGATGGTGGTCAGGGTGACGACATCGTCCTCCTCACCGTGCAGCCGCGCATCGCCGACCCGGTCCTCCCGATCCCGCTCAGCGGCAATGCTGCGCAGCAGATCGCCCAGCGATCCCTCAGCGTGATCACGAGCCAGCGCCAGAAACTTGCGGAGGTTGGCAATGCCCTGCTGGCGCTCCGGGCCGAGCAATGCCAGGTGGGCCCAGTAGCCCGATTCCTCCAGCAGGCCGGCCAGGAGCACGTCGTGCGGCACTCGGTCGCGCAGGGCGGAGGCGCGCTCCAGCAACGCCACTCCGTGATGAAGCAGTTCGCGCTCGGCGCATTCGACCTGCCGAAGCCGGGGCCAGTACGGGCCGGCGCCGGCCAGGGCAATGGCCAGCAGCGTCTCGTCGCGCACGCCAACGAAGGGACTCCGCAGGAATCCCGTCAGGGCCAAGTCGTCGGTAGGGTCGCGCACTGCCTGGAGCGCCACGATCTGGTCCATGATCTCGCGCCGCTCGTAGAAGCCCTCGTCGCGGCGCAGATAGGTGGGCACCCCATGGCGCCGGAGGGTGTCCTGATAGAGTCCCGACGACGACCAGGTCGGGAAGAGCAGCGCCATCTCGCGCCAACCGACCCCATCAGCGTGCAGTGCCACCGCCCGCCGAGCAATCGCCTCGGCCTCAAGGGCCCGGATCTGATCCACGCCGCCGTCGAGCGGCGGCACCGCAATCAATTCGACGTTGGGCCCCTCGCTCTGGCGCTCGGGCTGGCCCACTTCCAGGCGGGCAAAGTTTATCTCGTAGTCCTGACGGACGCCCGTTTCGTTGAGCGGGGTGTCGAGCAGGCGGCCGGCGGTGGCGGCTACGAAGTCGAGGATCGGCGCGGTGCTCCGGAAGTTTTCGTTGAGCGGCACGACGGTGCCATGCCCCCCCGCAAAGATCCGCTCCACGGCGCGCCAGGTGGCGACGTCGGCGCCGCGGAAGCGGTACACGCTCTGCTTCGGGTCTCCCACCAGCAGCAGGCGCGTGGTGTCGGTTCGACCGGAACCGACCTCGCCCAGGAGGCGGGCCATTTCCCACTGGACCGGGTCCACGTCCTGGAACTCGTCGATGATCAGGGTGTGGATCCGGCGCTGGAGGGTGCGACGAGCGTAGTCGTCGCTGGTCAGCAGGTCGCGGGTCCAGGTCAGCATCCGGTCAAAGTCCACCGTGCCACCGTCGCGGAGCCGCTGCTCCAGCAGGTCCAGCGCCGCCACCGCCACCGCGATCAGCGCGGTCTCGTCGGGGTGCTGGTTGCCCACTGCGGCCAGCTGGCGGAGCCGATCGCCCTGATTGAGCAGTTGGAGCAGTGCTTCGTCCACGTCCTTCTGGCCGCGGCGGGAGAGCAGGTCGGTAATTCCGGGGTGACCGGCCTCGACCGCCGCCACCAGCGCATCGCGCGCCGACTCGCCGACCAGGGCGCGGGTGTCACCCTCCTGCAGCACGGAAATAGAGGGGCTGGCGTCCTGGTGCAGCGCAAACTCCTGGAGCACCTCGCCGCAGAAGGAGTGGATGGTGCCGATCCGGGCGGTGTCGGCACGCCAGGCCAGGTCGGTGCGGCCAGCCTCGCGCAGCCGCTCGCGCAGCTTCCGCTTGAGCTCGGCGGCAGCGGGAATGGTGAAGGTGATCGCGGCCAGCCGCTCCAGCGTCACCGGGGTGGCGATGGTCCGGCCGCCAATCGGCACGCCCAGCAGGTAGAGGAGCCGGTTGATGACGGTGGCGGTCTTGCCTGAGCCGGCGCCGGCAGCCACCAGCAGGTGACGGTCGGTGCCCTCGATAACCGCCAGCTGGTGAGCGGTGGGGGTGGTGCTCATCGGGTTACCATGACGACTGCGGCCCGCCGGCAATCCGGCAGATGTCCCAGGCGTGACAGAAGGTGGGGCACTTGCAGCTGTCCACCGTCTGCGCGGGATACTCCCCGTTGCGCACCCGGGCCACATGCGCGGCGGCGGCGTCGAGGGCGGCGTCCAGTTTGGCGGCGGCGGCGGGATCGGCCTCGAGTACGTAGCCCTCCTTGCCGGCCTTCTTGAACTTTACCAGCGGCAGGCTGTGGGCGGTCTTCTGCTGGCGGATGGCCCGGTACTCGGTGCGCGCCACCTCCTTGCCCTCCAGCTGGGCAATGGCGTGGGCGTAGAGCGGCACCTGGAGGACCACGTTGTCGAGCCAGGCCTTGCCGGCGCCGCCGCCGGGGGTGCTGTAGATGCCGCTCTTGTAGTCCACTGCCGCCACGTAGCGATCGGCATCGGGGATCCGCTCGTCCACGCCGACTTCCACCCGGTCAATCGAGCCGCGGTACTGGAACCGCACCCCGTTCCGCTCCAGCACCATCCCGCGGAACCGGCGCTCGTGGGCCGACACGGCGGTGCGCAGGAACTTGAAGGCGTTGGTCTTGGCATTGCCGATGGCGTCGTCGTTGTAGTCCGCTTCCCACTCCAGGTAGGCCGTCAGCGTGGTGCGCAGCGCCTCGCGAGTCACCTCATGCAGCGCCGGGTGACCGAGCCACGCCTCCTGGCCGGCTTCCTGCCAGGCGGCGTCGAGCGCCTGCGAAAGCATCGGGGTGGCCCAGGTCAGGTCGCTGGTCCTGAGCATCAGCGCTTCGCCGGTGCGCTTGTCGGCGTGCAGCTTGGCCATTGCCGAATCCCAGAACTGCTCCAGCGCGGCGTGCCAGATGGTGCCGCGCACCGCCGGATCGATCTCCGCCTCCGGTTCGGTCTGCTCCTCCAGCCCCAGCACCCTGCTGCTGAACCAGCTCCACGGGCACTTGGCGTACCCCTCCAGCTGGGTGGGGCTCCACATGTACCCCTCGCCAAACCGTTCGGCCATGACGGCACGCAGGGCAGGGTCTTCGATCTGGCCGTTCCAGGGACTGAGCCGGCTGGTATCGCGGAGCCGCTCGACATTGGCGGCGTGGAGGGCGCGACCGGCCACCAGTGGATCGGCAAAGAGCGGCAGCCCCGGGGTCAGCACCCGTCCCGGCGGAATCTCCTGGCGGGTGACGTTTGCAGTGGCGTCGTCCAGAAAGACTGACGGCACCACCTCGCGGCCGGCGGCGTCCAGGCGGGCGTGGCTCAGGGTGACGTGGGCGCCGCCCAGCCGGAGGGCGTGGAAGAGCGACCGCTCGCGCGCCTCCCAGGTGTCGCTCAGGTTGAGCGGCAGGCCGGCGGTGCGGAGCGCGGCGCGGTCCGCCTGGTGCAGCACCGGCGAGCGCGGCTGGGTGGCGGGAAAGGAGCCGGCCTCGAGTCCCAGCAGGAAGAGATGGTCAAAGTGGCGGTACGCCGCCGCGAACCCCTCCATGACCTGAACGCCGCGGCGGCAGCTGGTCCAGAGGGTGGCGTCGCCGCGGAGCACGCCGGCCAGCCGAGCGGTAAAGCTGGCCACATCGAGCGAGGTGTCGTCGCCACCCCAGGCTTCCAGAGCGTTGCGCCACTGCGCAATAGCAGTGGTGAGCGCCAACCAGCCGGTCAGATCCAGGCGAGCCACTTCCCATTCCCCGCTTACCTGGCGGATCCGCTGCTCCATCTGCCAGGGGTCGCTGGCCAGGAACTCCTCCAGCCAGCCAATCCACGCAGTCAGGGTGCGTTGGACGTCGAGCGGTGCCGCCATCGCGGCAAAGCTCTTGAACTGGTCGCGGGCCTGGGTGGCGCGTTCGGGCGGCGGGGTCCAGCCGCGATAGTCATCCTCGAGCTCGCCAGCCGCGCGGGCAGTGGACTCGGCCACCAGTTCGTTGAGCGCCTCGTGCCAGGAGTCGAGTCCCGCGACGGCGCGCCGAAAGCCGAGCAGGTCTATCAGGCGGGCATCGAGCTGGCTGGAGAGGATGGGCTGGGAGGCGAGTTCGGCCAGGCCGTGGCGGGTCCACCCTTCGGCGGCGGCCTGGAGCAGCGCCAGCACCGCGCGGATGGCGGGGATTTCTCGATAGCTGATCCGGCGCCTCGCGGTAACCGGCGCGCCCACCCGCTTGAGCGCCGCCAGCATCAGCTCGGCGTGGGGGCGGGCGTCGCGGCTGACTACTGCAATGCGATGCGCGGCCACGCCCTGGTCCAGCAGCCGACGGACCCGCACCGCGATCTCTTCCACCTCGCGATCGGTGTCGGGGGCCTGCAGCACAGTCAGGTGCTGTGGCTCGGCGGGGGCACTGGGGACGGGCCTGATGGTCTCGTCGGGCTCCAATCCCTCGAATTCAACAAGGTGGTTGTCCAGGGTGTGGATGGTAATCCGGGTCAGCACCGGGCAGTTGCGGAGTGCCTGGAGCAGGATGCGCCAGCCGCCGCGCAGGTCGGCCAGGCCGACAATCCGGAGTTCGGTGCGGCCGTGGAGCCGCTGGGCCAGGGCATCGGGATTGTCATTGGTGAAGTTGGCTACGTCGATCAGGGTGTCGCGGCCGTCGCGGCGGGGCAGGGCGGAGCCATTCAACAGGGCTTCGTGCCAGGCCTGATAGATGGTGGCCAGGCCCTGGTTGCGGTCGCGGTCCCACGCTTCGGTCGTGGGAGTCTGTTCCACTGCCTGGAGGAACTGTTCCGGGGACACGCCTTCGGCCACCAGCTCACCGATCAGGATGTCGATCGGGTCCACGAACTCGAGCCGGCGCTTGAGGCGGCTGAACACCGGGCCGCCGTGCGTCTGGATCAGCTGGTCCAGGAGGACCAGGCGTTCGTCGGGGGAGAGCGGGAGGCGGGTGGTACTGCCCAGGCGAGCGGGGAGTTCGTCGAAGACGCAGGCAGGGGGGTCAAACCAGCCGGGGTGATTGGT
>Ga0163152_10009284_pt1 | contig 10283 bp, 2 predicted proteins | sample OliLakLV19MP8IB2_FD_148635 | JGI IMG/M metagenome (GOLD analysis project Ga0163152, IMG submission 148635) | Freshwater microbial mat bacterial communities from Lake Vanda, McMurdo Dry Valleys, Antarctica - Oligotrophic Lake LV.19.MP8.IB-2 | ecosystem: Environmental > Aquatic > Freshwater > Lake...
AGCAGTAAGCCTGGCGCACACTCTCTGCTGTCGGCGGATTGGCGGCGACGTTGCAGTGAGCGGCCCGGATCAGAGCCTGAATTTTCCTCCGGAGCGTGAGCGATTTCTCCGCAGAAAGAAGACGTCGGCAATTTCGGCGCATCGGCCGGCAGCGACCTCAAAATCGACTGGTCGGCAAGGTGACTATCGGCATCATTCCTGGATGATGGGGGCTGCAAAACATACTATGGGCGATATTCACCATCCGTGCGCTGCCGAACATACGATCAATGATGCCTTCTGTACTCTCTCTTCCGCATGCCTGCAGGGTGCAAACACGCTGCATCGAAATGCTCCATTGAAACGTATTACATCGTACATCGTTATTTATGCAATCCGCTTTTCCTGATGTTGGTCTCGAACGACCGATGAAATTTTTATGGCACTCGCTGCTGATGGCAGGTAAACCCGCGCATAAGAAATATTTTCGTCCTACACACGATTTCAGGCGCACAAACCGGCATAAGTAAAGTCAGGTTGCCCAAGACCCGAGTGCCTGCGACGCAAGAAATCCATCGATTACAGCCTTGTCCACATCGAAATCAAGACGCACGACTGGCAAAAATCAACAGCCTGCGCGTACTGGCGGACCGTTAAAATCGCCAGGATAGTGTGCCGAACGCATTAAGCAGAAGAGAAGGAAGCCACAGTTTGAACTTGAGCAGCGACACCATTCGCGAGAGTCTGCGGCACTTGGCAGCGCGCCTGCGTGGCGCACGCAGAAAATATCAGAACACCGCTGACAAACCCCCGTTGCGTGCGGAATTGTTCAGCGCCGGGCAGATGGAACAGCACGGCAAGAACCTGGCGGGCACACATCGACTGAGCCTCACGCGCATGCCTGATCAGTTGCTCGCAAGACTGGCTGAGAACGAAGGTATTCTGCTGCGCATCTGCACCCAACTCAGAGATACGGCGATGGTAAGTCGCCGGATTACGCCTGCCGGTGAGTGGCTGCTCGACAATTTTTATCTGATTGAAGAACAAATATACGCGGCCAAGCGCAACCTTCCCAAAGGTTACAGCGGAGAATTGCCGACGCTCTCCCATGGCCCTTCGGCCGGACTACCGCGCGTATACGACATTGCCCTGGAAACGATTTCTCACGGTGACGGACGAATTGACGCGGAGAGTTTCAGTCGCTTCGTGGCCGCCTACCAGAAGACCACAATGCTTACGCTGGGGGAGCTCTGGGCTATTCCCATCATGCTTGGTCTGGCACTGATCGAGAACCTGCGCCGTGTCGGAGCGCAGGTGGCGGCAAACACTACAGACGGCAACCATGCCGACTCCTGGGCGAACCAGATGATAGAGGTCGCCAAAAAAGATCCGAAAAGCCTGATTCTGGTGGTCGCGGACATGGCACGGTCGAATCCACCGATGACCGGCTCATTTGTTGCAGAGCTTGCACGACGCCTGCAGGGTCAAAGTGCCGCCTTGGCATTACCTCTCACCTGGATTGAGCATCGACTTTCAGAGTCCGGCATAACGATTGAGCAATTGGTGCAGTCTGAGACCCAAATGCAGGCCTCCCGCCAGGTCTCAATCAGCAACAGCATTGGCAGTCTGCGATTTTTGGGGCTGATGGACTGGCGCGAGTTCGTAGAAACGATGAGTGGCGTTGAGCAGAAACTGCGTGAGGACCCCAGCGGTGACTACGGCAATATGGATTTCGCCACCCGAGACCACTACCGGCATGCGGTCGAGAAGCTTGCGAAGGCAAGTCATCTGTCCGAGGCAGAGGTTGCTAACAAGGCAATCCAGCTGGCACAGCAACGGGCTGCCATGGCCAACAATGGCAGTCCCGGCGGCACTGGCAGTGATCGCACTTCACATGTGGGCTATTACCTGATCGATAAGGGTCTGCCACAGCTCAAGCGCGCGGTAGATGTGCGCATGACAATCACAGAAGCATTTCAACGGCTAGGCAGCCGTGCTCCATTGCTTCTTTATCTTGGCACGATCAGTGCATTGACCTTGATCATTTCCGCAGGTTTGCTGACAAAGATATACGCCGGGGGACTGCATGGCTGGATGCTCGTGCCGATAGCGATGCTCCTGATTTTGTGCACCAGTCACCTGGCGGTCGCGCTGGTCAACTGGGTGGCAACCTTACTGGCTACTCCGCATCTGTTGCCGCGCATGGACTTTTCCAGGGGGATTCCTCCGGACTGTCGCACGCTGGTTGTCATCCCTACTTTGCTTACCAGCGCACAAAACATCGAGAGTCTGATTGAAACGCTTGAGGTTCGGTATCTTGCGAATCAGGACAACAACCTGCGCTTCGGGCTGCTGACTGATTTTCGCGACGCACACGAGGAAACACTGCCGGAAGACGAATCCCTGTTGCTGCTGATCAGGAATCTTATCGAGGATTTGAATCAAAAATACAGGGATGTCAAAAGCAGCGTCAGTGGCGATGTGTTCTTTCTTTTCCACCGTCCGCGACGCTGGAATGTACGGGAACAGTTGTGGATGGGCTACGAGCGCAAGCGCGGCAAGCTGGCGGAACTGAATGCCCTCCTGCGCGGTGGTGAACGGAGCGCCTTCTCGCTGATCGTGGGCACGATGCACGCGTTGCTGGGTGCAAAGTATGTCATTACCCTGGACACCGATACCCAGCTGCCGCGTGATTCGGCGCACCAATTTGTCAGCGCCATGGCACATCCATTAAACCATGCGCAGTTTGACAATGAGCGACAGCTTGTAACCGAGGGCTATGGCATCCTGCAGCCGCGGATGGCGGTAAGCCTTCCCGGCACAAACCGTTCACGCTATGCGCGGTTGTTCGGAAGTGAGTCCGGCATCGACCCTTATACCCGTGCCGTCTCCGATGTTTACCAAGACGTATTCGGAGAGGGTTCGTTCATCGGCAAAGGCATCTATGATGTCGATGCTTTCGAGCAATCGCTGAAGGGACGATTTCCTGAGGATCGGATACTCAGCCACGACTTGCTGGAAGGCTGTTATGCGCGTGCCGGACTGCTGAGCGATGTGCTGCTATACGAGGAATATCCGCTCAGTTACAGCGCGGATGTAAGTCGTCGCCACCGCTGGATACGCGGGGACTGGCAAATTGCCTCCTGGATGCTGCGGCGTGTACCCGGTAACAGCCTGGAGCCCGCCTGCAGCAGCAGGAAAAATCCTCTCTCGCTGCTTTCGCAGTGGAAAATATTCGACAATCTGCGGCGCAGTCTGGTCCCGGCGGCATTGACGCTCCTGTTGCTGCTGGGCTGGACCGTCTTGTCATCGCCCTGGTACTGGACCCTGGTGGTGATCGGCATCATCCTGTCACCATCTTTAATCGCCTCGATTCTCGATTTGATGCGCAAGCCGGATGACATGCTTTCCGGCCAGCATCTGGCTGCGACATTGCGTGCATCCGGCACCCAATTCGAGCAGGTGGCACTTACCCTCGCCTGCCTGCCCCACGAAGCGTACTTCTGCCTGGACGCGGTCATCCGCACCAATTGGCGCTTCTGGGTCACACAAAAGAAATTGCTGGAATGGACTTCCTCGGGCAGTCTGGAACGCGACCATCACACCAGTCTCATCGCTTATTACAAGTCGATGTGGATGGCCCCCGTAATGTCCACCGCGATGGCGACTTATCTCACGGCATCGGCGCCGGAATCACTGGCAATAGCCGGACCGGTTCTGCTTCTGTGGATCGCATCACCTGCAATTGCCTGGTGGCTTAGCCAGCCCATCGCCCGTCGTAAAACGCGGCTGACGGCTGCCCAGATCATTTTTCTACGGAAAACATCGCGCAAAACCTGGGCGTTCTTCGAGACTTTCGTCGGGCCGGAAGATCACTGGTTGCCGCCGGATAACTTTCAGAAACATCCGGTTGCCGTGGTTGCGCATCGCACGTCACCAACCAACATGGGGCTGGCCCTGCTTGCCAATTTGTCCGCCTACGATTTCGGCTACATTGCGACAGGATCGCTCATCGAACGCACCACGCATGCGCTGGCAACGATGGCAGGCCTGGCGCGTCACCATGGGCACTTCTACAACTGGTATGACACGCAATCGTTGCAGCCTCTTGCCCCGCACTATATTTCTTCGGTGGATAGCGGAAATCTTGCGGGCCATTTGCTCACATTGCGACCAGGGCTGCTCGCGCTTCCCGATCACAGAATATTGGGAGGACGATTGTTTGATGGCTTGTTCGATACACTGAAAGTGCTCATTGAAAATGCGGCTGAAAAACCACCAGCCGCACGGATCCTGCTCGATCAACTGCAAAAAGATCTGCAGTCTGCCTGCGATTCCAGACCTGTCACGCTCGTGGCGACGCAAACCTGGCTGGTGCGACTGGCCACCGCTGCCGAGAATGCCGAGAACGTGGTTGTCGGCGTGGAGCTCCCCCCAGCTCATGCTCCGAAAGATGATGTGCAGTGGTGGGCGCATGCCCTGACCCGGCAATGCCGGAACGCCCTCGATGAATTGATATTGCTCACCCCCTGGCTGGCGCTGCCGACTGCACCCGGCAGATTCCACAACGCTCTGCAAGCCCCTGAAATTCCAACACTTCGCGAACTGGCCGCCTCCGACTGGCCGTGGCTGACGGCAATTGAAGAGCAATCGCTCTCTCCCGAAACTACGCCGGAGGAGCGCGCATGGCTAAATGAGCTGCATGTGCACGTTGCCACCTCAAGCCGCAACGCCCGGAAACGCGTTGCGGATATTGAGCGGTTGGCACAACAAGCGGGCGCACTGGCCGTCATGGAATACGACTTTCTCTACGACAAGGCACGTCATTTGCTCGCTATCGGCTACAACGTCGAAGAACGCCGCCGGGACACGGGTTACTACGATCTTTTGGCGTCAGAAGCGAGATTATCCAGTTTCGTTGCGATTGCGCAGGGGCAACTGCCACAGGAGAACTGGTTCGCGCTGGGCCGCCTGCTCACGACTGCAGCGGGCAGGCCGACGCTGCTTTCGTGGAGTGGTTCGATGTTCGAATACCTGATGCCGATGCTGGTTATGCCGACCTATGAAGACACGCTGCTCGATCAGACCTGCAAGGCGGCGGTGGAGCAACAGATCGCATATGGGAAGCAGCGCGGCGTTGCGTGGGGGATCTCGGAGAGCGGCTATAACGCAGTCGATGGCGCACTCAACTACCAGTATCGCGCCTTCGGTGTGCCCGGCCTGGGACTCAAGCGCGGGCTGTCCGAGGATCTGGTGATTGCCCCGTATGCTTCAGCACTGGCACTGATGGTCTCGCCCGAAGCCGCGTGCCTGAACCTGCAACGCCTCGCTGCTGAAGGACTTTCGGGTCAATTCGGCTTCTATGAAGCCATCGACTACACCCCGGCACGACTGCCGCGAGGACAAACCGGCGCCCTAATCCGTTCGTTCATGGCGCATCACCAGGGCATGATTTTTCTGTCCATCGCTTATCTGCTACTGGATCGTCCGATGCAAAAGCGTTTCGAGTCAGAGCCCATGTTCCAGGCAACCGCCTTGTTGCTGCAGGAGCGCGTGTCCAAGACTGGAGTGTTTCGGCTGCATGCCACCGAGTTCTCCGCTGTGCGCGCGGCAGCCACCGGTGAGGCAATGCCGGTGCGCGTGTGCGCCAGCCCGGACTCGCCGATACCGGAGGTACAGCTATTATCGAACGGGAGATACCATGTGATGGTCACCAACGCAGGTGGTGGCTACAGTCGCTGGAAAGACCTCGCCGTTACCCGCTGGCGAGAAGACACGACCTGCGACAACTGGGGCACGTTCTGCTACATCCGCGACGTGGCGAGCGGGGTGTTCTGGTCAAATACCCATCAGCCGACGCTCAAGCATGCAGAAACCTGCGAAACGATCTTTTCGGAGGGACGGGCTGAATTTCGCCGCCAAGACCTTGATTACGATACTTATACCGAGATCGTCGTTTCGCCGGAAGACGATATCGAACTGCGCCGGGTGCGCATCACTAACCGTGCGCGTACCCGACGCACTATCGAGGTCACGAGTTACGCTGAAGTGGTGCTCGCCTCCCCCGTTGCCGACGCATTGCATCCGGCATTCAGCAATCTTTTCGTCCAGACAGAAATCGTCCGCGAGCGCCAGACCATCCTGTGCACGCGTCGACCGCGGTCGCCGGATGAGCCGACGCCGTGGATGTTCCACCTGATGACGGTGCGCGGCACCGGTGTCGGTGAAATCTCCTACGAAACAGACCGCATGCGCTTTATCGGCAGGGGCCGCACTGTCGCCGCGCCTCAGGCGCTGGGTGATTGCGCCACACTCTCAGGCAGCGCTGGCTCGGTATTGGATCCAATCGTCGCGATTCGTTATCGAATCACTCTTGAGCCGGAACAAGTGGTAACAATAGACATGGTTTCCGGTGTCAGTACCACCCGCGAAACCGCCTTGCGCCTGGCGGGTAAATACCAGGATCGCCAACTGGCAGATCGGGTTTTCGATCTGGCCTGGACTCACGTCCAGGTAGTGCTGCGGCAGATCAATGGCAGCGAGGCGGATGCGCAACTCTATGCACACTTGGCAGGCTCCATCATCTACGCCAATTCCAGTTTACGCGCAGATGCAGGTGTGCTCAGAAGGAATCGTCGCGGACAGTCCGGTTTATGGGGATATGCCATTTCCGGCGATTTGCCAATTGTGCTGTTGCAGATAGGCGAGCAGGCGAATATCGATCTGGTGCGCCAGATGGTGCAGGCCCACGCCTACTGGCGTTTGAAGGGACTCAGCGTGGATCTGGTGATCTGGAACGAAGATCGCGCCGGGTACCGGCAGTCACTGCAGGAGCAAATCATGGGACTGATCGCCGCCGGGGTCGAGTCTCACGTGATAGACCGACCCGGTGGAATTTTCGTACGACCAGCGGAGCAGGTATCGGATGAGGATCGCATCCTGGTTCAATCGGTCGCGCGCGCCATCATCAGCGACCGGCGTGGAACTCTGGGCGAGCAACTCAACAAACGTGCCTTGACCGACGGGCGCGCGCTGCATCGGAATTTGCCTCGTTTCAAGCCAAGCCAAACCCGCCGCGCCGAACCCGCGGCGAAGGCCATACCCCAGGGGAATGACCTGCTTTTCAACAATGGGCTGGGCGGCTTCAGCCCTAACGGGCGCGAGTACGTCATTACAACTGCTCAGGACCACGTGACGCCAGCCCCCTGGGTCAATGTGCTGGCGAATGCGCACTTTGGAACCGTCGTCTCCGAGAGCGGCGCAGCCTACACCTGGAGTGAGAATGCGCACGAGTTCCGCTTGACCCCCTGGGGTAACGATCCGGTGAGTGATCCGGGCGGAGAGGCGTTTTACCTGCGTGACGAAGAAAACGGGCACTTCTGGTCGCCCACGCCCTTGCCCAGCCGCGGGGCCTCGCCCTACGTCAGCCGTCATGGCTTTGGCTACAGCAGCTTCGAGCATACTGAGGACGGCATCAGCTCTGAACTCACCGTCTACGTTGCCCTGGACGCCGCGGTCAAGTTCTCCGTATTGAGGCTGCACAACAAATCTGGCCGCGTGCGCCGGCTTTCCGCAACCGGATACGCGGAATGGGTGCTGGGTGACCTGCGGCCGAAATCATGCATGCACGTGATTACTGAAATCGATCCGATAAGCGGCGCGTTGTATGCACGCAACGCATACAACACCGAGTTCGCCGACCGGATCGCATTCTTCGACGTCGACGATACAACCAAAACCTTCACTGGCGATCGCGCCGAGTTCATCGGGCGCAACGGCACACTCAGAAATCCGGCTGCCATGGCGCGATCGCAACTTTCCAATAATGTAGGCGCCGCTTTTGATCCATGCGCGGCAATTCAGGTTACGTTTGAGTTGGCCGACGGGGAAGAGCGTGAAATCAATTTCAGGCTCGGCGTAGCGGGAAGAAGGGACGCCGATGACGCCAGCAAACTTGTCTGTCGCTTCCGCGGCTCCACTGCTGCACGCAATGCACTCGAGGCAGTACGTGAATACTGGACAACCACTCTAAACGTAGTGCAGGTGCAAACACCTGATCAATCCCTCAACCTGCTGACCAACGGCTGGCTTTTATATCAAACCCTGGCCTGCCGCCTGTGGGCACGCAGTGGCTATTATCAATCAGGTGGCGCCTTCGGTTTCCGTGACCAGCTGCAGGATGTAATGGCGCTCGTTTACGCCGAGCCCGCGCTCGTGCGCGAGCATCTGCTGCGCTGCGCGGCCCGTCAGTTCGCCGAAGGCGATGTCCAGCATTGGTGGCTTCCAGCATCCGGTCGCGGCGTACGCACGCACTGCTCGGACGACTTTCTGTGGCTGCCGTTGGTCTTATGCCACTATGTTTCGAGTACCGGCGACAGCGGGATACTGGATGAACCAGTCATTTTCCTCAGCGGCCGCGCTTTGGGTCCCGAAGAGGACTCGTATTTTGACTTGCCCGGCAGTTCGGAAGAGTCGGTCAGCCTCTACCAGCATGGCGTCCGTGCAGTGCTGAGGGGGCTCCGCTTTGGTGAGCACGGCCTGCCGCTCATCGGCTCCGGCGACTGGAACGACGGCATGAACTCAGTGGGTAATCACGGCAAAGGCGAAAGCGTATGGCTGGCCTTCTTCCTGCACACCGTACTGATGCGTTTCAGTAAACTCGCGCTTCAGCACGGCGACACGGCCTTCTCCGATCAATGTCAGAAAGAGGCGAAAAAATTACGCAGCAATATCGAGAGCAACAGCTGGGATGGTGAATGGTACCGGCGCGCCTATTTCGACGACGGCACGCCACTGGGTTCGGTACAAAACGACGAATGCCAGATCGATGCGGTTCCGCAAAGCTGGGCTGTGCTTTCCGGAGCTGCGGATCCCATCCGCTCGCGCATTGCGATGGCGTCGGTGGATAAACGCCTGGTGCAACGCAAACACGCGCTGATCCAACTCCTGGATCCTCCGTTCGACAAGTCGGATTTAAACCCTGGTTATATAAAGGGCTACGTACCGGGGGTACGCGAGAATGGCGGGCAATACACCCACGCGGCAATCTGGACAGTAATGGCGTTTGCCGAACTAGGCGACAGCCAGCGCGCATGGGAGCTTTTCGACCTGATCAACCCGGTAAAGCACGCCGATTCCGAAGCGGAAATTGCCACTTACAAAGTCGAACCTTATGTGGTCGCAGCCGACGTTTACGCGGTTGCCCCGCACACCGGACGTGGCGGCTGGACTTGGTACACTGGTTCGGCCGGCTGGATGTATCGGCTTATTCTGGAATCACTGCTGGGCCTGAAGCTGGAAGTCGACAAATTGCGCTTCGCGCCATGTATTCCCGAGAATTGGGACACTTTCAAATTAGATTACCGTTTCCGTGAAACGCTTTACTCCATTACCGTGCTTCAATTACCAGCCATGGACCAGACGATTGGTGTAACGGTAGATGGCGTTGCGCAACAAGAAGCGAGCATTTCTTTGGTTGATGATCGCCTTGACCATGTGGTCGAGGTCAGAATTCATCGCCGTGACGGATGACAAACGGATCTGGCGTATGTGTGTGTCAGAAAATGACCCAGCTGCATTGCTGCGCCAAGTGAATGTTGAAGCTCGGCAAAAGCGACGCCATGCTTTACGGCGTAAGCGCTTGGAGCCCGGTTGTGCAGCATCGCCAGAAAGTTGCTATCCACACAACATTCGCAACCTGCATCCAGTGATCACCAATACATTGAAATCGGTGACGCCCATTTCGCGAAATTAGTTAAAATCAATCAATTACTTACAGTGGCTATTTTCACAATCGCCGGACAGCAGTGATTATTCATGGAACTCTAAATACCAGAAAAACCGGCTTGTGACGGTTCAGACCCCGCCCGCTCTGCCAGTCGAATACGGGCTGGCTGCTGTCGATCCCAAAACTCGCAAGCAAGCTCACAGCAGGTCCCCATCCGCGCGCTAATCCTTGAAGCGCTCCAGCTTCGCCTTCCAGGTATCTGACAGCATGCACGCCAGCCAGGCTTCGTTTTCGGCCTGGACACCACCGGACAGCATGGTTTCCTGAGAGGCGTTGAGCGCAACCTTGGCCTGCAACACGGCGATACGCGGGTTTTTCGCAATCGACCGCGCCAGCTCCAGCACCACAGGCATCAATTCAGCGCGGGATACCACCCGCGCCACCAGGCCCAGGCGTTCTGCTTCTGCCGCATCAATGTGCTTGCCGGTGAGTATCATTTCCTTGGCCTTTTGCAGACCGATCGCCCGCGGTAATCGCTGCGTGCCGCCGGCCCCCGGCAGAAAACCCAGTGTCACTT
>Ga0163152_10009285_pt1 | contig 10283 bp, 10 predicted proteins | sample OliLakLV19MP8IB2_FD_148635 | JGI IMG/M metagenome (GOLD analysis project Ga0163152, IMG submission 148635) | Freshwater microbial mat bacterial communities from Lake Vanda, McMurdo Dry Valleys, Antarctica - Oligotrophic Lake LV.19.MP8.IB-2 | ecosystem: Environmental > Aquatic > Freshwater >...
GACGCATTGCCGAAACCGATCAAAGCGGCAACACAACATGGTTTGGTTATGACGCTCTGAGCCGGTTGATTGCCGTCACCAACCAACTCGGGAACGTGATCCGTTACGAATACAACGAACTTGGGCAACAAACGGCACAGATCGACGCGGAGCTGCGCAGCACCCGGTTCGAATATGATTCGGTCGGACGCCGGGTCAAACGCACCCTGCCTTTGAACCAGTTCGAAACTTACGGTTACGACCTTGCGGGCCGCATGACCAGTAGCACCGATTTCAATGGTCGCACGACAACATTCATCCATGACCAGATGAACCGGCTTGTTGAGAAACGGCCTGATTCAGCATTTGCCGCCGCTCCGGTTCAGTTTGGTTACAACCAACTTGGCTTGCGCACTAACATGGTCGATGCCCGATGGCGCTCAGATAAATTGACCCACCTGCGCTCACTTAAATTGAGCCACCCAACGAAAACGTAGGCAGATGCTTTTATCCTTCCAAGTAGCTATTTAGGACGGTGAAGAAGAGCTAAGCGGCTCAATTCTGGTGAGCAGCAAAGATGCCGGTGGTATCACGACTTATCGGTATGATAACCGCAACCGATTGGTCGAAAAATCGAATCCGCTAGGAGCCTTGTTCTACGGCTACAACGCCAACGGACAGGTGACCAACATTTCTTCGATCAACGCCAGCGGGGTGACCTTAAATTACACCTACGACCAGCTCAACCGACTGAGCGAAGTGCAGGATGGACATGCCGGTCGTACCACTTACACCTATGACGGCGTCGGAAATCTCCAAGGCTACACCTACCCGAACGGCGTGAATCATTTCTACGATTACAACGCCCTCAACCGCCTTACGAACCTGAGCGTCAATGTCGGGATCTCCGGAATCGCCAGCTACGCCTACGACCGGACCTACCGGTTGACAAACGAAACGATCGCGGGAAGCAGTTTCATCAATCCCGCAACCCTCGAATACAACTACGACAAGGTGGGCAACCGGCTGCAGCTTGTTTCCACACTTCCGGAAATTGGTTCCAGCACCGCAGCGTATGATTTGAATGACCGGCTGCTTTCCGACACTTCAGACAACAACGGCAACACCGTGGTCGGGCGGGTGACTCCAAACGCTCCAATGATCAATGACCGTTACAATTTTGAAAACCGGCTCATAGAACGAAACAACGGACAGATCACGATTGTTTACGACGGCGACGGCAACCGGGTGAAGAAAACCGTCTCCTCGGCAACCAATATCGTGACGACCGGGTACCTCGTGGACATGGTGAACCCGACCGGTTACGACCCAGGTGCTGGAAGAAATCACCAGCGAGATTGGCAACCCGCAACTGGCCGTGCCGAGGTTGACAAGAGTTTATGGCTACGGTCATGACCTCATCTCCCAGGATCGTTTGGATGGAAACAATTGGGCGCTTAGTTTTTATGGATACGACGGACACGGCAACACCCGGTTCCTTACCGACGCGAATGCTGGCGTCACAGACACCTACGATTGTGACGCTTTCGGCAATCTCATTGCCAAAACGAACAAATAGGGGTCAGAAATGACTATTGACGTATCAAAAGGCTCTGGGTCAAAACTCAAAATTCAAGAATTGAACCCCAGTTGGCTGAGGAATATTTCCGTTGCCCTTGGCTCTCGACCCCGTCCATTTCTCGCGGTTAAAATCAGTGCTTCTTGAACGTTGTTCTAAAAATATTCCTGCTCCATTTCATACCGGACAGAACGTAAAGGAGTCGGTTCTTGGTGTTGCTTCGGCAAGCGTGCTGCAGGCTGGAAAAGTTGGATGTTTTTGAGGTTGAGACAGGGAAAGTTCAGCCAGTTTCGCTGGTGGGGAAGGTCTGCTGATAATTCCAGGGCAGCCACTGGAGAGGGTTCTGCCGCACTTGGTCGGCGTGCTTTTGCAGTGTCATGAGGTAACATTCAACAACCCAGGCAGAATCAAATCCTTTGTAGAACCGCGCGAGATTGGGAGTTGCTTCGTTCGGACTTCAGAACAAATTATTACGACGTGCCGCTGATGGCGGCAGGGGCCGGTGGACGCGCCGGTCACGAGAGCTGCTTGCGCTTCGTGGCATCGCACAATGTCGTGATATACCCTGTTGGCCTCCGGTTCCTCCCCAGAGGGTCCCCTCCACCGGCCACCGTTGCGCGCGGACTCCGCAGAGCGTCACTCCCGTCAACTGTCCTCCGGGAGCAAACTGCGGGTGTGTTTGCCGCAGAAGAGGGGTTTCAGCATTCATGCAGTGAGCTGCCCGGTATAGGCTAAGGTTGTATCTGCAACGGCCACCAACAGGCAACAAAAGGCGAGATGCTGTCTGAGGCTGCAACGGCACGCACGGAATAACCGCCGCGTCTAATTGCTCTCAACTTCAAGAAAGAAATTAATGAAAAATAAAATGATCATTTTCGCTGGGTTGGCAATCGCGGCCGCAGCGTTGCTGGCGTTGACCGCCGCACAAAAAAATTCCACCGCCGCAAACGAGACGGCAATTATTTCCGCACAACCGGTGCCCAGCCCTTTGTGGGAACTCAAAGACGTGGATGGAGAGCCGGTAAAGTCCTCCGACTTCACAGGCAAGGTGGTGGTTCTCGACTTTTGGGCGACGTGGTGCGGGCCGTGCCGCATGGAGATTCCTGGCTTCATCGAATTACAGAAGCAATACGCCGACCGTGGCTTGGTGGTGGTCGGCGTTTCATTGGATCAAGGTGGAGCGGCAGTCGTGAAGCCGTTCATGGAAAAAACTGGCATCAATTATCCCATCGTGCTCGGTGACGAAGCCATCGTTAGCGCATTTGGTGGGGTCGAAGGAATCCCGACGACGTTCATTATTGATCGCAACGGGCGTATTGTTGCAAAGCACGTCGGCTACACCGCAAAGGCCGAGTTCGAGGCCGAAATCAAACCGCTGCTGAAATTGTGACTGCCTCATCCTTCAACGAGCCAATGCCCTAAACCGTGAATAGCAACTTCACCTCACCATGAAAACGCTCCGTTCCAAACTTATCGTGCCACTCGTGGTCGTCACCGCCATCACTTGGGTCTTCCGCGAGCCACTGCGGACAGGACTCGCCTTGCTGGTGGCGGGATCAATCAGCGGGACGACCGATGCCATCGCTGCGCCCCAACGCGGTTCATTCAATGGCTTCGAAGTGTCGAACGCCACGATACCGACCAGCGAAATTATTTCCGGCGGGCCGGGCCGTGACGGCATCCCCTCGATTGATAAACCAAAGTTCGTCCGCCCCAGTGCCGCGAACTTCATGCTGCCCGATGATCTTGTTGTTAGCGTGTCCGTCGGCGAGAAGACCCGCGCCTATCCGCTGCGAATTCTGGTGTGGCATGAAATCGTGAATGACGAGCTTGCCGGACAACCCATCGCGGTGACGTATTGTCCATTGTGCGGCACGGCGATGGTGTTCAATCGTCAGGTCGGCAACCGCACGCTTTCGTTTGGCGTCTCCGGGTTACTGCATTACAGCGACGTGTTGATGTATGACCGGCAAACGGATTCACTCTGGTCGCAACTGGCGATGAAATCCGTCTCCGGCCCGCAGGTAAAAACGTCGCTTGAATGGCTGGCCAGCGAACAACTGACGTGGGCGGCGTGGAAAGAGAAGTATCCCCAAGGCGCAGTCCTTTCCACGCAGACGGGCACACAGCGGAACTATTCCGGCTCGGCATACTCGAGTTACGAACAGAGCCAGGAAACGATGTTTCCCGTGCCGACGACGCGGACGGAATTGCCGAAGAAAGATTGGGTGATTGGCGTCATCGTGGACGGAGTCGCCCGCGCTTATCCCATCAAATTCCTACCGCCCGGGCAGCCCGTGCGGGATAAAATCAATTCTGCCGCTCTCGAAATCACCTTTCACCCCGCATCCCAGCTGGCGGAGGTCAGGCGAGTAGAGAGCGGCGAAGTTCTTCCCTCAGTGAAAGTCTATTGGTTCGCGTGGCAGGCGTTTTATCCGTTAACAGGATTGTGGAGGGCTGAATGAAACGCTCCCGCAAAACCCTTCTCGTCGTCGGTGTGCTGCTCGTCACCGGCGTTTGGATTTTCCGCGCTCCATTGCAGGAACTGATTCGCAATAAGGCGACGCTTTCGAATGACGCGCCGAATTCCGAAACGGTAGCTGACCTGATCGAGCAGGCCGCCGATCCGCGCGCCGCATTGCTGACGGCGTGGAACTCGGGGAAAATTGTCCATCGCGAAGTAGCGATTAGTTCTCTCCGCCGGGTGTTTCCAAACGACAAGCCATTGTCGCCCGAATTCGAGTCCATTCTGCTCGCGGCGGCGCTTGACCCGGACATGAACGTGCGTGAGACGGCCCTCGGCATTCTGCGCGAACGCAACCATCCCGCTTTGACGGCACTCGCCGCCGAACAGCTCAAAGACCCGGACCAGCAGGTTCGCTTGCTGGGTTTGAATTACCTCAAGCAAGCCGCGCCTGCGGTGGAGGTTCCGTTCGCTGCCGCATTGTTAGATGAAGCTGACATTGCCGTGCTCGGCATGAGTTTGAAACTGCTGGAGAACTGGAGTGGGCAAAAGTTTGGCGCGAGGCTGTCGGACACCGCCCAGGTGGAAAGCAAAACGACCGGCTTGCAGGAGTTTCAGGCGGAAGGCGTTACCAAAACCAAAGCGGCCGCAGAGAAAGCCAAAACATGGTGGGCCGAACATCAAAGCGAGTTTCCGCCAGTGAAACTGGAAGTCCCCGCTGAGGCTTACACCGCACGAAAGGCCGTTCCGGCGGCTGACTTTGAGTTGCGGACCTTGGAAGGCAAGACCGTCCGGCTTCGGGAGTTTCGCGGCAAAGTGGTGCTCATGAACTTCTGGACGACGTGGTGTTCCGCCTGTGTCGGCGAGATGCCCGCGCTCGTGGCGTTGCAAAAAAAGCACAGCGACAAACTTGTCATCATCGGCGTGTCGTTGGATTACGTCCCGGACAGTCACGGTCACATCGGCGGCCATGCGGCGGTGGAAGACCAGAAACACACTGACGGCGAACACGACGATCACGAAGCCAATGCTGCCGCGTTGAAACGGGTGCGCGAAAAAGTCGCCCGCACCGCAAAGGCGCGCAACGTCAACTATCCCGTGCTGCTCGACGAGAAAAACGACGTGGGCGGGCGCTACAACGGCGGCGAGCTTCCCACCTCGGTCATCGTGGACGCGCAAGGAAACGTGCGTCGTCGTTTCGTCGGTGCGCGCAACATCGAAGTGTTTGAAGCGATGATCGCCGAAGCGTTGCGAATTCCAACTCTGGCGCGGACCGCCACTGGCCAATAAACGGTAGAAGATCATGCCACAATGGTGTTGACGCCGTGCGCACATCGTGTGCATTTTATACGCAGGTCTGCGGTTACTGAAAGTCGTCTCCATGACGTCGCGGTGAAAGCCGCTCAGGTAACAGGCGGGCCTAATTTATTTCCAGCGGTCAACGGGTTCTTCTTGTCGTAATAGTTCTCTGTAGCGGCTTTCCCTCCCTCTTGTTCCTCAGCCCCGAGCAAGGCCAAAACACGTCGAGCATTGGCAAAGGCAATCCGAAACCACTCATCTTCCGGTTTACTGCGCTTCTTTGAAATCCAAGCAAGAAGCGTGAAAAACTCCGGCGGCAAATACCCCGCTGTTGGTTGTGTAGTGATTTCACGAATTGCCTGTTCCCATGTGCCAAGTCCATCGCCCCGGACGAGCTCGTAAGCATGACGATAAGCAATATCGCGCGCCGGCTTCGCTAACGCAGAATGCAAAACGACTGCCAATGTTTTCAGTGACGCTTCGGCGAGGTAGGAGGTTTCCAAGAACCGCGCCGCGAGATCATCTGGACTGCAAATGTTCAATCGCCGGGCGACAAGCGCCACACCACCTCTGCCAACCCCTCAAACACGTTCAGCAGACCCGCAGCCGCTTTGACTCGCTCGCTGAACCAACGGCGCGCAGTTTTGTTTTCCCGCATCGGCATGGTGCGAGATTAACGAAGTGAGCGGCAGTTGCAAAGGCGGGAATTGCCGCGTGCCGTCCGCCATTTGCGCCAACCCAAACAAAGCTGGAATAAACCCTGCCCGCCCTATTTCTTATTGTCGTGAACGAAGCGGATTACGAACAGGCGGTCGCGACCTATTACGAGGCGCTCTATGCGTTCGGTTACAGTCTGGCCGGCAACCCGGACGACGCGAGCGAACTGACGCAGGAAACGTATTGCCGCCTGCTCACCAAGGGAGGCCAGTTGCGCGACATCACCAAGGTGAAATCCTGGCTGTTCACCACGCTTTACCGGGTGTTTCTGGGATGGAAAGATCGTCGGGCGCGGCTGCCGCATTTCGAGATCAGCAGTGTCGAAGGCGAACTGCCCATCATCACACCAGAGCATGTGGATGTGCTGCGCGACGACGCCATTCGCGATGCGTTACTGGAATTGGAGGAGCATTATCGCACGCCGCTAATGTTGTTTTACATGAACGACCACTCCTACGAGGAAATCTCGGAAATCCTCGACGTGCCCATCGGCACGGTGATGTCGCGGCTGTCGCGCGCAAAAGGGTTGCTGCGCGAGCGGTTGGTGGCCCGCGCCATCGGCGTCGAGAGCGCCAACGAGAACAAGATTTTACCTTTGGAACGAAAGTTCAATTCAACGCAGTAAGTTTATGAACAACGAAGAAGCCAAATTGATCCTGCAAGCGTATCGCCCCGGCGGGCAGGACGCGAATGATCCGCGATTCCGTGAGGCGTTGGAGCAGGCGCAGCGTGATCCGGAACTGGCCCGGTGGTTTGCCAACGAGCAGGCGCTCGATTCGCGCATCAGCGCCAAGGTCAAGGCGTCCAGTGCCACGCCCGCGCATTTGAAATCGCAGTTGCTCGCGCAAACAAAAATCATCCGATCCGTCGTTTGGTGGCGGCGGCAGCCGGTAATGCGCTTGGCGATGGCCGCGTGTCTGGCATTGCTGGTGACGGTTACCACGGTTTGGTTCACCACCGCGCGGGCCGATGGGTTTACAAAATATCGCACCGAGATGGCTGAGTTCACCGCGCACAAACTTGACCGGCTCGACCTCATGTCACGCGACTTGACGGAAGTGCGTCGATGGCTGGCGCAAAAGGAATCGCATGGCGATCTCCTGCTGCCCGCCGGACTTGATGGCCGGCCGAGCCTCGGTTGCCGAGTGCTCCATTGGAAGGGTCACAAGGTTTCGCTCGTCTGCTTCGAGTTGGAAAACAAGCAGGTCGCGCATCTGCTGGTCGTGGACATTTCCGCCTTCAAGGACGCACCCACTGAATCGCCCGTGTTCAATCAATTCGGCAACGTCGCCACCGCCAGTTGGAGTCGCGGCGGCAAGACCTACGTCATCGCCAGCAAAGAAGCCAGCCAGACCGATTTGATGAAGCTGCTGTAACTGCAACCACGAATGGAGACGAATCAAAACGAATCGGTTTTTGCAGATAGGGCGCGTCACTCCGTGCGCGCCGTGGCTCGAGATGCAACGAGCGGCGCGCACGGAGTGACGCGCCCTACCAAGCTTCGTGTCCCTTGGTGTCTATTCGTAGTTAAACCCTTTTCCTTATGAAAAATTTCGCCACTCGTCCAGAAGCCGCCACCCAGCAACGCTACGCCGCCGCCGCCAAAGCGCCGGAAGCCGCGCTTTGCTGCCCGGTTGAATACAACAAGGACTTGCTTAAAATCATCCCGCAGGAAGTCATCGAGAAAGATTACGGTTGCGGTGATCCGTCGCGCTACGTGAAGCCCGGCGAAACCGTGCTCGACCTCGGCAGTGGCACGGGGAAAATCTGTTTCATCGCCGCGCAAGTCATCGGCGAGAAAGGCAGCGTCATTGGCGTGGATATGACCGATGACATGCTCGAAGTTGCCCGTCGCAATGCACCCATCGTCGCGGAGCGGCTGGGCTTTGCGAACGTCGAGTTCCGCAAGGGCCGCATCCAGGACTTGGCGCTCGATCTCGAAAAGTTTGATGCAGCATTGATCCGCCGCCCGATTACGAGTGCGGCGTCTTTTCTCGCCGCGAATGAACTCGCGACGGAATTGCGACTCACCCATCCACTCGTGGAAACCGAGTCCGTGGATGTCGTTGTCTCCAACTGCGTCCTCAATCTTGTTGAGCCGCAGGACAAGCGGCAATTGTTTCAGGAAATCTTCCGCGTGCTCCGCAAAGGCGGACGCGCTGTCATCTCCGACATCGTGAGTGACGAGGACGTGCCGGATGTGATGCAGCAAGACCCAACGCTCTGGAGCGGTTGCATCAGTGGCGCACTGCGCGAAGACTTGTTCCTGAAAGCCTTCGAGGACGCGGGCTTCTACGGCATTCGCCTGCTCAAGCGCGACTCGCAACCCTGGCAGACGGTGGAAGGAATCGAGTTCCGCTCCGTCACCATCGAAGCCATCAAAGGCAAGCAAGGCGACTGCCTTGAATTGAATCAAGCCGTCATCTATCGCGGCCCATTCCGCGAAGTGCTCGACGATGACGGTCATCGCCTCCGGCGCGGCGACCGCGTAGCCGTGTGCGACAAGACCTTTCAGCTCTACCAGAAAGCGCCCTACGACGAGTTCTTTGAGTTCATCGAACCGCGCGTGCCGGTGAAGCTGGAAGAATCCAAGCCTTATGACTGCGCTCCGAACAAGCTTCGTCATCCGCGCGAAACAAAAGGCATGGCCTACAACGCCACCACCGAGGCATCGAAGTGCTGCGACGGCGGCAACGGAGGATGTAGCTGATGTTGGTCACGCTCATTTTCCTCGCCGTCTGTTTTCTCGCCTATTCAAACGGCGCGAACGACAACTTCAAAGGCGTCGCCAGCCTGTTCGGGAGTCGCACCTGCGGTTATCGCACAGCGATTTCGTGGGCCACGGTCGCCACGTTTGCGGGGAGCGTCACTGCGTTGTTTCTTGCCCAGGCGTTGCTCAAGAAATTTTCCGGCAAGGGACTTGTGCCGGACGCGCTCGTCGCCTCGCCACAATTTGTTCTGGCGGTCGCGCTCGGCGCAGGGGCGACTGTGATGCTCGCTACGCTGCTGGGCTTTCCGATCTCGACTACGCACGGGCTGACAGGAGCATTGGTCGGAGCGGGTCTGGCGGCAACCGCTGGCGCAGTCAATTTCGCCGTGCTCGGAAAAGCCTTTGTCATGCCGCTGATCGTCAGCCCGCTTCTCGCAGTTGCCACGGGTGGATTGGTCTATCTCGCGTTTCGCTTCGCCCGGCTGCGACTCGGCGTGACGAAGGAGATGTGTGTCTGCGCCGGTGTTGAGCAACTGGTATTGCCACTCCCGCAGCCTAATGGCGTTTTCGCGGCACAAGCCTTTCCAACGCTCTCTGTGACCGTAGATAACCCCTCGGCGTGCGCCCAACGCTACACCGGCACGGTGTTTGGCATGAATGCTGGGCGTTTGCTCGGCTCGCTGCATTTCTTGAGCGCGGGCGCGGTGAGCTTCGCGCGCGGTTTGAACGACACTCCGAAAATCGCGGCGCTTTTACTCGTGGCATCCGTGCTCGACATCCGCTGGGGACTGATCGCCGCAGCCGTGGCAATCGCCCTCGGCGGGCTGCTGAATTCACGGCGCGTGGCCGAAACCATGAGCCACAGAATCACTGGCATGAATCCAGGACAAGGCTTCGCGGCGAATCTTTCGACTGCGGCCTTGGTGACGACCGCCAGCTTTTATGGACTGCCTGTGAGCACCACGCATGTCAGCGTCGGATCGCTGCTCGGCATGGGAATCGTCACCGGCCAGACCAAGTGGAAGCCGGTGCTGGGCGTGCTCGCTTCGTGGGTCGTCACGCTCCCTTGCGCGGCGCTTCTATCAGGCGGGGCTTACTGGCTGGTTCACAGGTTTTGAATGGTTTGAACGACCCAAGGACGAGTAGGATTGCGACAATGAAATTACAAATATATCAAGCGCTGCATGTGGTTTCGATGGTCTTGCTGACCGCGTTTATCTTTCAATCCTTCGCCAATCCCGACCCGAAGAACAAAAAACGAACCGGGATGATCACCGGCATCCTCGCGTTGACGATGTTGATCGCCGGATTCGGCATGGTGTCCACGATGAAGGAGGGCTTTCCCTGGTGGGTGATCGTCAAGCTGTTGTGCTGGGTCGGCCTGGTTTCCATCAGCGGCATGGCCTACAGGAAGCCGGAGCGCATCCCCGCACTCACCGCCGCCGCCATCGGGTTGGTTTTGATTGCCATAGTCACCGTTTATTTCCGAAACGCCTTCAGCGGAAATTATGAGTAAGCCCTGAATCCGCGCGCGG
>Ga0163152_10009288_pt1 | contig 10280 bp, 8 predicted proteins | sample OliLakLV19MP8IB2_FD_148635 | JGI IMG/M metagenome (GOLD analysis project Ga0163152, IMG submission 148635) | Freshwater microbial mat bacterial communities from Lake Vanda, McMurdo Dry Valleys, Antarctica - Oligotrophic Lake LV.19.MP8.IB-2 | ecosystem: Environmental > Aquatic > Freshwater > Lake...
ATCCCAAAAAACCCGCGCAACCTCAGCCGTCAACAATACGAGCGTTTAACCGCAGAAATGGCCACTCCCTACCGGCCTCTGCGACAGTTTGTTTACGTAGCTTGTGGCGCTTCGGGCTTTATCGGCGGCGTGGTTTTCCTCGCTAAAATTGCCTCTGGGCGGGAAATTGGCTCTGCTTTGCCTAATTTTGCCCTCCAAGTCGGAGTGGTGGCCCTGATGGTGTTCCTGTTTCGCCTTGAGCAGCGCGCCGACGGCCGAGCCCCGAAGTCGAAGTAACAAAATTTTACATATCAATACAAAAAGATATTTGAGGCAAGGAAAAGTTAAAAAGATCAAGAAATCATTACGAAACCCTGGGAAAGCGATCGATCCCTGTCATTATCAGAAAGAATTGGTTTAAAGCCGGAACCCTGATCGGGAGAAATTAAAATCAGACTATTCATTACTCCAATCCTCGGACTTCTTTTGTCAAGTGCTGTCAACTGTCAACTGTCAACTGTCAACTGAATGAAAAAGACCCTAAATATATAAAATAAATTTCAGCCCAGCGCCAGCCTTCACTGATAGAAGAGCTGGCGTTCGGTATTGAGCTAGGAGCGGGAGATTGGTAGATGTGTCACAGTCGAAGTAGAAAAAGATGTTGGGAGATTTTACTATGGGCAGATCATTTTTTCTAGGGCGGTGGACGTTATTTTTAGCAGCAGGCGTGGGAATTGTAGTTTACAGCAATGCTGCGGCGGCTGCCGAAAAGGTAGTGCTCAAATACAGTGCGATCCGAATGACTTTACCAGTCAGCGAATTAGAAATTTTTGCAGAAACTGGGAAAATGTCGCCCGGGTTAGAAATGCTGCTGGGAAAGGCAAAAAAAGACCCGGAAGCGGTTCGCAGAAGTCTGACGAGACCGGTGAAAGTCAGTCAAAGCTTTTTGGATCGGACGCTCAACAGCAAGGTTGGAGAAATAATTCTGGATGAAGTGGGTCAGGTAATTCGCACTCCTTCTGGGAATGCAAATCGAGAAGCTTTGCGCGAGGCCTTGGTGCTGTCTGCAACTAATGATAACGAGATTACGCTGCTGGAAGCGATGAAGAATTATCCGACTCCAGAGGTTAATGTTGAGGGCGATCGTTTAGTTGAAGCTTACGGTAAACTTGTAGCTTTGTCAGAACAGTTGGGCGGCGTTTCAGAAAGGCTGCAAGACATTTTGAACAAGATTCGCCTGCCTAGATTGTAGCGGATTTTGTTAACAGGGGTTGATTTGGGCGATCGATCGCAGAATGTTGCTGAACCTGCATCAATTACAGGGGAGTTACATTTTTTTTGTGCAAAATTTGCCTAATTTTTACACAAGCTTAAAAAAAAATCCAACTCCAGGCAAGCTCCAAACCTGACGGGAATCAGTCATTCCTAATTCTAAAATCTAAAATCAGATAACTTCGCTGTCAAATCTATCTCATGATAGATGTTCTACAGTTTAAAAAAAAGTTTATCAAGGACTAGCAGTGTTCTTTGGAAGGAAAGTATTAAAAAAAAAGGCGGGTAAGAGCTTGTTTATCGCCCATAAACTGAAATAATATCGGGTGGACATTGCAGATTATGTATCTTAAGATAAAGAAACTCTGTCAGAGTCAGGCGCTTGCGAAAAAACGGCTGGTCATTAGTAAGCTTGTTATACAAAAGATGCCATAATACAAGGTGTTGGCAAAAAATATGGATAAAAAATCCTGAATAAAAAAAGCTGATACTGCATTAATTAATACTTGCAGTTGATCGACTCTATTTACTGGGTAACACTAGCAACATGAACAACAATCCTATTCGTTCAAAAGACCGTTTTTTGGTTTTCGGGGCTCCGGCGATCGAAGATGCTGAAATTCAAGAAGTGGTGGCAACCATGAAAACAGGTTGGTTAGGTACCGGCCCGAAAGTCAGGCATTTTCAAGACGAATTCAATGCTTATAAGGGGACCCAGTACGCGGTTGCAGTTAATTCCTGTACGGCGGGACTGCACTTGAGCGTCCTCGCTGCTGGCTTGCAACCAGGGGATGAAGTCATTACTACTCCGATGACTTTTTGCGCTACAGTTAATGCGATCGTCCACGCCGGAGCAACACCGGTACTGGCGGATGTAGATCCGGTGACAATGAATATTGACCCGGCTCAAGTCGAAGCTAAAATAACTCCCAGAACTAAGGCAATTTTGCCGGTTCACTTCGCCGGTCGTCCCTGCGATATGGATGCGCTTTGTTCGATTGCTAGCCGTCACAATTTGAAGTTGATTGAAGACTGCGCTCACGCGATCGAAACAGAGTACAAGGGACGGAAAGCAGGCACATTTGGCGACTTCGGATGTTTCAGCTTTTATGTCACCAAAAACATCACGACGGGCGAAGGAGGAATGATTCTGGTCGCCAGTCAAGAAGATACCGACAGGCTCAACATTTTAGCGCTGCACGGTATGAGCAAAGATGCTTGGAAGCGCTTCAGCGACTCGGGTTACAAGCACTACGAAGTGGTGGAAGTCGGCTTTAAATACAATATGATGGATCTGCAAGCTGCGATCGGCATTCATCAAATGAAACGAGTTACCCCTTATTGGCAGCGACGGGAGCAGATTTGGCAGCGCTACAATGAAGCATTTGCGGATCTGCCGATTACTTTGCCCGCGATCCCGGAACCGGATACAATTCATGCTTATCACCTGTACACGATTCTGGTAGATGAAGCCAAAGCAGGAATCAGCCGCGACGAGTTTCTCAACGCTATCAATGCTGAAAATATCGGTGTCGGCGTACATTACATGAGTATGCCGGAACATCCTGTCTATCAAAAAATGTTTGGATGGCATACCGAAGATTATCCGAATGCTGGCTACATTGGGCGACATACAGTTAGCTTGCCGATTTCAGCAAAATTAACAGATGCAGATGTTGAAGATGTAATCGCTGGTGTTAAAAAATGTTTGGCGATGGGCAAAGATCGGACTCGATTAAAGGTTACAGCAGGCAAAACCGCCTAGACTATTAGCCACAAAACAATGTGAAACCTCTCCGGGTAGTCAGCATCTATTCAAGGACTGCTCACATTCAGTACCCTAAAATTTTATACCCTCTCAACGTAGTGGGACTGGAGTTTTTGGTTGATACATCTAGACTTTTTTTGGGTATCCCCCAAACTATATTTGTATCTATTAAAAATTCTGAGAAATTAAATGTCTGGGGTGCCGAATGTGAGTCCAAATTCTGTGAACCTAGATTTTGTAAAGCGAGCATTTATTGAAATCACCGACTACCTATCCCAAAAAAATTGCAGGGCGTGGGTTCTGCCAGCTAAAATTTTTTAATCAGGAACAAACAAGCGATTGTTTAGCACATTTCAATTTGTCGATTTGCTAAGGAAAAGAATCAATAATGAATAAACAGATTGGCTACTTTATCCCTGAATTTCCCGGACAAACTCATACTTGGATATGGCGAGAATATCAAGCAATGCTCGATCTTGGTATGAAACCTCACATGATATCAACCCGCTGTCCGCCCACTAAAGTTGTACATACTTGGGCTCAGAAAGCCCAAAGTATGACTGATTATTTGGTACCCTTTGATCTCAAAGATTTTGTTAACATTCTCATCGAACTCATCAAAGCTGGCCCGATTGCCTGGTGGCGCTGCCTCAGTGTAATTGCTAATACTAAAAATATATCCTTTTCTCAAAGGCTGTACTATTTGGTATTGGTTGTTATGGGGGCTAAGCTAGCTTGGCTTGCCAGAACCCAGGGCTGGTCTCACGTCCACGTTCATTCCTGTGGCAGCGCTGCTAATATTGCCCTATTTGCCTCCATACTTTCGGACATTACTTATAGTCTGGCTCTTCTTGGTCAGTTAGAAGATTTTGGGCCAAATCAAGAACAAAAATGGAAACATTCTGCTTTTGCTTCTGTAATGTCTAAACAACTCCTCAATTCTGTCAAAGATGAGCTGGCAGGCTTCTTGCCTAAGGATGTGAGGGTGTCACCAGTCGGTGTAAATCTAGATGAAATTAAGCGTCAAACTCCCTATACTCCTTGGCAGGAAGGCAGTCAATGCCGAATTTACACTTGCGGCCGTCTGAATATAGCGAAAGGACAAAAGTACCTGATTGAGTCAATTAAGTTGCTTCGACAACAAGGATTTGATGTCTGCTTGCAGATTGCTGGGGAGGATGCAGAAGCTGGCAATGGCTACCGTAAAGAACTTGAGAAATTCATTCAAGAGCAATCAATCTCTGATTATGTTGAGCTGCTTGGTTCTGTCTCAGAAGAACGAAATCGCCAAGGTTATCAAGAGGCTGATATTTTTGTTTTACCCAGCTTGAAAGAGGGAATTTCTGTAGCTGTTATGGAAGCAATGGCTATGGAAACTCCTGTAGTAGTGACGCAGGTGGGTGGAATGGCGGAATTGATAGATAACGGTGTTGACGGTATGCTAGTCCCGCCGGAAAATCCCGAAAAAATGGCAGAGGCAATAGCAAAATTGCTAAAGGACAAAGAATTAACATTGAGCATGATTCAGAAATCTCGACAGAAGATTGCTGCTAAATTCCACCATCGGCGTAGTGCTCAGATATTACTTGAATCCTTGGAGCAGCTCAGCTAATTTTTGGACGATTAAATCCGGTGATTTTTTAATTTTTAAGTAGGTATCGATAACGTCCTAGCTCCTGAATAGAAGGAGCTAGGATATCTATGATTCATTCTAAAACGCCCTTTGTTCTGAGAAATCGTGAAATTAACGCCGTGTTTCAAGTTGGTTTTAAACATGGGCGATGGAAAGGTACTATCGGTTACAGCATTTGGCTTGGCTGCTCTCAGTAAGCCAAAGTTTCTAAAGTTTCCCGCAGATAGGAACGAACCTGCTGATCGATGGTGGCATTTTGCTGCTGACGCTCAAAATTGAGTTCTAGCTGCCAGCGTTGAAATCCTGAACTTGCGCCGATCGCGGATTTGAGACTGCCCCAGATTTCAGAATCTTCGCACAGCTCGATCGCCTCTGCGGCGTGAGGTTCTGGTGCGATCGGTAGATAATTCGCCATATTGTTATACCTCTGTTTTAATCCCCTGTAAGGATTGAAAGCTGACCTTGACACTCTCTATTATAGATTCTTCTCTCCAGATAGCCAATATAAAATCTCCCCTACCTGCGATTAAAAATTAAATATTAAGACTATTAATAATCTCTATCACAAGAGGGGCATTACCTATTTTTTTTCAAAGCATACATCTGTACAAATTAAAGTAGCTTAAACTACAATTGTCCCCCTCTTGATTTTTTATTTCACTTTTTTTCGATCGACTCTTCGGGTAGAGATGTAACACCGTTGGTGTCAGCAGGTTTTGGGTTGACAAGACTGCCGACTGACGAATTCCCTATGCCGGATGCTGGCCCAATTGACTCTACGGGTGCAGCCACAGCGGCAGTTGTCTCGGCTGCGAAAGCCGGCAAAAGTCGATCGACTTGCCAACCTGCGATCGTAAAATCCTGCCGAATTTTTTCTAAAACATGAGGCTTTGTCGCTGCAAATTCTGATTCCGGCGTCAGCAAAACCGCCATGACACTAGCAGACACCTGCAAAAACAAATTGCTAGCTAAAAAAGCAGCAACTGCCAACAACAATCCAGCCCACCGCCAGGAAGGAGGAAAGGGAGCCACCGAAGCTGCCAGAGGAGCCAATCGGTAGAGTTGCCACAAAATTACTGCCAGCAAAACAGCGACAAAAAGAGCGATTCCTTGATTTAACTTTGTTTTAAACCGAGTCAGAATCTGCTGCTGCACAGAAGTTAAATTCTGCGGTTTTACCGCCACAACTAAAATACTAAAAATGTAAAAAGGGCGGAACCACTGCATCCACAGCACAGGAACAATACCTGCTACAGCCACTAAAAACATTTCTAACCAGACAGGGAGCAGGGGAGAACCCACTGCGAGTCCCAGCAAGCACAGTCCCAGGAATATCGGCAGTGTAGCCGCCCCAGAAAGGTGAATCCACAAAAAAGGATCTGACCAAAAAGAACGCACTTTAATTAATTATTAGTTATGAATTAGGAGTTTTGAATCTTGGATTTTGAGATTTTGGGATGCACTCTTGACTCTGAAATCCGATGCGAGGAGTAAATATTTAGCTATCAAACCGAGGACTTACAAGCAGAAATCTGGTTTATTTCGGTAATTCTTATTGGAGTGAGCAAATTTTCAATTTTAAGCAAGGATAAAGACGATTAGGAAGTTATTAATTCCTTCTTCCTTCTTCCGACTTCCCTTTTCCTTCGGTCAACCCAACGACTGCGCTCGGGGGGCAAGCTGTCAACTCTTCCTTATTCTTTCTGTCAACTGTCAACTGTCAACTGTCAACTGTCAACTGTCAACTGTCAGATGAGTTTGGGAGTATTGAGTGAAGAGAAGAGTGGCGAGCGATCGGCAATTTGGTTGCGATCGCTCAAAAATTCTCTTCCCACTCAACACTCACAACTCAAAACTATTGAGAGAGAGTCCGGCGTTTAGTAACCATCCGGTAGGCTTCAATAATATCGCCATCCGCCCAGTCGCTAAACCCGCTCAAGGAAATGCCGCATTCAAAGCCAGCATTGACTTCCTTGGCATCTTCCTTCATCCGTTTGAGGGAGTCGAGGACACCTTCGTAAACGACATTGTTGCCCCGGCGCACCCGCACCTTACAGTTACGGATGACTTTGCCAGAGAGTACCATACATCCAGCCACAGCCCCGCGACCGATCGCAAAGACAGCGCGGACTTCGACTTGACCCAAAGGTTCTTCCACCAATTCGGGTTCCAGCAGGCCTTCCATCGCCCCTTGAATATCATCCAAGAGGTTGTAGATGATGCTGTATTCCCGCACGTCTACGCCCGCTTGGTCAGCCGCGAGGCGAGCGCCGGTGGCGAGAGTAGTATTGAACCCGACAATCACAGCATTACTGGCGGCTGCGAGGTCAATGTCGGTTTCTGTGACTTCCCCAGGAGCAGATAGCAGCAGTCGGAGTTGAACTTCTTTTTGAGGAAGTTGAGTCAGAGCGCCGACAATTGCTTCGAGGGAGCCTTGGACATCTGCCTTCAAGATTAAGTTGAGTTCCTTAAGAACACCTTCCTTAGCTTGTTGAGAGAAGCCACTGAGGCTGATCCTACCACCTTGCAATATACGTGAATCTCGTTGGGATGTAGCTCTGGCATCGGCGATCGCCGCAGCTTCTTTTTCGTTCGCGAAGACATCGAATTCATCTCCGGCGCGAGGTACATCCCGCAGCCCCAGCACTTCCACCGCAAAGGATGGAGTTGCTTGTTTTACGTGTTCGCCGCGATCGTCGATCATAGCCCGCACCTTACCCAAAGCCGAGCCTGCGACCACAATATCGCCCACCCGCAGAGTACCGTTCTGCACCAGCAAAGTTGCCACAGGCCCCCTTGCCTTATCGAGGTGAGCTTCAATCACCGTACCCTTAGCCGCGCGGTTCGGGTTAGCGTTGAGGTCTTCCATTTCCGCGACGGTCAAGATCATTTCCAACAGCATATCGAGATTTTCGCCTCGGATCGCGCTGACAGGAACCATCGTAATATCACCGCCCCAGTCATCGGCAACCAAGCCGTACTCAGTCAACTCTTGTTTGACTCGTTCCGGCTGAGCGCCTTCCTTATCAATTTTATTGATCGCCACAACAATTGGCACTTTAGCCGCTTTCGCGTGACTGATAGCTTCAATTGTTTGTGGACGCACACCGTCATCGGCCGCTACCACCAAGATCGCGATATCTGTCACCCGCGTTCCACGAGCCCGCATTGCTGTAAAGGCTTCGTGACCGGGCGTATCCAAAAATACAACCTGCTGGCTCTTGCCTTCGTGTACCACATCCACGTGATAAGCACCGATGTGCTGGGTAATACCCCCAGCTTCTCCTTGAGCAACCTTGGTTTTGCGGATCGAGTCGAGCAAGGTAGTTTTACCGTGATCGACGTGACCCATAATCGTTACTACTGGTGGACGGCGTTGGAGATATTCCATATCTGTTGCGTCCAGCATCTCGATCACTTTGAGGGCTGGGGCTACTTTTTCAGGGGTTTCTACCTCTATGCCCATTTCTTCAGCTACGATTCTCACCGCTGCAATATCCAGGGTTTCGGTAATGTTGACCGCAATCCCTTTAGAGAACAGGCGCTTGATAATTTCCGTTTCGGGAACAGCCAAAGTACCTGCGAGTTCCTGAACGGTCATCGGCCTGCTAAGCATCAGTGTTTCAGGACGTTCTACCTTAGCTTCGACTGTTTTGCCACGGCTACCGCGTCCGCCTGAAGAACCAGACGAGCTTTTATCGTGAGAAGGGCCCGGTCTCTTATTTTTGCCACTGCTTCCGGGTGCGCCCGGAGTTGGTGTTGATTTTGGTGCTGCTTGTGTCTTCGCCTTAGCAGGGCGGGCTAGGGACAGACTGACCGTGACTGGTGCTGGCATATCCAAGCCATTTTCTAAGTCATCGTCATCCTCATCTATTGGTTTGAGGCGACGTTGTTTGAGTTTGGCAGCCTTGGCAGCCTTGGCAGCATCTGAGTTTTCGTCGTCGTCTTCTTCCCAAATGGCCGAAGTCTTTTTGGCAGGACGAGGGAGGGAGGGCCTTTCGAGTATTATCTTCTTCATTGTCATCAGTGTCATCCCCTGCGGCTCCGGTGTCGCCACCACGGCTACGCAGCCCGGTAGCTGACGTTGCGGGGGCTAGACTCCGGCGCGGCCCACCACCTGGCTGGGGTCGATCGGCAAGTTGAGTTTTGACTGGGCCACCAGTGCCTTCCCGGCGCGGTCTTTGCGCGTCGCGAGATTCGGGACCTCCCGGTGCAGGTCTGCTGGGGCGGCTCGGTTTAGCCGGCGCTTCCAGAGTTTCTGACTGTTGTGATTGCTCTTGCTCGGTTTTTGCCAGTTTTAGTACCGGCTTGTTTCCCAGATTTTGTGGGCTGCGGCTAGCCGACTCCGACGCCCCTCTGACTGGCGGCGACGTGAGTTTTGCCGACGGCGCTGCAGGAGCGACTGGCGGTTGCTGGGTGCGTTCTGGAGCCTTTTCCGACGGCGGTTGAGGTGCCGCAGGTGCCTGAGCCTGGGCGGTGGTTTCCGGGGCGATCGCCCCTACAGTTTCCGACACTATTTCTAACGGAGCCGCCGAGACTGCGACATTTGGCTTCGACAGTACAGGTCGATTGATATTCGGTTTAGCTGGAGGCTGGAGTTGTTGAGCTGCAGGCGACTTGGGAGGAGTTGCCACCGTTGCCGCCGGCTGGTTTTTGTTCTCCTCGTTGCCTGCAGGCTGGGAGGAAGCACCAGCCGGCCGTACTTTTGGACTGCGTATTTCTAAAATTTGCTGCTTTTTTTGTTGGTCGTTAGGGTGAGGGCCAGATTCTCTAGATGGCGCTGCTGCTCTTTCGGGTGGAGCTGGCTTGCCGGGGGAAGAGTGGCTACTGGCTACGTATTTTTCCGCCGTTTTGCGAATGCGCTCTGCTTCGGATTCTGTAATTGTGCTGCTGTGGCTCTTGACTGAAATATTGAGCCGCTCGCATACTGCCAAGATGTCTTTATTATCCAAATTTAGTTCCCGTGATAATTCGTAAATTCTTACTTTGCCGTTGTTCATCCACTCTGCCCTCTTTTGTGCCAACCAGTTTTTACATTGTGATTTTTTGTTCTAATGACGACATCATTCGCTGTGATTGATTCAGTGTCAGGAATCGGGGTTTTGGTACTCACTCAGCAATTTTATCTAAAAGATGCAACTCGCTGAAGTCTGCGGTTGAAGAATTCTCAAGTCTGTTTGGGAACTTGGAACTCCGAAGTCTGAGTTTTGGCAAAACCCACTCTCTCAAGCTTCAAAGTTTGCCTTTCCACCTTGAGGATACCTCTGCTAGTACCCTACCCTTATCTAATCTGACACAAATCTTTCCAGACTGGTGGGCAGATCGGATTGGGGTTTTATAGCTGGCGCTACCGGTAATTACTGGTAGGGCTACCAAGAGGGTTTATACAGTCGATGCCGAACTATTGTCGGTTTTTCGTCCGGCCCGGCCAGAGTAAGATGTACAGTCAGATGTGGCTAAACGCTGCCAAAGTGTTTGGTACAGTTCGTCAGAAACAGGCGCTTTGAGCGATCGCCCAAGTCGATTTTTTTTCTGAGCTGCTTTGAGGCATTCGGCTTCCCGACAAAGGTAAGCAGAACGGCCCATGCCACGATCTAATTGTACCTGATGAGAAGGATAGAGCCTGAC
>Ga0163152_10009290_pt1 | contig 10279 bp, 6 predicted proteins | sample OliLakLV19MP8IB2_FD_148635 | JGI IMG/M metagenome (GOLD analysis project Ga0163152, IMG submission 148635) | Freshwater microbial mat bacterial communities from Lake Vanda, McMurdo Dry Valleys, Antarctica - Oligotrophic Lake LV.19.MP8.IB-2 | ecosystem: Environmental > Aquatic > Freshwater > Lake...
CCTTAAACCGGTGGATTTATTAGTCGAAATTCTCGCGGGTGAGGCCAAGCACGAACGAACACTACTCACCGCGACCTGGGAAATGCCCGCGCCCATCGCCGAGGGCGACAAGCTCCGGCTCGACTACCGCATTGACGAAAACCAGGTGTTCCATTTCAAGCTGATGCTCGCGGAAATACCGGGTGCCACACCTTTCGCAGGCCGCATTGACAGTCCTCTCACCAACGTCGTCAACCCGCACGCCAAGCGGTTGAAGATTCAGCAAGCTGAGGAAGCCCTTCGCACCGGCAAGGTTTCGTCCCAGCACGTTCCGGCCAAAATTGTCGAAATCGCCCGCGACTATGCCGAGTTGCGACAAACCGAGAAGGCCGTCTCCTACCTCCATCGAGCGCTCTTGATGACGAACCAGGCCGATCCCGACATTCTAAATCTGCTCGGCATCTACTACGGCGAACTCGGCGATGAAAGCAAACAGGAGAAGTGTTATCGCGAGTCCGCCCGTGTTTCAAGGTGGGCCGCGCCCTTGTTCAACCTCGCGTTGGCGCAAAAGAACCGCCGACAGCTCGCCGAGGCGATGGAAACCATTGAACAATGCCTCCGGCGCCGTGAAGACGGTTCCACGCTCACACTCAAGGCCGTCATCGCCGAGGGCATGAACCAACAGTCTTTGCGGGATGAAGCCTTGAGCGCAGCGATCGGAACTTTCTCCGGGCCGCGCGCCATGTCGGATTGGGAACTCGGCTGGTATGTGACGGCGGCCCGAATGGCGGGCGACAAGAAAAAACTTGAAGAAGCGACTGTCGAGCAAAAGCGACGCAAAGAAATAGGCGGACGCCCCGCGATTCCAGATGGCCAACTACCGATGATCTCGGCTACCCTCGCGCCCCTATGAGCTGGCTGATCCCCCGCAACGAATTGACGCCCGACCAAATCCGGGCGATTGAAATCAATCCGTCCGAGCATCGCGTGATCACAGGTGGTCCCGGTTCCGGCAAAACGCAGGTGCTCTTGCATCGTGCGCGGCACCTGTGCGACACGATGCGCGTCGCCCCCGAACGCTTTCGTATCTTCGTCTTCACCAATGTCCTCAAGGATTATATCAAGTCCGCTCTGGCCGACTTGCGGCTGCCGGAAGATTCGGTTCTCGGCTTCGACAAGTGGTGCATGGACTTCTACAAGGCGCACGTCAATGCGCGTCTCCCCTGGAACGCGGAAAGCAAAAAGCCAGATTTCGAAGCAGTGCGCCGTGCCGTTCTCCAGAAGACGGCCAGCGGCCAGGTTAATCTGCCGCTCTACGATTTCATCCTTGTGGACGAAGGGCAGGATATGGACGAGGAAGCGTTCACTCTTTTCACGCGCATAGCCCGCCACGTCACCGTCGCCATTGATAACAAGCAGCAGATTTACGACAACGGCTCCACTGAGGCGGGAATCGTTTTCAAACTCGGCTTGCGCCAGCGCAATATCAATTTCATCGACGCCTTTCGCGTTTGCCCCTACCTCGTCGAAGTCGCTGCCCAACTCATTCCCGACCAGGCGGAGCGCGAAGCGTTCCGCCAGCAGAAGCGTACCGTGCAGACCGAACGCCAGACGCCGCTGCTCTATTTCGCCCGCGATTTCGAGGATGAGAAGAAAATGCTGTATCAGATGGTACGCGAACGGCAGTTGATGAATGAGCGTATCGCCATCCTATTTCCGCAAAATCGGCAGGTATTCGGCTTTGCCCAAGGTTTGAAGGAAGTCGGCATCGAAGTCGAAGTGCCCAAGCAGGGCTTCGGCGAAAGTGAACTGCCGACACACGACTTCAAAAGCAGCCGTCCGAAACTCATGGCGTATCACAGTGCCAAGGGGCTGACCTTCGATTCCGTCTTCATGCCGCGGCTGGTGCCAACATCTTTCAAAAACGTGCGGGCCGAGCGGATCGAACGGTTGGTCTTCGTCGGACTTACACGCGCTGCAAGGTGGGCTTATCTCAGCACCGGTCTCGGCGAACCGCTGCCCTTGATAGAAAAGCTGTTGCCGCTCGAAACGACTCGTCAATTGACCGTTCAACGCGGCGATCAACTGACGGCCAGGCCTGTCAACCCAACAGCGACAACAACACGCGACGCGGGCAACAATCTTGACTTCCTGTGACCAGAATTCCTGTAACTGTAAAACGTGACCACATTGAGGCGTTGGCGGCAACGAAACGCCCCGTTGTCTGTCTTGCGGAACTCATTTGGAACAGCCTTGATGCCGACGCGGACAAAATTACGGTGCGATTTGATTGCAATGCGCTCGGTGCGATTGACCGGATTCGCGTCCAGGACACTGGAAAAGGCATCCCATACGACGAAGCGGAGCTTCTCTTTGGAAGCTTGGGAGGATCATGGAAGGCACAGAAGGTCCGCACTGACAAAGGGCGGGGTCTTCACGGAAAGTCCGGGAAGGGGCGATTCAGGGCCTTCGCTTTAGGAAATCTTGTCGAATGGAATACAACCGGCCCTCGCAATGGAAATGGCTTGGTGGACTTCACCGTAAAAGGCTCCACAGCCAGCTTGGAAGCCTTTGAGTTGGGTGATCCAGCGCCTTCCAAGGCGAATCAGCCAGGCACGGAGGTTGTCATTTCCAATGTTTGCAAGAATTTCACGTCCTTGACTGACAATTCAGCCCCGCGCGAAATCGCCAATTATTTCGCGATTTATCTGAGCGAGTTTCCAGGAATTACCATCGACTATAATGGTGCCATCATTGACCCCGCTACGGCGCGGGATCGTCTTGATAACTTCTCTCTTGGAGACATTGCGCTCTCAGAGGGAAAGATAACCACCGCTGACCTCACGGTTATTGAATGGAAGGAACCACAGGAGCGCGCTCTTCATCTTTGCGATAGGAACGGGATTTCCTTGCATGAGGTCGCGCCATCAATTCATGCCCCGGGCTTTAATTTCACTGCCTATCTTAAATCAGACCATATTCGGGAACTGGATAAAACTGGATTGCTGCTTCTTGAAGACTTGCATCCTGATGTTGTCGCGCTAGTTCATGCAGCAAAGACGAAGCTCAAAGAGCATTTTCGCAAACGCGCGGTGGAAAATGCGGCGGCACTTTTGCAGGAGTGGAAGGATTCAAAGATTTATCCGTACGAAGGCGAGCCGCAGGACAAGGTTGAAGAAGTAGAACGCCAGGTTTTTGATGTTGTCGCTGTCAACATCAACTCGTATCTCACAGATTTTGACCACGCCACGCCCACCAGTAAACGCTTCACGTTTAATCTCGTGAAGCAGGCGCTGAAAGAAAATCCAGAATCCCTGCGGCGCATTTTTCAAGATGTCCTCAATCTGCCGAAAGAGCATCAGGACGACTTGGCCGAACTGCTGAAAAAGACAACGCTTTCCGCTATCATATCTTCGGCGAAGCTCGTGGCCAACCGGCTCGACTTCTTGCGCGGTTTGGAATTGATGTTGTTCGATAAGGAATCGAAACAACAGTTGTTGGAGCGCGATCAATTGCATCAGGTCTTGGCGAGGGAGACGTGGGTTTTTGGCGAGGAGTTTCATCTTACCAACAATGAGGAAACCTTGAATGAAGTTTTGGAAAAACATCTTCAGAAACTCGGCAAGCGTTCAGACGACGATTCTCCGGTAACCCGCGAAGATGGGTCCACAGGGCGGATTGACCTGATGTTGGCGCGGTCTGTTCCACAGTCACGCGCCGACGAGCGAGAACATCTCGTTGTTGAGTTGAAACGACCCAAAACAAAGATTTGCGTGAAGGTTCTTGGACAAGTCAAAAGCTACGCCATAGCCGTCGCACAGGATGAACGATTCAAAGATACCAAAACGAAATGGGTATTTTGGGCCATCTCAAACGAGATGACTGACGAAGCCCGGAGGGACTCCCGCCAGCGCGGACGCCCGGAGGGTTTGGTTTATGATGACGAAGAATTGCGCATCACTGTTTGGGCCAAAACGTGGGGCCAGATCATCCAGGACTGCAAAGGCCGACTAAATTTCTTCAAAGAAAAATTGGACTACGAAGCCAGCCGCGCTTCAGCCCTTACTTATCTGAAGAAAGCGCACGAGAAATATGTTCCGACGTCCCTAATGAGCGAGGACGATAAAAACGAAAATGAATCCGAGTAAACCCGAACCTGAAAAACTAGACCTCGCTTCCGCCAGCATCACCGACGAGCAGAGGGCGAAACTGAAAAGCATCTTTCCCGAAATTATCACCGAGGGCGGCAAGGTGGATTTTGAGCGGCTCCGGCTCACGCTCGGTGACGCCACGGTGGACACGGGCAAGGAACGCTACGGGCTGAACTGGCCGGGCAAAGCGGATTGTTTCAAAACCATCCAGCGGCCCAGCATGGCGACACTTGTTCCGGTGCGCGAGGAAAGCGTGAATTTCGACACCACGGAGAATCTGATCATCGAAGGGGACAATCTGGAGGTGTTGAAGCTCCTGCAAAAATCCTATTTGGGCAAAGTGAAGATGATCTACATCGACCCGCCTTACAACACGGGCAACGAGTTCATCTACCCGGACAATTTCACGGAGAACTTGGAAACGTATCTGCAATACACCGGACAGGTGGATGCGGAGGGGCGGAAGTTTTCCACCAACACCGAGGCCGACGGACGTTTCCACAGCAAGTGGCTGAACATGATGTATCCGCGCCTGTTCCTCGCGCGTAATCTGCTCCGCGAGGATGGAGTCATTTTTATAAGTATCGACGACAACGAAGTTGATAACTTGAAAAGACTCTGCAACGAGGTGTTCGGGGAAGAGAACTTCGTCGCCTGCCTCGTTTGGCAGAAAACATATAGTCCTGCGAATGACAAGAATGGCATCGACGCAATGCATGACTTTATTCTTTGTTACCAAAAGAGCGATGCGCTGAAGGTCAATCTGTTCCCTCGGACTGCGAAGCAAGACGATGCTTACTCCAATCTCGATGAAGATTCGCGCGGGCCGTGGAAGGCTGTTGACACAACTCGTGCTGAGCACCGCGACTACGCGTTTTTCCCGATTACTACTCCAAGTGGTCGGGAAGTATTCCCCGCGCAAGGGAGAAGCTGGGTTTTCACAAAAGAAGAAGTGGCAGGTCTACTGGCTGATAAACGCCTCTGGTTTGGAAAAGATGGTGCCAGCAAACCTTCCAAAAAATTGTTTCTTACTGAGGTGAAACAAGGCGTCGTGCCTACAACTTGGTGGTCGCACGAGGATGCTGGACACAATGATGAGGCCAAAAAGGAACTCAAATCTCTGCTCACCGAAGGCTTGCCGTTCGAGACTCCAAAACCTACCAGACTGATTCAGCGGACTCTGCTGCTGGGAACCTCAAAAACCAGTGAGGAAATCGTTATGGATTTCTTTGGTGGGAGTGGCACAACCGCCCATGCAGTTCTCGACCAAAATAAGAACGACAATGGAAATCGTCGATTCATCATCGTCCAACTCCCCGAACAGACGGGACGCAAGGACTACCCGACCATTGCTGACATCGCCAAAGAGCGTGTTCGTCGTGCAATCAAAAAGCTAAACGCCGATGATGAGGGGAAATTGGCATTTGAGAATGAAACGAAGCACGACCGGGGCTTCAAAGTCTTCAAACTCCAAACCTCCAACTTCAAAGCATGGAACGCCGACGCGCCGAAGGACGCCGTGCAACTGGGCAAGCAGTTGGAGATGCACGTTCAGCACATCGAGACAGGCCGCACGCAGGAAGACATCCTGTTTGAAATCCTGCTCAAGTCTGGTTTTCCGCTCTCCACACGCATCGAAACGCTCAAGCTCGCCGGTCAAACCGTGTTCAGCATCGCCCAGGGCGCGATGCTCATCTGTCTGGAAAAGGAATTGACCCCGGAGGTCATCAAGGAAATCGCCGCGCGCAAGCCCGAACGCGTCGTCTGTCTCGACGCCGGTTTCGCGGGCAACGACCAGTTGAAGACCAACGCGGCGCAAACCTTTAAAACCAAAGGCGTGACCAGCTTCCGCACGGTATGAACCAACTATTCAGGAATCCTTAACAGTTCAACGCCATGCCTGCCGACCCCAACGAAACCAAGCCGGAACCGAATCCCAGTGGCGAAGTCATCCTCTACCAGACCGAGGACCAGAAGACGCGCATCCAGGTGCGGCTGGCGGACCGGACGGTCTGGTTGACGCAGAAACAACTGTCCGAGCTTTTCCAAGTGAGCGTTTCGAGCGTAAACGAGCATTTGAAAAACATTTACGACGAACACGAACTGGACCCGGAGGCAACTATTCGGAAATTCCGAATAGTTCAAACCGAGGGGGGCCGGGAAGTGTCGCGAATGGTGGACTGCTACAACCTTGAAACCACCCTCGCGGTCGGCTACCGGGTGCGGTCAGTGCGGGGCACGCAGTTCCGGCGCTGGGCAACCGAGCGGCTGGCGGAATATCTCGTCAAGGGCTTCGTCCTCGACGATGAACGCCTGAAAAACCCGCCAGGGACGGGCGTGACTGATCACTTCGACGAGTTGCTCGAACGCATCCGCGACATCCGGGCGAGCGAGCGACGGATGTATCTGCGGGTACGGGAAGTGCTTTCGCTGGCCGGAGACTACCGGGCGGATGACGAGGAGACGCACGTTTTCTTCCAGACCGTGCAGAACAAGCTGCACTTCGCCGTGACCGGCAAGACCGCACCGGAATTGATCGCCCGGCGGGCCGACCACACCAAGCCGAACATGGGATTGACGGCGTGGAAGGGCGCGGTCGTGCGCAAAGGCGACGTGACGGTGGCGAAGAACTATCTGAAGGATCAGGAAATCACGCAATTGAACCGCATCGTCACGATGTTCCTCGACTACGCGGAAGATCAAGCCGGCCGCCGCCAGCAGGTAAAGATGAGCGACTGGCGGGTGAAGCTGGACGAGTTCCTGCGTTTCAACGAACGGGGGGTGTTGAGCCACGCCGGCAGCGTGTCCCGCGAGGTCGCCGACCGTCAGGCGCACAAGCAATACAGCCAGTTCGAGCAGCGTCGCCGGGCGGAAATCGAAGCCAAGGCGGAGGCGGAGATTATCGCTGACGCCAGGGAACTTGAGGATAAGGCCAAGGAACTGACCAAGGCCCAGCCGAAGCCGAAGAAGAAATGAAACTCCAGTTTGACGCCACACAATCCTATCAGATCGACGCAGTGAACGCCGTGGTCGATCTGTTCGACGGCCAGCCGTTAAATCAGCCGGACTATGCCACGATTTTGCAGACATTCGACACGGAGCTTTTCGGCAGCGTGGCGCAGACGGATCTCGGCATCGGCAACCGGCAGTTCATTGACCGCGAAACCATCCTGAAAAATCTGCGCGCGGTGCAGGAGCGCAACGACTTGGAGCCGGACAAGGAACTGCTCCCGGTCAATTACACCGAGTCCTAACCCGCGCCGCTGAATTTCTCGGTGGAGATGGAAACGGGCACGGGCAAGACCTACGTGTATCTGCGCACGGTGTTCGAGTTGAGCCGCAAGTTTGGCTTCAAGAAATTCATCATCGTGGTGCCGAGCGTCGCCATCCGCGAGGGCGTGTTGAAGAATCTGGAAATCACCGCCGAGCATTTCAAGGCGCTGTTCAAAAACCTCGAATACGAATACTTCGTGTATGACGCGAAGAAGGTGAACCGGCTGCGGCAGTTCGCGACCAGCAACCAGGTGCAAATTCTCGTCATCAACATCGACGCTTTCCGCAAAAATTTCACCGGCACGGACGACGAGAACAAAAGCAACGTCATCTACAAGGAGAACGACAAGCTTTCCGGGCGCCAGCCCATCGAGTTCGTGCAGGCCGCGCGGCCCATCGTGATCATTGACGAGCCGCAAAGCGTCGACGGTACACCTAAAGCGCAGGAGGCAATCCGCGCGTTGAAGCCGCTTTGCACGCTCTGCTATTCCGCCACACACAAGAACCCTTACAACGTCGTCTATAAGCTGGACCCGATCCGTGCTTACGAGTTGCGGCTGGTGAAACAAATTGTCGTGGCGAGCGTGACAGGCCAGGACGCCTTCAATGATGGGTTCGTGAAGGTGAAATTCATCGGCTATCAGAGCGGGAGCAAGACACCCGTGGCGAAACTAGCCATCCACGTCCAAACCAAAGGGGGCGTGAAGGAAAAGGACTTCAAGGTGAAAGGGCAGGAAGACCTATTCCTGTTGTCCAACGAACGGGAATGTTATCGAAACGGTTTCGTGGTGGATTACGTGGACGCCACGCCGGAGAGCGAGCATGTCGCCTTTACGAACGGGAAGACATTGAACATCGGACAGGAGACGGGCGGTATTCGTGACGATTTGTGGCGCGTGCAAATCAAGAACACAGTCAAGAAACACTTGGAGAAAACGCTGCAAGTCAAAGGAAAAGGGATCAAAGTCCTCAGCCTGTTCTTCATCGATACAGTTGCAAACTACCGCGCTTATGACGAACAGGGCGCGACGGCCAAGGGCAAGTTTGCGCTGGAGTTTGAAGCGGCCTTCAAGGAACTCAGTGCGCTGCCTCGTTTCCAGGATTTGCTCACGTTCCCGCTCGACTCGCTGCACAACGGCTATTTCGCAGCGGACAAGAAAGGCATTCTCAAGGACACGACCGGCACGACGCAGGCCGACGATGATGTTTACACGCTCATCATGCGAGACAAAGAGCGTCTGTTGTCGCTGGACGAACCGCTGCAATTCATTTTCAGCCATTCCGCTTTGCGCGAAGGCTGGGACAACCCGAACGTGTTTCAAATTTGCACGCTGAACGAGAGTCGTTCCGCAACCCGTAAGCGGCAGGAGATCGGGCGAGGGTTGCGCCTGCCCGTGAACCAAAACGGCGAGCGCGTGTTTGACGAGAACCTGAACAAGCTCGTCGTCGTCGCCAACGAGAGTTACAACGACTTTGCCCGCGCACTGCAAAAGGAATACGAGGATGATTGCGGCGTAACCTTCGGCAAAGTCCCGAAGCTGGCTTTCTCTAAACTTGTCACGATGGACGGGGAAGTGGAGAAGCCGGTCGGTCGCGAGGAATCTGAAAAGATTTTTGCCAGGCTGATTGAGCAGGGGCACATCACGGAGAGCGGGAAAATTCTGCCGAAGTTCGATCCGAAAGCGCCGGGTTTCGACTTGGGTTTGGCCCCCGAACACGCCACGCTCGCGAACGAGATCATTGAAGTTCTCCAATCCTACAAATTGGACCGGCACATCAAGAAAGATGAGGAATGCCGCAAACTGGTTTTGAATAAGCGGGTTTTTCTAGACCCGGAGTTCGAGAAACTTTGGGATTCGATCAAGACGCGCACGACGTTTTCAGTCGAATACCGGACGGACGAGTTTGTCGCGTGCGCAGTCAAAGCGTTGAAAGAAAAGATGCCGAAGATCGAGCCGGTCAAAGTGCAGGTGACGGAAGCTGCGGTTGATTTGGAGAAAAAAGGAGTCACCACCACAATGCTACGCGATGCGAAGGTCACTGTCGCCTTCACCGGCGCGGTGCCAGACATCATCGCGCATCTCCAAAACGAAGTGGAAGTGACCCGAGCCACGATTGTCCGAATCCTGCGGGAGTCAGGTCGGCTGGCGGATTTTCTCGTGAACCCGCAGAAGTTCATGGACGCCGTGGGGCCCATCCTCAAACACGAGCTTCACCGGCTACTGATTGACGGCATCAAGTATGAGAAGCTGCCGGACCTCGAGTATAGCATGAGGCTGTTCGAGGAGAAGGAGATCGTCAGCTACCTGAGCAATCGACTGGACGTGAAGAATTCAGTATATGACGCCGTGGTGTATGATTCGGAAGTCGAACGCAAATTTGCGGCAACGCTCGACAACCGCGAGGACATCAAACTGTTCGTCAAGCTGCCGGCCTGGTTCAAGGTGGAAACTCCGCTCGGGAGCTACAATCCCGATTGGGCGATTTTGCGGCACGACGACACCGTACTCTATCTCGTACGTGAGACGAAAAGCACGAAGCACTTCGAAAAGATGCGAACGTCCGAGGCCGAGAAAATCCGCTGTGGCAGAAAACACTTCGAGGCCATCGGTGCGAACTACGACGTGGTGACTTCAGCGAGCGAAGTATAGGCCCACGAAGCGCCGACAACTGCTCCTCAAGTTTTGGATTCCCGCCATCCTTGTCGAGAGAACGCACAAGGATGGCGGTGGCGACCGGAACATCTCCCACGAGCTCGTCGTGGATCGGGAAGGCCCTTCTCATCGCATTTTCACCACCGGATTAAACACTTTACAGCCCATTCTCCTTCCCCAAAATGTGAGATGTGTCTGTAAATTCGCCGAAAATAAACAAAG
>Ga0163152_10009291_pt1 | contig 10278 bp, 9 predicted proteins | sample OliLakLV19MP8IB2_FD_148635 | JGI IMG/M metagenome (GOLD analysis project Ga0163152, IMG submission 148635) | Freshwater microbial mat bacterial communities from Lake Vanda, McMurdo Dry Valleys, Antarctica - Oligotrophic Lake LV.19.MP8.IB-2 | ecosystem: Environmental > Aquatic > Freshwater > Lake...
TGCCTATTGATCCGGAGTACCAGTTCGACAACATCGATGCGATGCGTTTGATGTCGCAGGCCTGGACACGCGAATGGGAGCGTCCTGATCATCGCCACCGCAAGGGGGTGCTGTTCTTTGGACCGACCGGCAGCGGCAAGTCCTCGTTCGCCGAGCAGTTCTTCGCTCGGTTACGGGTACCCGTTGTTCGCGTGACCTGGAATCCGAAGCGGGAAGCCGACCAAATGATCACCGATAAGGTGCTCATCGACGGAATGCTGCTGGACAAGGATCAAGCGATCGTCATCGCGGCCCGACTTGGACTGCCGTTGATCATCAACGAGCTGGACCTGGCCGATCCCGGCGAACTCGTCAGTCTCAACGACGTGATCGAAAAGGGCGTAATCACTATGCCAAGCGGTGACTCGTTCATCGCTGCGCGCGGATTTTTCGTTAGCGCAACGTCGAACACCTCAGGTGTAGACGATGAGGAAGGTGTGTATCACGGCACGCGAAGCCAGAATGCCTCGACACTGAGGCGCTTCTTCCAACTCCGGATGGGTTACCCCACCGAAGCCACGGAGAAGGCGTTCCTGGCCGAGCTGTTCCCAACGCTGTCCGAAGCGTTTGTCGGCAGTGTCGCGAAGGTCGTGACCAAGATTCGCCAGGCCTATGAAGGTACGTTGGACGGGAATCGGCTTTCTAAGCCCATTTCTCGGCCCGAGGTTATCGATTGGGTCGACCTGATGGGCCGCTTCGCCTACCTCAAAGCTAAGGGGGTGAACGTCGCGGAATACGCCATGGGCTTTGCGTTCTTCAACGGACTCTGCGAAGGCGACAAGACCACGGTGCATCACATCATCGAACAGCACTTCGGGGAGGACCAGTAATGTCCAAGGTCACTCTCCGTAAGCCCGGCTCTCCCAAAGCGAGTTTTGTCGCGGTGGAGACAAAGGAAAACGGTGATGTGTATGTCAGCAGGTGGAAGGAGGGAGCGAAGGCCGCCAAGGGGATCAACTTCCCAGCAGCATCCTTCGCACCCACCTCAGCCTCAGAGCGTAGAGATGCGATCGTCAAGGAGGAAGCAGCGAACGGATACGTCCTGCAGCACGCCGACTTCAAAACCGACGCCACTGTCTACAGCTTCATGCTCACTTTGCTGCATGAAACGATGCCGCACGCCCTCAAAGTATTCGAGGCGTTCGGTATCGCGATCGCCGACCCGACATCCACGGCTCAACAGGCTGTCATCGGTTCGGAGTTCGTAATCAAGCGCACCGTCAACGACATCCGCATCACGGCCGCACTCTCGTGCGACCGCAGCGATCCGGTCCAGAACAGCATCCTGCTTCGCCACTTGGCGATCGCACGCTGTCTTTCAACCGACGCTGAGGTGTTCGAGAACACCCAGACACAGATCGACCCGATCAAAGCGCTTAAACGCGCCCGCTTGGACCTCGACGAGTCTGTCCTCGAACCGCTCTATTGCTTCGGTGTCCTGCGGCGACCGGTTGATCTCTCTCGAGAATTCACCGGCGCAGCGGCAACACCGTTCGCTGTGGGGTTTTGATGCATTCGCAGGGGCCACCTCATCGCCCCTGCTTTTCCCTCTGATTTTAGGGGGCTTTTCCGTGATCGTTTGATGTTGAGCAATCAGGGTCAAGTCACTTGAGTTTGCAGTCCACTCTTGGACTCGAAAGCCAGCAGAAGGCTCAAGTTCTGCAACAACTCCCGACCAGGGCGACCTTCGCCCTCAAGGGGTGAAGTCCGCGCTTTGTTCGGCCCCCCCGTGGCCGGCCAATCGCACCGGTCACTTCTCTGTGCACGGAGACTTCACGATGATCAGCAACACAACAACTGTTCTCGAAGGGCTGGTGCTTTACCACCCGATGATCGAGATATGGAGCGGTACGGTGCGTATTAGCCGTTCCGTGGACTTGGCCAACGCCGAGTCCCATTTGCCGCCCTCTGAGCTTGTCTCAGATGGTCGGAAGCGGATAGTCCCCAAAGACCCGCTTAAAGCGCTTCTCACCATCCGCAAGGCCGTAGAGAGGCTCCTCAAAGGTCCAGGCATTCCCATGATGGGAGGTGTGGCGGTTCCCGAAACGATGGCGTCAGTGATCGAGGCTGAGCTCCCCAAGCTTGAGTCCACGTTCAACGATGCTGTCAATGAGCTGTGCTCGGGTCTTCTCGTCTCTTACCAGGCGCTTGAAGACACGTGGCCAGAATGGGCACCCATGCTCCGCAAGTCGCGCCTCAAAGAGGCCGACGTGCGCGCACGGTGCAGGTTTGACGTCGTCGCCCTACGGGCTGCGGCGCCGGATGCTTCACGTTCTGCCGGTGCAGCGAAGCGGTTTGACCGCATCGCGACAGCTGCTCTACCGAAACTGCTTGAGGACATCGCCGCGCGAGCGGAGGAGATACTCGAGCAGAGCTTTCGCGGTAAGGGAGTTGTCACACAACGCCAGCTCACCCCTGTGCGCCGTTTGGTAGAAAAGCTCGACACATTTAGCTTTCTCGATCCACGCGTCGCACCGATGGCCGGGTCGTTCGTCAACCAGCTCGCTGGTCTGCCGAAAGCCGGTCCTCTCAACGCAAGTCATACCGCCACTGTCGTGACGGTACTCAAGACGCTTGCGGATCCCGACCTGATGCTGACGCATGGGTCTTCCGCAATCTCAACCACCAACTTCGACAGCGATCCTGCCGACAGTTCGCCACCCTCACTCCTGCCGCTATTTGCAGATGTGGAGGCCGCTGACTTCGTCGTGGATCACGTCCTGGACACACCGTCCTCGTCAACGCACAAACGCGTTGTCGAGCCGGAAGTCCAGTTCAGCGTCGGCTTCTAGAGGAAATTCAAGATGAACACCTCTCTTTTGTCCCAACTGCAGGGTCTGTTGCTTGGCAATACCGCAAGTGAATTGAACCTGCTGCGCAAGGCCAAGGCACTCGCCGTGGCCATTCCGCTCATTGCCCAGTCCCTGGTGGACACCCTCGGCAAAAAGATCCGCCTGCGCCGGCAAACCGGACCTGGTGGATGTACCGATGGCAAAACCATTTGGCTGATGGACACGCCGCTTCCGAGCAATGCGAAGGACACCGAGCGATTCGTGCTCTACGTCGCTCTCAAGCTCGGGCTGGTTCACCACGAAGTCGGTCACGTCAACGAGTCTGACTTTTCGTTGGGCCGGTTGGCTGATCCCCTCGAGCGTCATTTGGAGGGAATCGTGGAGGACGTGCGTCAGGAAAACGCGCACATCCAGCGCTTCAAGGCAGCGAGGAAGTATCTCGATGCCCTGTCGATCGCCAGCATTCACTTGGGTCTTAATAGCCCGGTGGGTGCCGACGAACCGCCAATCGCCGTGTTCACTGCGTACCTGTTGTTCCGCTTACGTGCTGAGTATCGCAACGAACCACACTTCCAGCCGCTCGCCGATCAGGCCGAGTTGGTCATGAAGGACAAGTTCACTCGCGGTGTCTTGGTGCGACTCGAAGCATTGCTGCCGAAATTTGAACGCCTGCAGAGCACCGCAGACGCTCAGGCAATGGCCAAGGAAATCGCGAGCTTCATCCGCGATGAAATCCAGGCTGTACAGCAAGAGCAGCAGCAACGCCAACAACAACAGCAACAACAGCAACAACAACAAGCCGCATCTCAGGGCCAAGGCCAAGGTTCCGCGTCCGACGACGACACCAGCGATGGTGAGTCGTCTGACGACACCGAGGCTCAAGCTCAGGCAGATGCTCAGCCCCAAGACTCCAACGAGCCCGACGCGTCGCAAGACAACATCGGACCGGGCGAGCAAGGGCAGGGCAGTGGCACCGCCGACAATCCTTCAGCTTCCGATGCTCAATCGGGTGCGGGAGAGGAAACCGGCGGCGCCAACGGCACGGGGAACAACCCCTTTAGCGATCTTGACGACGCCCAGCTTCAGCAGTTGGCGCAGGCGCTTCAGGACATGCTGGATGGGAAGGACGCCGATCAGGCCAAGGGCGACCTCGACGAGGCAATCCGCAATCAGTTAGATCAGCTCACCTCAGACCTGGCTTCCAAGCCACTCGACGGGTGGAGTCAGGTCGATATCGAGAGCATCGATGCGGCCAATCTGAGCTTCAGTGGAGAGCTTTACACCGGGGGAGACTACGACCTCAACAAAGCCGTCTCAGTGGTCTCACGTTTGCGCTGTCGCCTCAAGCGAGAGATGCAGGCAATGAGTATCACCAAGACGGACCGTGGTCGGCATGGTGGACGAATCGATGTTCGCATGGTCTATCGCGCGGCTCTCGGTGACCCCCGGATATTCCGGAAGGTCAGTGAGGGCATCACGGTAGATACCAGTGTCTTGTTGCTGTGCGATGTGTCGGGTTCGATGCACGAGCACAACAAGATAGCTCTGGCCAATCAGGCGCTCTACGCAACTGCGTGTGCGTTGCAGGCGATGCCGGGGGTAGAGGTGGCGGTGGCAGCGTTTCCGGGCCGCCAGCTGGTCTTGCCCTTCGGTGCCAGAGCCAATCGGGAACAGGCGCGTTTCAGCCTGGTGTCGACGGGTTCCACACCGATGCATGAAGGCGTCGCCATGGCGCACCGGATGCTCAGCACACGGCGTAAGCCGCGAAAGCTGTTGATGGTGCTCACCGATGGTGAAGCGGATTGCATGGGCTCTGCGCAGGCCAGTTTGGATGCCGCGGAGCATGCAGGAATCGAAACGTACGGCATCGGGATCATGACCGACTATGTCCAGCATCTGTTTAACAACTGGGCGGTCGTCATGGATGTCGAGCAACTGCCTGAGGTCATGTTGACGATGCTGAAAGGTCGTCTTACTCAGCGCCGTGCCGCCTGACCACTAGCAATAGAGCCCCAGCAACATCGGGGCTCGTTTTTTTAACCCATCGCGGGATCTCGCCCGCATGGGGAGGTCTTGCCAACTTTTTGGAGGGCTTCTCCATGCAACGATCTAACCCGCACACGTTACGTGCTTCCAATTCCTCTTTTGGTGGAGGTGGTAGATGAGCAAGCTGGATCAATACATCGAGTACACCAATACCGTGCGTCAAGCGGCCTCTGGCCGCTGGGATCACGTGCTTGCTCGCCTAGTTCCCGAAATCGCTGAGGCACTCGCTAAGCCCGGACGTCATGTGACCTGCCCGTTTCATGGCGGTGAGCGCGACTTCCGTGTCCCTCGCGAGGTGGCTGAAGAGGGGAAATGCTTCTGCACCTGTGCACCCGGCGCCAACCAGGGTCGTGGTCACTGGGACGGTTTCGCGATGATCCAGCACGCTAGACGCTGGGACTTCAACAAAACCGTCGAAGAGGTTGACGCAGTGATCGGCGGGAAAGGCTGCGTGCCGATCCCGAACACACCGATCAATCGCATCACCCCTGAACAGCAGAGGGAGAAGGACGAAAAGTGGAAACGCAACATGCAGCGGTGGTGGAAAGAATCTGTTCCACTCGACCACCCATCTGCCAAGCCTGCGCGGCTGTTTTTTAAGTCGCGTCAGCTCGGCGAGGTTGTCATGCCGCTTGAAGACCTCGGGTTTCACAGAGGCCTTCAGTACTACGACGAAGACTTTAAGCTTGTTGGCAGTTTTCCGGCCATTATTGCCATCGTGCGCACGCCCGATGGTCGCGTTAGCACCGTCCATAGAACCTACCTCACGCCGGAAGGCGCTAAGGCATTTCAGGGCGAGGCGTCGCGCAAGCAATACAAGTCACCAAGCACCCACCCGGTAAGGGGAGCTGCAGTTCGTCTCGATAAAGCCGTCGGGCCAGTACTCAATCTGGCAGAAGGCATAGAGACAGCTCTGGCTGCTCGCGCAATTACTGGCCAAGCGTCTTGGTCAACGCTAAACAAGGAGCTTATGCGCCAAGTGCGCATCCCGGCTCAAGTCAAGATCGTCACGATCTGGGCTGACCGCGATGCCAGCTACGGTGGTCAAGAAGGAGCGTTCGCGCTTATGGATCGCTTGCGAGGCGAGGGGATGTCGGCGGTGGTGATGATGCCTCCGTTCGCTATCCCTGACGGCAAGAAGTCCATCGATTGGAACGACGTAGTTGCCTCGCTCGGCCTTGCCAATGCCCGCAACCATTTTGAGGTTGTGCGCTGGAAGCGTGGCCAAGCAGAGTACCTGCGAAAACAGGGCGTCGAATCGGACATCGGCGTGACCCGCAAGCAAGTGGCGGGCGCGTCGTGATCCTTCGTAGCGATCGGTTCGAAACCACCCCAGGGTCGACAGGCGAGTGCGCGGTACTGGCACCGCCTGCCGATTTCTCGGGCGACGGTAGAGCGTTTACGGAGTGGCTGCGAAACAGCTACGACAACGACCCTCTCATTCGTCAGGTGCTCGCCATCTAGGCGCTCAACGGCGACAGTCCGCGACACGGGCCGTCGACCTTCATGGGTCCGTTCGCCCTCGAGCTGCAGACCTCGATCACCCGCCTTCGCGTATGGTTGCGGTCAAAGCCGAAGGCATCGTGTGCGTCGAGTCATCATCGCGATGATGATGATGTCGGCGAGAGCCTTTCCGATCTCCAGCACAGCGACCATTACTGATCATCAGTACGCGTTTCTGTTGGGCGGCGCACGTGATCCAACCTCTATGAGCCACCTTCCCGGTGGCTCTTTTTTTGACCGCGCGCTCGATGGGTGCGACTTGAACCTCGGCGGCATGGCATTTATCAACGAAGACTAACGCCTCTTTCGCCCCATCGATGGCTCAAAAGCGCATTCGGTTAGTGGCGTCGACATGTCGGCGCGCAGCTAGGGCTTCGGCCAGAGACGATTCCGGCACGAGGAAGCCGACCCCTCTCAGTCGTCGTCCTTCTCCTTGCCCGATCCGTCGCAGTGTTTGCAGTCGCCCCCGCCAAGCGACCCCCCGCCGCAGCCTTGTGAACAGCCCGATCCAAAAAGCAGGTCAAGCGGTGCATTGACCGAAGAATGGTAGTCATCCTGGCAGACCCCGGTGCCATCGCAATGTTTGCATTTTCTCATGTTGAAGGTCCTTCTGTGCGCCATCGGCATTCAACCAACTACTATCCCGCGCCGACGTTGAAGTCAAGACAGCACGCCTATCGCCCTACGAATCTCTCTCCTTGCAGATTACTGCCGAGGCCGCCCCTTGCGTTTGGGTGTATCAGGAGTGCTGCACACAGTCCGCTTCATCATTGCCACCACGCGGCCCAATAGCCTTCCCACCGCGACACTAACCACTCCATCGTCAATATCAAGCCTGACCTTTGCGGTCGTGCGCGAGGCCGACACTATCCAGCCCGCCCGGACGCCATCGATTGCGCCCTTGATCGCCCACACATCACCCGCGGTTGGAACCGCCTTCGTTTGCAGAATAAGAACGTTGCCAGCCAGCAATCCGAAGTCCGTGCTCTCGGTGACCGCAGCGCACATCAGCGGCCCCGGCAGCCCGAATACCAAATCACTTGGGACAGGCAACTGTCCACCGCCCAACTGCGGCAGCCACACACCTCTCATCAAGCCGGGCGAACGGACGCCCAAATGCATCGCGTAATCGTCCCCAAACGTCAGCCATGCGCGATCGCACCCGTACTGTTCCCCCAGCTCCGCGTACTCTGATCCGTTAGGTTCAGTGGTCTCGTTTTCGTAACTGATCACGCGGCTCTCGCTCCACCCGAGCGATTGCGAGACGTCTTTTCGGCTCAATCCCAAAAGCTCCCGAGAATCGCGGAGCCGCTTTCCGTAGCCCTTCAATACGACACGAGAAGACTTCTTTCTCGTCTGGTTTTCATCGCCGCGCGAGGCGTTGCCGCGACCAGCGTGGGTTGTCATTTTCGCCATTCTGCCACTCCACAAGCATGCACCTCCATCACTGCCGCCGAGCATGAAGCCCGGGCCAACAGCAGTGAGCGCGGCCGTATTGCACCACAGATCACGCCAGCGACTCGACGGCCCTCTGTTCTGTGTGCGGGGCGGACTTTATTGTTTCGGCGGACTTTATTGACTGAAATCCGAGTTTTCGTTTGTGGACAGATTGCTTATGTATCACACTGAGCGTAATGTGTTTTCCGCAGTATAACGTTCGATTTACCACACATTGAATGCACGCAAAATACCGCTCAGGAGATGATGAGATGTCCATCAATCAAGCAACATACGACAACCTTGCCCGCGCTCTCGCCGACCTCAATTTCCCCACGCTGAGCTTTGCGCAAGCGGAGCAGCTCGTCGAGCACACTCACCTCGCTAAGCTTCAGAGTCTTGTCGCCGGTGCTCGTGTCAACAATGAGCAAGCCCGCGAGGAGCTCGATCTCCGCGTGATAGCGGTGCGTGCCTACTACACCCTTCTTGAGCTGGGTTTCCGCGAAGCCACGCTGCCCGCCACCATGTCGGTTATGTCGGAGCAGGGCATCGACAAGGTTCGCCTGACCGTCGGCGACTCCATCAAGGGCGACGTCAACGCTAGGACCATCATCACTGGCTGGCTCAAGAACGCTAGCGAACCGGATTCGACAGTCCTCGACAGCGCAGTGCCTTCCCAGCCTATTCGCACGCCTGCCGGATCTGGCCGCGCTCCCATTCATCCGACCCCGATTGCTCCGCCTTCGCGAACCGTGGCCGTGGAGCGCTCCGCACGGGCTGAGCCAAGCCAGTCGTCATCTCGCACGGTCAACGCGACGGCCAGCGCTCAAAGCGCTACCGCGCTGACTGAACCCTCACCGTCACGGCCAACATCGCAGCCGGACAATGTTCACCAACTCCATGCCCCCCACGTTGAGCAGCGCTTCTCGAACTACGCCGACGACTCCGACACAGGCGATCAGTCGGCCCCACGAGACGTGGCGACCCGAGACCAGCGCCAGTACGATCAGGTCGTCGTCTTCGGTCGAGATCGAAACGGCGCCACGGCGCTCCAGTTTGACTGTTCGCCTGCCCCAGCGGAGAAGGGTGGCTATCTAACCATCAACCTATCAATCGCGCGCGCCAAAGGATCGCGTACGCAGGACGGCGTCGACTGGTCCCGCAAAGTGTGCGTCATGCTGTCGCCGGATGAATGCGTACTTTGTCTTAACGTCTTATTGGGCGTGAATAGAGAGTTTCGTGGTGCTGGCCACGGCCCCACCAACAAGAAATGGTTCCAAATGGCCGAGTCGGAAGGCGACTACGCCGGCAGCATCTTCGTCAGCTTGTCGGATGGCGGCGATCAACGGGGCTGCTCGATCATGCCGGGAGCGCTTTTCCGGACGATTTGCATCTTCCAGCGCGCTGTTCTTGACCAGAGCCGAGCATCGGAAAGCAATATCGTGCCTATCCCGTTGCTTGACATCCTAAAGCGGGTCGGCCCAATGGCCGATGCAGCATCTGAAAGCGAGCGCGCACGCAAGGATAAGCGCGCGGCGCGCGGATGATCAGCGCCCCGATTTAACGCCACGGCAGACCCATCGAAGCGTCTGCCGGATCAAGCCATACGTCACACCCCCCAATCGATTCGGTGCTGGTACAACCTTTTCCCACCGCGTCGAGCCCGACGATCGTCGGGCGCAACCTGCGCAGGCCTCTAAGGGTGGAAAGGCACCGGGGCAGGGCGCTACTTCTTCAACTAGAAACTCTGTCTCCATAGCGCGCAATTGGTCGTCGCAACACGGCAGTCCGCTCGCGACTTCAACCAAAGTGGCCAGTCGCAGGCCCTCCTGAACTTGTGCACATCACCGAAATGGCGCTCCCATATCGCCTCATTCCGATGATTTGCGGAGAAAGGGGTCGGGCACCATAACTGCATGCACGACCCTCAAGAACTTTCGCAGCTCAACGCCGCTTGCCGCTGGAGTGTTTTCTTCGCCGCACGCGCGCCGCGGCCACTGTTTGCCGCGCCAGGCTACCTTTTCCGCCTATCGCAAATAGGGCAGCCCGCTACCCCGCGCTCCGACAGGTTCCTTTCCCGCTACGAGGCGCTCAAGCAAGCCCCTGAGCAACTGATGCAACGCACCGTCGAGAGCGCTCCGCTCAGCAACGGCGAGGCCGTCGTTCTGTGCTATGCGCTTAATGGCAGCGGCGACATCCATGCCGAGCCCGAGCAGCTTCCACAGCAGCTGCTTGTGTATTTGCACATTCCGTCATCCGAAACGTATACGCGCCGTCTGCTTTGTATCGATCCAAGTGCGCGCCAAGGCCTAGTGCTGCCAGATCGTTTACTGCCCTTCGATCTTCATTTCCTGCCCGATCTCTCAGCCTCAGCCGACCATGACCCTTCCTTGGCCATGTCAAAAAAGCGAGTCCATTGACCATGACAAAACAAGCCAGCACGCATCCGCTCGTGTCCCAC
>Ga0163152_10009300_pt1 | contig 10272 bp, 8 predicted proteins | sample OliLakLV19MP8IB2_FD_148635 | JGI IMG/M metagenome (GOLD analysis project Ga0163152, IMG submission 148635) | Freshwater microbial mat bacterial communities from Lake Vanda, McMurdo Dry Valleys, Antarctica - Oligotrophic Lake LV.19.MP8.IB-2 | ecosystem: Environmental > Aquatic > Freshwater > Lake...
GTGGGCGTGCTCGTGTTCGTCCTCTGGATGGCGCTCGAGCCGAGTCCCGATCCCACCAAGCAAGCGGCCTTCGCCGACGCGCTCCACGCGCTGTCACCGGCCATGCTCGGCCTCTGGCTGACGGCGCGCGTCGTCGGCTCGGTGGTGACGGTCCCGATCGCGGAGGAGCTGGCGTTCCGTGGGTACCTCGGACGGCGCCTCGTCGATGCCGAGTTCGACCGCGTATCGCTCCGGACCTTCACGTGGACGGCGTTCGTCGTGACGTCGGTCCTGTTCGGCGTGATGCACGGCCGTTGGTTCGCAGGCACGCTCGCCGGCATGTGCTACGCGCTCCTGCTCTATCGCCGCGGCGAGCTCGGCGACGCCATCAGCGCACACGCGATCACCAACGCGATGATCGCCGCGTACGTGCTGGCGACCGGCCACTGGCTCCTGTGGTAGCGCGCGTCAGCGGTTCAGAATCCCGCGGACCCTAGCGGTTCAGAATGAACCGCGCGCGATAGCCCGCGAAGTCGCGCGCGATCCCCTCGGCCGTCAGGCCGAACTCCTCGAGCGTGTACTGATGCGGCGGCCGCCCCTCGCGCGGATTGGTCGCCATGAACGCGCGCATCCGCTGCTCGACGTCGGGCGTGAACGCGAGCCCGGCGACCTCGTAGATGCGCCGCGCCTGCCCGACCGGATCCTGGACGGCGTCGAGAAACCAGACGTCGCCGAGAAGGTCGATCCGAAGGTCGCGCACTTCGAGGCAGCGCCGCAGCGCCGCGGCCATCTTGCCGCTCCACTGCCGCGCGACCTCTTTCGGATCGACCTTCTCGGCGACGAGCACCCAGAGCGCCGTGATCATGCTCGCGAGCGACGGAATCGAGTCGAGCGGATCGCGATGGGTCTGGACGATCAGCGCCCCGGGAAACACCTCGAGCACGACGTCCGCGAGGCCGAGGTGGTGCGGCGTCTTCAACACCCAGCGCTCGGCCTGCTGCCCGGCTTGTTTCTTCTGCCATTGCAGCAGCTGCAGCAGCTTGCGCAGATACCGGTACGCCGGCGTCTGATCGTGCGCGTCGAGCCACGCCCCATACGACGGCACGTTCGCCCCCGACTCGGGCACGGTGCTGAGGAACGAGTGCTCGAGGAGCAGAATCTCCTCGTCGGCCGCCATCGCATCCATCGGATGGATCGCCGCGAGCGCGGGCGAGCCATCGAGCATCGCTTGCACCTCCGCTTTGGCCTGCGGAATGCGCGGATCGTCGGCACCGAGCGCGCCCTCGGGAAACGGCGCGGGATAGCGGCACTCGAACCAGCGGGCCGAGAAGAGGCGTGGATCCTGCGCCAGCGTGCGATGGAGGAGCGTGGTGCCCGTACGCGGCAACCCGACGATCACGATCGGCGCGCCGATCGCCTCGTCGAGGATCTCCGGGTGCCGCCGGAACTGCTCTTCGGCGCGGAGCCGATTCACCAATAGATCGACGATCCGCCCGCGCTGCGCCGCGCGACCGAAATCGACGAGATTGGCCTCACGGTCGAGCGCCGCGAGCAGCACGCGCAGCGGCTCGCGAAACGACTCATCGCCGAAATCGTCGAGTCGGGCTTTGGCCCGTGCCTCCGCCAGAATCGACGGCTCGTCCAGATTCGTCTGCATCTCCATCGCGATCTCGGTTCCTCCTAGAGCGGGACGACCCGCGTGATCGGATCGACGATCTCGCTCGCGCCGATCCAGCGAAAGCACATCGTGCCTTCCGCGTGTCCGGACGTGTCGAGCCAATTCGGACGACCGGGGTCGCGCGGCGCGATCACGATCGTGCAGCGGCCGTCGGGACCATAGCTCGCCGTGTGCTTGTTCACGTGGGCACGGTGGTAGCGATAGTCGATCGACTCCATCCAGTGATTGTTGATCTGGAGATTCCAGCTCTCGCACGGCGGAATGCGCGGGACTTCCACGACCAGGGCCTCGTCGGCCGCGAGCCGGTAGTACCCGTGGAAGTAGTGAATCGTCGGATCGCCGCCGGCGGCGAGATAGCGCTGCTGATCCTGGCGCGGCAGCGTGTTGGGATGCGCGGCGAAGCCACTGGCCCAATCGGCGAAGACGCGCGCGGTGCCCTCGACGAAGCGCGCCGCGTTGGCCAGGCGCTTGGCGACGGTGGCCGGATCGAGCGGCCGTGGCGCCACGGGCGTGGGATGACGGGCGATCGTGAGCTCGGCGCGGCGCTCCTTCGTCCGATCGAGAAAGGTCTGGCGCACGATCAGCATCGACGTCGCTTCCGTCATCGGCAGCCAGTTGTCATCGTGCGGCGTGGCGCTCACGATCAGCGTGAAGCGGCCGTCGGGGCCGATGGCGAGCTTGGTGCTGTCGATGAACCCCGTCGGCGCGAGACCACCGGTCGATCCGTAGTCGCCGGCCTTGGTGCTGAACGCCAAGTAGTGCACGGTGCCACGCGTGCCACTGATCGCGTAGGTGAGGCGGCCATCGAGGCTCGCGTTCTGGTAGAAGTTGTCGGGGTTGTCGGCCCCGATCTTCAACGTCTCGTGCGACAGGCTGTAGAACCCGGGCGCTTCGGGATCAGCGAACTCGAGGCACGATTCGAGCGCACCGCGCGTGAGGCGCGCGAGGTAGCGATAGCCTTCGGCGCGCGTCAGTGGATCGGCAGGAGCGTCCGGTCGGACGATCTGCGCGCCGGCGCGGGCGAGCGCGGCGCAGAACGCAGACCACGGATCGCCGTCGACGAGGGGGTCACTCATGGCGGGCCGCACCGTACGAGCTTCCCTTTCAGCGGGCAACCAAGGCGACGGATCTGGTGGCAGCAGGCGGGCGGATCGGAGCTGGCTCCTACGGTCGCGCAGTCGCTGACACCCAGCGCGTACAACCTGCCGCTGCCGCCATGGCCTGCGCACACGCGAGCTGGCGCTCCCCGGAGCCAGCTCCAACCCGCCCGCCTGCTGCATCATCACTCAGTTTGATTGGGGCCTTTGGTTCCCAATCCGAGTCTGCGTGCCCGATCGTTCTTGTTGTGAGGCCTCGCCGGTGGGTGGGTCAGGGGATGCTCCGGGGAGCCGCAGCTCGCGTGTGCGCAGGCCAGAGCGGCAGCGGGCGGGTTGTATGCGCTGGGTGGCGGAAACCCGGCGACCGTAGGAGCACACCCTGACCCACCCACCAGCGACACCGCTCAACACAGGCAGAGGCCTCACGAACAAACCGAGACACAACGGACCCGGCGGTGGTCAGCGTCGACGCGGTACGTGCGGCGAGAGACTCCACTGCGGCGGCAACGAGGGAAACGGTGCCCCGGCGCGCACCAGCCCGATTTCGTCGCGCCAACTCGGGCTCCGCGCCCCCGCATCGAACCGGATCTTGCCGATGCAATGCACGATCGCGGCGTCCGACACGACGCGTGCCGTCCCCATCGGCAGGTGACCGAGCGCAACGTTCGCGACGTCGGGGCGACGTGCAAAGTACATCCCGTCGGTCACGAACACGACCTTCTTGCCGGCGGGGAGCGGCGGCGTGACGCGCCCGACACCGAACATCGAGACCGGTCGTCCCTTCGGATCGAAAAACTGCACCGTGAAACGCCGCGGCTCGGGATCGCGATGCCGACACGCGATCATCGTGACGCCGAGGCTCTCGAAGCCCGCGACGCGTCCCGCACGATACACGACGCGCCCGAACGGGACGGTTGGCTCGGGCACTGGCGTCGCCATTGTCGTCGGCGTCGCGGTGGCCGCGCAGACCGACGACGCAACGAGCACCAGCACGCAGCCCAGCCCGAGTCGGATCGTCATCGCCACGCGCCGGCTCTACTGCACTCCGGCGGGCAAAAACAGAAACGCCCCGGAGCATGGCTCCGAGGCGTTTGACCCATCCGCGCGAACGCGGACGACGGCACTACTTCCCTGACGTGTCGTGGGGCGTCGGGGAAACTCGAGTCTGGAGCTACTGCACGGCCACCAGTGTCGGGCCGGCATACTTCTTCAAGAGACGTTCGACCTTCTCGCGCACGATCTCGGGGTCGACCACCGGCTTGGCCAGATAGTCGTCGCACCCGATCGCGAGCGCCTTCTGCTCGTCGCCCGCCATCGCCTGCGCGGTGAGCGCGATGATCGCGACGCGACGGCCACCGGTCGTGAGACGGATGCGTTTGGTGGCTTCCCACCCGTCCATGACCGGCATCTTGAGATCCATGAAGATGAGGTCCGGAGAGTTCTTCTCGGTCATCTCGATCGCCTCGAGACCGTTCTGGGCCTCGAAGATTTCGAAATCACCGATCTTGCGAAGGCGGTAGACGAGAATCCGTCGATTGTCCTCGTTGTCCTCAACGACCAAAATCTTCTTACGAGTCATGATTCGTGCCTTTCCTGTTGGCGCGCCCCGACGCGCCTACTTCGCTCTCGCTGCGATGCGGCCGCATCGAGCGTACGCACTCATCGGCGTCCTGGGTGCAGGACTGAAGGGCAGCAAGAGCTATGCCGCTAGCCGTGAGGGTGGATACAGGCTATAGACGCGCCCCTCTGCGCTTGTCAAAACCGCGAGATCGCTGGATGAGCTGGATTTTTGCGGCGCTGGCGTCATCCGCTTCCGACCGGCGAGGCAATGACCCCCGTGCGACAAAATTGACACTGTGACGACTTCCCCCACTCCCCGCACCCGCTTCGCCCCGAGCCCGAGCGGCTACCTCCACATCGGCGGAGCTCGCACCGCGCTCTTCAATTTCCTCTACGCCCGCCGCCATGGCGGCACGTTCATCCTACGCGTCGAGGATACCGATCGCGAGAGGTCAACTGACGCTTCGATCGCCGCCATCATCGAGAGTCTCGCATGGCTCGAGATCGCGTGGGACGAGGGCCCGTTCTTCCAGAGCAAGCGCACCGCCGTGTACGTGGCCGAGGCCGAACGCCTGCTGCGCGAAGGTCGCGCCTACCCGTGCTACTGCAGCGCGCCCGAGCTCGAGGCGAAGCGCGCCGCGGCGCTCGCCACCGGCAAGAAGCCCGTCTACGACGGCACGTGTCGCGACCTCGTACCGACGCCAGGCACCGGCGATCGCCCGCACACCGTCCGCTTTCGCGGAGCGAAGGACGGCGAGACCGTCGTCGACGATCTCGTCAAAGGTCGCGTCGTCTTCCAGAACGCCGAGCTCGACGACCTCATCATTCTCCGCACTGACGGGACGCCGACCTACAACTTCTGCGTCGTCGTCGACGATGCTGAGATGCGCGTCTCGCACGTCATCCGTGGCGACGATCACCTCGCGAACACGCCGCGCCAGATTCTGCTCTATCAGGCGCTCGGCTACGGCTTGCCCGCGTTCGGCCACGTGCCGCTGATCCTCGGCCCCGACAAGTCGCGTCTCAGCAAACGGCACGGCGCGATGTCCGTCACCGCGTATCGCGACCTCGGCTTCTTGCCCGCGGGCCTCGTCAACTATCTCGCACGTCTCGGCTGGTCGCACGGCGATCAGGAAGTCTTCACGCGCGACGAGCTGATCGCGGCGTTCAACGTCGAAGCGATCGGCAAGTCGGCGGGCGTGTTCGATCTCGAGAAGATGCGCTGGGTGAACTGGAGCCATCAAAAGACGCTGACGCCGGAGGCGTTGGTGCACGCGGCGCGGCCCTACCTCGCGGCGGCGGGCTTTGCGGTCCCGGGGGACGACGCGTGGCTCGCGAAGGCGCTCGTCACGCTGCAAGAGCGCGCGCAGACGATGGTCGAGCTCGTCCAGAACGGCCGGTATTATTTCACCGACGACATTACGCTCGACGAAGCCGCAGCCGCGAAGTTCCTGACCGCGGCCGTTGCCGAGCCATTGCGATCCGTGCGCGAGGCCTGCGCCGCGCTCACAGCGTGGACCGTCGAGAGCATCACCGCCGCGTTCAACGAGGTCCTCGCGCAGCACGAGCTCAAGCTCGGCAAGATCGCGCAGCCCGTCCGGATCGCCGTCACGGGCAGCACCGCCAGCCCCGGCATCTTCGAGGTCCTCGAGGTTCTCGGCCGCGATCGCACCGTCACCCGGCTCGATGCCGCCCTGGGGCGCATTTCTTGACCACCCCGACCCGTATCTATAGATACAGGCGGATCTTCGATGAGGAGTCGCCTAATTGGTAAGGCACCTGACTCTGGATCAGGGCACTGAAGGTTCGAGTCCTTCCTCCTCAGCTCACAAGACTCACCCGCACCACCTCGGCAGGCACCACCACGGTCCCATCGTCTAGCGGTTAGGACGGCGGCCTCTCACGTCGCAAACGAGGGTTCGATTCCCTCTGGGACCACTTTATGAGCCTCGGACCACCGAGGCTTTTTTTTGCCGCAGCACCCGTCGGCCAGATTTCCCGGTAGCGCCCAGTCAGCTCGGTTCGCGCCGATTGACGACGGCGCGAACCGAACCGAACAGGGAACTGGTCGAGCTATTCGACGCGGATGGTTGCCTTCTTGATCTCGAGCTTCTCCGAGGTCTTGCCGCTCGGCGAACCGGCGCCCTCGAGCGCCTTCAGGGTTTCCGTGCCTTTCACCGTCTCGCCGAACACGGTGTGCTTGCCGTCGAGAAAGTTGGTCGCGACGAAGGTCAGGAAGAACTGGCTGCCGTCCGTGTTTGGTCCGGCGTTCGCCATCGACAGCATGCCGGGCTTGTCGTGTTTCCCGCCGCCGAACTCACCGGCGTACTGGTAGCCGGGACCGCCGGTTCCGTTGCCCGCGGGATCGCCCCCCTGAGCCATGAAGCCCGGAATCACACGATGGAAGGTGAGGCCATCATAGAAGCCGAGGTTGGTGAGGTAGATCGTGCTGGTGACGTGCATCGGGGCCGATTCCGCCAACAACCGGACCTCGATCGGGCCTTTGGTGGTGTCGAGCACCCAGATGTACTTCTTGCCGGCCGTGAAGCTCGCCTGCGTCGGCTTCGGCAGGTGCAGCTTCCAGCCCGCGCTCGACTTGTCGATCTTCGCGTCGGCGATCTGCTTGTCGATGGCGGCGATCGCCGGATCGGTGCCGGCTGATTTCTTCTCCTCGGCGGCGTTCGCCTGGAGGGTCAGGGTGACAGTGGAAACTGCGAGTGCCGCGACGAGCACGGCTTGAAAGCGACGGCGCATGAAAGGTCTCCTTGCTGAGATGGGGGCGCGATGACGTGCCCGGCCTGGGAATCCGGGTCAGTTAGCAAGGGCGGTAGTCGAATACGAGCCATGCCGACGCGGGTAGTGTCTCGGTCTGTCGGTGATGCTGCGGTCTGGGCTGGGCGGTGTCGCCGGCGGGTGGGTCAGGGAGTGCTCCTACGGTCGCCGGGTTGCGGCCACCCAGCGCGTACAACCTGCCGCTGCCCCCATGGCCTGCGCACACGCGAGCTGCGGCTCCCCGGACACTCCCTGACCCACCCGCCGGCGATGATCGCAACGAGAACGATGGGACGCGCAGACTCGCGCGGCCGAACCAACGGCTCCAGTCAGATTGAATGAGGATGCAGCCGGCGGGTGGGTCGGGGATGGCTCTGGGGAGCCGCGGCTCGCGTGTGCGCAGGCCAGAGAGGCAGCAGCAAGTTGTATGCGCTGGGTGGCGGGAACCCGGCGACCGTAGGAGCCATCCCCGACCCGCCCGCCGGCTGCCACCGATCCCATCGCTGCCGCGAGAATCGAACTGAGACAGTGCCAGATTCCGCAGCGCGCGCGGCTCCGTCGCCGCCCTGCCTCGCGCGCTCGCCACGCGCCTGCTACGGCGGGTGCTTCGCTCGACCGACCTCAGGAGCCGACACGCATGCCGACCAAGACCGCCGTCATCGACTTCGATTCGTCCAAGCCGACGTCGCCCTTCTACAACGACAGTCACCGCGAATGGCGGGACACGCTCCGCCGCTGGCTCGCGAAGGAAGTGGCCCCTCACGTCGAAACCTGGGAAGCCGCCGGCGAGATTCCGCTCGCGCTCTATGCGAAGGCCGCCGAGGTCGGTCTGCTCGGGCTCGGCTACCCCGAGCAGTACGGTGGGACGGCGGCGGGCATCGACCACTTCCATCACATCGTGACGTCGGAAGAGACGGCGCAGATCGGCGCCGGCGGAATCTTCGCCTCATTGATGGTGCACTCGATCGGCTTGCCACCGATCCTCGCGATCGGCTCCGACGAGCTGAAGACCCGCATCGCCCCGGGCGTGCTCGCCGGCGAGAAGCACATCTGTCTCGGCATCAGCGAGCCCGACGCCGGCAGCGACGTCGCCAACCTTTCGACCCGCGCCGAGCGCGACGGCGACGACTACGTCGTCCGCGGCAGCAAGATGTTCATCACCGGCGGGCTCCGCGCCGACTACGTGACGGCGGCGGTGCGCACCGGCGGCCCGGGCTACGGCGGCATCTCGCTCTTGCTGATCGAGCTCGACCGTCCCGGCGTGTCCCGGACGCGGCTCGAGAAAATGGGGTGGTGGGCGTCCGACACCGCGGCGCTCTACTTCGACGAGGTGCGCGTCCCGGTCGCGAACCTGATCGGTGTCGAGAACCAGGGTTTTCTCGGCATCGTGCTCAACTTCAACGGCGAGCGGCTCGGCATGGCCGCGAGCGCCAATGCCTACGCCCGCACCTGTCTCGTCGAGGCGGCGCGGTACGCGCAGGAGCGGAAGACGTTCGGGAAGCGCCTCGCGGACCATCAGGTCATCCGCCACAAGATCGCCGAGATGCTCCGGCAGGTGAACGCGACGCAGGCGTATCTCGAAAGCTCCGCGTGGCGCGTCATGCAAGGCGAGACGCCCGTCGCGGACCTGGCGCTCCTGAAAGTGCAGGCAACGCTCACCATGGAATTCTGCGCGCGCGAAGCAATGCAGGTGCTCGGCGGCGCGGGCTATCTCCGCGGCAACAAGGTCGAGCGGATCTACCGCGAGGTCCGTGTCAACGCGATCGGCGGCGGCAGCGAGGAGATCATGCGCGACCTGGCGGCGCGCCAGATCGGCTTGTGACGAACGGCGCCACGCGTCCGCCATTACGGTCGCCTCCGGCGCTCCTTTTTCCTTGACGACGCCGCCGGGCCCGTGCGAGCCTCCCGCCGCAGTTCGCCGAACCAAGGACAGCCCCCCTTTAGAGGACCTTCGCCGCAAAACGGGGAAGGTCAAGGATCAAAAAAGACGATGGGTGACGTCATCGCTCAAGCCTTCGCGAGCAGCGGCGACCAGGTGAACGGGCCGCGGTACAGCTGCGATCGCTCGAATCCAGAGCGCCACCGTCGGCTCAGCGGTGACGATGTGATGGCGGCCGTCACGTCTCGTGGCGGACGGCCCAAGGGAGGCAAGGCATGACAGGTCGCGACGGGGTTCGCGGAAGTAGCGCCGCATGCGCGGCGTTGTTGGTGGTCCTGGGCGTCAGCGCGATCGCTGCGCCGCCGGCACAGGCACAGCTCCTCCCGCCCAAAGAGCAGGCGTGCATCACGACCTTCAACAAGACGCTCTGGAAGATCGGGCGCACCCAAGCGGATCTCGTGAAGCGATGCCTGCGCGAGTTCGCCGCCGGAATTCCCACGGCGATCGACATCGAGACCTGCATGCGCAGCAACCGCGGCGGCAAGCTCGCCACGGCGGTCGCGAAGGGGAACGCGGCCATCGCGTCGAAGTGCGCTGGGGTGTCGCCGGCCTTCGGCGTCAGCGCGTTCGATGCGGCGTCCGTCGCCGCCGCGCTGACACCGATCCATCTCGTCCACGGGGTGCTGGCACCGGACCTGACCCACGGCATCCTGCCCAACAGCGACGACGCGACCTGCCAGTCGCGCGTCGCGGCCGCGATCCTGACCTGCCACGACACGCGGCTGCAGACCTTCCTCAAATGTCAGCGGATCGGCATGAAGAGCGGTTTCGTCACCAACAGCTCGACGCTCACCGACATCTGCCTCGGCAGCGGCGACCATGCGCAACCCGATCTCGGCCGGATCGCGGTCGACTGCGACGTGAAGATCGCCAAGGAGATCGCACGCTCGTGCCGGACGACGCCGTTGACGGCTGGCTTCGCCGCGTGCGGCACCACCGATCCGGCGGCGCTCGGCGCGTGCGTCGACCGGATGGCCGCCTGCACCGCCTGCCGGTACCTCAATGAAGCCGACGGGCTCGTCCGCGACTGCGACCGGCTGGACGACGGCAACGGGGCGAACGGCACCTGCGGCCCCGAATGCGGCGACGGCATCCAGCAGATCGAAGAATCGTGTGACGACGGCAACGCGACCACCGGCGACGGCTGCTCGGGCGCGTGCAAAATCGAGGGCGGCTGGAGCTGCGGCGGCGCGCCCAGCGTCTGCACCCCGAACTGCGGCACCGGCACGCTCGAAGCCGGCGAAAGC